>FRDC01000109.1_pt2 | contig 11654 bp, 6 predicted proteins | sample 1106171 | NCBI WGS metagenome assembly FRDC01 (sample SAMEA3930566, study PRJEB13176) | freshwater metagenome | biome: Drinking water system; feature: drinking water; material: water | place: Singapore | collected 2014-12-20
GGGGTCGCGTGTTCAAGTCACGCAAGCGGCACCACTTCCGCCTTGGCTTGGCGACGGTTCTCCGGATCTTGCGGTTGTCGAGGTTGTGGGCCGCGCCTGTTCGGGGCTTCAGCCATCCGGCCAGCCCGTTCGGTCACCAGGCGATGTTGGCGGCGTCGCGGTCCTCGCACCTCGCTTTGGCGAAATCCGCGCCGGCGCCTTCGGCAGGAAGCGATCTTGCGCGCGTTTGCGAAGACGTCGCCCGAATTGACGCCGTGTAGGTTCGGCGCCGCGCAATGGGGCGGTCGCTCGCGCTTTGCGCGCCCGCGCCGCACGGTCCAAAAAAATTCTCGCCCGATTGGCGCTGCGCGCGGCCTGTTTCAGCGCACTGCAATGCGTCGAGGAGGGGATGCGAAAGAAGGGGATTGCGCCGTCCCGCCGGCGGGCGACTGCGCGCGTCGGCATTCGAACGGCGCATACGCCCATTGCGCATCTGCGGCATGCGGCGTCTCGGCAACAAATGACGCGCGACGCCGAATCACGACGCCACCCGCCTTGACCGCGCGCGATCGGCGCTGGCACGATGGACCCTTGGGATCTGTTGCGTATCGGCGGGGCGACCGGGAGCCCCACCGACCAATCAAATGAAACTTGGGAGGGGGTATGGTCGGGATTTCTCGCCCGTTTTCGGGCGTTGCTGCGTTTCTGTCGGCCGTCATGCTGGTTCAAGGTTGCGCGACGAGCGAGCCTGCGATTCTGGCGACCACGGCGCCATCCGAGCTTGAAGAGCTTGATCCTGATTCCGCGGCCATGAACCGGCCGGAACAGACGGAGCTCCAGGCCCCGATTTATGTTGTCCGTACACGAACGGAAAATTACCCAGTAGCCGCGGCGTGGGCGGGCGATTCCCAGCAGAATTATCAGGCGAAATATGGCGGACTGTACCGGCAGCTTCGCTTGCGGACGATCGGCGAGTTCGACGTCGGCGCGGGCGCGAGAGCCTTTCGGTGCAGCGACAGGCGCGCAAAAGACAATCCGGTCGTCAAGGCTCTCAACGCGCTGCTCGGCCGGGAGAAAAACCGGGCGCTTATCATCACCGCGACCCTGACGGGGAAAACCACGGGCGCTGACCGGCTGATAGCGGCGGATGTGCCGTTCATGTCCTATGTTCGCAACAAGGGCGAATGCTCGATCTACAAGCCGGGCGACCTGACCCTGACGCAGCTCGTTTCTCCGGCGGCGGCGGACCGCATCCAGATCGAATTTAAGATTCGCTACTCCAAAAAGGACCGGATCAATCTCGCCAACACGCTCGGACTTATCGGAACCGTTTTCGGTTTCGTGACGCAGACGCCGACCGACGGCGTCGTCTCGGGCGTCACTGAAATCGCCACCAGCGGAATCAACGACCAGATCAACAATCTTCTGGCGCAATTTGACCGCGCGGAGACGCTCGGCTCGCCGTTCCTGCTGCCGATGGAGATCGAGAACGCGCTGCAATATGACGCGCTGGTGATGACGTTCGCCAGGCCGGTGCCGTTCACGGATGGCGACTGGGCCGTGAAGACGCCCGGCGCCGCCCAGCTTGTTCTGGCGGTCGATTATCGGCCCTCGCTTTTTGTCGCTTGCGCCGACATAGACATTAAAAAGTGCTCCGCTTTCGACTCCCCGGGCGCGATCCTCGACAAAGGTCTCGACGGCAAGCCGCTGAGGACAATCTCCGAGGAGACGCCGACCAGCATCGACAGTTACGCAAGACAGCTGATCGACGCGGACAAGAAACCGCAGAACGAGCGCAAGACGGCGATCGGCAATGTTTGCGACACGATGAGGCGCGACCCTAAATTCACGCCGATGCGGTACCTCAATGCGCTCGACAGCACGATTTTTCTCTACACGCTCCTCGAGCGCTACTCTTCCTACAAGACCGATCCCACGGTGCGGTCGCCGAAATGCCTCGGCAATGACGACATTGCAGTACGTCTCGGGTTGAACAGCCAGCGGTTTGCGCTCGAGGCCGGATCAAGATCGGCGGCGCAAGCGGTCGCCGCTTATGCGGGCGACATTGTGGGCGCGTTGTCACGCGGCCAGCTGCAGGATCTTTTGGCGCCCGGCGCCGTCGTGAATTTCGACCTCGACATCATGCGCAATGGCGCGGCTGGGGAAGAGTTGCGTCGGCTCAGCTACAGCGGCGCTGAAGGATCTGAGATCGTCGCCAGTCTTTCTCCGGAAGGCGCGCAGTTCTGTTCCCAGCACACGCTGGACCCGATCACCCAGGCTGATAGCGACAGGAAGTTCGGCTTCTGGGTCGCGGTCTGGGACAAGAAGAAATTCCCCGACCGAAACCGGCGGATCGTCTTCGCCGCACCTGTCGTCGCCGAGCGCGATCCATCGACCGCCGAATTGCGCCTGAGGTCGCTGAATTTCGCCAGCCCCGGAACCTATTTCAACGAGGTCTATGCTGGCGCGCGGCCAGACCGGCCGGCGCTGTCCGAGGTCGTCGAGCATTTGTCGAGAACGAACCAGGGCGGGCCCCGTTGCCTTACTGACGGCCGCGACAGCGACGCTGTCCGGGCGTTGGTGCAGCTGCAGTCAGCAGGATCGGGGGCGCCAAACTAGCGCGCGGCGCGTAACGGACGAGGGGCGGGTATGGCTCGAACGATCCTGCTGGGGCTGGCGGCGTTCGCCTTCGCGGCGTTCCTGGCGGCGGCGTTCATCTCGACCCAGGACCATTGTTATTTCGGTGTCTGCTTCTGGTCTGAGATGACGCGGCTTTACGGCGGCCTTGCCGCCGTCTCCGGCCTCGTGGCGCTCATCGCGGCGCGGGGCGCGCGAGGCGGCGCGGCGACCGGCGCCGGCATGGCCTTCCTGGCGATCGCCGCCGTGGTGTCGTTCTGGCCGCCGATTGAGAGCTACGTGCTCGACCAGCCGGATGACGTCGCATCTCGGATCGACCAGGCGGCAAAGTTCGCTTCGTCGAGGGACTATATCGGCCCAGATAAAGAAACGCAGAACTCCAGAACGGAGTTTGACGTCGCTCTGTCCAAAGCGGGGATCGGCGCTGTTCGGATTAACACGAGAATCGATGGCCGCATTCAGATCGACGTCATCGGAAAGGACGGGTTTGATCCGCGATTGCAGCTTTACAGGGAGGAGGCGCTCTCCGACGCCGAGCTCGGACTGATCGTTATCGGCGCGCGCCGCATGGAATTGGACTCGCGCAAGCGCACCCTTGTCGACGACAACGACAATGGCGGCGATGAGACGGCCGCGCGCCTTCGCTTTGAGGCCGCAAAGGACGCGAGCTATCTGCTGATCATCCGCCCAGGCGCACGCGAAGAACGAAAGAGCGACACGCTCGCGACCAAGGCGGTGACCATCCGCGTCGACCTTGAGAACAGGGATTTCGTGACGGCTGACCGCCGGGCGGTATTGTCGCTTGCAGCGGCGCCGGACGCGCCTTGCGCCGCCTTCGGGACCTCGGCGGCGTCAGCCGCATCATGCGCAGCGGGCGACTTTGGCGTCATCCGGCCTGGCGAAGTCGGCGACGGGGATTTCTTCAAGGTGACGATTGACGCCCTTTCTGAGCCGGCCTGTCTTGTCGTCGATGTGACGCCGGAGGGCGACGCCGATACTGTCCTTGGCCTATTCGACGAAAAGAGGGATTTGATTGACGTCAATGACGACCGCGGCGGCGGAGACGTCATTGATCGCGGTTCGCGCCTCTTTATTCCGCTTGAGCCGTCCGCCGAGCCTGCGGTGCTGCTGCCGCATGTCACCGCTTATGGCGGCGGGGAGGAAATCCGTTTCTCGATTTATGTGGAAGTCGCGCCCCGTGCGCAACGAGCCTGCGAGCCGTTCACAAATTTCGCGAGGAGAGTTGTTCCAGGCGGCTGAACGATTGGGTCAGAAAGGACGGCGCGCGATCACGGTCCGAGGAGAATTAAACGTGTCGAAATCGTCCCCGCGACGATGGGCTGAGGCAGGCGTCCGCTTGCTCGCTCTGGCAGGTCTTGTCGCGCCGTCCGCCAGCGCAGCCGAAGCCGGAAGGCGGACGCCGCCGGACCAGGCGGCGATCTTGTCGGCGCACGCCAAGCTCGCGGCGATGGGCTATCCGGTCGGTGCGGGCCAGTCGGTCTGGAGCCGCAACTCCGATTACTCCGTACGCCGAATGCTGATCCGTCTTGGCGAAGAGGAACGCTCCCTGACGCCGACGGAAGCGGCGGCCAGATTGCGCGACATCGATCCTGTCGCGGGTCCGCCCTGTCCTCAGCGGCCGGCGTCGCGCAATTCGACCGTTGAGGGTTGGCGCGACGTCACCGTGACCTTCGCCGGCGAACGCCCCGAAGAGTATCTCGCTGATTTCTATCTGCGCCTCGCAGAATGTCGGCCGGAGCTGTTGAAGCCGGCGCCGGCCCCGCTTCCCTCGCGCCTCGCGCCGGCGTCGATGATCAGCCCGGGCTTTCCCGTCAGCCGCACCGAGCGATCTGCGGCGTCTTACCGGCGGCTCGGTTCGATGCTCGCGAAGGAGATCGCATTCGCGGGCGGCGATCTATCAGCCCCGTTCGCCGCGCCGAGCTTGCGGGTGGATGTATCAAGCGTCCTTACTTCCACCGCCGTCGATTTTTCGCCGACGGCGGCGCAGGCGTCGCCGAACGCGGAGGCGCTCGACCCGATCTGCGCGCGTTTCGGATACCGACGCGGTTGTCTTGACGCCAGCGCGGTGGAGCTTCTGGCGGATGACGGCGATGCAAGCGGCGCCTATCTTGCGCATCTCGATCACTTCACCTTGACGCTGCATCTCTCCTTGCCGCAAAGCGAAGCCGCGCGCATCGTGACGGACGCCATCGACGCGGTGCGCCAGCGTAACAAGGTGATGTGGGGCGCGGCAGGACGTGATTTGCCGCGATCCTATTTCGGCCCGCCGAAAGCCGCGCCCGCGTCCGTCGCTTTCGGGAAATCGCTGACGGACGCCACGCTTGAGGAAGTGAACGACGGCTTCAGGAGCCTGAGGGCTGCGGTCGAGTGGAAGTCCGAAGCGGAGCGGGCGCGCCTGCTGAACGCGAGTCCCCCCGCAAGCAAGATAAACGTCTTTATCGCTGACCCGGGATTCAGCTTTCTGCGCGGCGATCACCATGTTTCCAATACCCCGAGGACCGATTGGGGCAAGCTCGAAGCGCTGAAACCGCTGGCCCAGGTCAGCGGCAATCAACTGGTCAAGGTGCTCGCCGACGAGGGCATGCAGGAGGATTCGCTCGGCCATGGACTGCATGTCGCCTACCTTGCCTCCGGCGTCGGGCAGCAAGGCCGGGAAGGGATGTCGCCGGTCAGCGGCCCGGACGGCTTCTATTATATGAATACGGACATGGCGAATGAACTCGCCACCAAGTCGGATCTCAAGGCTGAGGACGTCGATCCCTATCGCGGCGCGGTTTTCAATAAGAGCTATAAACTCCTTGAGCTGTGCGCGGCCGGCGAAGGAATTTCCGGCGTCAACTACAGCACGCTGGTCAGCGGCGACCGCGAGCAGCTCGCCGGCGGCGCAGCACTGCAAGGTGCAGTCGTGAAGCGTTGGTTTGACGTTGTTTCCGCGCCAAAGGCGGATCAGGTCTGTCCAAGCGAGTGCGGCGCACAGTCCTCGTCAGCGCCCGACAATATCTGCGCCGGCAAGTTCGCAACCGTGCTCGCCGTAAGCCCAATGGAGAAGGATCCGAAATCGGTTGAATGGGCGCCTTTCAAGCCCGGCCGGATTCAATACGTGAAAAATATCCCGATGATCGGCGCTCCCGGCGCCGCCATTTACAGCGCCGATATGCGCATGCGCGATGAAACGGAAGAATTCGGTTTCGGAAAGCGCGACGGATCGTCCATGGCGGCCCCCGTCGTTACGGCGCTCGTTGCGCATTTGCGCAGAATCCATGGCGAAAATCTGAGCTGGATTGATCTGAAATCCTGGTTATTCGCGACGGCGACGCCGCTCTCCGATCGCGTGAGGAACGAAGCGGGCAACGGCGACCTGTCGCTCCATTTCGGCATGGTGAATTTCAGTCGCGCGATGCTGGGCGAGCCCGCCCAGGTCAATTTTTATCGTAAAGACGGAAACCAGAAGACCGTAGCGGCGGGAAAGGTGATCTGGCACGCCGCTTTCACCGCGTTCCGGGAAAAATCCGACCACTACGGCAAAGGGTTCGCCATTGTGCGGAGCCCAGACAAGGCTGACGCCTGGCGGCGCTATTGGCGCGAGAAGCAGGCGAGGAGCTGCATGACTGACTCTCAACCCTGTTTTTATTTCTCCGCCAACGCCTACAGCCTTCCACCGAACAGGGTGGTTCCAGGCGGCTGCATCAGCAGCTGGAATGCGCAAACCGCGCCGCCCGACCAAGATCAAGCCTGTGTCTTGGCTGACGGAGCGCCGGTGAATTTCAACGAGGTCGAACGGATTGTTTGGTTAGGCGCTCTTTATGAGACGCCTTATTCAGCGGCCTTCAATTAGCGGAAACCGTGACGGCGGGACTCATGACGGCGGAAAAATGGATTGCTTGCGCGCTGTTAATGGGCGTGGGCGCACCCCAGATCGCGTCATCGGCGCTTGCCGAGTCTCTTCATCCGGGCGCGCCGGAAGCCGCGCAGGGGCTCAACCTCCTTAATCTTCCATCGACGTCGCTTGAATGCCCTGTCCGCAGCGGCGTCGGCGGCGGCAATCAGCGATATCGCTATCTGTACAAGCTCGGCGGCGACGGCGCCGGCGACTGGACGATCACGCTAAGCGCCGGCGCGGTGGAGTTTGAAGCCTATGGCCATTACGGCCTCAAGGAGGCGGATCGTGAGCGTTTCAGGCAGAGGATCGACAGCAAGTCTGCAAGGCCGGGCACGCTTTACCTCTCGCCGACCTTCAACCTCCGCACCACCGATTATCAGTGCGCGCACGTTGTTCTTCTAAGCGAAGGCGCCAAAGCGCCATCGCTCACCATTGTCGCCAAGATTGTCGGCCAGCAGCCGACCAGTCCGCTGTCAATCGGGGGCGAAAAACCCGGCGCGAAAGCGAATTTCATTCCGGCGGCGGATGTATGGAAGGAATGCGCCGCCGGCGAATGTCTCGGCGAATTTGCGATGCTTGACACCGAGGGTCGCAATGGCGCGCGACGCGACATGGCCTCGATATGGTCTGCGACGACCGGCAACGCCGCGCGCGCCACGCCTCTCGACGATCGCCGTCGCCGGTTCGGGGAGGAGAAGCTGCGGCCCGCCCTGGAGGCGTCCGTCCATCTTACCCTTGTCAAGTTTTTCTGGAATGAAGCCGAACAGCGGCATGTCTTCTGCGACAGCGGCAGGGGTGACAGGAATTGCGTCAGTCGCTGCTCCGGATTTTTCGTGACCGATCGCATCATCGCCACCAACGCCCATTGCGTGCGCGGCGTCGAGGAGGGCAGGCGCTGGCGGTCCATCCTTTACGCTTGGCGCCGCCCGGCCGAAGGCGGCGCGCATGAGCGCCATCGCAGCCCCGATCTGCAGCGGCTGACGCCGATCTTCGCCGGCCGGCCGAACATCGACGACTTTGCCCTGCTTTGGACCGAGAATGCGGGCGCGCCAGCGCCGCCGTCGCGAATTCCGCCGCTCTCGCGGGGAGGAATTCCCGGCAATAATTCCGAGTTGACGATCGTCGGCTATCCCGGGCAGAGGCTCGATGGCGCGAACCAGACGCCTCTGGTGCTTTCGTTCGACGACCATTGCCGCGCCATCCGGCCGGTACAGGAGCCAAGCGGTGTCCTGAACTTCGCCCATCTTTGCGACACTGACGGCGCATCGAGCGGCAGTCCGGTCTACAGTCGCGATTTTGACGAAATCGTCGGCCTGCACTTCGCCGGCTTCATCTTCAAGCCCGATCCTGCAAGACCGGAATACAGCCGCTGCGGCGAGAGGGCCGACCAGGCAGGCGAGTGGAAGAAGTGCTTCAATACCGCCCTGCCCGTCCAAACGATAAGACAAAGTCTCGGCGAGCAGATGAAGGCGATCGAGGATGCCGGAACAAACATCGCCTCGGCTTGCGCGACGTCGCAGGTTCTGCAGCGTAGTCCCCTCTGCTGGGATCCGTTGCCCGATGCGCCGCTGGCCGACGCAGCGCTGGCGGCGCGCGCCTATGAAGCGTTGCGCGACAGCGGTTTGCACCGGGATGATTAGAAGGAATTCTGCCCCCGACCGGCATGCTCGCCGCTGACGACCTGGAGAAAGCAGCGCCGCGATCCGCGGGCCTCGTGCGCTGGCGCGGCCCCGCGGAACGCACGGTGTGATGCGGCGCACTGGCGTTTTGTCGCCGGGTGATTACCTCCGGCCTACGAAGCGGTTAGAATGCCGGCATCGCCCTTGGTCACAGGACGCAAGGGGGACCCCGGGGAGACTTGAGTTGGTCGCCGACCTCAGATCCGCGCCAGCGGCCGAGCCGCCGCGCGCGCCCCAGACGGGCGCGCCGCCGGCCAAGCGCTACAAGGCGTTCATCAGCTACAGCTGGGCGGACCGCGCCTGGGGGGAATGGGCGCACAAGGCGCTTGAAACCTACCGCACGCCGAAGGCGCTCGTCGGAAAGGCGGGCGCGCTGGGGCCTGTTCCCGCGCGGCTCACGCCGATCTTTAAAGACCGCGAGGAGGAAGCCGCCGGCGCCGGCATCACCGCCTCGATCGAAGCGGCGATGGCGGCGTCCGACTTCATGATCGTCGTGTGCTCGCCGACGTCGGCGCAGTCAAAATGGGTCAGCCACGAGGTCGCCTGGTTCAAGTCGCATCGCGACAAGTCGCGGGTTCTAGCGCTCGTCGTCGACGGGGAGCCGGGCGCCTCATTCATGCCGGGACGCGAGGCGGAGGAGTGTTTCCCGAAAGCGCTCCTCTATGAAGTCGGCGACGATCTTCAGCCGACGGACGAAAAAGAGGACGTGCCGCTCGCCGCCGACGCGAGAAAGGTCGGCGACGGCAAGGCGCGCGCCAAGCTGAAGCTCGCCGCGGCGATGCTGGGGCTCGGCCTTGACGATCTCGTCCGGCGCGAGGAGCGCCGCCGCGCGATCCGCCGCCGCCTCATCATGACGGCGCTGACGGTGTTTTCGTTATGGATGACCGGCAACACCTGGTTCGCGATCAGCCAGCGCAACGAGGCGCGCGCGCAGCGCCGCATCGCCGAACAGCAGACCGACAACGCCAACGCGACGCTCAATTACCTCGTTTCCCTGTTCGAGATCGCCAACCCCGCGACGGAGAATCCGAAGACGATCACGGCGGTCACCGTTCTCGAGCGCGGCCTTGCAAAGCTCGACGCCGAGCTTGGCGACAAGCCGACGGTGCGCGCGCGGCTGCGCACCGTGATCGGCTCGGTCTATCAAGGGCTCGGCGACATTCCGGGCGCCGAACCCATTCTCGCCGAGGCCGCAAAAGGGCCCTTCGCGGCGATCGAGGACGAGGTTTCGGCGCGCTTGCACTACGCCGACGCCCTGACGCGCCTCCAGCGCTTCGAGGAGGCCGAAGGCCAGATCGCGGCGACGGCGGCGCTCGTCGACGAGAAGGCCGCCGCGACGCGCCGCGAAGACGTCGATTTCTTCCGCGCCGAGATCGATACGCGCCGCGCCAACCAGGCTTACTTCCAGTCGGACTACGACCTCGCGATCGCGAAATATCAGTCAGCGAAAGGCCTTTGCGAAACGACGCCGCGGTGTTCGCCCGAAAGCCGCGCCTCGCTCTCGAACAATCTGTCGATCGCGTTCAGCGAAAGCGGGCGCGCGGCGGAGGCGCGCAAGGAACTGCTGACCGTGCGCGCGATCTATCTGAAGGAGTTCGGGCCCGATCATTTGAAGGTCGCCGTCACCGACCAGAACATCGCCTACGCCGACTTTCTCAGCGGGAACTATCAGGCCGCGCTCGCGACGATGCCCCGCGTCATCGCAACCTATGAGCGGCTGCTGGAGGAAAATCACCCGACGCGCGCGGCGGCGAACCTGCTGCTTGGCCGGCTCCATTACGCGACCGGCGCCCCCGAAGACGCGATCGAGGCGCTGACGCGCTCGCGCGAGGCCTTTGTCAAGGCGGTCGGCGCCGACCACAACCAGGTCGCGGTGGTGTCGATCTATCGCGCGCTCGCGCTCGCGGCGGCCGGGCGGACCGAACGCGCGTTCGCCGATCTCAGCGACGCGGAGAGGATTTACCGCAAGGACTTTCCGGCGGGCGATCCGAATTTTGGCGACCTCGCCGCGCATCAGGGCTTCGTGCTCGCCTTGGCCGGCCGCGCGGCTGAGGCGGCGGGCGCGTGCCGGCGCGGCGTCGACCAGATGGCGCAGTCGCTGCCGCCCGATGACTCCTGGTTGCAGGAAATCGCCGCGCAATGCGCGCCGATTATCGCCGCCGGCGGATAAGGCGGCGTCCGCGGCGCCGTCCTTGCTTGGACTTTGGTCGGATTTGGCGCCGAAACCGCGTCGTTAACGCTCGCCTTCGCGGCGATGCGTCGCCAGGAGAGGGGCGCGGTGGTCGGAAAAAGGGGTCTTATGCGTTCCTTGTTGATTGCGTCGGTGTTTGCGGGATCGATGGCGGCCTCGGCGCAGGCGGGCGTCGTCGTTCTCGGGTTCGATTACGACGCGACGCTCCGCGCGGGATCGACCACGCAGACGATAACCCCTGATTTCCCCGCGGGCGGCATCCGCCAGATCACCAATTCGGCCTTCCCCGAAGCCCAGAACTCCTATGCGGCGGCGACCGGATTCGGCGTCTCCAATCCGCTCGACTTCGCGAGCGGCGCCTCGGCCGCGGGCGACGCGGTGGTGACCGTCACCAACAATGTCCGCGTCGAACTCACCAATGACACCGGCGTCGTCGCGATGGCGAGCCTCGACTCGCTGATCTATGGCGGCGGCGTCGGCCTCGCGCTCGCCAATTTCGGCGCGCCCGACTGCGTCTTCGCGAATATCGCCGAATGCGGCAGCTTCACCGGCGCCCCGACGGACACCGGACAGGCCGCCAGTCTCTTCTTCGAAGCGCTGCTCGACGGCGTCCGGCTGTTCACCGGAACGATTTCGGTCGATCCGGCGAATGGCGCGGTCGCGGTGTTCGACGGCGTGACGTTGGCCAATTTCGGGCTCGCGGCCGGGAACGACAGTTTCTTCAGCTGGACCGACACCTTGCTCGACGATGTCGATCTCGGCCTTTTCGCCATCGGCGAAACGAAGCTCCTTGAATTCAACGTCTCGATTTTCGCCGGCTCCTTGCGCGGCGTCGATTCCGACGCCTGCACCGCGCTGGAATGCGCCGTCGCCCAGGCGGGCTTCGGCGATCCGCGCGGCAGCGGCGGCGGCGTCATCACCTATTCGAGCGCGCCGGCGTCAACGCCGTTCTCGCTGTTCGCGCTCTCCTTCACGCCGGCCAATGTCATTCCGGTCCCGCCTGCGCTGGCGCTCTTCCCGCTCGGCATCGCCGCCCTTGGCGCGGCGCGCCGCCGCGCGCGCAAGGCCTGAGCGCCAGGGGGGCCGTCCTTCATCCTGAGGCGCGGTCCCGCGCCTTTCGGGCGTTCAGCCCCTCCGCGCCTCTCTTTTTGGTGATCCCAGCCCGGCGACGGATTCGTAACCGTGCGTCCGTTTGAGATTTTTAGGTCATTCCCGGTACTATTGATGCTAGAGCCCCCGCAGCCGAAGGTCCGTCCGCCGGAGAAGG
>FRDC01001299.1_pt1 | contig 11653 bp, 13 predicted proteins | sample 1106171 | NCBI WGS metagenome assembly FRDC01 (sample SAMEA3930566, study PRJEB13176) | freshwater metagenome | biome: Drinking water system; feature: drinking water; material: water | place: Singapore | collected 2014-12-20
GCCGCAGCTGCGCGCCGACATCGATGACAGGGGGCGCGAGCTGCTGTTGCTTCTGCACCGCCGAATGAAGGATATGCTCGAGCCCGATGCTGTCTCTCAAGGAAATCGAGACCAGGCTCGTCGCGCTGGCAAGACACGATCACGACGGGTCGGCGCGCGCCGCGTTCGCGGAGCGGCTGGATAGCCTGCTGCCGCAGGGCTCGATCAGCATCAACCGGTTCAACGCGACCGAACGATACATGGTCAACCAGGGCGGCGAGCCCTTTCGATACGACACCAGCCTGACCCCATATACTGCCGGCATCAATGATGCCTGCGATCACCCCGACGTCCACGTCATTGCCGTGAAGGGTCCGACGCGGTCGGCCAAGACGGTCTCCGCCGAATCGATGTGCCTGCGCGACTGGTCATACGGCCCGCTCAAGAATGTCCTCTGGTTCATGCAGGATGAGGACAGCATCAACGATTATATCGACGAGCGCGGCGAGGAGATGCTCAAGATCCACGACAAGGTCAGTGAGCGGATCGACTGGGCTGATATCCGCAACGGCCGCAAGCGCAAGAAAATCGGCAAGTCGCTGCTGCTCTACCGCCCGGCCACGCGGCGTGCATTGCGGGCCAAGGCCGCTCCGACGATCGTCGCCGACGAAATCGACGCCTATGAAAAGAAGATCCGCAAGGCGATCCTGACGCTGATCACGTCGCGCCAGGAAGAGTTCGGATCGGCAGCGAAGGCCTATCTGGCCAGCCACCCCGACGAGGGGCCCGACGACGGCATCGATGCCGTGCTCAAGGACTCGCTGCTCCACCTCTGGTTCGTGCAGTGCCGGCATTGCCAAGGGGTGATGACGCCAGCCCGGGAAGGAGAAAGCTGGGGCGCGCCGGTGATGAGCTGGAATGTGCCTGAGCTCATGGCCCGTTCGCAGGAGCTAGAGCGCGAAGCATTTCTGAACCACGTCGCCGAAAATGTCGTCGCCTGCTGCCCGCATGACGGCTGCCATGCCACCTATCGCCCGGAAGAGCTGCGCGAGATCAACGCCGGCGGCAGGTGGCTGCAGCGCCACCAGAAGTGGAACGCCGACGGGTCGATCGAAGGTGAGGCGCGCGTCGCCAAGATCATGGGCTTTGTGATCCATGCGTTCATGGCGCCGTTCGCGAAGCTGCGGGAGACCGCGCGCGACTGGGCCTCGGCGAGCCTGACGGCCGAAACCGGCGACAGCGTCAAGCTCAAGGAAGTCGTCTGCAAGAAGCTGGGCGAGACGTTCACCGGCACGAAGGCCGAGGAACAGGTCGAAGATTGGAAGACCGTCCAGGCAAGGCTCGCCGCGCCCTATGCGCTGAAGACGGTCCCGGCGGGCGTCCGGTTCCTGACCGCGTTCGTCGACGTGCAGGGCGACCGGTTCGAGGTGCGCGTGGTCGGCTGGGATCTCCAGCAGCAGTCATGGCTGATCGACGCCTATCCGATCAAGCAATGGCCGGCGATCAACGGTCGCTCGGCATTCGAGAACATCCAGCCGGCCACGAGGCTCACGGACTGGGATGTCATCGAGGATGCAGTGCTGGCCGCATCCTACCCGCTGGCATCGAACCCGGAACGGATCAGCGCCGGCCTGCCCGAACTGTTCCTGCCGATCGCGCGGACGGTCATCAACTCGGCCGGCGAGCCCGGCGTCACCAACAATGCCCGCGTATGGCTGGCCAACCTGCTGGGCCGTGGCGCCGGCGAAGGGCGCATCGTGCCAAGCTACCGGGTGCTGCTGATGCAGGGATCGGCCAGCAAGAAATCCGAGGTCTATGGCAAGCCCAAGACGATGGAGTTCGATGACAGGGGCCAGCGGCTGAAGGTGCCGGTGTTCGAACGCTACCCGAATGTGCACGAGCTCAAGCGCATCATCGCGACCAGGCGGCGCATCGCCGAGCCCGGACCGGGCAAGATCAATCTGCCACAGGGTCTGCCGGCGCGGATATGGCGCGAGATGGTCTCGGAGCGGCTGGTGAATGGCACCTGGGTGAAGATGAACCGCGCCAACGAGACATGGGACGGCTTTGTCGCCTGCGAGGTCGGACGCGCGACGCTGCGGCCGGATCGACGTGAGCTCTGGGCAAACGGCGCCGCGCCGGAATGGGCGACACCGCGCCCACGCGGCGAAGGATTCGAGACTATGATCGCGGCGCCGATTTCTATATTTGATCGCCTGGCGAAACTGAATGCGGATGGTTGATCCGCCCGGAGAGCGCGATGCGACCCTATGGCCCCGATTTCTTCGATGACGATGCCCTGAAAGCCGAATTCGTCAGTTTGAGGCAGGCGCGCAAGGCGCTGCTGTCCGGGCAGATCGCGGTGGTTGCTGGCGAAGGGCGCCGCATCGAATATTCGCCGGTCCAGATCGGCGACGTCGATCACGACCTGCGCGAAATCGCGGCGGAGGCCCGAGCGCGGGGCCTCGAATGGGGCGGCGAGGCCGGCGCGATCGGCGTGGCGTTCGTCTGATGGACCCGGTTCTCCAGCCCGGCCAGATCGTGCCGGTCGGCCTCGTCCAGACCGCCGCGGACCGGCTGTTCGGCAACCTTGCTGCAGCTTCCGGCGGGAGCCTGTTCTACCGGCCGCCGCTGATCTCGCGGAACCAGGAAGTCGACATCGCGCGCGAGGCGGTGGTGCGTCAGGCGCGCCAGACCGAGCGGAGCAGCGAATTGCTGCGCGGCGCGATCGACCGCAAGGCCGATATGGTGGTCGGGCCCAGGCTGCGCGTGCATCCACAGCCCGATTTCGCGTTCCTCGGAATCGATGACAAGGCCGCGCGGAAGCGCTTCATCCTGCAGGCGACATCGGCCTTCAACAACTGGGCCTATGACGATCGCAAGCTGTGCGACGCGGAGGGGCATCACGATTTCGGCGGCCTGATGTGGATGGCCTATCGCAACGCCGAGGGTCCCGATGGCGAGTGCGGCGGCATCATCCATTTTGAACCTGAGCGGCGGCAGGAATATGCGACCCGCTGGGGCACGTTCGTGACCGTTGCCGATCCCGACAAGATCGAGACACCCCCGCAGATGGCGGGCGATCCGAATGTGTTCAAGGGCAAGCGGCTCGACCGGCACGGACGCATGATCGGCATCTATTTTCGGCGCCAGCATCCCGGTGAAGGCGGCGTCGATTACGTCTTCGTCCCTCGCGAAACGGAATATGGCCGGCCGCTTGCATTCCACTGGTTCACGAAGACGCGCGGCGGCCAGCAGCGCGGCCTTTCGAACATCGTCACGATCATCCGCCGCACCGACATGCTCAATGCGTTCGATACGAGCTATGCCGGTGCAGCGGCGATCAACGCCGAGCTCGCGACCTATATCAAGACCAAGTCGTCGCCGCAGGCGCTGCGCGAAGGGCTCGCCCTGGCCCCTGCGCCCGGCGAGGTCGATCTCTATAGTTTCGATGCGAAGGTCAGCTATTACGAGAAGGCCAAGCTGCGCTTTGGTCGCGGTAACCAGCGCATCGCCGTGCTCGCACCCGACGATGAAGTGAAGATGGAGTCGGTCAACCGCGCGATCGATGATCCGAGCCCGTTCCGGCACGGCATCATTCGGGAAATCTCCTCGGTGACCGGCGTGCCCTTCAGCTTCACCGCGCAGAACTATTCCGAGGCGAACTATTCGTCGGAGCGGGCGTCGAAGCTCGACTCCTGGCTCGGGGTCAAGCGGAACCGCGACCATTTCACGGCATCGCCACCGCAGCTCTGCTATTCGGCCGTGCTCGAGGAGGCGATCGCAATCGGGCTGGTCGATTTCGATCCGTCATGGCCGCCATTCCTCGAAAACCGCGCCGCCTATTGCGCCGCCGCCTGGACCGGCCCGGCGATGGGCTGGATCGACCCGCTGAAGGAAGCCAACGCCTATAAGGAATTGCTGGCGATGAAGGTGACCAGCCGTCGCCGCATCGCCGCCGAGCGGGGCGACGATATCTTCGAGATCTTCGACGAGCTCGCCTCCGAAGCCGAAGAGGCCGAGGCCCGTGGAATCGACCTGGCGCCGGCCGCGCCCGCCGCCGCGGCGCCCGGCCTTGCGCCGGAACCGGATCCGACACCGCCCGAAACGATCTAGGAGACATCGTCATGGCCGCCCAGTTGCCGCTGCTGATGCAGCACCTCTTCAACCGGCCGCTCGCGGTATCGGAAAAGCATGCGACGATGATCGTGGCGGCACTGTCCGGACGGCTCGATATTGCGCAGCTGACCACCGAAACGGCAGCGTTCGACCGGCAGGCGCTGGCGACGATCGCCAGCGATGGCCGGCGCCAGGTCAGCGCCGAGCGCCAGTTGCGGGCACAGCAGCTGAGTGCAGGCCCCGAGGGACCGATGATCGTCCCGGTGGAAGACTGGAGCGAGCTCGCGCAGATGCGCGGCAAGCCCTACCAGCTCACCAGCGAAGGCATCGCGGTGATCGATATTCAGGGCACGCTGACGCGGACCTGGGGATGCGATCCCTATTCGGGCAGCACCGGCTATGACGGTATCTGGACCAAGCTGGCCTATGCGCTTGACGACAGTGCCTGCCGAGGCATCTGGCTGAAGGTCAATTCGCCCGGCGGCTCAACGGACGGACTCTTCGATCTTGCCGATGCGATCGCCTCGGTCCGGCAGAAGGCCGGCGGCAAGCCGATCTGGGCTTATGCCGGCGACTATGCCTATTCGGCAGCTCATACGCTCGCATCGGCGGCCGATCGCTTCATTGCCTCGCCGCTTGGCGGGGCCGGATCGATCGGCGTGCTCGCCATCGCAATCGACTACACGGCGATGATGGAAGCCGAGGGCGTCAAGGCCCGGATATTCCGCTCCGCCGACCGCAAGGCGATCGGTATCGGCGGGATGGAGCCGCTCGACAAAGAGGCGATCGACGATCTTCAGGCAATGGTCGACGAGACCGGCGACTATCTGAACGAGCGGATTGCCGAATATCGCGGCGTCTCGAAATCTACTATTTCCGAAACGAGAGGGAACAGTTATACGGCGTCCCAAGCCAAGGCCATCGGCTTGATCGACGCGACCCTGCGCGAGCAGGACGCATGGTCGGAATTCAGGCGAGCGATCGCCGCATAGGAGGCCTTGGCAATGTCCCTTTTTGCAAAGCTGATCGGAACGACGAGCGCAGCGGCAGCGGCCACGCCGGCGGCTTCGGCGCCGGCTGGTGCCACCGTCGCCGGCGGCGCCCCTGCCGCGCCCGCTCCGGCGGGTGCATCGAGCGAGCTGACCGAGGCTCGTGTTGAAACCGCGCTGCAGGCCGCGCATGCGGAAGGCGTGGCGGAGGGCACCAAGGCCGCGCAGGACCGGATGAATGCGGTGTTCAGCAGCGACGCCGGCAAGGCCAACCTGCCGATGGCGGCCTGGATGCTCGCAGAGACCAATGCGAGTGCCGATGCGATCATCGCGAAGCTGGCGAGCATGCCGGCCGCTGCGGCCCCCGTGGCTGCAGCGCCTGCGACGGCCACGCCTGCGGCGGCGCCGGCGGCCACGCAGGCCCAGGTGATCGGCGCGGCACTGGCGACGACGCCCAAGGTCGCAATCACCGGCGCGAACGACGGCACCGATGCCTTCGACGCCGATGCGATGTGGAAAGACATCCAGGGTGGTGCGAGCGCCGGCGGCAGCAAGCCCCGGACCGGCAACTGATCGAGACATAGGGAGCGACTGAGATGAGCATTGCGGCTGGCGTCCTGAAGACCATCAACGCCCCGAAGCCTGCGGGGCATTTCATTTCGGGTTGCCATGACCCGAACAAGTCGTCCGAGACGATCACGCTGGCCGCGACGCTGATCGCGCTCGAGGCCGGCACGATGCTGGGCCAGGTGACGCGCGGCAACCAGGCTGTCGCTGCGGTGCTGACGGCCGGCAACACCGGCAACGGTGTCTTCGCCGCCGCGCCGACCGCTGATGCCGGCGTCGATCCCGGCGCCTATGTGCTGACCGTCATCGAGCCGGCCGCGAACGGCGGCACCATCGAGGTGACGCGGCCCGACGGCACGCAGGATGGGATCGCGCGGATCGGCGTCGCCTATAACGGCTCGGTCAATTTCACCCTCAATGACGGTGCCGCCGATTTCGTCGCCGGCGATACCGCGCGGATCACGGTGACCTACGCAGCCGGGACGGGTCATTACAAGCCGATTGATCCGGCCGCGGTCGACGGCAGCCAGAATTTCGCCGGCATCCTCTACGAGGGCCGGCCGATCAGCAATGCCGTGCAGAAGGCGGTGAGCGTCGAGCGCGATGTCGTCGTCAACGGCAATCTGATCACCTACGCCGTCGCCGTCGATGCTGCCCAGAAGGCCGCGATCGAAGCGCAGGCGATGGCCAAGCAGGTCATCATCCGCCGCTAGTCGCGGCATCATCGAAGCCGGGGCGGGCCCCGCGACTGGAGAGCCAAGGGCATGGAACAGATTTTCGACATCTTCCGGAACGACGCATTCAGCTATACGTCGCTTCAGCGGGTCGCCGACAACGCGCCCTTCGTGCCCCAGATGCTGGGCGAGATGCAGGTCTTCGAATCGAAGCCCATCGATACCCGTCAGGTGCTGATCTATGAGAAGGATGGCGGCTTCGCGATCATCCCGATCACCGAGATCGGCGCACCCGACGTGCAGCAGGTCCGTCGCGCTGGCCGCATGTACGGGCTGGAGACGGTCCGCCTGTCCAAGAAGGATACGGTGCGCGCAAGCGAACTGACCGGGCTGGCCAACATGGCGCTGGCCGAGCCGATCCGCGTCCGGACCGCCGCCGAGCTTGTGGCGGAGCGCACGGCACAGCTGAAGACCGACATGGAGGCGACCAAGGAGTATCACCGTATCGCGGCGCTGCAGGGCAAGCTGCTCGATGCCGACGGCTCGCTGGTCTACAATTACTTCTCGCAGTTCAACGTCCCCGAACCGGCGGTGGTCGAGATCGATTTCGCCAGTAACGCGCTGGGCGAGGACGAGGCCCTGATGTATTTCCAGGAGACCTTCTTCGTCCCGATGCGCCTGGCCCTGCAGAGCCGCTGGATGCCGAACACGCGCATCGGCGCGCTGGTGGGCGACCAGATGTGGGGCAAGCTGATGCGCAACAAGGCGTTCCGCGAGCTCTACAAGCTGATGCTCCAGACCAAGCAGATCGCCAACGAGATGAACCCGCTCGCCAAGAACAACAACTGGGAGACGGTCTATTTCGGCGGCATCTACTGGACGAACTATCGCGGTTCGACCGGCGGCGAGATCGAGATCGCGCCCGACGAGGCCACGCTGTTCCCGATGGGCGCCAAGGACGTGTTCAACGTCTATTGGGGCCCCGGCGAGACCTTCGCGGACGCGACGATCAAGGGCCGGCCCGAATATCTCTATGTCGTGCCCGACGAGCGCCCGGCGATCGCCGACCACGTCGACATCCTGATGCGGTCCTATCCGCTCTACGCCTGCATCTTCCCGAAGGCGCTGATGCGCGCCGCGCTGGCGAACTAAGGAGACTGGCGATGGCCAAGATAGCAATGATCGCGCTGGCGGCGGGAACGATCGTCAGTCCGGTTGACGGCACGATTATCCACGTCAACCCGGACAGCAATCGCGAGGAGGGCCGCTACAGCCATCCGATGGTCGAGGAAGCGGAAGCCGCGCTGCTCGAGAAGCGCAAGCTGGCCCGGCGCGCGGATGTGGTGCCGGCGACGATCATCCAGCAGCCGGCGTTCGCGTCGCCTTTTGCGGGGGCGCCGCCGGCCGCGCCTGCCGCGGCACCGGCTCCGGCTCCTGCGGGCGACGGCGAAAGTGACGGCGACGACGGCGAAGAAGACGACGGAGGCGCCCCAGCGGGCGACGGTCTGGACGACGACGATGCCGACATGCCGCCCGCGGCTCCGGCTGCTGTCCCGGCGTCGACAGTGAAGGCGGCACCGGCCAAGCCGGCGGGCAAGGCGGGCCGCGCGACCAAGGCTTGACCGCGCAGGCGTGGGGGCAGGGGAGGGGTCGCTCGGGCAGCCGGGCGGCCCCTTTTGCGAAGAGGGAGCAATGTCGGACTGGGATCGAAACAGCGCGTTGATGGATGAGGCGATCGACGAGAGGCTCGGCGACGTCATCTCCTATTCGGCGAACGGCGTCGTGTTCGACGACATCAAGGGATATGTGCTGTTCCCCGAATTCGCATCGGGCGCCGGACCAATCGACGAAGCCTTTGACGCCCGGCCGCAGATCAAGATCGCGCGATCGAAGCTGCCCTATCCGGACCCGTCGCACCGGCTTCGCGCCGAAAAGCTGGGGCCTGGCCTGTTCCGGCCGACCGGCTCGGTGCCACAGAACCAGGGCCGCTACTGGCTCTTTGACATTGCGGCTGCCTGATGCCGCTGCTGCCCCAGCCGCCCTTTGTCAGGATCGCGCTTCGCATGGCGGAGATCGGCGCCGACGTCGATTATCTCGACCAGGCAGGGATCGCCGCGCCGGTGACGATCCGGCACCGCCGCAAGGTCCAGACCGTGCGCGGCGAGCGGCCGGCGATCACCATCATCTTCGTCGGCGATGTTCCGGAGCCGGGCGACGGGCTCAATGCCTGGGAGCAGCGCCGGCGCGCGACGTTCGACATCCAGGCCGATGTGGAGCTTTCGCCGGGCACCGATGTCACAGGGCTGGAGACGGCCGGGCTGATGCTCGCGGCCTTCGTGCGGGCACTGCGCGTCGAGGGATCGCCGCTGCTCGAGCTCGTCGACTGGGTCGAGGAAGGCGAGATCGAGCCCGAAGACCGCGCACAGCCGGAAGATGGGCGTCTGGTCCGCACTCTCGAATTGTTGTATCGCGCTCGCAGCGACGATGGAAACGCGCTGCTCGGTTCCGAGGAGAATGGATGATGGCACAGGGCGGTAAGCCGGCGCAGCCACTGCCGGCAGGCAGTTTCGATTATGACGAATTGCGCGCCGCGATCGACGAGGCGTCGAACACTGCGGAGGCGACTGCTGCGATTGCCGCGATCAACCGCAGCGTCGTGCCACAGCGCGAGGCTGCCGAGGTGAAAGCTACGGCATCGCCGACGCGGCCGCGCGGCAAGCGCGCAGCGAGCAACGAGGACCAGACCAGCGGCGAGGCCGCGCAAAAGGAGGAATAGACCATGGCATGGAACCACAAGTCCCGCGTCGTCGCCGTCGCTATCGCGATCCAGCCCGGCCCCGGCCAGTTCACCAAACCGAACGTGAATACCGATCTTCTCGCGGTCGGATCGGTGACGAACACGCATGCGATCGAGAGCGCCGAGGATCCGACGGCGACCGGCACCGCGTTCGAATCGAACCGGGTCTATCTCGGCAAGAATGCGACGCTTGGCGGCACCATCCCGCTGCGCGGCCCGGGCGGTAACGCGCCGCCGGTCGCCACTGCCTGGGTCCCGGGCAGGTTGCTTCAGGCGGGCGGCTTCACCGAGATCCGCAAGGCAGCGGCCAGCAACGCCGTGACCGGTGCCAGCACGGCGATGGATCTCGTGCTTGCGAACACCGAGAGTGCGGCCGACGGCTTTCTGGTTGGCGCGCCGATCAGCGTCGCGAACTTCGGTGCCGGTAATCTCGCCACCACCTTCTGCACGAAATATGTCGGAAACACGCGCACGGCGACGGTCGGCGAGGCTGCCGGCGGGAACATCGCGGCCAACACCGCGTACACGATTCCGGCCTATCTCAGCTATGTGCTGGGCACGTTGACGGGTGATCCCGTCTATCTTTCGGTCTCGATCTGGCGCGACAAGAAGCGGTATGACTATCGCGATTTCCAGCCCAGCTCGCTTGCGCTCAACATGCCGGTGGCAAACGAGGCGAACACAGCGTTTCCGGATCTCACTTTCCAGGGCAAGGCGCTGATCGAAGCGATCGCAGACGATGTGACGCCAGCGCTGCCGAGCGCGCTGCTGCAACTGACACCGGCGCCGGTGCGCGGCGGGAAATTCTTCCTCAACCGCATCAAGCTGGGCCACCAGAGCAACAGCTTCACGATCAACTACACGGTCGCGGGCGCGTCGAACCAGAACCAGGCGGTCGGCCAGGACAATTATGACGTCCTGAGCGCCAACCGCCAGATTGCCCTCGACCTCAACCAGATGGCGGTCGCGGACTTCGATCTTCATGCCTATGAGGACCAGCAGACCAAGCTGCCGGTGATGTCGTCATGGGGCAGCGCGCCGGGCAACCGTTTCGCCTTCATCGTGCCGAACCTGTGCTTCGACCCGTTCTCGCCCGGCGACCGCAATGGCTATGTCTCGCTCACTGGCAATGCGTACATCACCGATGTAGACAAGTCGGCGGCCCTGACGATCTGGTGGTGATTCGAGACTGTGCCTGACGGCACTCGACAGACCCCTTGGTTGCGGTGCCAGCACTGAAACCAAGGGGTTTTTCATGGCCATCACTGACCCGCGCGCCAAGGCGCCCATTCCCATCATCGCTGCCGTCCTGCCGTGGACGCCGCCCAGTCTCGACCCGCTGCGCGAGCTTGATCGCGACTTGCCGCTGCTGCTTGCCGAGAGCCAGCAGGCCGAAGAGGAGCACGTCAGCCTGCAGCGCCAGCGCGAGGCCGGGACGATCGTCGGCACGCATGCCGAGGACCTGATCAGGGAGGCCTTTTCGCGCAAGCTCGATGCCGGCGCAGCGATCAAGAAGCGCCGGGACGCCGCGACCGCGCGCGCGGCCATCGTCGGCACGCCCCCGCGCTTCCATATCCGCATTCCGACCGCGCTCGAGCGCCAGAAGCTCAATGTCAGGCTACTAGGCATGGGGCTGACCGCAGTCAGCGACGAGCAGATCAGGGCATCGATGATCGAGACGCTCTACGAGGTCGACTGGGCGCGGGAGCATGACGCCGATACGGGCGACAGGCAGAGCTACAACGAGCTCTATGCCGATGAATCGGCGGCGCTGCTCGACAGCTTCTGGCAGCGCGCCGAGATCCAGGGCGCGGCATACCAGCGCTGGCGCGACCAGGAGACCGAGCGTTTGCTCGATGCGCTCGAGGGTGCGCCGGTCGAACCGGCGGAACCGGCGCCGGTCAGGCTGATCAGCATCCGCGAGGAAGCCAAGGTCAAGCTGCTGACCGAGCGGCTGATGGAGGCACCCCGGATGCGAAAACTGATCGCCCGGCGCATCGATTTTGCCCGCGCGAACGCCGTGCTCCTCGCACGCATCAACCTGGCAGGCGTGGAGGGGCTGGTGACCGAGATCGCGCCGGACCCGCGCGATGACGCTGTTCCCGAAGCCGCGATCAATCAGCTGCGCGAGGAGCTCGACCATCGTTATGGCAAGGCGATCGCCGAGGAAGCATGGCTGGAGCTGATCGGCCATATCGACCGGCTCTACACGCTCGAGGATTTCGAGGTGGGAAACTTCGCCTCGCCGCTCGAGAGGCGGCACGAAGCGACTGGTTCGGTCGAACCGAGCACCGATACCGCGACCAGTGGTGGGAGTTCGACGGAACCGTCTATCGATCCAGCCCCCGGCGCCGGATCCGCGACGATCATCGAGAAGCCGTCCGCATCTACCTCAGAATGCGAAACGCAAGCCATGAGCACTGGCCCGATGGACGCGGCCTAGCGCATCAACCGATCCGCTTCCTGCTCGCGATCAACGCCGTAAGGGCCTATTTCGACGAGCAGGAGCCGGACACCAAGGGCTGAGC
>FRDC01002839.1_pt1 | contig 11643 bp, 15 predicted proteins | sample 1106171 | NCBI WGS metagenome assembly FRDC01 (sample SAMEA3930566, study PRJEB13176) | freshwater metagenome | biome: Drinking water system; feature: drinking water; material: water | place: Singapore | collected 2014-12-20
TCGTTGCCAGCCCCACTTTCCACAAGGGAACCTTGTAGTCACGTTTGAGTCTCTCGTGGTGCGGAGTCTTGAAGAGATACACGTCATCGTCCCCCAGGTTGTAGGAAGGGATCACAAGTCGGGTTGTACAGTCAGCAAGCCGTTTATCCTGGAAACATTCCTGGAGTGCGTCCCGAAGCGGAGCCTGGGGGAATTTCCGATAGACCCAATGGGTGAATGATCGAAGTCCGAAAGAGCGTTGAAAGATCTTTGGTCCGCTCTCCACATAAAATCTGACGAGTTCACGAGGTCTCATGCCTATTCCGAGTCCCAGAGCGATGAGTCCGCCTGTTGAAGTACCAACTATGAGATCAAAGTGATCCACAATCGAAACGCCAAGATCATCTTCCAACTGCGCAAGCACCGAGGCTGAGAACAGACCCTTGATACCTCCCCCGTCGAGGGACAGAATCTGGAACTTCTCCGCATCTGATTCGCTCATCTCAGCTCCTGGTTCATTCTCACCAACAGGCTTGAATGTGCCGAACGAGTCATCTATACTTTGACGAGTTCGTCATTCATCTGGACAAAAGAAATGGTCCGCCATCGAATTGCGAACCAGTCAACATTAATCATACGGAATCGTCATGTCGCAGTCAAGTAGAACTTTGGCCAGCTTCCCCGAGAGACTTAGGGAAGCAAGAGAACGGCGAAAACTCACGCAAGGAGAATTGGCCGAGAAAGCGGGCCTGCAGGCTTCAGCTATCTCTCATTTTGAGACCGGGACGAGGAAACCGTCGTTCGATAATCTTCGAAGATTGGCCGATGCACTGGATGTAACTACCGACTACCTGCTCGGCCGTGTTGATCACCCCGATGAACTCGCAGGCGCTGATCGTTTACATCGTGATATAGAACGTCTCAGTGCCGCCGATCGTGCCTTTGCGAAAGAGATGATTGAGAAGCTCGCCGAACGAAGCAAAGCTAGCCATCGAAAAACCAATGAGTAACGCCTTTGACCGCTATGACGATGCTACTCGCTGCGCCGAACGATTCCTTTCTGACCACAATCTGACAAGCCTACCTGTCGACCCAGTCATCATTGCAAAGGATCTCGGAATTGAAATCCACGCAAAGCCAGCCAAATCAGAGGGCGCATCGGGTATGCTTCTTCGGGTCGGCGAAGCATACGCAATTGCGTACGCGACGCACATCGAGAGCCCAGGTTTTCGAAGATTCAGCATCAGCCATGAATTAGGGCATTACCTGCTTCCAGGACACGTCGAGGCCGTCTTGGATACAACCGGTGTCCACGAATCCTTCGCCGGATTTCGCTCTGACAACGTATATGAGAAGGAAGCGGATTCGTTTGCAGCCGGCCTATTGATGCCGAGCAAACTGTTCTCTGTTGCGGTTACGAACACCGAACCAGGTCTTGAAGCGATTGAGGAGCTTTCATCTCTCTGCATCACCTCCTTTCCGGCCACCGGAATACGCTATGTACAATTCGCGGATTATCCTGTAGCCGTTGTGGTAAGTACCCATCAATCAATCGATTTCTGTGCGATGTCTGATACTTTCAGAGCCCTTCGTGAACTTGAATGGCTCAAAAAAGCGCAACCAGTTCCGAGATCCAGCCACACATATACCTTCAATCAGAACAAGCAAAGAGTTCTTGAAGCCGATCGGATGGAAGGCATATCGAGTATCCATACTTGGTTTGGAGCTGGTCCTGAATGGGACCTCATTGAAGAGGTCATGGGCCTGGGTACTTATGGAAAGACACTCACGGTACTGAGGCCCATCGTTCCTACGCAGGATGAAGTAGATGAAGAAGAGCAGGAGTTTGAGCGTGATTTGATCGAGTCCTGGACGCCGCGATTCCAGAAGTAGAGCCAGATATGCTCATTCGACTGAATATCGGCCTTGGGGGATAAACAATTGTGGGAGACAAGTCGGCTATAGAATGGACTGACGCAACCTGGAATCCGGTCACAGGTTGTTCGAAGGTTAGTCCCGGATGTAAGAACTGCTACGCTGAGCGACTCTCGGCTCGGCTAGAGGCAATGGGAAACCCGCGGTATCGAAACGGGTTTGAGGTGACTCTTCACCCGGATCAGCTGACCCTCCCGCTCAGGTGGAAAGAATCTCGTAAGATTTTTGTCAATAGCATGAGTGATCTCTTTCATGAAGCCATCCCAGATGCTTTTATTAAACAAGCCTTCGACGTCATGGCAAGAGCCCACTGGCATGTGTTTCAAATTCTGACGAAACGAGCTGAGCGCTTGGAGACAATCGCTCCCTCGCTGCCTTGGCCAGACAATATCTGGCAGGGCGTTTCTGTCGAGAGCAGCGAGTACATATGGCGAGTCTGTCATCTCCAAAAAGTTCCCGCGGCCGTTCGGTTTATCTCCGTCGAACCTCTCCTGGGACCAATTGCTCGATTACCTTTAAAGGGCATTTCTTGGGTCATTGTGGGAGGCGAGAGCGGCCCGCGTTATCGCGCGCTCCAGCCCGCTTGGGTACGAGGCATCCGCGACCAATGTCTCAGCGCAAAGGTCCCGTTTTTCTTCAAGCAATGGGGTGGATTCACCTCGAAAGCCGGTGGGCGACGATTGGACGGTAGACTTTGGAGCCAGCTACCAATGGTTCCGGATGCGTATGTGAGTGTGATGTAGGCCATTCATGCCTCCTCGGACCACCTGTTGGGACCTTGAATCTCATACCAGTGCCAAACATCTAATCCTTCGGCGTTATCTCCAGGCCTGGCTTCCCATCATGACTCGATGGAACGGGCGCGTGCTTTACATCGATGGATTCGCCGGCCCAGGGATCTACCGAAGAGGCGAAGAGGGATCGCCAATTATTGCTCTCAAAGAAGCGATTCACCACACAGCCCAAATCCGGTCGCAAGTGGTCTTTCTATTCATCGAGGCAGATTCGGCTCGTCTCGAAGTCCTGAAGCAACAAATTGCACCCCTTCAGGTTCCTTCCAACTTCAAGGTTCAATGTTTGCTTGGGAGATTTGATGAGCACTTGACGCAGGTGCTTGACTTCGTGAAAGAACAAAAACGCAATCTTGCTCCTACATTCGCGTTCGTCGATCCATTCGGGTTTTCACATACACCGTTTTCGGTAATAAAGCGGCTCATGCAGAATGACAAATGTGAGGTACTCATCACATTCATGTATGAAGCGATTAACCGGTTCCTATCCCATCCCGATCAACCTGCGAATTACGATTCGCTCTTTGGGTGCCAAGACTGGAGAGAAGCCAGTTCGATAGAAGACCCTCAAGCACGTAAGAAATTCGTCCACGATTTGTACCTCCGCCAGTTGCAGGTAAGTGCTGCCGTTACTTATGTCCGATCATTCGAAATGATCGACCCTGGCAACCGTACCGAATATTTCCTCTTTTTTGGGACCAAGAGCTATGACGCTGTCAAGAAAATGAAAGAGGCCATGTGGAAGGCAGATGAATCAGGCAGGTTCCAATTCTCAGACACCACGGACATGAACCAATCTCTCTTATTTGGAACTACGCCTGACTTCAATGATTTGAAAAATAGAATCGTCAGCAAATTCAGAGGAAGTCAGGTCACTGTGGATGATGTCGAACGATTTGTAGTGATAGAAACTCCCTATCGCGAAACTCACTTCAAGCAACAGGTCCTGAAACTCATGGAATCAGCTACTCCCCCGGAGCTAAGAATTATTACAAGGACCGGGCAAAACCGCCGCGGTACGTTTCCTTCCGGTACGGTCATTGAGGTTTTGTGAGATTGTAATGGATATTGCCACCCACAGAACAGATGTTGGGCACCGCTAAGACCGTCGCCAAGCGCACCACACCATAGAAGCCATGATTATCCTTCTTGCTCCTGAAACTAACCGACCCTAGAATTTCGTTATCATGTCCCTTGCTGATCTATACATCGCGCTCTGGCTGCTTTCCCATTCTGTGCTAACTGTGCCCTACAGTGAGTACGCGTGCTCCAACAGTTCCAGCCCTCCTCTCTGCTCGGCCCAGATCTCTTCCGCAAGCCTTCCCTTGTTCGGCTCTTTGTACGACGGTGACTACCCTCTTCCGCCCGCGCAGGGTTTTCCCAATTGGTTCTTCTCCTACCGGGACCGGACCGCACATGCGGTCAGTCATCCCGGGACTTGCGGTCAATCATCCCAGCCCAGGCTGGATGGCAAGACACCGTCCATCTTTACTTTCTCTCCCGATTCAACTGCCGCGCAGACCAATCGGCCCGAAGCCTGTCACGACAAGCCCCTCTAGCTACCTCCCTCTCGAACCATGGCCTGACCTCTCCGTTTTCCGAGGCTCAGCCGTTCAGCAGAACTAGCTGCCGAAGCCTACGCACAGGTCTACCCTCTCTCCAAGAGTTCAAAGACGGATCACAGTGGCAACGGGCCCGCGGCGGGCAGTGATCCGCTGAAATCGGTTTGCTCGGGGAGGTGAATCACTATGCAGGACATCATCTGTGACCTATGGGCCGTGCACGATCAAGGATTCTGCATCGGCGTGCCTACGAATGGGGACTGTCGCCGGGACGGCCGTGCGGTCATGGGTGCGGGAGTGGCCTTGGCCGCTGCCAACCGGTTCCCGAATCTGCCCAGTCTTCTCGGAGCGAAGCTCCGCGCTTCTGGAAACCATGCCTACTACTGGCATGAGTGCCGGCTCCTGACACTTCCCACGAAGGACGCATGGACACGACCCTCGACGATCGGACTCATCGAGCGGACCGCCCGAGAAGCCGTCCATCTCGCCGATCACTATGGGCTCACTGCGATCTACTGCCCTCGACTGGGCTGCGGGCTCGGCGGCCTCGCATGGAAAGATGTCGCTGCTGTCCTGGCCGGCTTGTGGGATGACCGCTTCATCATTGTCCACCGGGCTGCATAACGCTATCCCGATCCCCGAAAACTCACCACATCACGATCCAACGGTCAGTAGTACCCAGAATGAGCACCGACAATGCGCCAAGCGGCACACCGTGCACGAGCCATTACCATCAGATGAAGAGGACGATCAGCAAGCCATGAATCCGCTGAAAGTCGTCGAGCAGCGCTGTCCCGATCGGCCGCTGTGGGACCCTCTTCTCAAGGTCTTGCCCGAGAAGGCCGTCACGCAATTCATGTTCATGGGAGAGGTGCTCTGCGAGAGGGGAACCCGCATCTTCCTGTACAAGCATATCTGGAGCCGGTGCTATATCAATCTCGATCGGCACGGACAGGCCTACCAGTTCCACGCTTCTGAGCAGGGCTCCCACTACGTCCCCGTCGAGCTTTCGGGCGCCATCCGTCGCGCCTCAACTTTCTAAGCCAGCAGCCCTGTGAGCATTCGCCGACCGGATCAATAGTCACAAGGTTGGAAGACATTTCCTCCCACTCAGCTCGCGAGCCACAGCGGTTGACCGCTCCAATTTGTTGATGTATAAGTGATGTATAGGGAACTTGGAAATGAGCCACATGATACGAAAGCAAGTTTATCTGGAACCCGACCAGGACCGCCTCCTCAAGCAGCGATCCAAGAAACTTGGTGTGACGGAATCCGATCTTATCCGGCGGGGCATCACCCAGCTCAGCCGCCAACCCGCCGCGGTTCCCTTGGACCGACAAGCCTGGCAGGCCGAACTGAGATTCATCAAGCGCCGAACCCGGGTCAAGACACGCGCCCATGAGCGCCGGTGGACCCGCAAGGAGCTCTACGATGAACGGCTCGGCCGCTTTTCTCGTTGACACGAACGTTCTGGTCTACGCCTACGACGCCCAGGCCGGGTCCAAGCGTGAACGCGCCATCGCCTTGCTGGACACATTAGCCGCTCGGCAAATCGGCGCACTCACGCCGCAGATCCTGAGCGAGTTCTTCGTGGTCGTCACCCAGAAACTCTCACCTCCGTTGACCGCTGCGGAAGCGGAACGCAGTCTCACCAACTATGCCCGTTCCTGGATCATTTATGATCTCACATCGCTGATCGTGCTCGAGGCTGTGCGCGGACACCAACGCCACCGTCTGGCATATTGGGATAGCTTAGTGTGGGCCGCGGCTAAGATACACGGCGTGCCGAACGTGCTGAGTGAGGATTTCAGCGACGGTTCATTGCTCGAAGGCGTGAAGTTCATCAACCCATTCAGCTCTCATTTTGAAATCGCCACCTTGAAAGTGTAGAGGCTCATTGCACAAGCTGCTGCACGCTCCCAGCCCGACGCTCCCTTGACGATTCAACGCCAGGAGCAGGATACTCGGCCCATGCATCCTACCGCTCCCGACCAAGCCGACCTCGAATCCCAGCTCGGAATCCTCCTCCGCTCCGGCCGAGCGGCGGGATTCTCGAGCGAACGCTTCGACCAGTGTCTCCGTCTGATCGCCCAGATTCCGTCCCCCGATTCCCAGAAGGCGTGGTTGGATCTGTTCTACGAACAATGGACGGAGTTTGCCCGGACGCCGGACTGCTTGCAGGGCCCGTTGAAAGAGTCCTTCGAGTCACGGCTGGCTCGCCTTCGTGCCCAGATCGAGCAGCAGCGCCGAGATTAACCTTTCCTTCTTCCCCACCAGCAGGAGTCATCATGAACAACGCCCGCCCTTGGATCGCCGTTGTCAGTGTCTTTGATTGGACCCGCATCCACGAGTTTTGCCGCGAGCACGATATCGCCAAGGGCAACAGCTCCTGGCATCTGTTCGATGCGCCGACAGGCGGGGCGATCAACTGCTGGACGATCCGATCGATGAATCGCACTGGCAACGGATGGGGGAACTGTGCGGAACCTTCTACCCTGAACAATCCGACGGCCAGCATCCGGGTATCATCATCGAGGACATCATGGCCGGCAAGGTCGCGCCGGAAGCTTTGCTCCAAGGCGGCTTCATGGCGGGGGCCGAGGCTGTGATTGTCCGATTCGCCCCTGCCAATCCCAACCCCAAGATCGAGGCCGAAGTAGACGCCGCCTGGTCGGTCGATCAAGCCCGTGCGTTCTTCAACAAGCTGCACCTGCGTGTATTGCAACGGCCCTTGCCTGCTTCCTCTCCTCCAGCACCTCAGCCACTCCAACAGTAGGCACCTTTTTGCACGGCCTGCCACTGTCACTCAATCCTTTCCATGCACCAGCGACGTCAGCCGCCTGTTTGCGGGACGGGATCCTGTCCCCCTTCAAAGGTGTCTGTCAAATCCGGGTCACCTCAACCTGACCCTCTGCAGCAATAACCGTCGTCATTTTGAGATGGTTGAGGGAATCAAGCTGTTGTCGATTGAGAACTGAGTCCTCCCGATCCGGCACTACGCGTACCGCTGATCCTTACACTCTCTTATTGATTCCCTGACGTCCCGGCCTGCTTTGTGCCTATCTGGTCTTGTCCCATTCTCATTTGTTCCAGGAACCTATAGCGCTCGTAAGCGCCCACTCCACGTTTCAATCCCTTCACATACTGTCACCGGTCCCGCACTGGGCATTAGCCCGTGCGCGGTTCATCCACCCACGCAATAGATGCATTCCGCGGGCCACCCCGGACTTTTCTCAGAAGGCCCGCAAGCGGGCAGTGCTCCAGCCTGCCTGACATGTGTGTGCGTCCATGATCTTTATCTTTGTTGAAGGAGGTTACCATGGCTGAGCAGGACATCAAGATTCTGACGCTTTCCGGTCGCATCACCCACAAGCCCGAACTGTTCCAGCACCAGGACGGTGCCTCGCTGGAGTTCTCGATCGCCGTGCACTCCAACGGGTTCTATGCGAAGGCCGACGACCCGGAATACTGGGACATCAAGGTCCTCGGTGCATCGGAGAAGCTGGCCAACACGCTGGAGAAAGGGCAGCACGTGAAACTGACCGGCAATCCCCAGATCCGGACCTATATAAAGGAGGGAATCCGGCATAAGGCGGTCACCGTGATCGTCATCGATCCACGATTGCTGATCCTCGGACCCAAAGCCAAGCAACCGAAACCGGCTGAGCCTGTCGAGTCGGCTGCGGCTTGACGCGTCAAGCGTGACTGATCTGCTTGACCGTATCGTGCGACCTGACCAGTTGTGTTGGAGGAGGATCATCCTATGGAATGTGCAACGTGCCTCGCAGACTTGTACCCGCCAGAGCTCATTGCCGAGCCAGCCTTCGATTCGGAAGACACCCTTCCCCCTCTCTACGACCGCTATGTGTTGCTCCCGAGCGACAACGAGGAAGTCGTGGTCACCTTCCTCGTCGCATTGCATGCCGCCCATCTGGAGCAATGGGCACGCCGAGACCAGGAGCGCCGGTTGTCGGGGGAGACCCGGTTCGCGGACGAGGATCCCAGACCGGAGTTCCCGCTGATCATCAAACGCTCACAGAGGGCCAGCGCGCCCCGACTCGCTGTGCTCCCCAACGGCCGGCGAGTGCTTCTCCTCGATGCCCATCGTGTCTACTTCCTCTGCGGCATCGCGGGCGTCCTCTCCCTCGAAGAAGCGAAGGCCCGGAACCACAGGAGACTCGGCTACAGGCTGTGCCCGGGATGTCAGGGGAAACATCTGCCTCCATCCGTGGCGACAACCTCCGAGGCTCACGCAGTCGAAGTCAACCAGTCCCCCGGAGAGACGTGCCCCAAGTGCCAGGCGCCCAAAGCCTCCTCCTATATTCCTGACGGACCCGGCCACAGCCGGTGTCTGCTCTGCGGCCGGTACGACTACTATGCCGCGCCCGACGAGCTCACCGATGAGGAAACGGACCAGAACGAGGATGCGATCGCCAGCATGCTCTTCGCCCAGGGAGACCTGGAAGTCACATTCCCTTCATCCGAAGACGACCTCAGCGAGGAGAGTGTCGAGGGCGATCCCGACCGCCATCTAATGGACGCCCTGGACAGCGAAGACTGCGTCAAAGGGCTCGACCTCCACGAAGAGGAGCTTGCCGACCTCCTCGTCAACACGTCGCAAGACCTCGCCGATCTCGGCGACCGCATGCACAAGCCCGCGTTCGAACTCTTCCTGACCAGCCATCCCCTCCGGAAGAAGCTGATCGACCTGGCCCTCCGGGAGGCCGACCATACCGAGTCGCGTATGGCCTTGTGGGCAGCGGCCGGCCGGATCCTTGAGGTGTCTACGCGTTCCCTGAGCGAGGAAGACGCCGAGGCCATCACCCACTGGCTCCTCACATTGTCCGATGAGAACTTGTCCCTGCTCGCCGGCGATCCGGACGCGCACCATCCGATGCTGCAGCACCCCAGCCCAGGTGCATTTCAACCTACGGATCCCCTACTGCTCCCGCTCGTCAAGCATTTCAAGGAGCAGCTCCGGCGTTTTCGCTCGAAGGAAGCCGGCTGTCGTCTGCTTGCGAAGGACCATGGATTGAGCGAAGAAGCCCTGCGTTCCGTTGCCATGCAATGTGGCATGCTGCCTGGGACCACTCCCGCCTCCATGCGTTCCTCTCCTCAGGTCTACGCTGCCTGACCTCACCAAGCGGCACGGAAGTTCACTTCAACGCTGGTTTCCCAGACCCTGTATGCCAGGCGCATCGATACTCCGGTGCGCGCAACGGGTAACCGGGTCAGCCAGGTGACTGGCGTGACGCATTGAGCGTCATGTCATGTTGTTCACTCACCACTCACAAGTTGGAGGTATGTTCACATGCGTACGTTTGCCAAAGGCACGATCAACGGCCGTCTCACCACCGACCCCGTCATCCGCACGGTCGGCGACAAGTCGGTCTGCAACCTGCGCCTCGCGGTGGACGGGCTCCCGTCCAGGAAGACCGGCGAGAAGCGGCCCTCAAGTTATTTCTCGGTCGTGGTCTGGGGCAGACTCGCCGAGAGCTGCCGCAAGCTGGTCAAAGGCCAGGAAGTCTATGTCGAAGGCCATCTTCAATCCCGGACACGAGAGACCGACGGCCAGGGTTCGGTGACCTACATCGAGCTCAACGCCAGAACCATCAACTTCGGCAATCTGCCGAGGTCCGCGATGCAACAGGCCGCGTGAGCGGACAAAAAAAAAGGGAGTGCAGTCCCCCCGATCGTATCAATCGAGACGGATGCACTCCCTCACCTGTAGGGAGACCGGAAGGAACTCCGCACCGCCCTGAGGGCAGAATTCCTTCAGTCTCGTCCCCTGTCACCTGCCGCAAGCTCTCTGGAACACAGCCTGGGACACTCCAAACTTCGGACCCAGAATCCGGATTCCCGCCTGCGGATACCTGAAGCGTGCGAGTTTGACGCGGCAGACATACTTCCACCGCTCGATTTTCACCGAAATCGGCGGCAGGACCCGCTGCATCCCCTCGGTCGTGATCTCGGTCCAGAGATCCGCTTCCGGCAAGAGCTTCCAGAGGACATCCTCCGGAGCCGCCACCAGCCATTGCGCGACCTCACGCTGTTCCCTCTCTTTCATCCTGATACAGGATTCGGCCGTGGCCGATGCGGCTGCCCACACCAGATCCACGCGGTTCCCTGACAGATGACCGAGGACCGTGGCTTCAAGGAGCCCGCACCGCAAGGCCTTGACCGAGAGGCTCTGCCAGAACCGGTTCTGGAGCGCGATGAGCGCCTCGTCGGCATCCTCCTGCTCCGATCCCGGCTCACCTTCTTCTGTGGTGCCTTCATCGGAGATTTTCTCGGCTGGGTCATCCTCCGACAGCTCGTCGCTCGCCGGGGATGCCGTGCCTGTGTGATCTGACTCGGCTTCATCCCGCAGATCCGCTTCCGGCACTTCGCCGAAGAGCAAATCCTCCCCTTCAATCGATCCCAGCGCCGCCACTTCCGCAAATTCCTGGGCGATGTCGGCACAGATGGGATCAGGCTCCTGGTCGTCATCCCGCACCACCGCGCGCGACAACGCCAGTTCGTTCTGAAGCTGGTCTTCCGCCGACAGCAGTGTTGTCGTCTCACTCCAGCCGCACAGACAACTCCGCTCCTGGATTCCAGCTTCAGGTGTCCCGGAAACCAGCCGTTCCAGGACAACCGAAGCCTTGCATCGGGGGCAGGCCTGCTGAGGCAGTTCCACAGAGTGAGCTGGCTGGACGTTCGTGATTGCCTGTGGCCTCGGCAGATGATGGCCGAAACAGATCGGACATTGCCGGGGACCAGTGATCCATGTCCCTCCACATCGTTCTTCCTCCGACAACACCACCGGCACCTGAAGACCGCACAGCGGCATTGCCCGGGATAAGTCCAACCGACGAGCTCGCCGTCCGTCACGCAGCGTGACATACACACTGCGGTATCGGCGGCGGAGCACTGCGATTCTGGGTTCAATCGGGGCATGTTCCTCGTCATAGCGATTCTCCCACGGCGTGCGAGCCGTCTGCATCAGCCGATTCGACCAGTCCACTCCCTCCATCTCCGCCAGCCGCCGTTCAAGACGGTACAGGTTGACCGGATGGATCCTGTGGTTCCCGGTCCGGCATTCCTCCAACAGGGCCTGCACATCCTCCTGTTCGAGACGCGCCACCCGAGTGACATGCGCTCGCACGGTGGACGGGGCCTTGCTGAGAATGGTTCGGATCGCCGTGAGTTTCGATCTGATTGTTGTTGGCATGTTCATATCTCCTTCAATCGGATGTGTGATGGTGAATGAATGGGTCAACGTTGATGGATCGGGTCCGCATAGAGGGCCCGCCAGGCATCCGCAACCGCTCCATGAGCTTCCTGCGACAACCTGGGCAGGTCCCTTGGGCTGTACCGGGCAAACGCGATCAAGG
>FRDC01000326.1_pt2 | contig 11633 bp, 9 predicted proteins | sample 1106171 | NCBI WGS metagenome assembly FRDC01 (sample SAMEA3930566, study PRJEB13176) | freshwater metagenome | biome: Drinking water system; feature: drinking water; material: water | place: Singapore | collected 2014-12-20
TTGTCGGCCCGTGCCGCTGCGGAACTGGCAGTGCCCGATGCGATGCGGGAGTTGCGCGACTTCCTCGCGCACAATCGCATGTACGTGTTCACGATCAATGGATTTCCCTACGGGACGTTCCACGGCACGCGCGTCAAGGAAGAGGTGTATCTGCCGGACTGGCGAGATCCCGAGCGACTGCGGTACACCAACCAGCTGACCGATCTGCTGGTGCAACTGCTGCCGGAAGATCCGGCGATCGAGGGCAGCATCAGCACCGTGCCGGGAGCGTACAAGCCGGCGCTCGGCGGTGCGCGGGATGTGGCGCTGATCGTGGAGAACCTGTTGCGACACGTCGCGTATCTGGTCGACGTGCGCCGCCGTACCGGACGTTCCATAGCGCTGGCGCTGGAACCCGAGCCCCACTGCTTCCTGGAAACCATCGACGAGGTGCTCGGCTTCTTCCAGCGGGACCTGCATGGCGCAGCCGCCGTGCGGCGCCTGGGTGAACTGACCGGCCTCGAGCGTGCGCCTGCAGCGCAGGCATTGCACGACCACCTGGGCCTGTGCCTGGACCTGTGTCACGCTGCAGTGGAATTCGAGGATGCCGCAGCGTGCGTCGGCCGGCTCGACGCGGCCGGCATCCGCGTCCACAAGCTGCAGATCAGCGCAGGGCTGCGCCTGCCGCAGCTGGATACCGAGGCACTCGCGGCGCTGCGTCGCTTCGACGATCCGGTCTATCTGCACCAGGTCATCGAACGCGGACCGGGTGGCCTGCGCCGCTTCAGCGACCTGCCGGAAGCGTTCGCCACGGTCAACGGCGAAGCGCTCGAGCGCGAGTGGCGCGTGCATTTCCACGTGCCCATCTTCCTCGATCGCCTCGCCCCGTTCGCGTCGACGCAACCGTTCATCCGCGAAGTGCTGGCCCAGCATCGCACGCGGCCGTTCACCGCGCATCTCGAAGTGGAGACCTACACTTGGGGTGTGCTGCCCGAACCGTTCCGAAGTGGCTCGGTGGACGAGGCGGTGGCGCGCGAGCTTGCGTGGGTGCGCTCGGAGCTTGCCGCGTGACTCTGACCCTCGCGTTGCGGTTGGGGCGCATTTCGAACCTGCCCACGGTCTGGACCAACGTCCTCGTGGGCGTGTTGCTGGCCGGAGCCACGCTCGGCGATGCGCGCCTGCCGCTCCTGATGCTGGCGCTGTCGCTGTTCTACGTGGGCGGCATGTTCCTGAACGATGCCTTCGATCGCGACTTCGATGCGCAGCACCGTCCCGATCGTCCGATTCCCTCGGGGCAGGTGTCGGCGCAACAGGTGTTCACCATCGGTTTCGGGCTGCTGGCGGTGGGCACGGTGATCGTCATGGTGGTGAGCCGCGGCGCCGACGGGCTGCCGGCCTGGCGCGCCCTGGTGGCGGCGCTGGCGTTGTCGGCGTTCATCGTGCACTACGACGCCCACCACAAGGGCAACGTGCTGAGCCCGCTCGTCATGGGTCTGTGCCGCGTGTGCGTGTACCTGACGGCGGCGTACAGCGTGGCCACGCTGCTGCCCGGCTCGGTCTGGCTCGCCGCCACCGCGCTCCTGTGCCACCTGATCGGCCTCACCTACATCGCCAAGCAGGAGCATCTCGATCGCATCGGTGCGCTGTGGCCGTTGGGATTTCTGGCGGTACCCGTGGTGTACGGCGCCCTGCTGGCCATCACGACGCCTGCGGCCTGGCTGCCTTGGATTCTCTACGTCGGCATGATGGCGTATGCGCTGCAGCGGCTCCGCCGCCGCGCTCGCGGCGATGTGCCGAAAGCGGTCGTCACCCTGATCGCCGGCATGTCGCTGCTCGATGCAGTCGTGCTGGCCGGGGATGGAAAACTGCTGGCGGCCGGCCTCGCGGTCGCTGCGTTCGCACTCACCCTGATGCTGCAGCGCTGGGTTTCGGGTACGTGATTCGGATAGCCCGCATCCCTTGAGCTCCGCGTTGCAGCGAGGATCCGCAGAGGAATGCGCCGGCGACGCCGGCCGAGTCGTGCCGGTCGTCGATCGCAATCGCTGCGAGGCCAAGGAGGCCTGTGTGCAGGTCTGCCCGTTCGATGTCTTCGAGATCCGGCCGCTCGAAGCGGCGGACCGTGCCGTCCTCACGCTGGCCGGCAAGTTGAAGGCGTGGGCACATGGCAATCGACAGGCCTACGTGGTACGCGCCGACGACTGCCACGCCTGCGGGTTGTGCATCAAGGCCTGTCCGGAGAAGGCGATCCGGCTCGAGCCAACATCAGGCTGAGCCCGGCACTCGAGACCCGGACGGTCGGCCGCGCGTTTCCGGCACGACCAGCCCGCCGAAGCAGCAGGTGACCAGATGTTCGATCAATGCGTCGATCGGGTAGCGGCCGGTGTCCCTCAGCAAGTCGAACGCCGAGTCGCAGGTTCGCGCGTAGATCGTATGCACTATGACTTCGGCGGGTAGATCACGCCGGAATTCTCCGTCCTGGCGCGCCTGCTCCACGAGGGCCGTCACGGCGGCGTTCAGCGGGAGCAGTTGACTCACGTATTCGATGTTCGACAGCAGCGCCTTCTGCAGCGCGGCGCTGTTGGCCGGCAGCAGCGGCAGTCCGCCCTCCGCCCGGCGGCGCAGCGCCCACGCAAGCGCAGCTTCAAGCTTGCCGCGGGCGGACAGACTGGGGGGCAGGGCCGCCAGCATCGCCAGAGTCTCCTGCAGTAGTCGGATCATCGCAGCCGCGGCCAATGATTCCTTCGAAGGGAAGTGCTTGTAGATGATCCCTTTGGAGATGCCGAGTTCGGCAGCGACATCATCCATCGTCATCTGGTCATAGCCCTTCTGGCCCATCAATCGATTGGCAGCGTCGATGACGGCGCTTTCCCTGGCTTTAAATTGTTGTTCTTTAAAGGGAATGTGTTCCATGAATATTTTTTTGGATAGGGCAGAACTTCGTCGTTCATATTGTGACGAAGAAGTCACGACCGTGACTGCGTAGTCACGATCGCTGACACCCCACCCGGTGAACCCCCTGGAAGCAGAGTCCGGGAAGTTACCCGAGTGTGGTGGTGCGACCAAGAGTCGTGACCTTCGAATACAGGAGACCTGCCCATGCTGTCATCGCTCCGCGCGGTTGCCGTTGCCGGTGTAGCCGCTTCATCCCTGATGTGCTCCAGCCTGACCCATGCCGTCGATGTCGCGCCCATCGGCCCGACCGTGGTGGTGCTGACCGCGACCCCGGTGCTGACCGATGCCGGTGTGACGGTCGCGCCCCTCGGCTCGGGTTCGGCATTCGCCGATGCCTCCGGCAACCTGATCGGCGCATTCCCAATCACCGGCGGCATGCTCGATCCGGACCTGTCCAATGCCCGGATCGAGCACGTCGGCAGCGGACTTGCGCTGTCGCGGGCCGGCACCACGGTGAGCCTGGAGAACTTCCTGATCGACACGACACTGCCCACCGACACGATCTTCGGCAAGGTCACCGTCGGTGCCACCGTGCTGCAAGACGTGCCCTTGTTCTCGCTCACCGGGCTCAACGTCTTTCTGACGGACACGGCGGGTGGCGCACTCTCCACCTTCCTCGGCATTCCCAACCTGGCAGGTGCGCAGCTCGGTTTCGCGCTCACGAACCCGCTGCCGGTGCCGGAACCAGGTACCTACGCCATGCTCGGCCTGGGCCTGGCGATGCTGGGCCTCGCGGCGCGCCGCCGCGGTACTCGGATCGTGACGGTACGCGCTTAGCGAGTCGTTGGCACCGCGGCCATCCGGAATCCGGATGGCCGCTGCCGCTGTGTTTCGGGCATCGGTACCATGGCGGGATGATCGATGCGAACAGTACTGGGCTGAAGCAACTCGTCCCGGCAATACGCGACTGGGGCCTGGCGCTCGGTTTCGACGCGATCGGCGTCAGCGACATCGATCTGTCCGCTGCCGAAGCCGGGCTGCTCGCCTGGCTCGAGGCGGGCTTCAACGGCGACATGGAGTACATGGCCCGTCACGGCCTCAAGCGGGCACGCCCGGCGGAACTGGTGGCCGGGACTGTCTCCGTCATCGTCGCGCGGATCAACTACCGGCCGGCTGAGGCGAAGGAGAGTTGGGCCGTGATCGAGGACGGCACCCGCGCCTTCGTGTCGCGTTATGCGCTGGGGCGTGATTACCACAAGGTGCTGCGCGGGCGCCTTCAGCGGCTGGCCGATCGCATCGCCGCCGCGATCGGTCCTTTCGGGTATCGCGTGTTCACCGACAGTGCGCCGGTGCTGGAGGTGGAACTCGCACGCAAGGCCGGACTCGGATGGCGCGGCAAGCACACGCTGCTGCTGGATCGCCACGCGGGTTCCTGGTTCTTCCTCGGCGAGATCTACACCGACCTCGCCCTGCCGCCGGACCTGCCGGTCGCCGAGCACTGCGGGACGTGCGCGCGCTGCATCGACGTGTGCCCGACCAGGGCCATCGTCGCGCCGTATCGCCTCGATGCGCGGCGATGCATCTCCTACCTCACCATCGAGCACGCCGGTCCCATTCCGGAAGTGCTGCGTCCGTCCATAGGCAATCGCGTCTACGGTTGCGATGATTGCCAGCTCGCCTGTCCGTGGAACAAGTTCGCGCGGCCTTCCGGGTTGCCCGATTTCGCGGTCCGCAACGGTCTCGACGATGTGACGCTCGTCGAATTGTTTCGCTGGACGCCGGCGGAGTTCGAGATGCGCATGGAGGGCAGCGCAATCCGCCGCATCGGGTACGAGCGCTGGTCGCGCAATCTCGCGGTGGGGCTGGGCAATGCGCCGACCTCGCCGGAAGTGATTGCCGCGCTCGAAGTGCGTCGCAATGACACGTCGGAACTCGTGCGCGAACACGTGGCTTGGGCGCTCGCGCGGCACGGGCGTTAGTGCATTGACCGTGCGGCGCGAGGGTGGTCATGGATCCTGCGCGTGGACACTCATCCGGAACTTCCCGGCATTTCACCCTGTTGCGCGACACCGGCCAACACAGCGTCACGCACTTGATGAGAAGATGCGCGGGTATGCCATCGGTCTGCACCGGGATTCCTGCTGCCTCAAAGGGTCGTCATGGAACCGTTGCAATCAGATCGCGCTGGAGAGTTCATGGCAACCAGACGGGTTCAGACGCTTGCCAAGCTGACGCGCCCCCGGGTGCACGAAGCCGTGCCCCGCGTGCGTCTGTTCGCGCGCCTGGAGGAAGAGCGGATGCGCCGATCGGCCCTGTGCGTGGTGGGGCCGCCGGGTGCCGGCAAGACCACGCTGGTCGCGAGCTGGCTGGATGCGCGACATCTGGACGGCATCTGGTACCAGGTGGATCCCGGCGACGCCGACCTCGCCAGCTTCTTCTATCACCTTCGACTTGCGGCCGTGCCGCACACGCGCAAAGGGCAGCGGGCACTGCCTCTGCTGAGGCCCGAGTACCTGCCTGACATCGAGGGCTTTGCGCGGCGCTACTTCCGTGATCTGTTCACGCGCCTCCCGGAAGGCGCCGTGCTCGTGCTCGACAACTACCAGGAAGTTCCGGCGGATCAGGAATTCCACGCCATCGTGGCGCAGGCCGTCCACGAGGTCCCCCGTCACCTGACCCTCATCGCGATTTCTCGCCGCGATCCGCCCGACTGCTACGCGCGGCTGATTGCAAACGAGAGTGCGAGCCTGATCGAGTGGGACGAACTGCGGCTTTCCGCCCAGGAGGCGCGCGCCATCAGCGCCAAGCGTGCCACGCTGACGGAGCAGGAGTTCGACACGCTGTATCGCGCAAGCGATGGCTGGGCCGCGGGCCTTGCGCTCATGCTGGAGCGGTTGAAACGCAATGGGATCGTGCCCGAAGCGATGGCAGCCGAGACGCGCGAGGCGGTGTTCAACTACTTCGCCGGCGTGATATTCGACCGGTTGCCCGCGCAGACCCAGCACGTGTGCATGACCACCGCATTGCTGCCCCACGTCACGGCACGCGGCGCTGAACTCGTGAGTGGCGTGGCTGAGGCAGCGCGCCTGCTCGAGCGGCTCTATCGTGAACGGTTGTTCACGGACCGGCGCATGATTGCTCTGGCCGATTTCGAAGCACATCCCGGCAGCGAGGTACTGGTCGCCACCTACCAGTACCATCCGCTGTTTCGGGCATTCCTGCTCGATCGCGGACGCCTGGCATGGACACCCGAAGTCCGCGAGCGCTGGTTATTGAACGCGGTATCGCTGCTCGAATCGAGTGGCCAGATTTCCGAAGCGATCGCGATCCTGATCGAGATCGCGCAGTGGACCCGGGCTGCCGAGCTCATCGTCGCGCAAGCGCCCAGGCTGATCGCGCAGGGTCGCTGGCAGACGCTGCACGCGTGGTTGCAGGCTCTGCCGGACGAAGCTCTGAGGTACGTGCCCTGGCTTCTGTACTGGTGGGGCGTCTCGCGGCTACCAGTCGACCAGCAAGACGCGCGTAAGCGTCTGGAGCGATCGTACGCACTGATGGAGGCACGCGGCGACGTCGTTGGACAATTGCTATCGGCCGCCGCGGTCATCGACAGCATGTACTATCGGTGGACTACCTTCACGGAAATGGACCACTGGATCGCTGTGATCCAGGCATTGCTGGAATCGCGGGCGGACTTCGACGCCGTCGACGCCGAGCTGCACGTCAATTCGAGCCTTCTCATCGCACTATCGTACCGTCAGCCGGGCAATCCGCTGCTGCCTCGATGCGTAGCCCGGGTGACCGAGCTGCTGGACACAGGGATCGACGTCAATCTGTGCGTGACGGCCGGCACGTATCTGCTGGGATACTGCTACTTCGCGGCGGACTACGAGTTGGCAAAGCGGGTCATCTCGACGATCGAACCGCAGCTCGCGCATGCGGATGTCACACCACTCATTCGAATGTGGTGGCGGGCGCGCGTTGGCTATCACGACTACCATGTGGCGGACTACCCCGGAGCGCTGCGGGCCTTGGATGAGGCCGCGAGCATCTCCCGAAGCCACGGATTGGAGGGCCTGCATTCCGTCGAGCCGCTGCTCGCATACTTCAAAACGCTGATAGCCCTCAGTGATCACGATCTCGCCACTGCCCAGGAATCCGTACAGGTATTGCGTCGCCTTGCGAATCCGCAGCACCGGTTTGCCATGTGGTACCTGCAATTCATCGAGAGCACTATCGCGGTTCGCGAAGGGGATCTGCCGCGGGGCCTCGAGATGGCGGAGACCAGCATTGGAACCGCCATCGAGATGGGGATGCAGTACATCCGCGAACTGAGCCTGACACTGACGGCGCATGTGCTCGTGCGCATGGGCCGCTACGCCGAAGCCCTGCATATGGCCGCGGAGGCCAGACGCCTGGCCGAGGGCACGGTGATCCGCAACATGGCAGCAGAACCCATGTTCGTGGAAGCGTATGTGGCGCTGCGCAACGGCAATCACGCGCAGGCCATTGAGATGGTTCGTGCTGCCTTTGACGTGAGCCGGCTGACCCACTATGCCTTCTGGTTCCGCTTCATACCTGTCGTTCTACCGGAGGTCTGCTCGTTTGCTCTCGCGGAGGCCATCGCCCCCTCGTATGTCCGCGAGGTCATCAGGCGCTATTCGATAGCGCCGCCTCGCCCCTTCGCGGCGCAATGGCCTTGGCCGCTGCAGATCTCGACGTTGGGCGCGTTCACGATTGTGCGGCAGGGAGTTCCTGTGGATTTGAGGAAGAGTGTCTCCCGCAAGCCCATGGAACTGCTGAAGGCGATCATTGCGCTCGGGGCCAGTGATGTGTCGGTCGCGACGCTCATCGATCACCTTTGGCCAGACGCCGACGGGGATACCGCGCACAAGACTTTCGCTGTCACCTTGCATCGCTTGCGCCGGCAGTTGGGTGACGACAGTGCGCTCATCCTGAAGGCGGGGACGGTAGGTATCGACCTGCGCCTGTGTTGGGTCGACGTTGCCGCTTTCGATCGTCTGACGAGCGACATGGACGTGACGCGTGCGCAGAACGTGCCGCCCAAAGTTGCATTGCGCACCGCGGCCGGTGACTTGAAGTCGCTCTACAGAGGGCGACTCCTTCCCAGCGATGAGTCCTTCTCCCCGGTTCTGGTGCCGCGACAGCGCTTGCACATGCGATTCCTGGCGACCGTTTCGAAGTGGGGGACGGAGCTGGAAAAGTTCGGCGAGACGGACGCTGCGGTCGAGCTCTACCGGCACGCCCTGGAGATCGATGGCTGTGCGGAGCCCGTGTGCCAGCGGCTGATGCGCTGTCTCGCCCGGGCCGGCAGACACGCCGAAGAGGAGGAGGCGTACCGATTTTGCCGTGATGCGCTCGAGGCGGCAGGACTTCCGAGCCCCACTTGCAGCAGTGAGTCGCTCCGGGGCTCCCTGAGATCGCGGGCGCCGGAATCGCCGCACGGTTGAGCCTCGTCAACCGCTTTGTATCCGTTTTGTAAGGCCCCCGCTCGTAGCCTGACGCTGCTGGTCGTGATCGTTGCTACACGCCCTGGGTTCGCAGGCTCTGTTGGCCCGCGAAGGGATGACGCATATCCGCCGGCACGAACGGGATGCGCCGACCGACATCGGGCGCCGTGACGCAGTGCAAAAGGAGAGCATTCATGGATAAGGTAATGGCGGTCCTGGCGCTGGGGCTGGCGGCGTCGATCTTCGGGGTGGCCAGCGAGGCCCAGCAATTGCCGAAGTCAGGCACGATCACTGTGAACAGCGGCTGGAAGGCGAGCGGTGAAACGGTTCAAGTGGGCGAGGGTCGGGTGTTCGGGTGGGGAGGGTTCTATGGCGTCACCTTCAATACTCGCGGGAGCGGGCCGTTGCACATGGGCACCGCGGTGTGCCCGTACTACCTGGATCTCACAGGTGGCGCCGGGCCGGGCGGAGGCAGTTGCGCTTGGACCGACGCAGACGGCGACAGGATCTATACGCAGTACACGGGGACGCTCGCTGCAAACGGCGTCTTCGACGGTTTGAACCAGTTCACTGGCGGCACCGGAAAGTTCAGCGGAATCACCGGGAAGGCACCGTTCCAGTGCAAGGCCCTTTCATTGCAAGGCCACTTCGGCTGCACGCAGCAGTTCGAGTATCGGTTGCCCTGAACGGCGCTGCACCTCGGCAGTACCGAGGCGAAGGGGACCCTGGCCCTCTTCGCCCGGCGTCGATGAAGCGATTGCGGGTCGCTTGCCTGGTCGCGAACCGCCACTGCCCTCATACTCCCTGCGCCCGATGCAAATCCGATTCGGGCCGGGTGAGTGCACCCGAGGCTTCAACGGAACCGCGGGGGCGGGGTGCATGGTCAGGACGGTATCGATGTTGGCGCTGGCCATGGTGGCCGGCTGTGCGTGGGTCGCGCAGCGCGACCTTGATCAACGCTACGGCGCACCGGAGGTCACGCGCTTCGATACCCCGTTGCCCGCGCGACCGGGTATCTCCTATCGGGAGGATGTGCAGCCGATTCTCGACAAGCGCTGTGTCGTGTGCCACGCGTGTTACGACGCCCAGTGCCAGCTCAAGCTCTCGGCCTGGGAAGGGGTGGCCCGGGGGGCCAGCAAGCAGAAGGTCTACGATGCCGCGCGGTTGCGCGAAGCGCCCACGACGCGCCTCTTCGTCGATGCGCAGACGCCGTCGGCGTGGCGGTCGCTGGACTTTCATCCGGTGCTGAACGAGCGCGCCGCGACGCCCGAGGGAAATCTGTCCGGCAGCGTCCTGTTCCGCATGCTGGAGCTCAAGCGCCGGCATCCGCTGCCCGACGCGCCGGTGCTGCCGAAGTCCTTCGAGTTCTCGCTGGACCGCTCGCAGCAGTGTGCCCGCATCGAGGAGTTCGATCGTTTCGAGCGCGACCATCCGCAGTGGGGCATGCCCTTCGGGTTGCCGGCATTGAGCGACGCCGAACATGCCACGCTGGTGCGCTGGCTGGAGCTCGGTGCACCCTTCGATGGGTACGAGCCATTGCCGCCCGCGATCGAACGGCAGGTGCGTGAGTGGGAGACGTTCCTCAATGGCGATTCCCTCAAGGAGCGCCTCACGAGCCGCTACCTCTACGAGCACCTGTTCCTCGCGCATCTCAATTTCGATGCCGATCCGCAACGCCACTACTTCCGGATGGTGCGTTCGAGCACCCCTCCGGGTAAGCCGATTCGCGACGTGGCCACGCGCCGTCCCTACGACGATCCGGGTACGGATCGCGTGTACTACCGCCTCGAGCGGGTCCGAGAAACGCTCGTCGCGAAGACCCACATGCCGTATGCCCTCAGTCCCGACCGGATGGCGCGATGGCGCGAACTGTTCCTGGCGCCCGACTACGAAGTGGCGACGTTACCTGGCTACGCGCCCGAGGTCGCCGCCAACCCGTTCGCGACCTTCGAGGCGCTGCCCGTGGGCGCGCGTTACCGCTTCATGCTGGACCAGGCCGAGTTCACCATCATGGGATTCATCAAGGGGCCGGTGTGCCGGGGGCAGGTGGCACTGGATGTCATCGAGGATCAGTTCTGGGTGTTCTTCACCAGCCCGGATGCCATCGAACCGGAAGTCAATGCCGCATTCCTGGCGCGTGAGCGCAGCAACCTCGCCCTGCCTTCGGAGAAGGGCAGCAGCGCGCTGATCCTGTCCACCTGGCTCGAATACTCCCGGCGCGAAGATCGATACCTCCAGGCCAAGTCGGAGTTCCTTCAGCGCAACCTGGATACGCCGTCGAAAGTGAACCTGGACCTGATCTGGGATGGCGACGGTCGCAATCCGAATGCGGCGCTCACGGTGTTCCGACACTACGACAGCGCATCGGTCGTGCAGGGGCTGGTCGGGGCGCCGCCCAAGACCGCCTGGGTCATCGGCTATCCGCTGCTGGAGCGCATCCACTACCTGCTGGTGGCCGGATTCGACGTGTACGGCAATACCGGTCACCAGTTGAACTCCCGGCTCTACATGGACTTCCTGCGCATGGAAGGAGAGTTCAACTTCATCATGCTTCTGCCGCGGGCGCAGCGCGAAGCGGTGCGAGATCACTGGTACCGCGGTGCGAGCCAGTCGACGAAGGACTACCTGCACGGCCGCAAGGCACACTTCGATCAGGAGTCGGGGATCGACTATCGCAGCGGCGATCCGCAGCGTGAGCTGTATGAGCTGCTGCGGGCGCGCGTGGCGCCGGTCCTGGGCGGTCGCTTCGATCTGTCCACGGTCGAAGATCCAGCGTTGCGCAAGGATCTGCAAACGCTGGCCGCGGTCACCGGCCGCAGCCTGTCGTTGCTGCCCGAGGTGAGCTTTCTGCGGGTGGACGATCCGACCGGACCAGCGCGCTACTTCACCCTGATCCGCGACACCGGCCACAGCAACGTCACGCACCTGATCCGGGAATCCGCGGCACTCCTGCCTGAGGAGAACGCCCTGACGGTCGTGCCGGGCTTCATCGGCGCATACCCGAATGTGCTGTATGTCGTGCCGCGTACTGCCCTGCCGGAGTTCGTTGCAGCGGTGCGCAGCCTTGCGACGGAGCCCGACTATCGGGCACTGGCCGACCGCTTCGCCATCCGCCGGACCCATCCGGGTTTCTGGGCCTACAGCGACGCGCTGCACGACGCCTACGGCCGCGTGGCACCGGGCGAAGCCGGGCTGTTCGATTACAACCGGCTGGAGAACCGATAGGTCCCGGTTCGGGTGCGTACGCACAAACACGTACGCACGCCCTACGCACAAACCGCCATACTCACGAGC
>FRDC01002718.1_pt1 | contig 11627 bp, 7 predicted proteins | sample 1106171 | NCBI WGS metagenome assembly FRDC01 (sample SAMEA3930566, study PRJEB13176) | freshwater metagenome | biome: Drinking water system; feature: drinking water; material: water | place: Singapore | collected 2014-12-20
TCAGCCCCGCGCGGCGCAACGCCCGCTCCGCCTCCGCCTCGAGTTCGAGCGCGGCGACCGGCAGGCGGCGCAGCGCCGCCGCCTCGTCGCGCGCCGGGGCGGACTGGAACCGGGCGAGCGCGCGCGCGCCCTCGGGCGTCGCCGCCATCGCCAGCCGCAACCGGCTCGCCCAGCGCCGCATCGCCGCCTCCACCGCGGCGATCAAATCCGCCTCGCTCGCGTGGAGATGCAGGCAGCCGGTCATGTCGAGCACCAGGCCATCGGGCGGCTCGGTCTCGACCAGCGGGGTGAAGCGGTCGCACGCATCGGCGATGCGTTCCAGCCAGTGGCGGTCGGCGGCGGGATCGGCCTCCACCGCGATCAGCGCCGGCACCCGCGCCCGCGCGTCGGCCAGCGTCATCCCGGGGGACAGGCCGAGCGACAGCGCCTCGGCATCGCAGGCGACCAGCCGGATCGCGCCGCGCTGGCGGTCGGTCAGGACGAGCGGGCCATCATCCCGCCTGGCGCAAGGCCGCGCGCGGACGAGCCGGTCGGTCGACAGGAAGGGCAGCCACAGCGCCAGGAAGCGCCGCCCCGCCGGTTTCGTGCCGATCGCATAATCGTCCCTGCTCACTGTCCCACTCCACGCGCCAGCGGCCGCCATCGGGGCGCCCGCGCTGGCGAAGCAATTCCACCTCCCAGGCCGGATCGCCGGGGGCATTGGCGGCGCGCGGCAGCGAGGGCGCGGCCGCCACCCGCCAGCGCGTCTGCGCGGCATTGGGCGCCGCCTGGCCGCCCAGCCGCAACAGGATCGCCGTCACCCCATGCGCCTCCGCCGCCAGCGCCAGCCGGCGGCTCGCGGTGAGATCGAGCGCGCGGGGATCGCCCGCCAGCGCGATCACCACCCCGCCCAGCGCCGGGCAGCGCAACCCGTCCGCCGCCGCGCGCAGCACCGCCACCGCATCGGGCAGCACGCCGACGATCAGCCGCGCCGGATCGAGCCCGATCGCGGCGAGCCCGGCGGGGCAAAGCGCGCCCGCCCCGCGCCACGCCGCTTCCTCGCCCAGCCACAGCATCTCGCCCCCGATCAGCCGGGCGAGGAGCGCCGCGAAGCCCGAGGCGCTGCCCGCCTCTCCATTCTCGCCGAGCACCTCATGCACCCGGCCGCGCATCACCCCGCCGCCAAGCGCCTGGTCGATCGCCCCATGCCCGGTCGCCACGAGCGACGGGGCGAGCGCGTGGGCGGGCGGAACCGCCGCCGTGGCGTGACGTTCGATCAAGCCGATCCGATGCCGGACGAGGCGCAGCGACTCGCTCATATGTTCCTATTATGTTCCGTTGGTCTTTTCCGTCAACGGTTACGAAGGCGGCCCGCTCGACGCTGTTCGGCCACGGCACCGCCCGCCGACGCGGCTAGAGTCGGTTTCGGCTTCGCCGGATCGGCGCCAGCCCACGCCCACGCGATTTCCGGGCCGGCAGGTGATTCCGCCTGCCTCGACATCGCTCTAGGCAGCGGCCGCGTAGAGCGCGCGCAACGCCTTCAGCGCGGCCGGGTGATAGACGGTCGCATGCCCCTCCCGCAGCCGCCGCGCGCTCCAGGCCATGCCCTTTGGCGCGGCGCGCAGCGCACCGACCAGCGCGTCCTGCAGCGCGCGTTCCCGCCTCGCCAGATTCGGTGGCGGCGCCGGCGTGTCGAAGCCGATCCACAACCGCCGATCAGACGCGCCTTTCGCGCGGAGCAGAGCGGGCGCCGCGCGGACGAGACCGCCATCGTTCCACCACAGGCTCGGGCTCACGGCGATGAAGTCATCGAAGCCCGCACCTCCCTTGAGGCAAGTTTCGAGCGTGAAGAGGCCGGCGAGCGATTCACCGATCAGCGCGACGCGCCCATGCCCCGGAAAGCGCGTGTCGATCCAAGGCCTCAGTTCCTCGGCCAGGAAGCGCCGATAGGCATCGGCGCCGCCCGACGTCGGCGCGGCCTTCACATCCGAAGGCACCGACGACGGGGAGGTCAGGTCGTGGCGGCGATCGACCCCCTCGATCCCGATCACGACGATCCGCGGCCCCGCGCCATAGGCGCCGATCAGGTCGGTCAGCCCGGCGATGTGGAGGAAATCCTCCTTCACGCCGCCGTCCAGCAGCACGAGGACCACGGGGCGACTCCCCGGCTGATCGGCGCCTTCGGGCACATGCACGTTGATCCGCCGCGTCCCGCCCAGCACCCGCGAGGGCAGATCGCGGCCAAAGCCGATCGTGATCGGTACATCGCCCGGCTGCTCGATCGGCGCCGATGATGGCGGCGGTGGTGGTGGTGGCGGGGACGACGGCGCCGCCAGCGCGGCCGACGCCAGCAGGGCGAGGAAGCCGACCGATCGCACCGCATATCTCATCGGGCCACCATAGCTGCCGGGGGTGCCCAACCGTCAATCGCCTTCGCGCGTACCGGCCCTGCCCGCGTTCGGGTTGACGCCGCCACCTTGGCTCGGGCCGCTTCGGTTGCTCGCCCGGGAAGATCGGGCGGGCGCCCTCAATGCTCGCGGAACGACGCCCAGAAACTGCCGACGAGCGGCTCGAGCGCATAGTCGAGCGCGGTGCGCGGGCGCAGCGGGATCAGCACCTGCACCGGCATCCCGGCGCGCAAGGCGAAGCGCGGGCCGCGCACGGTTCGAATCAGCCGCAGCTGATCATAAGGAACCGTGATTTCCGCGGTGAAGAAGCTTTGCCCGCTCTTCTCGTCGGTGAAACTGTCGGCGGAAAGATGCGTCAGCCGGCCGCGCAGATCGGGCAGGTTGCGCTCATGCAGGCCGGTCAGCTTCACCTGGGCGGTCTGCCCCACCGCCAGGTCATCCGCCTCGTCGGGCAGGAAGCGCGCCTGGATCACCAGCGGCGCGCGTTCGGGCACGATGTCCATCAGCTTCTGCCCCGGCGCGATCACCCCGCCGGGGGTGAACACGGACAGTCCCACCACCGCCCCCGTCGCCGGGGCGAGGATGGCGGTGCGCGCGAGCTGGTCGCGCGCGGCGATCCATTTCGGCATCACCTCGCCCAGCCGCACCTCGACCTCGCGCAGATCGGCGGCGATCCGCTCGCGGAAGCTGCGCTCGGCTTCGAGCGCCTGGAGCGCGCTTTCGCGCCGGGCGCCCTGCATCTGCGCGACGCTCGCGCTGAATTGGCCGCCCTGCCCCTGCACCTCGGCCCGGGCGCGCTCCAGCTCGCGCATCCGCGTCTTAGAGACGAAGCCCTTTTCGGCGAGCGGCCGCATCATCGCGATCTGCTGGTCGATCAATTGCAGCTGTTCGCGCGCCGCCGCCGCCTGCTCGCCATAGCCGCGCCCCTGTTCGGCGGACTGGCCCGCGCGCTCGCCCAACGCCCCGCGCTGCGCGGCGAGCACGGCGGCACGCGCGGTCAGCTCGGTCTGCTGAAGCTTCAGGGCGAGCTCGGCCTCGCGCCGATCCTCCTGGGTAAGGGACGCGAATTGCGCCGGCGGCACGATCCGCCGCGCGCCCAGCTGCTCGGCCTCCAGCCGCGCGCGCTGCGCCAGCAGGCGGATCGCCTGCGCCGCGAGCGCGCGTTCCTGCGCGCGCACCTCCGCGCCGCCAAGTTCGATCAGCAGCTGGCCGCGCGCCACGCGCTGGCCTTCATGCACCAGAATCCGCGCGACCACGCCGCCGTCGCGGTGCTGCACCGTCTGCCGTTGGCCCGATACGGCGAGCTGCCCGGGCGCGAAGGCCGCGGCATCGAGCCGGGCGATCGCCGCCCAGCCGAGGAACAGCACGAAGAACAGCAGCGCGGCGATCGTGCCCGTCCTGATCTCGCGCCCTGGATCGGCGACGGCGGGAAGGTCGAAATCGGGCGCGTCCGTCGGGGCAAGCATTGTCGCGTTCATCGCGCCGCCTCCCGGGTCGCCGGCACGGGACGCAAATTCTGGGGCATGATCTTGGCCAACACCTCGTCGCGCGGGCCGTACATCTCGACCCGCCCGTCGCGCAGCACCAGGATCCGGTCGATCACGGGCAGGATGCCCAGCTTGTGCGACACCACCAGCACGGTGCGCTTTTCCGCCTTGGCGGCGGCGATCGCGGCGATCAGCGCTTGATCGCCCTCCTGATCGAGATGCGCGTTGGGCTCATCGAGGATCAGCACCGCCGGATCGCCGTAGAACGCGCGCGCCAGGCCGATACGCTGCGCCTGCCCCGCCGAAACGCCGCGCCCGCCCAGCTTCAACTCGTGATCATAACCGCCGCGCAGCGCGCGGATCAGCGCGTCCGCGCCCACCTTCTCGGCGGCGGCGACCACCCCCGCGTCGATCGCCGCGCGCGGCGTGCCAAGCTCGCCCTCGAACCGGGCGATGTTTTCGGCGACCGTGCCGGCGAACAGCACCGCGTCCTGCGGCAGATAGCCGATATGCGTGGCCAGCTCCTCGGCATTCCAGTCGCGTGCATCCGCGCCGTCGAAGCGCACCGCGCCGCGATCGGGACGCTGGGCGCCGGCGATGGCGCGCGCCAGGGTGGATTTGCCCGCCCCACTCGGCCCGATCACCGCGACCACCTCGCCGGGTTCGATCCGCAGCGCGATGCCGTTCAGGATCGCGCCGTCGCGGGTGTCGTTGAGGATCGTCACGCCATCGAGCGTCACCGCCCCGCGCGGGCGGGGCAGCCGGGTCGGCTCGCCCGTGGCGGCGGCGCCTTCGACCAGCGTGGCGATCGCGCGGTAGCTCTGCCGCGCCTGGACGATCGTTTTCCACGTGCCGACCAGCTGCTCGATCGGCGCCAGCGCCCGGGCGATCAGGAAGGACGCGGCGAAGATCGCGCCGGCCGAGATCAGATTGTCCACCGCGAGCAACGCCCCCAGCCCCAGTGCCAGCGATTGCAACGCGAGCCGGGTGAATTTGGTGACGGTGAGATAGCCGCTCGCCGCGAAGCTCGCCTCGGTCTGGGCGATCAGCATCGCCCCCCGCTGGCGGCGTTGCCGCGCCACCATCGCCCGGCGCATCCCGAGCGCGCGCACGCTGTCGCTCGCGGCGAGCAGCACGTCCTGGTTGGCGTAGGAGGCGGCGGCGCTCGCCTGCGCACGGTCGAGCCGCGCGCGGATCGCGCGCTCGGTCGCCCAGGCGAGGAGCGGCAGCGCGGTGCAACCGATCAGCGCCACCAGCCCGATCCATGGATGCACCAGGAAGCAGACCAGAATGTAGAGCGGAAACCAGGGCGCGTCGAACAAGGCGAGCGCGGCGCCCCCGGTGAGCGCCCCGCGCACCGTATCGAACTCGCGCAGCGCCTGGCGCGCGATCGGCAGATCGGGCCGCTCGATCGCCGCATCGAGGATCAGCGGCGCGAGCGTCCGATCGAGCTGGACGCCCGCGCGCACCAGCAAGCGGCTGCGCACCCGATCGAGCAACGCCAATGTCGCCAGCGCGAACAACAGCACGAGGGTGAGGAACAGCAGCGTCCGCAGCCCCTGGGTCGGCACGACACGATCATAAACCTGCAGCATGTAGAGCGTCGGCGCGATGTAGAGCAGATTGATCAGCGCACTGAACAACCCCGCCGCCAGAAAATGTCGCCGGCACTGGCGCAGCGCGACTCTCATGACATCGGCCGCGGGAGCGTTATTCATCACAATACTCCAAAGCGGACGAAGGCCAAAGCTCGTTTCATTAATTAGGCAACGCGCGACAAGTCCAGATGAATTTGAAGTTCATCGTCGCTTTACCTTAGGGTTCACATCATTATTGGCACACCGGGTGAAATAAGAATGGTTTTTGCTGGCATCGGAAAAACCTATTTTACTCGCGTCAGCAGGAGCAGCGTGCCGTCCGCCGCCGTCGCCTGTGCCGCGCCGTTGTCGCCATAGGCGAACAGCAACACCGTAAGACGGTCGTTTCCCGCCAGCTCGATGCCCTCCGGCGAGGGGCGCCAGCCGGCGATCGTGGTGCCGACCAGCGCGGCCAAACAGCCCGAGGGATCGCTCAGGCTATACGCATTTACCGAATCGATCCGTTGCACCTCCAATCGCATGAGGCAATCCGATCGACCTGCACCACTGATTTTCCACATCCCGACAAGCTCTTTGGGCTCGGCGAGCCGCAGGCTGGCGCTAATTCGGGGCGCTTGGTCTTGCATTTCATCTCCTCGTGCCATCAGCGGCTGATCGGCGATTGCCATGATAAGGCTCATTATGATCCCTTCACAATGGCGACGCGATAGTTTCTTTCGATCCTTAATTACAGCGCGATTAACCTGAGATCCAAGGAGCATCGTTGTCGTTCCAAGCAAGTGGAGCTGTATATGAGACCTGCTAGACTGATCGGAATTGATCAAGACCATAACTTTTCGTTTGACGCTGGTTTCGGCCGGTTGAACGACTCTTCAGGAGCGCTCGCCAACAATATGGGATTTGCCACGATAGATTCTGGCACGTTTCACGCCGATACATTGTTCGGCTTCGCCGCGCCGGGGCGTGGCGGCGGCGCGGGCGGTGGGGTTACCGGCTTTGCCGCGCTGAACGAGGATCAACGGGGTGGCGTCGGGCCGAACAACAAGCCGTCGCTCACCAACGCCGAAGCCGGGGCGCAGATCGGGCGGAACAACATCACCTGGAACGGCTCGGGCGTGCTGGGCCAGGCGGCGAGCGTCACTTATGCCTTCCGCTCCACCGCGCCGACGACGATGCCGGACGACACCGCCGGCTTCAGCCGCTTCAACGCGACCCAGATCATCCAGGCCGAGCGCGCGCTGCAAAGCTGGTCCGATGTCGCGCGCATCACCTTCAGCCGGGTGAGCAACGCCGACGGCTATAGCAATTCCGCCCAGATCCTGTTCGGCAATTACGCGACGGGCGCGGCGGGCGCCGCCGCCTTCGCCTATTTCCCGGGCACGGGCATTGGCGGTGATGTCTGGATCAACAGCTCGCTCAGCTACAATGTCAGCCCGGCCAATCTCAACTATGGCCGCCAGACGGTGACGCACGAAATCGGCCACGCGCTCGGCCTCAATCATCCGGGCGACTATAACGCCGGTAACGGCACCCCAACCTATGCCAACAGCGCCGTCTATTATGAGGATACGCGGCAATACACCATCATGAGCTATTGGTCGGAGGCGAACACGGGCGGCAATAATGGCGGCTATTACGCGGCCGCGCCGTTGCTCGACGATATCGCCGCGATCCAGCGTCTCTACGGGGCCAATACCGCCACACGCACCGGCAACGACGTTTACGGCTTCAACTCGACCACCGGCCGCGATTTCTACTCGGCCACGTCGGCGAGCACGCCGGTGATTTTCGCGGTATGGGACGCCGGCGGCAACGACACGTTCGACTTTTCGGGCTATAGCCAGAACCAGCGGATTGATCTGAACGACGGCAATTTCTCCAATGTCGGCGGGCTGATCGGCAATGTCGCGATCGCGTTGGGCGTCACCATTGAGAATGCGATCGGCGGATCGGGCGCGGACACGATCATCGGCAACGAAGCCGCCAACACGATCCGCGGCGGCGCCGGCAATGACGTGATCGATGGCAATGCCGGCGCGGATTCGCTCTATGGCGGCACTGGCGCCGACACCTTCCTGTTCGACCAGCTCTCGGACTCGTCACCCACCGCGATCGATCGCATCTTCGATTTCACCTCGGGAAGCGACCGGATCGACCTATCGCGGATCGACGCGCGGACCAATGTAGCTGGGGACCAGGCGTTCACGCTGGTCACCTCGTTCACCGGGGTTTCGGGGCAGCTGACACGCAGCTACAGCGCGACGAACAACACCACGACGATCCGCGCCGACGTGAACGGCGATGGCGTGGCCGATTTCGTCCTCTATGTGAACGGCCAGATCGCCAGCACCGATCTGATCCTGTGATCGTTGGCGAGGCGGGCGCTTCCAGTCCGCCTCGCTTTCCCAACATGGCGGCCGGGAGCGTTTTTCAGCGACGCGACCCCCCTGCCTCGGCATCGCTCGAGCGGCGTCGCCCGCGATCGCGACACCCCCCGGTCCGCTCCGGCTCCGATAATCCGTCGCGAAGCGGCCCGAAAGGATCAGGATCCTGGTCCGGGCCGATGGCTGGGCCGGGAACATGACGGCATCCCAGGAAACACCGAAATGGCGGAGCGGGAGGGATTCGAACCCTCGATACGCTTTTGACGTATACTCACTTTCCAGGCGAGCGCCTTCGACCACTCGGCCACCGCTCCGCATGCCGGGGGCCGAGCGCTAGCCGAGGGCGCCAGTAAGCGCAAGCAACCGCGTGCCATGCGGAAAGGCAGCGCCCCCAAGCGGGAACGCTGCCTTCGTCGTCGGTCCGCCATCATCCCCACTTTCGCGGGAATGACGGATCACCCCTCACGCCAGGTCGAAGCGATCGGCGTCCATCACCTTGGTCCAGGCCTTGGCGAAAGTTTCGAGGAACTTCGCCTCGCCATCGTCGCTCGCATAGACTTCGGCGAGCGCGCGCAGCTGCGAATTGGCGCCGAAGATCAGATCGACCCGCGAGCCGATCCAATCGGCGGCCCCGCTCACGCGGTCATGCGCGACATAGAGCTGCTCGCTGGCGTCGGCGGCCTGCCAGACATGGCTGGTGGTCGCGCTCAGCAGGTTGCGGAAGAAGTCGTTGCTGAGCACCCCCGGCCGGGTGGTGAACACGCCGTGGTCGGTGCCCGCGTGATTGGCGCCGAGCACGCGCAACGCCCCGACCAGCGCGGTCATCTCCGGCGCGCTGAGCCCGAGCAGCTGGGCGCGATCGACCAGCAGTTCCTCCGCCGAACGATCCTGCGGACCGTTCAGATAGTTGCGGAAGCCATCGGCCCTGGGTTCGAGCGGGGCGAAGCTGTGCGCGTCGGTCTGTTCCTGGCTCGCATCGGTGCGGCCGGGGGTGAAGGGCAGCGCCAGTTCGTGGCCGCCGGCCTTCGCCGCCGCCTCGATCGCCGCGACGCCGCCGAGCACGATCAGATCGGCGAGCGACACCTTCTTGCCGCCGCTGGCAGATGCGTTGAACTCGGCCTGGATGCCCTCGAGCGTGGCGAGCGTCTCGGCGAGCACCGCCGGTTCGTTCACCGCCCAGTCGCGCTGTGGCAGCAGACGGATGCGCGCGCCGTTCGCGCCGCCGCGCTTGTCCGAATGGCGGAAAGTCGAGGCCGAGGCCCAGGCGGTGCCGACCAGCCGGCCGATCGACAGCCCCGAGGCGAGCAGCTTCTGCTTGAGCGCGGCGATATCGGCCGCGTCGATCAGCGGGTGATCGACCGCCGGCACCACGTCCTGCCAGATATAGTCGTGCGCCGGCACTTCCGGCCCGAGATAGCGCGGCTTCGGCCCCATGTCGCGATGGGTGAGCTTGAACCAGGCATCGGCGAAGGCTTGGGCGAACTCGTCGAAATTGTCGCGGAAATGGCGCGCGATCTTTTCGTATTCGGGATCGAAGCGGAGCGCCAGATCGGCGGTCGTCATCATCGGCGCGTGGCGCACCGCCGGGTCATGCGCGTCGGGCACCGTCCCTTGCGCCTCGGGGTTCTTGGGCGTCCATTGCTGCGCGCCCGCCGGGCTGCGGGTAAGCTCCCAATCATAGGCGAACAGCACCTCGAGATAGCTGTTGTCCCATGTGGTCGGCGTCGGGGTCCAGGCGCCCTCGATGCCACTGGTGATGGTGTGGACGCCGTTGCCGCCGCCGAAGCTGTTCTTCCAGCCGAGCCCTTGCTGCTCGATCGGCGCGCCTTCGGGTTCGGGGCCGACATATTGGCCGGGATCGCCCGCGCCGTGCGCCTTGCCGAACGCGTGGCCGCCGGCGATCAGCGCGACGGTCTCGTAATCGTTCATCGCCATCCGCGCGAAGGTCTCGCGGATGTCGCGCGCCGACGCCGCCGGATCGGGATTGCCGTTGGGGCCTTCGGGGTTGACGTAGATCAGCCCCATTTGCACTGCGGCGAGCCCGCCCGAAAGCTCGCGATCGCCCGAATAGCGCTCGTCGGCGAGCCATTCGCCCTCGGGGCCCCAATAAATGTCCGCCTCGGGCTCCCACACATCGACACGGCCGCCACCGAAGCCGGCGGTCTTGAAGCCCATCGATTCGAGCGCGCAATTGCCCGCCAGGATCATCAGATCGCCCCAGCTGAGCGCGCGGCCATATTTCTGCTTCACCGGCCACAGCAGCAGGCGCGCCTTGTCCAGATTGCCGTTATCCGGCCAGCTGTTGAGCGGGGCGAAGCGCTGCGTGCCCGAACCCGCGCCGCCGCGCCCGTCGCTGATGCGGTAAGTGCCGGCCGAGTGCCACGCCATGCGGATGAACAGCGGGCCGTAATGGCCATAATCGGCGGGCCACCAGGGCTGCGAGTCGGTCATCAGCGCGAAGATGTCCGCCTTCACCGCGCCGAGATCGAGCTTGGCGAATTCGGCGGCATAGTCGAAATCCGGCCCCAGCGGATCGACCAGGTTCGAATTCTGGGCGAGAATCGACAGATCGAGCGACTCCGGCCACCACATCTGGTTGCTGAGCTTCCACACCAACGCGGTGCGGCTGACTTTGCTGCCCATCGGGCATTTCGCTTCGACGTTCATGGGAACCTCCGCTTCTCTCCTGAAGATGACGCGATCATCACCGTTACGCGCGCGCTTGTCCCGTTGAAAAACCCGCTCACTGTGATCGAAAGCCGCGCATGTCCGGTTGCCAGGGCCGACGATAGCAGCGCGGCCGGGGTCGCGCCCGCGTAGCGGACCGGGCGGGCGCGCTATTTGGCCCGAAATTGAAAGGCGCGCGCCGGTTTGCAAAGCGCGCGCGAAGGGCTAACCGCGCGGCCGTGCTTGCCCGTTTCACCGCCGATCTCGACCGGCTGCGCGCCGCCGATCGCCTGCGCCGGCTCGCGCCCCGGATCGGCGCCGATTTCGCCTCGAACGATTATCTCGGGCTCGCCGAATCGCCCGAACTGCGCGCGGCGGTGGGCGAGGCGATCGCGCGCGGGGTGCCGGTGGGCGCGGCGGGATCGCGGCTGCTGCGCGGCAACCATGCAGAGCATGAAGCGCTGGAGGCCGAAGCCGCCGCGTTCTTTGGCGCCGAAGCCGCGCTGTATCTGGGCACCGGGTTCAGCGCCAATGTCGCGATCGTCGCGACTTTGCCCGATCGCGGCGACCTGATCGTGTGGGATGCGCTGAGCCACGCCAGCACGCGCGAGGGGCTGCGGCTGGCGCGCGCGGAGAGCGTGGCGGCGCGGCACAACGATGCCGGCCATGTCGCCGAGCTGATCGCCGCCTGGCGCGCGCGCGGCGGGCGGGGGACGCCCTGGATCGCGGTGGAGAGCGTCTATTCGATGGAGGGCGACCGCGCCCCGATCGGCGCGCTTGCCGAGGTCGCGGCGCGGCATGATGCTGTGCTGATCGTCGATGAAGCGCACGCGACCGGCATCTTCGGCGCGGGGCGCGGGTTGAGCCACGGCCTCGCCGCCCCGCACATCGCGCTCCACACCTGCGGCAAGGCGCTAGGCGCATCGGGCGCGCTCGTCACGGGGCCGCGCGCGGCGATCGACCTGCTGATCAACCGCGCACGCGGCTTCGTCTATGCGACCGCGCCCTCGCCACTGATGGCGGCGGCGGTGCGCGCGAGCCTGAAGCTGGTCGCCGCGCCCGCGCGCGCCCGGCGGCTGGCGGCGCGGGTCGCCGCAGTCGGCG
>FRDC01005036.1_pt1 | contig 11614 bp, 12 predicted proteins | sample 1106171 | NCBI WGS metagenome assembly FRDC01 (sample SAMEA3930566, study PRJEB13176) | freshwater metagenome | biome: Drinking water system; feature: drinking water; material: water | place: Singapore | collected 2014-12-20
CGGGGCGCGGGCGGCCCTCGCTGGCGCGGCGCCGCGGTCGTTCGCAGCCGCCGGCCGGAAGACGACGCCGCGGCGGGTCGCAAGCTCGAGTTCGTCGAGGACGAATTTCCATCGCGGATCGTCGGCGCGTCCGTTCCAGCCGGCAAGGTCCATCGGCCAGAGATGTTCAAAGCTCGGCGGCGGCGGCGTCTTCCCGAGCGCGACCGGGACAAGCGTTCGCCGCGCGAGCGCCGACCGCGCCGCCGACAGGATCGGTTTGGAGGCGGAGGAGGCCTGCGACCAGATCACCAACGCCGCCCCGGCCGGATCGTCGTCGTTTGAAACGCTGTAGCCGCTCTCGGCCAGCGCCTGCGCCAGCTTCTCGGCAAAGCTGGTGTTCTCTGGCGAAAAAAGGAGCCGGACGGTGCTCATGAAGGGCGGCGCTTTTCCGGAGGTTGGCGGCGTCCCCGCGATCACCGCCAACGCCTCTTGTTCCCCGATTGGCAAAGTCATCACAAGGGCGGCGCGCGGTCCCGGGGCTTAATCTTTGGCAAAGATTTTGTTCTTGCTCTGTTCTTAACGCTGCGGCAGACTGATTGCAATCTTGCGGGGAGACAGAGGGTGGTCGCACAACTGACGACATTCGCCTTTCACGGCGTCGAGGCGCGCGCTGTCACGGTGCAGGTGCAGCTTGGCGGCGGCGGCAACGGCTTTGCGATCGTCGGACTCCCCGACAAGTCGATCTCGGAGGCGCGCGACCGTGTGGGCGCGGCGCTTTCAGCGATCGGGCTCGGCCTGCCGCCGAAAAAGGTGACGGTCAATCTGGCGCCCGCCGACCTTCCCAAGGAGGGCGGGCATTTTGACCTTGCGATCGCGCTCGCGCTGCTGATCGAAATGGGCGCGGCGCCGCGCGACGCCGGAGAGGGCTTCGCCGTCATCGGAGAACTCGGGCTCGACGGCTCGATCGCGCCGGTCAACGGCGCGCTGCCAGCCGCGATCGCGGCGAACGCGCATGACCTCGGCCTCATCTGCCCCGCCGCCAACGGGCCCGAAGCGGCATGGGCAGGCAAAGACCTTACGATCCTGGCGCCCAGAAGCCTCATCCAGCTCATCAACCATTTCAAGGGGACGCAAGTGCTCTCGCCGCCCGCGCCGGGCGCGCTCGAAGCGGCGCCGGCGATTCCCGACCTCCGGGACGTGAAGGGCCAGGAGACCGCCCGGCGCGCGCTGGAGGTCGCCGCCGCCGGCGGCCACAATCTCCTGATGATCGGCCCGCCCGGCGCCGGGAAATCGATGCTGGCCAAGCGCCTTCCAGGCATCCTGCCGCCGCTGACGCCGGAGGAGATGCTGGAAATCTCGATGGTGCAGTCGATGGCCGGCCTTCTTGAGGGCGGGCGCCTCACGCGCGCGCGGCCCTTCCGCGCGCCGCATCATTCGGCTTCGATGGCCGCGATGGTCGGCGGCGGCATGCGCGCCAAGCCCGGCGAAGCCTCGCTCGCCCACCACGGCGTGCTCTTTCTGGACGAACTGCCGGAATTCCCGCCGCAGGTTCTCGACAGCCTGCGCCAGCCGATGGAGACCGGCGACGTGCTCATCGCGCGCGCGAATTTCCACGTTCGCTATCCTGCCCGCTTCCAGCTTGTCGCCGCGATGAACCCCTGCCGCTGCGGCTATGGCAAGGCGTCGGGGCGCGCTTGCGGGCGGGGGCCCCATTGCGAGGCGACTTACCAGTCGCGCGTGTCGGGGCCGATGCTCGACCGGATCGACATCGCGATCGACCTGCAGCCGGTGACGCCCGCCGATCTTGCCCGTCCGGCGACGGGGGAGGCCTCGTCGCCCGTCGCAGCCCGCGTCGAGAGCGCCCGCTCGCTGCAACGCGAGCGCGCTCGCGCCGAGACCGGCGTTGAGGCCGTCAACGCGGCCCTGCCTGACGCCGCGCTGGAGAAAGTGGCGAGCCCGGACGCCGACGGCGCAAACCTTCTTGCGCGCGCCGCCGAGGCGCTCGGTTTTTCGGCGCGAGGTTATCACCGCATCCTGCGCGTCGCTCGAACCCTCGCCGACCTCGAGGGGGAGACCGCAGTGCGCCGCCGGCATGTCGCCGAGGCCGTCAGCTATCGCCGCCGCGACGGCCTGATGGCGGCGCCAAGCGCTCCCGAGGCTTTCGTGAAGACCGTTAACCAAGGCGGCTAACCGAAATTTCAGCCCGTTCGGCGAGCCTTCGCCTCCACTCAACCGGGGGATTGCGCGCTGATGATAGCCGCTCGGACAGACGGCCCGGATGAATCCGGCCCGGGCGACTTCATCGTCCTGTGCGACGACGGCGACGTCATCCGATTTGTCAGCCGTTCCTTCGCTGACGCCTTCAGCAAGACGCCGGATCAGTGGCACGGCCAGGTCTTCGCGCCGGGCGTCGACGCCGAACCGGGAGAGACGACCGCGTTCAAGACCGCCGGTCCCGGCGGCAAGGCGATCGACTGGCGGCTCGACCGCCTCCTCGGCGGAGAAAAGCTCTACGCCGGACGCCCGGTCCCGCGGCCGCCGGAAGAACCGCTTCCCGTCGCGGACCCCGAAGCGGCGCCGCACAATCCGCAGATGAAGTTCGTCGCAACGATCAGCCACGAGATGCGTACGCCCCTCAACGGCATTCTCGGCATGGCGACGCTTCTTCTCGATACGGAGCTTTCGGCGAACCAGCGCGCCTATGTCGAGGCGCTGAAGCAGTCGGGCGACGGGCTCTTGCGGCTGATCAACGATCTCCTCGATCTTTCGAAACTCGACGCCGGCAGGCTCGATCTCGAGCGGGCGCCGTTTGATCCATATACGCTCGTTCAAGGCGTCGCGGAGCTGCTTGCGCCGCGCGCCGCGGAAAAGGGGATCGAGATCGGCTGCTTCGTCGACCCGACGACGCCGCGGCGCCTCATCGGCGATGAAGCGCGCATCCGCCAGTCGCTCATCAATCTCGCCGGCAACGCGGTGAAGTTCACTGACGTCGGCGGCGTCGGCATCGAAGTCGGCGCCGAACCGGACCCAGGAGGCGTAAGGCTAAGCTTTGCCGTCAGGGACACAGGCGTCGGCATCGATCTCGAGGCGGCGCCGAAGCTGTTCGACGAGTTCGCGCAGGCGGACCTCGACGCGCAGCGCCGATCAGAGGGCGCAGGCCTGGGCCTCGCCATCACGCGGCGTCTCGCCCGCGCGATGGGCGGCGACGTCGCAGTCAAGAGCACCCCCGGCAAAGGCAGCATTTTCACCTTGTCGATTCTCGTCGAGGCCGCCGGCGACTGGCCGGAGGTCCTGCGAATCGACGCGCCGCCCGTCGTCATCGCCACAGGCTCGACCATTCTTGCGCGCATCACCCGGCTGCAGATGCAGGCTTTCGGCGCCACCATGATCCGGGTCGTCGACGATCATCAGGACGCGGCCTTTGTTTTGAAGGAATGGCCGGGCGCGCTTCTTCTTTGCGATTTCGACCTCGCAGAAGAAATCGACCCCGAGGCGGTTGGGCTTGCCGGCAGGGCGCTCGTCTTGGCGCCGACTTCGGCGCGCGGCGTTGTCGACGCTATGCGCCTCAAGGGCTTTGAAGGTTACCTCATCAAACCGGTGCGTCACGCCACGCTTATGCGCGAGGTGGCTCGGGGCCACCGCCGGCCGGAGCCGCAGAGGGATCATCGGCCGAAGCAGACGACGTCCGAGCGCACGCTCAAGGTGCTTCTCGCCGAGGACAACCAGATCAACGCCGTCCTTGCAACGACGCTGCTGCGCCGCGCCGGGCACAAGGTCGATGTCGCCGGCAACGGCGCCGAAGCGGTCGCGGCGGCCGCGAACGGCGGCTATGATCTTATCTTCATGGACATGCACATGCCCGAGATGGACGGACTCGAGGCCAGCCGGCGCATCCGCGCGCTCGGAACGCCGGCCGCCCAAGCGCCGATTGTCGCGCTGACCGCCAACGCCATGGCTTCCGACCGCCAGAAATGCCTCGCCGCCGGGATGAACGATTTCCTGTCGAAGCCGTTCGAGCCCGATGACCTGACAGCGATGCTGATGAAATGGGGAATGCGCGGCGCGCTCGACGCCGCATCGTGAGACAGGGGCCTTCTTCTCGCCGCGAACCTGCCTAGACTGCTCTTCCCGCCATCGCCGAAAGCGTCATGACCGCCCCCGCCCGCGAAAAAAAGACGACCTGGCGCGAGATGCTGCGCGCGCTGCGCCGCCGGAAGTCGCTGGCGATGCTGGTGCTCGGGTTCGCCGCCGGGCTTCCCTACGTGCTCATCACCGGCACCTTGAACGCCTGGTTCACCAATGACGGCATCGACGTGAAGACGATCGGCGTCTTCTCGTGGATCATCATCATCTACGGCTTCAAATTCCTGTGGTCGCCGGCGATCGACCGCGCGCCCGCCCCGCCGCTCTTCGGCATGGGGCAACGGCGCGCAGGGATCTTCATCCTGCAGGCCGTCATCGTCGCGGCGCTCGCCGTCATTTCGACGGTGTCGCCGCATGAAGCGATCGGCGTCATCGCGATCGCCGCCGTCTTTTGCACTTTCGCCTCCGCTTCGCAGGACATTCTGATAGACGCTTGGCGGATCGAAGTCGCAGACGAGGAAACGCCGGTCGATCTGCTCTCGTCCGTCTATCAGGTCGGCTACCGGCTCGCCGCCATTCTCGGCGGGGCGGGGGCGCTCATCATGGCGGCGCGGATCGGCTGGAATTCAACCTTCGTCGCGCTCGCCGCGCTGATGACGCTCGGCATCGTCGGCGTCTTTATCGCCGTCGACGGCCCGCCGCGACGCAAAGCGATCGAGGTGGACGCAAGCGCCCCTGCCGCGCGATGGCGCAATCTCGCGGTCTCTCCGGTGATGCTGCTATGGGCCGGCTCCTTCGCCGCCATCTTCAGCTTCATGGCTTTCGCGCTCGAAAATCCCGGCAAGGCGAACGCTGGCGCCTTCACGCGCGAGACGGGGCCGCTCATCGTGCTCGCGTCGATCATCGCGCCGGTCATGATCGCGGCATGGCTGCTGCGCTTCTGGGACCAGCCTCGCCGCGCCGTGGACGAGCGCCCCTGGCCCGCGCAAAAGGCCTTTGACGCAATCTTCGCTTCAGTGATGGAGCCTCTTGTCGACATCCTGAAAAGGCTCGGCGCCGGCGCGATCCTCGTGCTCGTCCTCATCCTCTCCTATCGCTTCGCCGATCTCGTCTGGGGCGCGTTCGCCTTCCCTTTCTATCTCGGCGACCAGCATGGCGCGCTCCATCACACCAATGACGAGGTGGCGATTGCGTCAAAGGTGTTTGGCGCCCTGATGACATTCTTCGGCATCACGATCGGCGCGGCGGCGATCATCCGCTTCGGGCGCATGCCCTGCCTGTTCATCGGCGCCGTGCTCGCCGCAGCGACGAATCTTCTCTTCGCTGATCTCGCGCTGGGCGGCGCCGGCACGGACGCCTTCATGCGGACCTTCGGTCTTTACGGGGTTTTCCCGGTCCTGCAGCCGCTTGCCGACGCGTTGACGTTGCAGGTGACGATAGACGAACGCCTCAGCAGGCTGATGATCGTCATCGGCGCGGAAAACCTTGCAGTCGGCTTCGCCAGCGCGGCGATCGTGGCCTACCTCTCCTCGATCGTGAATCCGCGCTACGCGGCCGTGCAATATGCGCTCTTCGCGTCGCTGACGATGCTGATTGGATCGCTCGGCCGCGGCGCGCTCGGCGAACTCATTGAGGCGCGCGGATTCGCCTATGTCTTCTATCTTACGGCCGCGCTCGGCCTCGTCGCGGTCGCAGCGACAGCGCTCGAATGGCTGCGTCAGGCGCGCTACGGCGCGATTTCAGCTGTCGCCGCGCCGACGCCGGTCGCGCCGCCGCTCTATGGTGAGGAAAAATCGGAGTCCGGGTCGGCGGGCGCCTGACCCGCCCGCTATTCGGCCTTGCCCGCAGCGAGGCAATCCGCAACCGTCGGCGCCTCGTCGCCGGACACGAGGGCGCCGGCATGCAGCGCCGCTGCGCGGCGCTCGCCTTTATCGTCCGGGTAAAGAATGACGATCAGCGCGCAACGCGCGAGCGTGTAGCGGCGGAACTCACCGGTTCCCTCGATGCGCGTGAGCGCGGGCGCTCCGAGCCTGTCGTCGATTTCCGCCGCGGTCGCATTCTCGAACTGCGCGGCGACGAAAGCGGGCTTGCCGGACGCCTTGCCGGCGCCGGCTGTCGACCCAGGCGCCCCGGCCGTCGCACAGCCGGCGGCCGTCACGCCGATGGCGGCGAGCATGAGGGAACGAGACATCATCGGCGTCTATCCTTGACCAAACGTGTCGCGCGCCCGACAAGGCGCATCCGCGATGCTTCCTTAAAGCGACGCTTCAACCCCTTCAATCGGCCGCCAAGGAGTTTTCATGCTGTCTCCCGCTCTTGATGTCGTCGGCGTCGGCAATGCGATCGTCGATGTGCTGGCGCAGGCTGAGGACGCCTTTCTCGCCACGCACGGCATCCCGAAGGGCGGCATGATCCTGATCGACGAGACGCATGCCAAACGGATCTACGCAGCGATGGCGCCAGGCGTTGAGGTTTCCGGCGGTTCGGCGGCGAATTCGATAGCCTGCATCGCCTCGCTCGGCGGCCGGGGCGGCTTCATCGGCAAGGTATCGAAGGACAATCTGGGCGAGATTTTCCGCCACGATCTGCGCGCGCTGGGCGTCGTGTTCGACGCGCCCGCGCTCGATCACGGGCCGGGGACGGGGCGCTGCCTCATCAACGTGACGCCGGACGCGCAGCGCTCGATGACGACCTATCTGGGCTCGGCCGGCCTCGTTTCGGGCGCCGACATCGACGAGGACATGATCGAGCGGGCCTCGATCACCTTTTTCGAGGGCTATCTTTTCGAGCAGCCGGTGGCGCGCGAGGCGTTCGTCAAGGCCTGTCGCGCCGCCAAGCGCGCCGGCAAGCGCGCGGCGCTGACCCTTTCAGATTCAAGCTGCGTCGATCGTCAGCATACGGCGCTGATCGCCTTCACCAAGGCGCATGTCGATGTCCTGCTCGCCAATGAACGCGAGGCGGAGGCGCTGTTCGGCACAAGCGATACGGCCGTCATGATCGAAAAGGCGCGCTCGCTCTGCCCGCTGACGGCGATCACCATGTCGGAACGCGGTTCGATCCTTGTTCCGCGTGACGGCGACGTCGTTGCGATCGAACCCGTCGCGCCCGACCGCCTCGTCGATACGACGGGCGCCGGCGACGCCTACGCGGCCGGGCTCCTCTTCGGCCTTTCGCGCAACCTGCCGCTCCAAAAATCGGGCGCGCTCGGCTCACTCGCCGCGGCCGAAGTGATCAGCCATTTCGGCGCGCGCCCGCAGACCAGTTTGAGAAAGCTAGCCGCGGAGGCGGGCCTGCTCGCCGCATGAAACGCGCGCTTTTCGTCACGGCGGTCCTCGTCGCCACGCTCGCCGCCGGCGCCTTCGCCGCGCGCGAGCGGCTCGTTCTGGGCGCGCTCGCCATGTCGACGGAAAAGCGCGACCTTGCCGCGCAGGTCGCGCTGATATCGCCTGGCGTTCAGGTTTTCAGGCCTCGGACCGGCGCGGGCCCCTACCCTGTCTTCATACAGTTTCACGGCTGTTCCGGCTTTCGCGCCGGCTGGACGAAATCGTGGGCGGATGTTGCAACAAGCGCCGGCTTCATCGTCATCGCTGTCGACAGCAACGGCCCGCGCGGCATCGACCGCGAACGCGCCCTAAAGACGGTTTGCGCCGGCAAGGAGCTGATCGGCCAGGAACGCGCCGGCGACGTTGCGGCGGCGATCGAGATCGCGAAGGCGCAAGAGGGCGCCGACGCCTCGCGCATCGTGCTTGGGGGCTGGTCGCACGGCGCGTGGACGGTGATGGACTATTTTGCGCTCGAGGGCGCGGGGGCCGCGCCTGCGTCGCTGACGAGAAAGCCCGCGCGGGCGCCCGTCGCCGGCGCCGTGCTGTTTTATCCCTATTGCGGCGAAGGAACCTGGTCGCGCATCGCAGCATGGGCGCAAGAGCCGCCGACCCTGATGTTCGTCGCCGGGCGCGATTCCGTGGTTTCGGCGGCGGAGTGCGAGAGCGCGGCGGAAAAGCTGCGGCGCGAGGGCGTCCAGGTCGAACTCGTCGAATATGAAACCGCCGATCACGCCTTTGACGATGCGACGCTCGTCGGCGGGCCCTACGCCTACTTTTATGACGAGGCGTCCGCCGGGGATTCCAAAAAGCGCGTCGGCGATTTTCTGCGTGCGCTCTCGGCGCAATAAAAAGGGACGCTCCTGTTACGGAACGCCCCTCTGGTCCGGACGGCGTCGATCAGCCGGCGTTCGGGAAGCAGGCGGCGATCGCCGCCTTGGTCTCGTCGTCCGCCGCTTCGAGATCGGCCGGGGTTTCAATCTCGGCGAGCGCCGCCGCAAGGTCGGGATCGTCCGCCGCCGCATCGCCGAGGCAGGAGCAGCCCGACGAATCCCCGCCGTTCTTTTCGACGTAGGACTTGCAGGCTTCGGTCGTCTCATTCGCGTAGGCGGGCGCGGCGAAAGCGACAACAAGGACAGCGGCGAGAATGGGTTTCAGCATCTGGCAATCTCCTTTTTCAGCGTTTCAGCGCGTGCACTCGTCCATGGCGGCCTTGGCCTCGTCAGAAGCAGCCTCATAGCGGGCGCGCGGATCGGCGATCTCGGCGAGCTCGCGGAACTCCTCTTCGAGCGCAGGATTGGCCTCGATCGCGGCCTCGAGGCAGGCGCAGCCCGAAGTGTCGCGGCCATCGGCCTTGAGCCGGGCGACGCATGCGTCAGCCCATTCGCCTGCATAGGCGACGGAGGCGAGCGCTGCGGCGGCGGCCGCAACGGAGATCAGGAATTTCATGGTCACCCCTTGTTAACTGTAAGCTCCCAGCGGCGCCGGTTGTGGCTTGGGCCTTCCCGCCCCGTCAAGACGCCGGACCAGTTGAACTCCCGCCGCGCGCAGGCGAAGTAGCCTTTTTTCTAATGAGGACGCAGCAATGGCCGCCATGCATGGCACGACCATCCTGACTGTGCGGCGCGGCGGCGTCGTCGCCGTCGCGGGCGACGGCCAGGTCAGCCTTGGCGCGACGGTCGTCAAGGGCGATGCCCGCAAGGTGCGCCGGCTCGCCGGCGGGTCGGTCATCGCCGGATTCGCCGGGGGCACGGCCGACGCCTTCACGCTCCTCGAGCGGCTGGAGTCAAAGCTCGACCAGCACCCCGGCAATCTCACACGCGCGAGCGTCGAACTGGCGAAGGACTGGCGCACCGATCGCTACCTCCGCCGTCTTGAGGCGATGATGATCGTCGCCGACAAAGCGACGACCCTCGTGCTGACCGGAGCAGGCGACGTTATCGAACCCCCCGACGGCCTCGCCGCGATCGGGTCGGGCGGCGACTTCGCCCGGTCCGCTGCGCGGGCGCTTCTTGATGAGACGCCGCTTGGCGCCGAGGCGATCGCGAGGAAAGCGATGTCGATCGCGGCGTCAATTTGTATTTATACAAACGATCAGCTTACGGTCGAAACGCTCTGACGTTGCCGTTAAGGTTAAAGCGCGCCCGCGCGCGCGAACCTTCTTTTACGGAAAAGTAGTCACGATTCTAAACGGACCCTAAACGTTGAACGACGCATCCTGACGGCGTTGCGCAGTCGATTCGGCGAGTCGGCGAGGGCGCGGCGGTTGGCGGGATGATTTTATGAAGCGCATCGCTCTCAAGAACCATTTGAAGACCTTTTCGGCCTTCTTGCAGGACAGAAGCGGCGGCGCCGCGATCGTCATGGGGGTCGCCATTCCTGTCGTCATCGGCGGCCTCGCCTTCGGGTCGGAAGTCGCCTACTGGGAATTCGAGCGGCGCGAACTGCAGAACCAGACCGACACCGCCGCATTCGCCGCCGGCACGCAGGTGCGCGCCGGCAAGACCGCGGCGGACGCCAAAACCGCCGCCGTCTATGTCGCCGCCGAAAGCGGCTTCACGGGCGGCGCGAGCAAAGTCACGGTCGAATTTCCGCCGACAACCGCCCCGGTGACCGCGACGGGAGTCAATCCGAACGGCAACAATTCCTACGTTTACGTCAAACTCGACGAAAGCATCCCGCGGCGCTTCACCAAGTTCTTTTCGACCGCCAACACGCTCAACATCCAGGCCCGCGCCATCGCGCAAATTCAAAGCGGACGCCCGGCCTGCGTTCTCGCTCTGCATCCAAGCGCGTCGGGCGCGATCTCGACCGGCGGTTCAACAACCGTCACCCTCAATGGCTGCGACATCGCCGCGAATTCCATCTCGTCGACAGCGATCACCTCAAACGGCAACGGCTCTTCGGTCACGGCGGACTGCATCTCGGCTGTCGGCAATGTGTCGGTGAACAGCACTTATCAGCTCACCTGCCCGGCGCCGATCGCCAACGGCCCGGTGACCGCCGACCCGTACAAGGACGTGCCGATGCCGACGGCGGCCGACTGTAATCTCAGTTTTACGGCGGCCCAGTTCACGCAGAACGGCAACCCGTCGACGCCAGGCACCGGCCAGTCCGACAAGATACTCTGCTATTCGGGCGCGTCCTGGACCTTCAACCGCACCGTCAACATGGCGTCGAACAACACCTACGTGTTGTTCAACACCCACGCGACGAAAGTCGCGACGTTCGGCACCAGCGGCAGTGACACGGTGAACGGAACCAATGTGAACGTCATCCTGATCGGCAAGTGGCAGGTCAAGTTCAACGGCAACACCCGGCTGTCGCTGACGGCGCGAACGACCGGCGCCTACAAGGGCCTCGCCCTCATCGGCGACCGTAATAACGACGTCGACATCGACATTTCCGGCAACAACACCGGCAAGATCGTCGGCGCCATCTACTCGCCGAACAAAGCCTCCAACGTCCTCTACACCGGCAGCAGCACCGCCTACAGCTCTGGTCAGTGCACGCAGGTGATCGGCGGCACCGTGACGTTCTGGGGCAATTCGAACTTCAGCACCAACTGCTCGGCGTCCGGCACGACAGCGATCATCGCCGGCCAGTCCATCAAGATCGTGGGGTAGACGAATGATGGGTCAACGAATGACTTCCTTCGCACACGCCTTTGCGCGGTCCGACCGCGGCACGTCCGCGATCGAGTTCGCGATCTGCGCGCCGGTGCTGATCATCGGCCTTCTTATCGTCACCGATGTCGGACTTGCGGTGACTGACCGGATGCGCCTCGACCAGGCGGTGCGCAGCGGCGCCGAATTCGCCATGAACAGCGTCGATGACGCCAATACCATCAAGGACATGGTGAAGGCTTCGGCGACCGGCGCCTATGGAACCGCCCTCAACGACGTCGATTCCGGTGACATCCCGACCGTGGCGGCGGACAAGTTCTGCGAATGCCCCGACGCGCCCGGCGTCGCCGCGTCCTGCAGCGCGCTTTGCACCGGCGATGTCGTTCCTTACGCCTATTGGCGCATCGGCGCGACGAAGCAGTATAGCGGGATATTCATCCCCAGCCTGCCGCTCTCAACCGAGATCACGGTGCAGACGCGCTGAGATGAGAACCTCCGGAAAGATATCCCTTCTCGGCCGCGACGTTCGCGGCGCGGCGGCGATCGAGTTCGCGATCATCGCGCCGTTCCTCTTTGCGTTCCTTTTCGGGATCTTCGAGGTCGGCC
>FRDC01003218.1_pt1 | contig 11610 bp, 22 predicted proteins | sample 1106171 | NCBI WGS metagenome assembly FRDC01 (sample SAMEA3930566, study PRJEB13176) | freshwater metagenome | biome: Drinking water system; feature: drinking water; material: water | place: Singapore | collected 2014-12-20
GAAGTCCACAGTCTTTATGGCCACACCTCAACCACCCGTCGGCGAAAACACCCTGCTCATTTATTGGCCTAGTGGGTCTGTTGGCTCTACCATCATTGATGGCTTTCACTTTCTCCAATATGGTTTTTGGAATAATTAGCGCGTGGCTTCCTTGATAGGTAACGCCATCATAGTTGAAGAAGCCCCAATAGACAGGATTTTTTAGGCGCTTGGTAAGTGTCGCCCGATAACCCCACTTTCCACTTTTTGAAACCCAATTTTCTTCGCACATGGTTTCAGCAATTTCATCGTAGCTCCGGCCTTCCGATCTTAGTTTGAACTCTCTGTTTACTTGATCGATCTCTCGTTGATCAGGCACCGGCGTTAGTTTGGCTGTTCCGCGAATCGGAGCGCCATAGTTATTGATTTCACTTTTTTGATAGTATCCCAAAGGGGTGTGCCGAAATGGATACCATCCATTTTCAGCCTTAGTCAGATAGGCTCGGCGCATTTTAGTGCGTTTTTCGCGGCTCTCTTGTTTGTTGACGGCAACATTTATGTCTCTGCTGAAAAAATCAGAGTCTGGACTTCCTTGCCAATAGACCTTTCGGTCGGCGATGTGGTGAATAATGATTTTTCCATCCCTGATCAAGTCTTCGTTGGCTTCGTTGTCCGTATGATTTCTGGCCTCTCTACTAGAAATGTAGAAGAGTATGTGCTTGATATTATTCTCAATCGCGTATTTGAGCAACTCACGATATTGCCGCCGTTTTTTAGCAACAAAGGCAGTTTCAATGATCGATTCCAATTTGAGCAGCTTGAGTCCATTTTCTTCGCAGTATTTTCGGATGTCTTTTTCTTGGCTTTCGCCCGAAGTATTCTGCTCTTGGCCAGGCCCACTTCGGCGAACAATTCCAATTGCAGTTTTATTGTTTTCCTCTGTCCATACTTTCATTTAATCACCATTATATCACCGATTATATAGTAGTTATTAGCTTTTTTCAACTTCTCCTAAAATCCCAGTTCGAACCAACCTTTCTCCTCAATTCAGTCGCCCCCTAGGAGTAGTGGCTTCCCCTCTTGGCGGCGTTTTGAGTTAATTAGGTCCCTAAAAACACTAACAATTTGGTCAAATTGGCTTTTGGTCAGGCTGAGTACACGGCCATCTGGATAGACAAATTTTTTATAGATCGGTTCGTCGTCTGAATTGCTCTGATTCTGCGGGGCCGGACTCGTAGAGACTTCGCCCTTTGACTGGTCAGGCGGTATATTTGGAGAAGCCTGTTTCTGAGCAAACTTAACCTTGTCCCTCTTCTCTTTTTTGAATGCGATTCTGCATGCGGTGCAAACGGCATCATAGCGTGGATTCGGATCATCCCTTTTCGTTTTTAAGGGAAATTCCGTCAGCACTTTCTCGACACCACAGCATTTGCATGTTCGTGATGCGACGAGGGTCACGGAGCACCCCCCATAAGTTCGGCATAGTTGAACCGCTTTCCAAGGCAATCAACGATTGAGACTTTGTCACCCGTGAAGCCAAAAACTTTACCGTTATAGAGGCGGACATGGCTCTGAACTTGAATCTTTCCACGGACAAAATCTACGCCACGACTTGTGAGTCGCCAATAGCCTGACGTCCTTCCTGGAGCTGAATCATCTTTTGGTTTCTCTTCAATCAGTCCCCAGAGAGCGGCCTTTGAAAAATCGCCACCACCCAATGCAGATGAAAGCCAAGGCTGCTTTGCCTTCGCAATAAGGTCATTCTTATGGGTGAACCTATCGTATTCAAAATTTTTGTAGAAAAATATAAGCGACGCCGCTATCGACGAATGAAGTTTTCGGACATACCATCGAGCGAACTGGCCACAACATGGGCAGTGCTCTCCGGCATCCAATTTGGAACGAAGCCATTCCTTTGCTTCTCTTAAAGTCGAATCTTGGTTTATTTTTTTACTCAACCTTCATGGACATCTCCTCTCTTACCGTGTTTGCACTGTTGTGGCGTCGCGCCCTGGCCTGGTCTGCTCCTTACTGAGCGACTGAAGCACGATTGGCTTCAGCGTAGTGTGAAAGTGATCGAGCACTAATCTTTTAAAGGCTTCAAATTGCGATGGATGAAGGGAGCTTTCGGCCACCGTGAGAACGTATGAAACGAACTCTCTTTGAGCTTTTAAAATTGCTTCCTCTCGATCAGGCTTCACTGCACCTCCCTAGTTGCCTTGATGACAAAGACCAATAAGGAACGTCCTTATTGACCTTCCTTTTCTTCTTTGAATTCATGAGTGATGAATGACTTGATTTTGCGTGGCTGATCGCGGTCGAAGGCACCATGCCTCGACTCGCAAGAATGCATCGCTGCCCATGCAACGATGGCCATCAAAATGATCCCACTGAAATAAACTTCCTGAAGCACTCACCAACTCCTTCATAGAGTGGAGTGCCAACGCCTGTGTTACATTGTATCACGATTCAAATTCATGTACACAAGAAAAAATAAACGGGATGCCGACTCCAGTCGGGAGAGCAAGTTTTTGAAAACTGAAATCGCAAGTTCAAACCAGCCTAAGACTTCGCAAATCTTAGCCCTAAAACTAAGACTAAACCGGCTTTTAAATTTAAATCTTAGTCCCAATGTTAGCCATCAGCCCCAAAGCGGGACTAAGTCTTGGCCACAACCCTTTGATAACTTTAGCATTTCAAATTGCATTACAAGTAGCATTGCAATCGTCTTTACTGTTGCGCGGCGCAGAGCGATCCTGTGTGCGTAAGGTAACAAGCAGGAGGACGCGATGAAACGACTAGATCAAAGAAAATGGGTAATGATAGGCGGGAGAATCGAAGATTACACTGCCCTTGTAAAGACCGAAGGTTGGCTCAAAGCTGCAGAGAAAATCGGCAAGGACTACCCCAACGACGCGGACGGAGTCCTAGAAGGTTTGACGGTCTTCGTAAACCACGGAGCCGAAACCTACTATTCCGGCAAAATCAACGATTCGGCGAAAAGCCACGGCATGAAGCAACTTAAGCGAATTCAAAAGCGAGTGGCCGGTGGCTACCGGGGTTCAATTAAAGCCTCAGTAAAAGAGCTTGTAACACTTTTTGGTAAATACTCCGACGTTTCTAAAGACAGCAGCGACAACAAGGTAACGACCACATGGTCCTTTTCGGAAGGGAATAACTTGTTTGCGATCTACGACTACAAGATGACTTCCCTGTACGCCAGTGACCTTCCCTCACTTCAGGATTTTCGAAGAAAAAATAAAAGAATCGTTGACTGGAGCGTCGGTGGAAACTGCAACGCCGATGAGTTCATTGCGTATGTAAATCAAAGGCTCTCCGATTTGCGAGAAAAGCCTGAAGAAAAACCGCTCTCAAGCAACGGCATACGAAGCGCCTTCTACAGCGCGGGAGACCACATTGCCCACCTCAAGGACCAAAAGGAATTTGAATCCGACGAGGACTATAAGGATCTGGTTAAGAGCTTGGAAGAGGACCACGACAAACTTCGCAAGTATTTAGACGAAAACTATAGATGGGATTAATGGGAGGAAAAATGAAATACACAAACAAAGACTGCATTCAATTTATCGAAGATATGGAAGAGGCGGGTCTTGAAGTTCGGCACTACAGAGGACGCTTTTTCTGGGAAGGACCAGCGGTGGAAGTCGATACCCTTCAGGACGCCATGCAAGCCACTAAAGTCCGAGTGCAATACGACAATATGGGATTGGGATTCATTGTTTACCCTGTCGCCAGCGACAAGGGATCAGAGGAGTAAAGCCATGAAAACGAAAAAAGTTACCGTCGCCAATATTCTCCAAAGCGAGCAGAATTCATTCGGTTTCGGCTTATACGGTCACGATGTGCGCCGCCCGACTTTCTGGACGGCAAGTGCGGACCCTTACGCGGTTGTGAAAATGATCGACGAAACCGTAGTTAAACTGGCCAACAAGCAAAAGTGGGATGCCCAGAAAGCCCACGAATTTATGAACTCTAAGCTGGGGCGTTGGGCAGGTGATGAAATCAGCGATTTGAAAGATGAATTCCCCACTGATAAAGAAATCGCCACAGTTTTAAGCAAATATATGAAAAAGTTTGAAGCCTAAAAATGCATTACAAATGTAAAGATTGGTGTAAAGATGAAAGCCGATGAACTTAGTCAGGGTGATGCCATGAAGAACATCAAACCAGAAGACTACCTTCCCCAAAAGCAGTCGCCGGGTGACGAGCTAGTGCCGTTGGGCCTTCGCGTTCCAGCCAAACTTAAGGCTGATTTTGAAAGGGCTCTGAAGACAATGGGTTTTAATCAGACCGATTTTTTCAGAGGCCAGATGCAATGGCTCATTGATTATTCCAAAACAAAAAAGTCCAAGTAGCGAATCAAAGACAGAAAATCTGGATCCCTTGACGTCAGCGGAAGAGGGATCGTATTGGACCACAACGTCTAAAAGGAGGCGTGTATGAAGCCAAGAGACCGTATTGAAAAAATCGAAGCTATTAGAAAGGGGGAAGGTTGCTCCACGCTTGAGGCGATCAAGCGACATGATGAGCGAGATAAAAAATTGAGATTCGTTCGTTCGGTGCTCACTGGAGTTGTACCAAGTGGCAACTATTCAGGCCAGAGGCGGCAACGCCAATTTGCCCGAATTGATGAAGCCATTGTTGCAATAGACGAAATTCTGGAGGGATAAAGATGGAACGACTGCACTTTGTTGTTGATTACCAGGGCTGGCACAACGCTCGCATTTTCAAATGCGAAATGAAGTATTTGAACAAGCTCTTGAACGAGGACCATATCGACAAAGATGACATCTTCAGCTCGTTTACTAAAGCGAAAAAGGAATTGCTAAAAAGAGTCCAACGTGATTTGGCGTCCGTTAAGACCGTCAACAATATCATAAAAAAGATGAAGGCCGCCGAAGTTGAAATTGAAGATTGAATCTAAGTAGGCTTGCCCTTTTTCACGCGGGCTTTGACTTCGATTCCGAGGTCCTTTTCGACTACTCGTTTTGAGATCAGCAGCTTGAACCAAGCAGCCAGTTCATTTTCAGAGTAAAGGTTCTTGAGTTCGTAAACTAACTTATCCAACGCCGATGGTGTTTCAAGACTCTGAATCATCGCTTGGGGATGCTCTAGGAATTTCTTTGCATCCTGGTCAGGAATTCCGGCCTTCAAGAAGAATAGGCGCACATTGACGACCACGCTTCCTGTGATACGGCCCGTGCGAAGGTCGGAAAGCGAAGACGGGGTGAGACCGAGGAGCTTTGCGATCCTACGCGCCTCTCCGCGCTCGCGGGTGACTGATCGGGCAATTTCCTTGCAGAAATTGCGTACCAAGTCCTCCCATTCTTCTGGGGTTAGAGTTTTCTGGCTCATTTAAACAACACCTTTTAAGCCTTACCAATATCACTAAATACCCCCTGTAGTCTATGTGTAATGGCCGTAAAACCGCCCTATATACGTTTTAAACGTACAATCTCAGTTGATGTTTAAAGACGTATATGGTAGAACATTCGGTATTAACGTAGGAAATGAGCAATGGATAAACTGGAGAAAATCAGCTTCGCAAGCCCACCTCAAAAGGTCTTTAGGAATATTGAGCACTATAAGAAGGTTCGCACGGCCATCCTTAGTGCCTTATCCAATTCGAAAGGCAATGGACGTCCAAAAGGTGAAAACAGCTCTTATCTCATAAATAGGTTGGTGGTGAAGTTTACCAAGAGCGTTGAAGCCGAAGAGATTTTTATCGACTATGAAAATGGACGGATTGTACTTGAAGCGCCCCTATTGCCAAAAGAATCTGATCAGAATGAAACTGATCGCCGCATGTATTATTACAACAATTTGATCAGATCAGTCGAAGCCATTGCAACAATAGGGATCACTCACATCTATCTAGTTTTAGATGATGAGGGACGCAAAGAGCTTGAAGCAGAAAAAGCTAAACGAAAAAAGAAATCGAAATGAGGTATGTATGGCGACCGCCAAAAACTCAAAGAAAGTTCTATTAATCACCGAAAATAAAAAGAGCGTTTTTTCAAAACGGGTCATCCGAGCAGCACGACTTGCGAAGAGGAGCTTGGTGGTCGAGCCAGCAACCTTTAGTGCGCTGACAAAAATTCTGGAGAAGAAAGTCGGAGTCGTCATCATTGATCGAGACGAGGTAAGTGGAGTGGGAGATCATTTCTTCAGAGCCATTAGGATGTTTCACTCCCATACTCCCGTGTTAATGCCATTCTCTCAAAAACTTATTTTTGAGCAAATGTTCAGCGAGGTCCATGAGGGCAAGGTCACGATTCCTCAACTTGCAAAGATAATAACTAAAGCGGCTCTGCGGAACAGGCAGATGAACAAAGAAATGCCGATGACCTACTCCTTCGAAAAGAACATTAAACTTGAGCACATGGCGGAGCTTATTGTTAAATCACTGCAGTTTGATAAGGCCCTCGACAAAGTAGAGAAGAAATTTTCCGTGCGTCTTCGTGGAATTAAGCACCTCACCGGCGATAAGTTAAAAAGAGAGTTGAGAAAAATTCAGAAGGAAGCATTCTCCTCGCCAGAATTTAAACACTTGCGGCAACAACTTAAGACGAGGGCCAAACAGATCACTGATGGGTCCTTAAATGTCCATTAAGGCGAAAATATTTATTGTAGACGATTCGCCAGATACAGTATGGGCGCTTCAAATTTATATGGAAAAGTCGTTTGAGTGTGAACTAACTTTTGCGAGAACAGGAAACGACGCCATTGAGATTCTGAAATCCAATCACACGTTTGATGTGATCATTTGCGATTTTATGATGTCGCCCGGCACGGGGCTCGATGTGTTGAAGTTCATCACTGAAAATCATTTCGAAGTTCCATTCATACTTTATAGTGGTCACGCCAGCGAGTTGCAGGCATATAAATCGGAAACCTGTGTCGCAGTTATCGATAAAATGAAAATGCAAGACTTGAGATCAACCGTCGGCAAGATCATTGGGCAGCAAGCGAGCTAATCCGCACTTATAGATGCTTTGCCGATTGGTGCCGTTCGCCCTTGATTTCTGCTAATGCCTTCTCGACGTCTGCGGAAGAAAGTGTCCAGGAGTCAGCGATAAGGCTTCCAATCACCTTAAATTTGAAATCCTGGTAGAGCTTTTGGGCGGCTGTAACGTCCTGCAGGTGATCGGCAAGAATCGCTAATGCTAGTTGCGCGGGACCGGATCCGCCGTATCCCCACTCGAACCCTGTTGGACTATGGTTACGCAAATCAAAACGAGGGTTAAGCTCCGAGCAATTGCCCCCATCACTCACGGTTACGACGGCTCCAGACTCTCTACGAACTCCCTGGTAGATTTTCATAAGTCCATGCTCCCCGTATGAGGTTTGTAGTGATCCTTTCCCTCCACGGCGTCATCGATGCATTGTTGGATCTGATCAAATCCAATGTCGGAAAGGATCATTCTGACCGTTGTATCATGGTGACCTGATTTAAGCGTGAGTTCCCCGCCACGAAGAAGCGTTCGAAGCTCTGGCTCATCCAGCTTAATTCGTATTTCCTTCAGAGCGTCTTTCTTTTTCCATAAGTTCTGGATGGTCTTCAAGTTTGTTATCAAGCCTAATCCTTCCTCCTGGGCCTTCACAATTCCAGGGCTTTACCAAGCTCTCGGCATAGGCCGGTGGATCCTCTGAAATTCTGAAAGCCTCAACGGTCAATTCCATTCTGCTCTTTTGATACGTGCAAAGCTCTCGGATGATGTCGCCGTGCCCTTGTGGGGTGTAGGTGGGATTGTGGTGGTCTTCAAGTTGGATGCGATACTGCCCTAACATATAGGCCCATACCGCAATAGAGTAGCGAGGATTTTTCATTTCCTGCGGAAGAATTCTTTTGATAGGCTTATCCACCCGAAAGCTCCAAATGGTATTCATTGGTCATACAACGACAAACCCTTGCTTGTAAACGAAAGAGCGCCTACCAATACCCCCGCTATAAACAATTTTAAGGTTTAAAACCCTATAGAAAGGATCTCGATGCCACGCGGAAGACCAGTTACACACCTTAAGAAAAGAGATGTCATGTTGATTGTGAAAAAGGAAATCGAAAAAGCCATGAACCGTTTAGAAGTCAAAGTAGTTCTTTTGGGAACTAAACAGGCGGGGCGACCGATGGTGGTCAAATCAAATCGTCAAAAGTGATTCACACTCGCCGATTGATACGGTCGAGAGTCTTAACTGCCAATCGAAAATCTTTTTTGTCATCTTCGGACAGTTGAAAATTGCCTGGAACAATCAATTTCAAAGGATCAATCTCTAGATGCTGTGCCAGCGTGGTAACAGTAGAAAATCGAACGTCGTTAACAACGCAATTTTCGATTTCATTTATTGTCGAAATGGACACGCCAGATAACTTCGCAAGTTTATTTTGGGATAAACCAGCTTGTTCCCTGTAATAGCGCAGCATCTTTCCAACATAGCCCACCAATTTCACTAAAAACTTATCGTCGTATTTCTTCTCTAATCTCGGCATAATCTAACCTTTCGTCTAGGGAGTAAATTATATGTTTTAGGAATAACTATTTGGTATTTCGACAAATCGTAAAATGTTACGATTGGGAATAGTGATTCAGGGGTTGAAAATGGAAGAGAGGGATGGAAATAGACGAAGAATTCTGCTTGTAGAAGATTGCGAAGAATTCAGACTGGTGACGGTCAACTTTTTAAATCAGAAGTTCCCGTTTGAACTGACCTTGGCCTCCAGCGGAACAGAGGCGATCCAAATCTTAAGCACCCGTGCAGATTTTGATCTCATTATTGCCGACTATCAGATGCCAAACGGAGACGGAAAAGACATTTTAGATCACATTGATCGTATGCAAATTGAAGTTCCGGTGATCATTTTTTCTGGCGGTGGTTATGAGGATAGTCTCTTCAAGCATCCCAAGTTTTTCTACAAAGTCGATAAGCCGTCATTCGAAAATTTGGAAATGGCAATTCAATCAGCCATCAATGCTTCGTCTGAAGAGGACCCGGAAAAATCATAAAAAATGACCGCAGCGGCTTTCGACTCTTTCGAGCTACTTGACGCTGCGGCCTGGTGTTATTCGTCCGATATTTTCACATCGGCGCTGGGTAATGACCTGGACATAGCCTATGCACGGGAGTGCAATCCTTAGACGACACCCTCTGGCGAAAAACAGTTTGCGTATGTACTCACAAGGCGGAAGCCCACATTGTTGTTACGATTGCCAGGCCTCCAGTTGTTACGGTTACCAGAGCGCAGGTTGGACGCATTGTTGTTCCAGCTGCCGCCACGTATAACGCGGTTAGAGCCCCTTGAACTGGTCATTACGCCATTTTTAAAGACTTCTCAAAAATCCTCCTTCTCGCACTCCGGGAATTCACATGAGCAACGTGGCCCACAATGCTATTCACGGATTGAATAAGGGAGCGTTCGGTAATTTTTCCCTCAAGATACAGCTGTTCCTTCTGATGAACTTTTCTTCTCATTCGCACAAGATTTTCACGCTTAATACGGATGAGCCCAGGAAATACTCGGAATCCAAGAAAGGGAACGCCCTCTGAAACGGGCGCGATGGTCGTCGCCTTATCTTTCAGTTTAAGTTTTAAAACCCCATCAGTGAAGTTTTCTATCTCAGCCAGTAGATGAATCAAAGACGTTTTGTCATTTGAAAAGGAGATGAAGTCATCCATGTAACGCACATATCCTGGGACTTGAAGGCGTTCCTTAAGAAAGTGGTCCAAAAAACCTAAATAGTAATTTGCAAAATGCTGGCTGGTGAGATTTCCAATCGGCAGTCCTTTTCCCGGCTCATTGCCTTCTACTCGATGGTCAATAATAACATTCAGCAATGATAACAGTTTTGGATCTTTGAATGTCCTCTGTAGCATCGACTTTAGGATCTCATGATCGATGCTTTCAAAAAACTTTCGGATGTCACACTTGAGATAATATCCAAATTTCCTAGTAAATCCCTGGCATCTTTTGACGGCTGAATGCGCCCCCTTATCCTGCCTGCAAGCGTAACTGTCATAGATGGATTTGGTTTCAAAGATAGGCTCTATGAAATTGCAAACGGCATGGTGAACAACACGATCACGAAAGTCGGAGCTACAAATTTTTCTGATCTTGGGTTCTCTAACTTCAAATTGTATGAACGGACGGGGCAGATAATCTCCGGTTAAGAGTTCGGATTGGAGCGACAGAAGTTCATTTTCCAAATGGAAATAAAAAGAAGCGACAGCCCGTTTATCTTTCTTCCCTCTTATAGCGTTTCTTGATGCCACAAGCAGATTTTCGAAGGTCACTATTTTTTCAAATACGTTACCGTGTCTTTTCATAAATCGTCCTGTTGTTTCATCCAACCACCGAGCATTTTTCCAACTTCATTTATTGAAACTGAAGCATATTCGTAGGATTTTCTTGGCATAAGTTTTAGCTCAAAACAAATCCTAATGAGCACTCTCAGCTTCTCAAGGTTCATATTTGTTCGGCGGAGAATCTGAATTTTATTTTTGCTGTATCTGGCTTCAACCAAATCTTCAACGATCAAAAGTGATATGTTTGTAAGGTGATCGGTATAGGTGAAGCGGGCTTTCTTGGGAAAGTTATCCGTCGTTACGAGCAACCATTTAAGGAAGTCCATCCATTTGATGAATATGGGCAAGTCTTCCTTAGTCCGCGATTGAAATTCTTTAGGTGGTGGTTGGTTCATGTTTTTCCACCGATGAACTGTCGGCCTCTGCCGAACCTCCAAGGTTAACTTTTGTAATCGCTAAAATTTCTTCTCCGTATTTGTCAGCCTTTCCTTTGCCAACGCCGTCCACTTGCATCAGTTCGCCAAGTGACTGCGGGCGCTTTTTCACTATGTCTGATAGCTGTTGGTTGGTGAACAAAATGTACGGAGGTACTCCATCCTTCTTGCTTCTCTGCGACCGCCAGTCCCGTAAAAGATTGAAGAATCCCATGTCGTGCTCAGAAAGGCTCGCTCTCCACGGTTCATCTTTCTTTTCTTTGGATGACAACTTGGGATCAACTTCGGCGCGATGAGGGAAATATCTTAAAACGAAGATCAAATAGGGAACGTCGTTTTTAACGAACAAGTAGTCACGCGCAGAGATCAATTCTTTATCTTTGAGAAATTCTCTGACTTCATCGTCTTTGAATCCCCCGTATGCAGAATCAAAAGATAAGGAAATGACCTTGATTAGCAGACTAACCCCCATCAGCTTTTAGAATTAAATGTATCCAAGGAGTGGAATCACACGATGAAATCTTAGAAGTTTTACCATCGGCACCATTTGTTTTAAACTAAAATGTTATTCCCTAAAGAAGTGAAGCCGATAGAGAAACTCCCCCCATTTTGCAGACACAAAGCACTCGACTTTCGGCTAAAAAGATTTGGGAATTTTAAAACTTGGGAATTATGGCGCTTATATGCGCCGCACAATAAGTCAAAAATTTAGCGCGATTTTGGCTTCGCCAAAATGTAAGGGGAGGGCTTCAGCCGCGCTTCGCGGGCTTTCGCTTTTCCTCCCCTTACATTCTGGCTACGCTTTAAAAGCCTTCAAGGGAACAAGGGTAAAAGGGACAAGGATTACTTGGCAGTCCTCACAAGGCGGAAGCCCACA
>FRDC01004766.1_pt2 | contig 11605 bp, 2 predicted proteins | sample 1106171 | NCBI WGS metagenome assembly FRDC01 (sample SAMEA3930566, study PRJEB13176) | freshwater metagenome | biome: Drinking water system; feature: drinking water; material: water | place: Singapore | collected 2014-12-20
GGCATCTGGCGAACTGAACGTTCCACAAGCTTTGGCCTTTCTGTTTTTCCTGCTTTCTGTCTCTTTCGCGCTTTTGCTATTGCTTAACACATTCACTGTCATCCTCGGGCTGATTGTCATCATACCCATCATCGTTTATCCACTCATGAAGCGCATCACGTGGTGGCCGCAGGCATTCCTGGGCTTGACNTTCAACTGGGGCGCGCTGATGGGATGGAGCGCCGTCAAGGGAAACCTGGAATTTGCCGCTTTTGCGCTTTATGCCGCCTGTATTTTCTGGACACTGGCCTATGACACGATTTATGCCCATCAGGACAAGGACGATGACGCCCGCATCGGCATAAAATCCACGGCCCTTTTGCTTGGCGAAAAAAGCCGCCACTGGGTCGCGGGTTTTTATGCACTGGCCCTGGGTGGCTTTTTTATAGCCAAGATGTTTGCAATCCCCAGCTTTCTGACACCGGGGCTCATGATTATTCCATCAATCTATGTCTTTCAGTTGGTAAAAAGCTGGGAAATGAACAATCAAATGGATTCATTGGTTAAATTCAAAAAAAATACGATATTGGGGCTTATTATTCTGGTAATTTTCTGTCTTTAAAGGGCAATTTTTATAATCATACCTGAAAATACTTCAAATTTTAGCCAGTTTTTACAAGTGATTTATCATTCAGGCGTAAAATCTTAAGTAGGGGTTAAAACAGATCTGGATCCGAATCGGAACCGGGCTGTCTTTAAGGACTTTGGGACAAACATGTCGCAACGGAGCCAAAAAGATCCGCATCGTGAACGCGGCAGCATTTTTACCGTGCTGCTGGGCGCGGTTGCGGCTGTCGGCGTTTTGTCTGTCGCAGCCTTCAACATCCTGGCCGGCCCTGTCGCGACCCTTTCGAAAACAAACCAGTTGCAGATGACCAACCAGCAGCTTGACGCCTTAAGCCGCGTCATTCTTGACACCGCGATCAAATCCGCGGGCGGCGGCGACTGCGATGCCGATAACTACATCGAACCCCCCGCCTACACCGGAAGCAACAAGCTTCCCGTCACGCTGGGCCTGCCGCAGACCGATCCCTGGGGAACGGATTACCTGTATTGCCCGTTTGATGTCGGCACCGTGGACAACGCCGGTTGCGGCGGCGCGGGCGCGCTTTTGACAAACGGCAGTCCGACGCCGGCTGCCGGCAATGAAAACACGCGCTATGTCTTTGCGATCGCCTCGGCCGGCGCCGACCGGATCATGCAGACGACCTGTGCGGCTTACGTCAACGGCACGACTGCGATCGTAACACCGGGCGGCGACGACGTGGTTCGGACCTACACCTATGCGCAGGCCGTGACGGCAGCACCGGACCTTTGGACCCTGAAAACCGGCGACCCCACAACCGCAACCATCGCCAAGAACCTTGAAATCGGCGCATCCGCCGCGGCCAGCATGACGCAGGCGACGGGTCTTGGCACATTTGCAACGCTGAACGTTCCGGCGTCCGTTTCCGCCGAAATCGTCGCCAACGGCGGCATCCAGCTGGGCCAACCGTCCGCCTGCACCGGAAGCGATGTCGGGCTTTTGCGCTATAACACAACCAGCAAGAAGGTCGAGGTGTGCAGCGGAACGGCCTGGGTCGAACTTTCCGGCAGCGGCGGGGGCGGCGGCGATGCAACAAGCGAGGATTACACGTCATCCCTGATCGGGCACTGGCGCTTTGATGAGACGGCGGGCACCGCCGCGCGCGATTCATCCGGCTACGGCCGCGACGGCGTATTGACCGGCGGACCCGTATGGCAGGGATCGGGCGGCAAGGTCGGCGGCGCGCTGAGATTCGACGGCGTGGACGACCGCGTCGTCGTCGGCACGAACAGCACACCTTTTATCAACATGCCGGCCTATACCGTTTGCGCCTGGATCAGCCCTGAAAACTACGGCTCATGCCCAAACTGCGCCGCCACCGTTGTAACCACCGACTGGGGGACAGGCAACGCGGGAATCGAACTTGACGTTACGCCTTACTACAGCGGCGTTACAAACGTTGTATACAACACAACACCCAGCGCCTTCTATGGGGCTTCTAACGGGGGAGTTCCGCTGAACAAATGGACACACGCCTGCAGCCACTATGATCACGCCGGTGACCGTAAGGTGCGTGTTTTTGTCAATGGCGTCGAACCCACTTATGCCGAGCAGTGGACGGTGACCGGCGCGCTGTACCAGGTCTCCTCATGGCCTTTGTCCATCGGCGCGCGCTATAACGGTCTTTATTACCAGTACAAGGGAAAGATCGACGATGTCCGTATCTATAACCGCGCCCTGACCGCCACCCAGATCCAGGCGCTTTACGATGCTACGAAGGGCGATACGACGGACAATGACAGCGGTTATGCCGACAACGACACGACCAGCGGTCTTTCCGCCTGGTTTAAAATGAACGAAAGCTCGGGCACGGCGGCAGCCGACAGCTCGGGCAACGGCTTTTCCGCCACGCTCGCCAACGGCCCAACCTGGCAGCCCACCGGCGGCGCCATCGACGGCGCGGTGCAGCTCGATGGGATCAACGACTATCTTTACCTGCTGGACGATGGCGCGCAATCCCTTGACTTCCAGTATGGTGAACCGATCACGATTTCATTGTGGTTCTACAAAACCGAACCTGCAAACCTGCGCCAGGCTTTTGTTACCAAGGGCGCTCTTGCGACCCGAACGGCAAACTTCCAGTTCTACAAGACCAGCGGCAACCTGCTCGCTTTTGATTTTTCCGATTCCGTGAACGCCGTCGACGCAAGCGTCGCGACCAGCGCTGCTCATAACTACCAAAACGCCTGGGCGCACTATGCCGTGACATTCCGCTATGGCCACCCCAAGTCCATTACCTTCTACGTGAACGGCGCCAAAGTCAACGCCGGCAACTGGCCTTTCGGCGGTAGCAATTATAACCAGCCCGTGGTCAGCAACGCGCCCATCATCATCGGCGGCCGCTGCGACATCACGACGACCGGCAACTGCGCCGGCAGCGTATCGTCCCAGATAAACTCAAAAATCGACGACGTCCGCATCTACAAGCGCTATCTTTCACCGGCGCAGATCGCCGCGCTTTATGCGCAGGGCTCGGGCAGCACCCCGCCGCCGGCCGACACGACCTCGGGCATGCTCGCCCGCTGGAACTTCGAGGAAACGTCGGGCACAACCGCGGTCGACAGCGTGGCCGGGACCTATAACGGCACGCTCAATGGCAATGCTTCATTCTCCACCAACGCGCGCGTCGGCGCCGGCTCCCTCCTTCTCACAAAAGACGGGGACTATGTTTCGTTTGCAAAAGGCACGCTCGACACGCTCAGCACCGGAACGATCACGGCCTGGATGAAAGCGACCGGCGCATCCAGCCAGCGCGGCATCCTGTCCGACGGAGGAAACCCGGGCTGGAACGCCTTTTATCTGGATGAAAGCAGCAGTTTTGATGCATATCTTGGCTGGAGCTCGCAGTATCAGTCTTCCTATTGCTGCCAGGATCAAATCCAGAACTGGCATCATTATGCCTACACCTCGTCGCCCTCGGGCAACGCCATGTATATCGACGGCGTCCGCGTCATTCCAAACTATGCCAGCGGCAACACCGCGAGTCAGGCATTGTTCGCCATCTGGACGAACGCAAACTATCTGATCGGCGCGCTTAATTCCGCGGGGGGAAGTTTTCTTGGCTTCATGGACGATGTCCGCATTTACAACCGCGCGCTTTCCGCAACCGATATTGCCGCGCTTTACGCCGAAAGCACCAACGGTATCGCCAGCGGCGACGACCTGTGGGAACGCGTAGCATGGTATAACACCGTCCAATACGATGACGGCGACGTCCTGATCGGTACGCAAATCCACGACCCGAGCGACAAATACATCCTTGACATCGTTGGCGACAGCGACGACACACTGTTATCAACGGTCTCCAACCGCGGCCTTGTCGGCTGGTGGAAATTCGATGAAACCAGCGGCACGACGGCGGCGGATTCAAGCGGCAGCGGCAATACCGGGACATTGTACAACTTCCCCGGCTCGCCTCCTTGGAACTCTACCGCCGGACGCATCGGCGGCAGCCTTGCTTTTGCCGCGCCAGACGACACCATCGCCATAAATGGATCGCCCGCATCGCTTGACGACCTGGAATTGCAGGGCGGCGGCGGCATGACCGTCGCCCTTTGGATGAAACTGGCGAGCAACACGAACGGCAGTTACTACCTGGCCGCAAAATCCATATGGCCGTCCGTGACGGGGGCCTGGTGGTTTAAGATCATCAACGATACTGGAAACACGGACTACCTCGAGTTCGGCAAAGATTACGCCACGACCGACCTTAGCGCGACCTTTTCCGCTTGTGCCGTAGCTATGACCGTCACTAACTGGAACCATGTCACCCTGACATGGACCGGCGGAAATACGTCTGCCAGCGTTCGCGCCTACGTCAACGGCGTTAGCTGCGGCGCTCCATACACATTCAATATTCCCGCCGGGGCCAAGGTTTCCGACGCCGCGGACGACTTCACCATCTCGTACTACAACAGCACCGCCTTTAACGGCCAACTTGACGACGTCCGCGTCTATAACCGCATATTGAGCGACGGCGAGATCAGAAAGCTGGCCCTGCGCGCGCCCGATTTCAACTATACCGCCTACCGTTCGACGGCGGCTCACGGCGCGAACCTTCAGCTTGAGCGCCAGCGCGGCGTTGTCGGAACCCCCGTTGCGCCCAGCAACGGCGACGACCTTGGATCCTACCGGTTTTACGGGCGCAGAAGCGGCGCCTGGTACAAAACGTCCGAGATTAACGCCCAGGTCGCCAACAACCCGGCAGCAAACCTGGTCCCTGCAAGGATCAACATCTTCACGATGGCTGAAAGCGGCACCGACAACTGGGTCGGCCTGGACTACGTCGGCCTCTTAAGCATCGGCGACAACTCAAAAACCCTGAGCTGGGGGGTGGGATCGGGCGCCGACCGCCTTAACATCGTCAACTATTACACCAATGATGATTTATGGCTTAACTCGTACAACAACGTTCCCGAACTTATTCTAAGACGCAGCCGCGGATCCCTGACCGCCCCCACGGCGATGGTATCGTCGAACGCGATCGGCATGCTTGGGTTTTCAGGATATGACACCAACAGCTTCACAACGACGGCGGGGATGTACGGCGTCGCGCAGGGTACCATCAACACGACCGCCATGCCGACCGATCTGCGCCTGAGCACGAGCTCGACCGGCATCACCAACACCTCGAACGACATGGCCATCAAATCGAACGGCAGCATCAACATCGGCCTTGGAGCGACGACGGCGTCAACCTTCGCGCTGGAGGTCGGCGGCAACAGCGCGCTTATGGTCAGCCCGTCGACGACCGGAACGGCTGAAGTGCTGACAGGCCTTTCCATGCCCTCCGGGGGCTATATGGTCATACACGGTGAAAAAGGATCCTTCCGCGCCGGGCACGAAACAGCGGCATGGACCCTCAGCGACAGCATGATGCCCGATGTCAGCTTCAACTGGGGCTCCGGCAACACGGTCACCGATCACGCCATTGTCATCGGCACCAGCTCGACCGCTACCGCAAAACGCGCCATCACCCTCGCGCACAACGCGACCAACACGGCTGAAAACGGCATCAACATGACGCGGCATTGCACGATCAACGGCCCGACGGCCGGCACCGATATCACGACGGGGCTTGTCGGCTGGTGGAAGCTTGATGAAACCAGCGGCACGAGCGCCACCGATTCATCCGGCAGCAACAACACCGGCACACTGGCAAACGGGCCGGTATGGACAAAACAGGGAACGATCGCCGGTACGCTGAAGTTTGACGGGGTGGATGATAAAGTGGAAGTTCCCAATGCAACCTCCCTTGGAATAACCGGGGCGATGACGCTTTCCGCATGGGTCAAGCTGGATACCAATACCACCGCACAGGCCATTATCAGCCGAAATTTTGATGCTTCGAACCGCGGCTATTCGCTTCAGGTCCACTCCGTCGATTCCCACATGTATTTTTATGTATCCGGGGACTGTTCCGCAGAGGTGGGCATAGGTTCCGGCAGTCCGGTCCAGACGGGACAATGGATTCACTGGACGGCCGTCTATGAACCGGGCGTAGCCGTGCGCCTTTATAAAAACGGCACTCTGCTTTCATTTAACACGACATCAATCCCCGCCTCCCTTTGCAACAACGCAAAAGCCGTGGGCATCGGACAAAGGGTGACAGGTTCCACGGCTCCGTGGCCTGTCTCTGGGCACATTGACGATGCGCGCATTTACAACCGCGCCCTTTCGGCAGCCGACGTCAAGGCTCTTTATCAATATGCCGGCGACCCTACGTCGGGTCTTGCCGCTCATTACAAGCTCGATGAAACCAGCGGCACGACGGCCGCGGACTCATCCGGCAACAACAATACCGGAACGGTCAGCGGCAACCCACAGTGGGCGACCCCACGCGCCGGCGAAAGCGGCAAGGCGCTTGTTATGGACGGCACGGGCGACTACATCACGGCGCCCAACACAGCGGCCAACAACATATCCGGCACGGCGCTGACCCTGTCGGCCTGGGTTGCCACCCATAGATTTGACAGCGGAAGCATTGTCGGCAAGCCCTGGAACGCAGCCAGCATTGCCGAACCAATCTGGCAATACGGACTTGAATATAATAGTGGCTACGGCATCGAATTTCACCTCGGTGACACGACATCCACGCGCCATACCCTGAATTATTTACATCTGCCTGAAGACGGTTGGGAGCATTGGGCTGCCACCTATGACGGCCAGTTCATGAAACTTTACATCAACGGCATTCTTATCAAGTCGCAGGCCGAGACGGGCAGCATTCAGGCGCGGGGCAATACCTTGCGCATCGGCGCCAACGGCAATCTCACCAACAACTTTGAAGGCGGCGTTGACGATATCAGGATTTACAACCGCGCCCTCTCGCAGAACGAGATTGAGGGTCTGGTGGGCCTGAACCGCGGCGCCGTCGGCGGCATTTGCGTGGGCGGGCAAGGGCATACGGTCAACGGCCCCCGCAGCATCGCCGTCGGCGGCCACCAGAATGAAGTCCATGGAGAACATTCAATCGCCATGGGAAGATTTATGCGTGTTTACGGCGATTATTCGGTCGGCATCAACCTGGAAAGCGCATTGACTCACGTTCTGGACCAGTCCAACACCCTGGCGATCATGGGTGGAAATCTGGGCATCGGAACATTGACCCCGGCGCATGCCATCGCGGTCACAGGCACGGCGGGCCTGACAACCGGCACGGCCTGGACGAACACATCGGATATTCGCCTCAAGGATATTGACGGCGACTACGAAAAGGGCCTCACCGACATACTGAAGCTCCACACCGTGCGCTTCCATTACAAGGAAGGTAACCCGCTCGGCCTTGCCTCCGACACGCCCATGACCGGCTTCATCGCGCAGGAAATCCTACCCGTCTTCCCCGATGCGGTCTGGACGCGTAAGGACGGGTATCTTGAGTTCGACATCCACCCGGTCAACGTCGCCATGGTCAATGCCGTGCAGGAGCTTGGCCGCACCAGCGAAAAGCAAGCGGGCGAAAACGCCGTCATCAATCGCAGCATCGGCCAAAGCGCGGACGAACGCGCGCGGCTGTCACGCGACCTGGACAAGCTGTCGTCGCTCACGGAAAGCGCGCTTCTGTCATTCGACCGCAAGGCGGTGCTGGCGCTGATCGTTCCGGCCGGGGTTCTGGTCGCCCTTGGCCTTTCACGGCGCCGCGGGCGGAAAGAGAGGAAACATGATTAGGCTCTCCCCGTTCATGAAGAACGCCGCCTCGGAAAAAGGAAACGTGCTGACCGTCCTTCTGGGCGCGGTCGCCCTGACCGGGCTTCTGGGCACGGTCGTGTATAACCTTCTGTCCGGCCCGTTTTCTACCATGGCCAGGATCAACCTGACCGCGACATCCCAGACCGACATGATGGCGGCCTCGCGCATCATCATCATGCAGGCCGTGACGGGCAGCAACGGCGGCGACTGCGACAGCGACGGCCAGATCGAACCCATTGCCTGGCGCACGACCGCGGGCGGAAAACCCGTCAACGGCGGCCTCATCCCCACCACCATCGGCGCGCCGACGACCGACCCCTGGGGCACGGAATACGGCTATTGCGTGTGGGACACGGGCAGCGCGTCGGATGCCGCGGGTTGCGGCGGCCCGTCGGCCGCGCGGCTTGACGGCGACAATGATTCCTCGACCGGGACCGCGACAAGCGGCAACCCCGCCAGCGACGACCAGACCGTGATTGCCCTCGTCTCGGCAGGCCCTAACCGCAGTTTTGAATCGACCTGCTCGGCCTACAACACGAACGATGCGACCAACACGACGCTTGTTACGAAGGGCGGCGACGATATCGTGCTGAAATACACATATTCGGAAGCGGCCAAGGCGACATCGGCCATCTGGAATCTCAAGACAAGCGATGCCTCGACCGCGACCACGGCCAAAAAGCTTGAAGTCGGCAGCGGCATTTCCATCGACACGACGACGGGCTACGGCAATTTCCTGGCCCTTTCCATCGCGGGAAAAGCCGTCAACAGCGGCGAGACGCAGCTTGGCAACCCCGCCACCTGCACTGCGAGCGACGACGGGCTTATCCGCTACAACACAACGTCGAATTTTGTCGAGGTCTGCGACGGCACGTCATCGACCTGGGTTTCGGCGGGCAGCGGTTCGGGCACGCCTGCCGCCTCCTGCACCGACGACCTGGTCGGCTACTGGAGCTTCAACGAAGCCAGCGGTTATTCGTCTATCGACGGGTCGTGCTACGGCAGTGACGCCTATGTAACAGGCGGCTCCGCCGTCGTATTGGGCCAGGTTGGAAACGCCCGCAGCCTGGATGGAACCGACGACATCATACAGGTTGCGAACAACAGCGGACTGGACAATGTCGGCAGCAATCTTACCATCGCGTTTTGGGTCAGGGTCAGCCATGCGGCGGGCAACGGCTGGATCATCAACAAGCCCTGGGCGCCAGGAAATCCGTCCCCGTGGCATCAGTACGGCGTTGGCTGGGATACCGGCAGTAACAGCATACTCTTTACCTACAGCGACAGCAGTGAAAACAACATATATCCCAGCATACCCATTGCCGTGCCCAATAACGCCTGGGCGCATGTCGCCTTCACCTATGACGGGACGAACGCCAGAAGCTATCTCAACGGCGTTCTGACGGCCACGGATCCGTCCACCGGAACCATACCGGCGCGCGGGATGCCTTTACATATCGGCGCCTTTGACATGACCGGATACTCAATCTTTGCGGGATCCGTCGACGAAGTCCGCATCTACAAGCGCGCGCTGGCGGCGAGCGAGATCAACGCCCTCTATGTCGGCCTGCCAAATCCTCCGGGGGACATAACAACAAACCTGGTTGGCCACTGGAAGCTGGATGAAACAAGCGGCACGACCGCGGCGGACAGCGCGGGGGCTAACAGCATGACATTGGCCAACGGCCCGACATGGAACACGGGCGGACTATCCGGCGGCGCTCTCTCCTTTGATGGAACCAATGATCTGGCTCAAAAAACATCCGCCAGCGGACTTCCTGGTGCAAACGCGCCACAAACACTTGCAGCATGGTTCAGATACAGTTCCGCTCAGACTGGCAGCTCAAAACTCTTCGGCACATACAATGCGGCTTCCAATTCGGGAATTCAAATTGGGTTTAGCTGCTGCACTGGATCCATTAATGTTGAGAAATGGGGCGGAGCCATGCTGAATAGCGTCTCAACCGTTCCAAGCGCCAACCAATGGCATCACCTTGCCTATACCTGGGATGGAACAACGAATATCCTTTACCTTGACGGAATACAAGTCAACAGCACGACGACAACGCACCAGACCGCCATACCAAATTCTGCACAAATAGGCGTAAATTTTGGTGGGGTCAGCTATTTCAATGGCTTGATCGATGATGTAAGGATGTACAACCGCGCCCTTACCGCCAATGATGTCATGACCCTGTTTTCACAAGGACTGGGCAACAGCCAGGGCGGCGGAACGACGTCGGGCGATTACACCAGCAACCTTCTCGGCCACTGGAAGCTGGATGAAAATACCGGCCCGACCGTCTATGACAGCGGCAGCGGCGGAAATAACCTGACCGTGTTCAGCGAGCCGCCGCAATTCCTGTCAAGCGGCGGTTATAGCAACGGCGCGGTAAATTTTACAACCTCGGCCCAGCAGCTCACTAAAAACCCCATGAGCAGTGCTTTTTTCAACCTTTTAAACGTCACGACCTCGGCCTGGGTCTATCTGACGGCTTATAATACGGCAGGCAACGACAGCTATATCTTAGATTTTGGCACGCCGGACAGCGGCTGGTACATGTTCTTGAATGACATCGGGCGTCTCAATTTTGGCGCCGGATACAGCACATCGGGCATGCAAAGAATTTCCAGCACCACGGTTCCCCTGAATACATGGACGCATGTGGCCGCAGCATGGGATGGTTCGAACCTGGCAACAGGTGTCCGTCTTTATATCAATGGAGCGGAAGTGGCGGGATACGATACTGGGGGAAGCACAAATGGATCCGGTACGCGCGGCAACGATTCTACAAACGGTTTTGTCATCGGCCCCTGCTGCGGCGCGAACTTTGCCCTCTACGGCAAGATAGACGATGCGCGGGTTTATAACCGCACCCTGTCCGCCGCGGATATAGCCGCGCTTTATGCCAGCTACACCACGGGGGTAACCCCGCCGCCGCAAACGACGCCGACGACCGCGGCCGGCGGCGGATACTGGCTCAACAGCGGTTACGACGATATATATTATTTCCCGGCTTCGGCCACGGACTCCAGCATCGTCATCGGCGATCTGGCCAGTACGGATACTTTCAGCTCCTTCTACATCAACGGCGCGGGGCGGAGCGTCGCGTTCCGCAGTTTCGACACCGCCTGCGGCGCCTCCTGCGGCGCTGACATGTATTTACGCCGGTCGCGGGGAACGCTTGGCGCGCCCACAAGCGTTGCTTCCGGCAACCGGCTGGGCGGCCTGCAATGGGGCGGATACGGAGGATCCGTCGTCAACACCCATGCCGCCATCCGTACCGACGCCTCGGCCGCACCAGGCACGAACGTGGTCCAGTCAAAAATGAAATTCTTCCTCGATGATTACGGCGGCATCGACAGCAGCCCGTTCGTGATCGACAGCAGCAAGAATTTCATGATCGGCTATGGCCGCAACACCTCGGCGACGACGACGAACAACACGGAGCCTTTCGACATCTATGGCCAGTCGCCGCTGGTCATGCTGGAGAATTACTACGCTTACGACACGAACGTCAACCACGGCGCCACCACGCAGATCCGCCGCATGAAGAGCAACACGGCCGGCGATTTCACCAGCGATCTTGTCGGCTGGTGGAGTTTCAACGAAGGCAGCGGCACGGTCGCAGCCGACAAGTCGGGCAACGGGCTTAACGGCACGGTCTATGGCTCCCCCACCTGGGGCAACGGAGCCTTGCCCGCAAGAACGGGCACGGGCATCGACTTCGACGGCGTGAACGATTGCGTCCTCATGCCCTACAGCTCGAAACTTGAAATGCAGCCCAACGA
>FRDC01001217.1_pt1 | contig 11603 bp, 9 predicted proteins | sample 1106171 | NCBI WGS metagenome assembly FRDC01 (sample SAMEA3930566, study PRJEB13176) | freshwater metagenome | biome: Drinking water system; feature: drinking water; material: water | place: Singapore | collected 2014-12-20
GCTCGCCGCCGCGCCGCTGCCCGCGCCCCGCTACGCTCCCGCCGTCTCCGAAGGCGTGGGCGTGCTCCAGTGGAGCGAGCCCGGCAAGGCCCGCGCGGTGGACGAGGGCTCGACCGTCGCCGAGGGCCAGGTCGTGGCCGTGGTCGTGCCCGGCTCGGGCGCGCCCCGCCCCGTGAAGGCCCCCGTCGCGGGACGCGTGGCGAAGGTCCTCGCCGAGGCCGGCCAGGCCGTGGAGTACGGCTCCCCGGTCCTGCTCATCGAGACCCGCGGATGAGCGGAGCCGCCGTGCTGTGCCTCGCGTGCGGGGCCTCGCAAAACGAGGCCCGGCCCTCCTGCGCGAAGTGCGGCGGCAAGACAGGACGCGTGTGCGCCTCCTGCGGCGCGCAGAACTCGATCGCCAAGAACTTCTGCGACAAGTGCGGCGTCCCCATCGACCAACTCACGCGCCAGGCCCCGCCCCCGCCCGCCGGGGCGGCCCCCGCCGACGGGATCCCGCAGACGGCGGTGAGGCGGCTCGACCCCGCGGCCAAGCCGCCTTCGTCCCCGCTGCCCCCCGCCAAGTCCGGGTCGCTGCCGCCGAGCCAGGCGCCGCTGCCTTCCGCCGGGCGCGCCTCCTCCGACCCCTTCGGGGCCATCGCCGGAGACCCCTGGGCTCCCGTCGCGCCCTCATCGGAGGCGGAACCGGAGCCCGAGCGCCCCTCGCGCTGGGCCGAACTCGCCCGCAAGTCGCTCCACGCCGCCGCCGCGACGCTGGGCGTGCTGGCCGCCGGCCTGGGCGCGTGGCACTGGCATCTCTCGAGCAAGCCCGAGGTCCTGGTTCCCCGGCTCGCGACAGAGTACCTCGAGGCGCTCAAGGACCGCCGCTTCGACGCGGCCTACGCGATGTTCTCCTCCGCCGCGCAAAAGAGCTGCACGCTGGAGGAGTTCACGGCCTCCCGGAGCACCGCCTCCTGGACCTGGGGAGATCTCCGCGTGGAGCACCAGGAGCCGGGCGCCGTCCTCATGTCCTACGACCTCGCCGTGAGCGGCTCCGAGACCCGGCGAGACCACGTGCTCTTCGTGCTCGAGGAGGACCGCTGGGTGCGCCCTTACAATTGGACGCTCATGCGCAAGGTCGAGGCCGCTTTCGACCGGGGCGACGCGGACATGGGCCTCGTACTGGCCCACCAGGCCGCCACGATCGACCCGCGCGACCCGATGGCGCGCGGCTATCTCTGCGAGGCCGCCTACTACCGCCGCGCTCCGGCCGAGACCGAGCGCCAGTGCGTCTCCGCCCTCGAGCTCGCCCAGATCTATCCCTCCAACCTCTCGCTCAAGGATCTCTACCATCTTCACGCGATCCTGGCCGACACCTACAAGAACTCGCTGCGCAAGCCCGAGAAAGCTCTCGAGCAGTTCGCCCAGATGCTCTCCTTTCCGAGCATCTCGCCCGCCGACCAGTGCGAGATCCTGCTCGCCCGCTCGGAGGCCTTCGCCGCGCTCAGCCGCCCGGGCGAGGCGCTGGCCGACCTCGACCGGAGCGCCCAGCTCTGCGTGAAGCCGCAGGACCTCGCCTACATCGAATCCGCCCGCGCGCGCCTCGGCGCGCCGGCTCCCTGAGGACGACCCCATGTTCAAGAAGATCCTGATCGCCAACCGCTCCGAAATCGCCGTGCGCGTGATCCGCGCCTGCCGCGAGCTCGGCGTGAAGACCGTCGCCGTCTACTCCGAGGCCGACCGCGAGTCCCGTCACGTGGCGATGGCCGACGAGTCCGTCTGCATCGGACCCGGCCCCTCGAAGCTCTCCTATCTCGATCAGGGCGCCGTGCTTTCGGCCGCCAAGCTCAAGGGCGCCGACGCGATCCATCCCGGCTACGGCTTCCTCTCCGAGAACGCCGATTTCTCCGAGGCCTGCCGGGCCGCCGGCATCGCCTTCATCGGTCCGCCCCCCGAAGCCAGCCGCAAGCTCGGCTTCAAGAGCGCGGGCAAGGCGGTGGCGATCGCGGCCCAGGTGCCCGTCGTCCCCGGCACCAAGGGCGACATCTCCACGGTGGACCCCAAGGAGATCGAGGCCATCGGCTACCCGGTCCTCATCAAGGCCTCGGCGGGCGGGGGCGGCAAGGGCATGCGCGTCGTGCGCACGGCCGCCGAGCTCAAGCCCCAGCTCGAGGCCGCCGCGACCGAGGCCAAGGCGGCCTTCGGCGACGGCTCGGTGTTCATCGAGAAGCTGCTCGAGCGCCCCCGCCACGTGGAGATCCAGATCATCGCCGACAAGCACGGCCACTGCGTCGCCTTCCCCGAGCGCGACTGCACCGTCCAGCGCCGCCACCAGAAGCTCGTCGAGGAGTCCCCTTCGCCCGCGCTCACGCCGGAAATCCGGCGCGACATGCAGCAGGCGGCCATCCGCCTCGCCAAGGCCGCCGGCTACGAGAACGTGGGCACCGTCGAGTTCCTCTTCCAGGACGGCAAGTTCTACTTCATCGAGGTGAACGCCCGCCTGCAGGTCGAGCACCCGGTGACCGAGCTCGTCGCGGGCGTCGACCTCATGGAGCTCATGATCCGCGTCGCGGCCGGCGAGCCCCTGCCCTTCGGCCAGGAGCGCGCCTCCGAGATCCGCTGCCACGCCATCGAGCACCGCATCAACGCCGAGGACCCCGACCGCGGCTTCATGCCCTGCCCGGGGCGCATCGAGTCGCTCGAGCTGCCCGGGGGAGCCGGCGTGCGCGTGGACACCCACGCCTACCCGGGCTACACGATCCCGAGCTACTACGACAGCATGATCGCCAAGCTCATCGTCTACGCCGGCGACCGGCCGGCCGCCCTGCGCCGCTCCCTGCGCGCGCTGGGCGAACTGAAGGTGGAGGGCGTGCGCACCACCGCGTCCCTGCACGCCAAGGTCGTCGCCCACCCGGTGTTCGCCTCCGGCGACTTCGACACGCATTTCATCGAGAAAACCAAGCTGCTCGAGGAGAAGGTGCCCGCCCATGCCTGAGAACTTCAAGAAGACGATCGAGGCCCAGCTCAAGGACTCCGCCCAGGTCCTTCGCGCCGTGGCCAAGCTCTCGCCCGTGATCGACGCCGCCGCCAAGGACCTCCTGCGCTGCTACCGCAACGGCGGCAAGATCCTGACCTTCGGCAACGGCGGCTCCTCCTGCGACGCCCAGAACTTCGCCGACGAGCTCACCGGCCGCTACCGCCGCAACCGCCCGGCCCTGCCCGCGATCGCGCTGACCGCCAACCAGGGCGACCTGACCTCCATCGCCAACGACTTCGGCTTCGAGTTCGTCTTCGAGCGCCCTCTCTCGGCCCTCGGCCGCGCCGGCGACTGCGCGATCGCGATCTCGACCTCGGGCAACTCCAAGAACGTGCTCAAGGCCGCCGAGACCGCGCGCGCCAAGGGCCTGACCGTCATCGGGCTCACCGGCCGGACCGGCGGCAAGCTCAAGGCGCTGTGCGACCGCTGCGTCTGCGTCCCCTCGGACTCGACGGCCCGCATCCAGGAGGCGCACATCACCGTGATCCAGATCTGGTGCGGCATCCTCGAGGACGCCCTCTTCCCCGACGCCCCCCTCGCCCATGGCTAAGGGCTCCGCGTCGAAGATCCTGCCGCTCAAGCGGCTGCTGACGCTGCGCGAGCTCTGGCGCTGGGAGGGCCGCCGCGTGGTGTTCACCAACGGCGTGTTCGACATCCTGCACGCCGGCCACGTGAAGGTCCTCGAGAAGGCCCGCGCGCAGGGCGACCTGCTCGTGGTCGGGGTGAACTCCGACGCCTCCACGCGCGCGCTCGAGAAGGCGCCGGGGCGGCCCGTCAACCGCTGGCGCGACCGGGCCGAGGTCGTCGCGGCGCTCTCCTGCGTGGACGCCGTGGTGGGCTTCGGCGAGAAGACGCCGGAGCGGCTCATGAGCCGCCTCAAGCCCGACATCCAGGTCAAGGGCGGCGACTACGCGCCCTCCGACCTGCCCGAGGCGCGCCACGCCGGGCGCGTGGTGATCGTCCCCCTCAAGAAGGGCTACTCGACCACCGCGCTCATCCGGCGGCTCCAAGGCCGCCGCTGACTACTCGGCGGCGGGGGCGGAGGTCTCGGCGAGCTTCGCCTTCAACTGGGCGATCGCGTCGTCGACGGTCTCGCGCTGGTGCCGCGGGTTCTTGGCCTTGAAGGCCTCGAAGCCCTTGAGCGCCTCCTCGTGCTTGCCGCCTTCGGCGAGCTCCGCCAGCGCCACGAGCTCCGAATCGAGCTTCGCGGCCTTGGCGGCCTTGCGGGTCTTGGCGTCGCCCACCAGCCCGGGCTCGTCAGGATTGGCCAGGCTTTTCTTCGCCTGATCCTCGCCGCGCACGGCCGCGACGGCGGCGCCGCGCGTGCGGTTGCGCTGGCCGGACACCGCGGACTGGCTGAGCGCGGCCTTGAGGTTCTTGAAGAAGCCGGCGAAGCCGGACTTCGCGGGCTTCTCGTCGGCCGCCGCGGCGGGCAGGGCCAGCGCGGCGGCGGCGAGCAGCGACAGGATGGTCTTGGTCATGGGTCCTCCTCCTAGAGCCCCTTGGTGAGGCTGTCCACGAACGGCTTGAATCCGGGGGCGAGGGCGACGGCCTTCTCGCCGTATTCGCGCGCCTTGTCGGCCTTCTTCAGGCGCACCGAGGTCTTCACGAGGTTGAGCCAGATCACGGGGTCTTCCTCGTCGGCCTTGGCGGCCTGAAGGAAGCGCTTCTCCGCCTCGGCGTTGTCGCCCTCGAGGAAGGCGATGCTGCCGAGGTTGTTGAGCGCGCCGGCGTTGTCGGGCTCGAGGGCCAGCACCTTGTTGAACTCGGTGATGGCGGCCTCACGGTTGCCGTATTGGTACTCGACGATGCCCAGCTGGAGCTGGGCGTCGGCGTCCTTGCCGCCCTTGCGGATGAGCCCCTCGTAGTGCTTCTTGAGGGTCGCGTAGCGGTCCTTGGCGAGCGCGTTGACCTGCTCGTCGTAACGGCGCTCCAGGGCGGTCGCGTCGGGCGCCTTGGCCACGAAGTCGGTCGGCGGCATGGTCACGGGTTCGTAGTCGCCCCAAGCCTTGTGCAGGTCGTAGACCTTCACGCGTCCCTTGGCGGCCTCGGCCTTGTAGGAGTACGCGGCCTTGGCGACGGCCTCGACGAAGGGCTTGCCCACGTAGGTGACCTCGACGGGCAGCCACATCGATCCCTCGTGCTCGACGAGGAGGTCCTCGGGCAGCCCGGCCTCCACGGCGTCCTCCGACTCGAGGTCGAGCATGAGCGTCATGTGGCCGGGGTAGTCCACGATCGCCACGCGCACCTCGTTGTCCTCGAGCATCGCCGCGTAGAGCGAGGTGAGGTCGGAGCACTGGCCCGCGCGGGTCTTGAGCGTCTCGCGCGGCAGCTGGGTGTAGTCCACGGGGAAGTTCGGGTCCTCCGACATCTGCTCGAAGGGATTGGCGGGGTTGGCCGCGAACTTGATGCCGTACTCGCCGAGCGCGTTCCACAGCTTCACCGCGCGCAGAAGCGGCGAGGGCAGGGCCGTCGCCTTGCGGTTCTTGAACTCCATGGTGATCGCGGCCTTGCCGAGGTCGCGCACGGGCGGGTCCTTGCGCGTGACGAAGTTGGCGATGCGGCGCGGGTCCTGCCAGGTGATGGCGTTGCGCGAGAACAGGCGCAGGGGCTTGGTCAGCGAGACCGTCTTCTGGTTGCCCTCCTCGAAGTAGGTCAGCGTGAACTCGGCCTGGATGGGCGTGTCCTCGGTGACCTCGAGCACCTTGTTGTTGAGGGTGGCGATCAGGGGGATCTCGACCGTCTGCTTGGGGTCGAGCTTCTTGATCTCGGTGTCGAAGCCGAAGTCCATGTAGTCCTTGAGCTTGAAGGTGAGCTTCACGTTCAGGAACGGGACGTTCACGTTGTTGGTGATCGTCGCCTGGCCCACGGGATTCTTGAGGTACCACTTGTAGTTGGCCGCGAAGATGTTGCCGAGCGTGATCGAGGAGATCTCGACGGGGGCGCGGTTGAAGGAACCCGCCACGAAGGTCTGGAGCGCGCGGCCGCGCGGGCCCACGTCCTTGGTCTTGGCCACGGTCGCGACGCGATACCAGTAGTTCTCGTAGGCCACGACCTCCGAGTCCTGGAACTTCTCCTCCTTCGATTCGCCGGCCTTGGCCCAAGGCCCCGCCGGCGAGGTCGCGCGCTCGACGAGGTAGCCCCCGGTCCAGGGATCCTGGACGCGCTCCCAGGTGATCGTGACGAGTCCTTCCTTCGTCGCGGTGGACACGCGCGTCGGAGCGGCCAGCATCGGGTGGAGGTCGTAGCTCACGAGGCGATTCTTGCCCTTGTCGGCGATGAGCAGTTTGTCGCCCTGCACCGCCACGGCGACGGGCTCCATCAACTCGCGCTCCTGCTTGCCGCCGGCGAAGAAGTCGGCGAGCCACTGACCGTCCTTGGTGTGCACGCTCACGCGCTTGAGCGCGGAGTCGAGCGTGTAGAGGTAGTTCTGGCCGTCGAAGGCGAGCGAAACGGGCGACTTGAACTGTCCGGGACCGTCGCCGTCCTCGCCCCAAGAGGCGATGTAGGCGCCCGAGGGCTCGCACTTGAACACCCGCTTGAGCGCCTTGTCGGCGAAATAAATGAAGCCGGCCTCGTCCCACGCGACCGCGACGGGCTCCAGGAGCATGTACGGCCCGACCTTCGGGCCGAAGCCGAAGAGGAAGACGCCCTCGGGGCTGAACGCGTCGATGCGCTGGTTGCCGGTGTCGGCCACGTAGACCACGCCCTCGGGGTTGATGGCCACGCCGTTGGGGTTCTTCATGCGGCCCTCGCGCTTCTTGCTGTCGAAGAAGCCCTGGGCCTCGCCGATGTTCGACTTCCACTTTCCGTCGAGGCCGTAGATCTGGAGACGGTGGTTGGCGGTGTCGGAGATGTAGAGGCCCTCGACCTTCGCGCTCTTCGCCGCGGCCATGCCGCCCGCCGCGCGGTTGACCTCGCCGCCCTTGCCCTTGGCGGAGCCGAAACGCAGGAGTTCCTTGCCCTCCGCGTCGAGCTGGACGAACTGACCGTCCTTGGGCATCCACGCGAAAAGGGTGTCGCCGTGGTCGGCGAGCACGGCGGCCGCCAGCGGCCACTTGCGGCTCGGGCCGGAGACGGACATCTTGGTGACGAGGTTGAGCGGCAGGGGCTTGACCTTGAGCTTGTTGGTCAGTTCCACGCGGTGGATGCGCTTGTTGCCCGTGTCGAGCACGACGATCAGGCCCTCCGGCGTCACCGTGAGACCCTCGGCCTTCTTCATCTGGCCGACGCCCGAACCCAGCGAGCCGAAGCGGCCCAGGATGAAGCCGTCGGAGGACTGCTCGACCACCTTGCCGTTGCGGCCGTCGAGGACGTAGAGGAATCCGTACCCGTCCACGGCGAAGTCGTTGCCCAGCAGGGAGAACTCCTTGACGAACTTCGCGTTCGAGTCGAACTTCTGCACCCGCTCGTTGCCGCGATCGAGGACGAACACGTTGTCGGAGTTGTCGACCGCGATGCGGCCGGGGTTGTGAAGTTTTCCGGGCTCCTTGCCGTACTGGCCGAACTGGAAGAGGAGGATGCCCTCGTCGGTGAACACCTGGATGCGGTTGTTGCCGGAGTCGGAGACGAAGATGCGCCCGTCGGCCCCGATCGCGATGGATTCGGGATCGCGCAGCTTGCCGGGTTCGGCGCCCTTCTCGCCGAAGGCGTAGACGAAGTTGCCGTCGCGGTCGAAGATCTGCACGCGGTGATTGCCGGTGTCGGCGACGTAGACGTTGCCGTTGGGGCCCACGGCCACGCCGCGCGGCCCGCTGAATGCTCCGGGCTGCGAACCGGAACGGCCGGACGACTTCATGAGCTTGCCGGTCGAGTCGTAGAGAAAGAGCATGTTCTTCTTCTCGTCGACCACGTAGAGGCGGTCGGGGGAGGCGGCCGCCGCGACGGGCTGAGCCATCTCCTCGCCCCGGATGGGCTCGAGGAAGCGGATGGTGTCGTAGGCGCGCGCGGGGGCGGCGAGGAGCAGCGCGGACGCGAGGGCGAAGAGGGGCTTCATGCCGAGACGGCCTCCTTGATGAGCTTGTTGACGAGGGCGGGGTTGGCCTTGCCCTTGGAGAGTTTCATGACGGCGCCGACGAGCGAGCCGATGGCGGCGTCCTTGCCGCCCCTGAGATCGGCCACGGCCTTGGGGTTGGCCTCGAGCGCCTGGCGCACCCAATCCTTGATCTGTCCGTCGTCGGAGACCTGGGCCAGGCCCAGCTCGGCCACGAGGACCTTCGGGTCCTTGCCGGTCTCCCAGAGCTTGGCGAAGAGATCCTTGGCGCCCTTGGAGGAAACGGTCCCCCCCGCGACGAGCGCCGCCAGACCTCCCAGGTGCGCGGGCGGGAAGGGCGCTTCGGCCGCGGAGCGGTTCTCCGCGTTGAGGCGGCCGAGCATCTCGGTGGTCAGCAGGTTCGAGACCGTCTTGGCCGCGCCCGCGGGGGCGGCGGCGACGGCCTTCTCGAAGAAATCGGCCAAGGATTTGTCGCCGGTGAGCACCTCGGCGTCGTAGTCCGAGAGCTTGAGTTCGCCCGTGAAGCGCGCGCGCTTGGCGGCGGGCAGCTCCGGCAGGGACGAGCGCAGGGCCGCGACCCAGTGGGCGTCGGCCGCCAGCGGCACCAGGTCGGGATCGGGGAAGTAGCGGTAGTCGTGCGCGTCCTCCTTCGAGCGCATGGACCGGCTCTCCTGCCGGTTGGCGTCCCAAAGGCGCGTCTCCTGGACGATCTTCCCGCCCGACTCGATGACCTCCACCTGGCGGCGGAACTCGTAATCGATGGCGTCCTTCACGTTCTTGAACGAGTTGAGGTTCTTCGTCTCGGTGCGCGTGCCGAACTCCTTGGAGCCGGCGGGGCGCACGCTCACGTTGGCGTCGCAGCGCATCTCGCCCTTCTCCATGTCGCAGCGGGAAGCGCCGACGAATTGGACGACCTCCTTGAGCGCGACGAGGTAGGCGTAGGCCTCGTCCGAGGAGCGGATGTCGGGACGGCTGACGATCTCGATGAGAGGAATGCCCGCCCGGTTGAGATCCACGAGCGAGCCGTCGATCTTGAGGCCGCCCGCGTCGTGCACGAGCTTGCCCGCGTCCTCCTCGATGTGGATGCGCGTGATGCCGATCGTCCGGGGCGCCTGGCCCTTCACGCGGATCTCGAGCTTGCCGTCCTCGGAGAAAGGCAGGTCGTACTGCGAGATCTGGTAGGCCTTGGGGAGGTCGGGGTAGAAGTAGTTCTTGCGCGCGAACACCGACTGTCCGGCCAGGCGGCAATCGAGGGCCATCGCGGCCTGGAAGGCCAGCTCGACGGCGCGGCGGTTGAGCACGGGGAGCACGCCGGGCTGGGCCGTGCAGACGGGGCAGATCCGGGTGTTGGGCGCCGAGCCGAAGCCGTCGGTGCCGCAGCCGCAGAAGAGCTTGGTCTTCGTGGCGAGCTGCGCGTGGACTTCGAGGCCGACGACGAGTTCGTACTGGGTCATGTCATTTCGGGGCCCGGCGGCCCCCAAGTGTGTAGTTTCGCCCATTTTCGCGGTTTTCGCCAGGCCTAGTTGGGCACGGGGCCTGAGACTTCGGTCACGCCTTCCTTAAATACCTCTCGAACAGCTTCAAATCGCTTGGGTAGCTCAGGTAGCGCCCCGCCGCGCGCGCCGCGACCCACTTCGTGGTCATGATCTCGACGGCGTCGGGACGCCCGGTCCGCTCGACGGGCTCCATGCGGTACCAGCGCACCTTCTTGGCCACGGGGCGGCCGTTGCGCGCGAAGCGGTAGCGCACCTCGCCGAGCAGCCCGGTCTTGCGGCAGCGCCAGCCCGTCTCTTCCTCGACCTCGCGCAGAGCGGCCTTCAGCGGGGTCTCTCCCTTCTCGAGGTGGCCTTTCGGGAAGGTCCAGCGGACCTCGCCCTGCAGGTTGGTCACGCGCACGAGCAGGACCTTGCCGGAGCGTCCGACGACGCCGCCCGCCGCGTGCTCCTTGAGCGTCCTCATGCCTTCAGGACGGGGAAGGGGCGCGCCGCCTCCAGCGCGCGCGCGACGGAGAGCAGGCGCGCGTCCTGGAACTGGTCGGCGATGAGCTGAACGCCCACGGGCAGTCCCGCGGAGGTCAGGCCGCAGGGCACCGAGACCGAGGCGTTGCCCGCCATGTTCGAGGGGATGGTGAAGATGTCGGAGAGATACATCGACACCGGATCGCTCGTCTTCTCGCCGAACTTGAAGGGCGCGGTCGGCGTCGTGGGCGCGGCGATGAGGTCCACCTCGCGGAAGGCGTCCTTGAAGTCCTTGGCCATGAGCGTGCGCACGCGCTGGGCCTTCGAGTAGTAGGCGTCGTAGTAGCCGGAGGACAGCGCGTAGGTCCCCAGCATGATCCGGCGCTTCACCTCGGGGCCGAAGCCCGCGCCGCGCGTGGCCTCGTAGACCTCCTCGAGCGAGGACGCCGCGCGGTCGGAGAGGCCGTAGCGGATGCCGTCGAAGCGGGCGAGATTGGAGGAGGCCTCCGAGGGCGCGATGATGTAGTACACCGCGATCGCGTACTTGGTGTGCGGGAGGCTGATCTCCTTGACCGTCGCGCCGAGGCCCTTCAAGGTCTCGACGGACGCGCGCACCGCCTTCTCCACCTCCGGGTCGAGGCCGGGGATGAAGTACTCCTTGGGCAGTCCCACCCGCAGTCCCTTGAGGTCCTGGGGAACCGCGGGCACGGAGGGCGGGTCGTGGGGCGAGGAGGTCGAATCGCGCGGGTCGTGGCCGCCGATCACGGAGAGCGCCAGCGCCGCGTCCTCGACCGTGCGAGTGAAGGGCCCGATCTGGTCGAGCGAGGAGGCGAAGGCCACCAGCCCGTAGCGGGAGACGAGGCCGTAGGTGGGCTTGAGGCCCACGACGCCGCAGAACGCGGCAGGCTGGCGGATGGAGCCGCCGGTGTCGGAGCCCAGCGAGAAGTGGCACAGCCGCGCCGCGGCGGCCGCGGCCGAGCCGCCCGAGGAGCCCCCCGGCACGCGCGCGCGGTCCCAGGGGTTCCTCGTCTTCTGGAAGGCGGAGTTCTCCGTCGAGGAGCCCATCGCGAACTCGTCGAGGTTGGTCTTGCCCACGATGACGGCGCCGGCGGCCTTGAGCCGCGCGACCGCGGTGGCGTCGTAGGCCGCGACGTGGCCCTTGAGGATCTTCGAGGCGCAGGTGGTCTCGAAGCCCTTGAGCTCGAGGTTGTCCTTGAGCGCGACGGTCACGCCCGCCAACGGGCCGAGCGGCTTGCCCGCCGCGCGCGCGGCGTCGACGGCGCGCGCGGACTCCAGAGCGAGGTCCTTGGTCACGGCGAGGAAGGACTGCAGGCCCGGCTCCTCCCTCTCGATGCGGGCGAGGTGGGCGGCGGCGACCGCCTCGGCGGTCGTCTCCCCGTTCTTGACGGCGGCGGCGGTCTGGGCGGCGGAAAGCTCGGTCAGGTCCATGTCAACGCTCGATGAACAGGGATTCTTCCTCCCCGGTGTGGCGCTCGGGGCCGTCCTCGCGGCGCCCGGAGCGGGCGGGGCCCGGCTCGGGCTTGGGCGCGGGCTCGATCTCGTCGTCGAGGTCGCGGCGCGGGGCCTTGGGCGCCGAGGGAGCGCGGCGCTCGCCGGACTCGCGCAGGCCGACGGCGGG
>FRDC01001732.1_pt1 | contig 11603 bp, 8 predicted proteins | sample 1106171 | NCBI WGS metagenome assembly FRDC01 (sample SAMEA3930566, study PRJEB13176) | freshwater metagenome | biome: Drinking water system; feature: drinking water; material: water | place: Singapore | collected 2014-12-20
CCCGGCACGAGCAGACTCCCGCCGAACACCCCCGCGAATTCAGGACGCGCCGCTTCCGCCGGATCCAGGTCGATCAGTTCCGCCGCCGCACGATTGAAGCTGATCAGATACGGAGCCGAGGAAAACGGCGTGGGGTTCAGCTTGGCGTGAAAGGATTCAGGCAGACGGGCGTAGGTGTTGTCGAAGGCCAGTTGTTCAAGAGCCCGCATGGTCGTGTGTCAATCCTGCTCTCATTTCGGCTTGCGACGGGCCTTACCGGTCGGCGGAACCAGCGAGCGGAACGCGTCCTGCGCAAAATCATAGGTCCACACGTCGCCGGTCTCGATGGAGTAGACCCAGCCGTGGAGTTCCAGAGACTTGCTCCGAAGGCGCGCGGCCACGAGCGGATGGGTCTTCAGATGATTCAATTGAATCCGGACATTTTCCTGCGTCGTCGCCACGTAAAGCGCGTCTCCTGTCAGATGGCTGTAATTGTCTCTCACAACCCGTCTGGTGGCTTCCGCCTGAAGCAGCCACATTTTGACGGCGGGCAGGTCATCCACCTGTTCCGGCTCGAGAATCGCTTTCACCACTCCGCAATCGGTGTGACCGCAGACGATGATGTTTTTGACGTTCAACACTCCGACCGCATATTCGATCGTCGCAATCGTGCTGCCGATCGTCGTGCCGTAGGACGGCACCAGATTGCCGGCGTTCCGGAGAATGAACAGTTCCCCCGGCTCCGTCTGCGTCACGAGACAGGGGTCGATCCGTGAATCCGAACAGCTGATAAAGAGCGCCCTCGGCTCCTGCCCTTTTGCGAGGCTCGTAAACAGGTCTCGCTTCGTCTTAAAGACCTCGCGTTGGAATTTCTTGAATCCCTCGATCAGCTTTTTCATTCGGCTCCCCGGTGCCGGCTATCGACCAAGGCTTTCCAGATCCCGGTCCACGGTAAAGACGAGGACTTTCTCGCCGATCTGGGCATTGATATCGGTGAAGAGCGCCAGCGCCTTGGCTCCGGTGATCTCATTCACCTGTTCGAACAGACGGTCGCGGCCCTGGGCAATGAGGGTTTGTCTGATTCGTTTGACCATGTCCACGCCTTCCGCGGTCTTGGCAAGCTGCCGCTCGGCGGGTGTCAGCACGCCCCTGAGTCGCACAACGACGAGATCCCGCACGATATAGGCCCGGACGTCCTCCGGACCCCGCCCCATGAACTCCTGTTCGAACTTGATGATGGCGTTCCGGATCGCCGATTCGATTTCGCCTTTGGTCAGCCCTTTGTTCATCATGCAGTCTTCCAGCCAAATGAGTACGTCCGATTATAGAGGGGCCGCTGATGAGGCCACAAGAACAAAGCCGCCCCGTTGGGCCGAAAGGCAGGCGGCAAGGCCCCGAAGGCCTAGACAGCCGGGGGCATTGTACCCGCACCCTTGACTCACTAGGGACGAGTACCGGATAAGGGAATTCACGAAATCAGCCCATGGAGCATGTCGTCGCCACCCTCGCACGGGACCGGCACGGCTATGAGGCTGATCGTGCAACCAACGGCGGTAGGGTAACCGGCACGTTTCGGGCCGGTTGCAGTACAAGCCAACCGTGGTACGTGGACCAGTCAGCGCGTACCACCGTTGGCTTTTCTGTTTCTCTAACCGTGAGGTACCCGTGTACGCCATCCTGCTTCCGCTCCTTCCGCTTCTGACCACGCTCCTGGTCGCCCTGGGCGACGACCGTTCGCGGCGGGCCCGCGCGCAGTTCGGCGCCATCCCGGTCGGCGCGGCCTTCTGCGGCGCCATCGCCACGCTGTACTTCGTGACGACGCAGGGGCCGGTCAGCGTCCGTTTTTACGACCCCGCGTCGCTCGCCTCGCTCACCTTTCCGATCGGCTTCTATATCGACCGGCTCAGCGCCGTCATGATGGTCCTGATCGCCGGGGTCGGCACGGTCATCTACGCCTATTCGATCGAGTACATGTACCAGGACCCTCACGAACCTCGGTACCTGGCCCTCATCGGCCTGGTGCTGTTCGTCCTGCTCTGCATGGTCTCCAGTGCCAATCTCATGATGCTGTTTCTCTTCTGGCAGCTGCTGAGTTATCTGCTGTATCTCCTGGCCCATAACCATACCCATGCGGGCACGCTGGACGGGGCCTTCAAGACGTTCACGCTGCTGCGCGTCGGGGACATCGCCTTTCTGGCGGGGATCGTTCTGGCCCACGCGCTCTACGGCACGCTGGAGTTTCCGGCTCTGTTTACCAGGGCGGCTGAATCGACGGCCGTCGTTTCGCCGCTCCCTGGACTCGAGATCAGCGGCGCTACGGCCGTGACCCTGCTCCTGTTCATCGGCGGCATGAGCAAGTCGGCGCAGGTTCCGTTCCATATCTGGCTGCCCCGCTATCTCTATGCCCCGACGCCCGCCACGGCGCTGCTCCACGCCGGCATCATCAATGCGGGCGGCTTCCTGATCAACCGCCTGGCGCCGCTCTTCGGCCTCAGCTCGACGACGCTGCACGTAGCCTTCGTCGTCGGAACGTTGACGGCGGTCCTGGGCGCCACGATGATGCTCGCACAAAACGACATCAAGAAGACCCTCGGATTTTCGACGGTCGGTCAGATGGGCTACATGATCATGGAATGCGGGCTGGGCGCCTTCTCGCTGGCCGTATTTCATCTGATCGCCCACGGGCTCTTCAAAGCCACCGTGTTTCTGAACAGCGGGAACGTGATCCACAAGGCCCGGCTGGAAGCGCATCTCCCCCATGCCGACCAGGAGGAAGAGGACCAGAGCTTTTCCCCGCTCACGTGGGTGACCGGATTCGTGACCACCCTGATGATTCCCCTGCTGATCCTGCTGCTGACCCACGGCGCGCTGCATATCCCGCTGCTGGAATCCCAGGGCACCGTCATCTTCCTCTTCTTCATCTGGATCACATCCTCGCAGGCGATTCTGACCCTCACCCGCCTACGGGCGGTGCCCTCCTGGGAAGTGTCGGCCGCCATGCTGGTCACACTCCTCTTTGTCGTGTTCATGTATCTGTTCGCCGTCGAGTCCTTCACGGCTTTCCTGTATCCGGATCCGAACGAGGTCGCATCCTATTTCAAGGCTGCCGCCCTGCCCGGCCGCCTGTTTGACCTCATGATCCTGCTGGCCACGGTCATGACCGTGCTCAGCTGGTGCTATCTCTATATGCGCGCCCACGGCCGGACGGTCCGGATGCCCGGATGGATCACACGCCGGGTCGAAGGTGGACGGAACGGACTGTACGTCCTGTTCATGAACCGGCTCTATGTGGACGAACTCTACGACCGCATCGGCGGGGCCATCATGCGCCTGGTCCATCGCCTCGACAAACCGCCGGCGCGATGACGGGCACGGCGCTTGACGATAGTCTAGACAACGTACTAATGATGGACCCTGCAAAAATATCCGACGACGGGCGATCGACGGGCGCCCGGTCCTTAAGGGGCCTGAAACGGTTTCATCTTATTCCGGAGTGATCGAGTGCTGGTGTATTTCGTGCTGCTGATCCCGCTTCTCCCGCTCCTGACGGCGCTGATCGTGGCCGTAGGCGACGATGCGTCGCGGCGGGCCCGCACGCAGCTCGCCGCCTTCCCGATCGGCGCGGCCTTCTGCGGCACCGTCGCCGCCCTGTATGTCGTGACGACGCAGGGGCCGATCAACCTTCGCTTCTACAACCCGGCCTCGCTCGCCTCACTCACCTTTCCGATCGGCTTCTATATCGACCGGCTCAGCGCCGTCATGATGGTCCTGATCGCCGGAGTCGGCACGGTCATCTATGCCTATTCCGTCGCCTACATGTACCAGGATCCGCACGAACCGCGGTATCTCTCCCTCATCGGCGTCTCGACGTTCGTGCTGCTCTGCATGGTCTCCAGCGCGAACCTCATGATGCTGTTTCTCTTCTGGCAGCTGCTGAGTTATCTGCTGTATCTCCTGGCCCATAACCACAGCCATGCCGCGACGCTGCACGGCGCGTTCAGGACGTTTACCCTCTTGCGGATGGGGGATGTCGCGTTTCTGGCGGGAATCGTCCTGGCCCATTCCCTCTACGGCACGCTGGAGTTTCAGGAGCTCTTCACCCGGGCGGCCGACACGTCCGTGACACTGTCGCCCCTGCCGGGGTGGGATATCAACGGTGCGACCGCCGTGACCCTGCTCCTGTTCATCGGCGGCATGGGCAAATCCGCACAGTTTCCCCTCCATTTCTGGCTGCCCCGGTCGCTCTATGCGCCGACGCCGGTGCACGCCTTGCTCCATGCCGGGATCATCAATGCGGGCGGCTTCCTGATCAACCGCCTGGCGCCGCTCTTCGGACTCAGCTCGACGACGCTGCACGTGGCCTTCGTCGTCGGAACGTTGACGGCGGTCCTGGGCGCCACGATGATGCTGGCGCAAAACGACATCAAGAAGACGCTCGGATTCTCCACCATCGGCCAGATGGGCTACATGATTATGGAGTGCGGCCTGGGCGCCTTTTCGCTGGCCGTGTTTCATCTGATCGCCCACGGCCTCTTCAAAGCCACCGTCTTCCTGAACTGCGGCAACGTGATTCATAAAGCCCGGCAGGAACCGCACGTCCCCCATACGGATCAGCAGGAAGAAGAAGAAAACTTCTCGCCGCTCACCTGGTCGACCGGCTTCGTCACCACGCTGGTGATTCCCCTGCTGATTCTGCTGGTCACCCACGGGGTGCTGCGCATCCCGCTGCTCGAGTCGCAGGGCACGGTGATCTTTCTCTTCTTTATCTGGCTGACGTCGTCCCAGGCCATTTTGACGCTGACACGGCTGCGCGCCATCGCGTCCTGGAAAGTATCGTCGGCGATGCTCGTCACGCTGCTCTTCGTGGTCTTCGTCTACCTGTTCGCCGTCGAATCGTTCACCGCCTTCCTCTATCCGAATCCTGAGGAAGTCGCCTCGTACTTTCAGGCCGCGCATCTCCCGAGAGGGCTGTTCGAAGCCATCGTGCTCATGGCCACGGTCATGACCGTGCTCAGCTGGTGCTATCTCTATATGCGCGCCCACGGCCGGACGGTCCGGATGCCGGGATGGATCGCACGCCGGGTCGAGGACGGACGGAACGGACTGTACGTCCTGTTCATGAACCGGTTGTACGCCGACGAGCTTTATCAACACATTGGACGGACGGTGATGCGTACCCTGCACCGTGTCGACAAGCGCGAACGCGGGTGGTCCCGATGATCGACGCGACGATCATTCCCTGGATCCTCGCGGGCATTCCCCTGCTCGGCGCCGCGTTGAGCCCGGCGCTCTGGGCGCACCCGCACCGGCTCATGGCCTGGTCCGTCGGCATCTGTGCGGCCAGCCTCGCGTCCGTCGCGGGACTCGCCGGTTTTCTGGCGGCTCCGCCGGAAGGTCTGCTCCTGCTCTTCCTGCTGCCGCTGACCGCCGGGGTCTCGCTCCTGGGACAACCGCATCAGCAGAGCCATCGCGCATCCTGGGTGCTGACCCTGGTGTTCCTCAGTTTGGGACTCGGCGCGCTCACCAGCCAGCCCGTCGTCGCCAAACTGTTCCTGATGGTGATTCACGGCTTCGTCATCGTCCTGCTCTACAGCCATCACACGCCGCTCTGGCCCATTTCCTGGTGGGGCCTGGGGGCCTACACCCTCGGCGCCCTCTGTCTGTTGCTGACACTGATCGCCGCCCCGCCGGTCGCGTCGATGGCGGCGCTGCTGGCCTGCACCATTCTGCTGCCCGTCGTGCCGTTTCAGGACGGACATCTCACTGCGCTCACCCGGCTGCCGGGCAATCTGCCGTCGTTCATGGTCCTGCTCTTTCCGGCGCTCGGCCTGCATAGCCTCGCCCCGCTCGCGGCGACCCTGCCGGAGAGCGTGGTCTGGATGATGAGCCTCCTCGCCCTGGCCGGCACCGCCTACGGCGCGGTCAAGGCGCTGGCCCAATCGCGCGTGCGGCTCCTGCTGGCCTACAGCAGTCTGTCGTTCTTTTCGATGCTCTGGTGGTGCGTGGTGACCACGCGCACGGCGACGCCGCGCGCCGCGCTCTACGTCGGGGCCGTCGGACTGGTGATGTGCGGGTTGCTGGTGGCCTGGCAGATCATCCGCACCCGCTACGGAGACGACGTCGACCCGCAGGCCATCAGCGGACTGGCCTCCACCATGCCGCAATACGCCGTGCTGCTGTCGCTGCTGGCGCTCGCGGCCATGGGGCTCCCGCCGTTCGGCGTCTTCGCAGGGTTCATGGGGTTGCTGCTCTCGTCGTCCGCCGCGTTTTCGGCCGGTATCATCGTGCTGGTCTCCGCCTGGCTCTCGTCGTCCTGGTATATCCTGGACCTGGTCCAGCGGCTTCTCTTCGGGAACCGGCGTTCCGACTTGCGCTATGCCGATCTCCTCCAGACCGAGCTGGCGGCGCTGGTGATCGTCGTCCTGACGTTGCTCGCGCTGGGCATCGTCCCGATCAGCCTCTTCGGACCAGACCGGACGGCCGCCACCACCGGTGCCGAACCCGCCGGCGCCCACTCAGGATCGCTCGCATGGAACAGATAAAGGCGTCCATCGACATCGAATCCCGGCGGATGGAGCTCCGCGGCGTGGTCCAGCTCGCCGGCGAAGTAATTGCGCAGTACTGGCCGATGCGGACCTTCGTCCACCACAATCCGCTCCACAGCCTCGAGTATCTTCCCTTCGAAGAAACCGCCCGCCGCGGCAAACAATTCATGGGCGGACACAGTTATCTCCCCGGGACGCTGTATCGCGAGTATCTGAAGTCGGGCCGGATTCAGCCGGCTGACCTCGACGCCGCCTTGAGGCCGCTCGTCTTGAATCAGTCGGTCACGATCGGCTCGCGCCCGGTGACGCACGGTGACGTGCTGCGCGCCTGCCTGACCGATGGACTCTGCGCGCCGGTCGCGGAGCCGCTGGACGATCAGCTCCACGACCCCGCGAAAGCCGTGATCGACGCCGTCGCGGCGAGTCTGTCGACCGAATGGGCGTTCCCCGATCTCCGCAAGCGGATTCATCTCATCGTCGAAGGCGATCAGTCGGCGCTGGGCCGGTGGCTCACCCTCTCGCACTGGTGCGACGATACGTGCGGAACGCAGATCGTGCGGCAGATCAACGACCAGCTGATCAAGTGGTGCGAGGCGTTTCTGGACGAAGGCCATGCGACCTGGTCCATGCCGGAACGGGAGAAAGGGCTCTACGCCGCCTGGAAGGATCTGGCGGCGCAGGAATGGTCGCCCTGCGGCATCCAGGACAGCCGGAGAAAAATCTCGCAGCTGCCCGAGTATCCCGAAGACGCGCTGCTCCAGAGCCTGGACGCCCTCGGCATTCCCCCGAATCTGCGCCAGGATTACCTGTCGCTGCAATTGACCGCGCTGCCGGGCTGGGCCGGCTTTATCAAATGGCGCGCGGAGGAACGCGACTATCCCTGGCAGAAAGCCTATCCGGTCGGACTCGTCAAATTTCTCGCCATCCGCCTCTGGTACGCCAGCGCGCTGGTGCAGAAAACCTGCCGCGAAGAACTCGGCATCGAGGGCCGCTACGACGCCATCGTAGCCTTTATGCGCGAGCACCCCGACGAATACTACTTGCGGCGTCAGCGGATCGCCGGGCGGTTGCCGGCCCTGTATGCCGAGGAAGTGGACCGGCTCCGGCATCACAAGGGAAACGGCTGGGGCCGCGTGATGGAACGGTACGCGGTCGAGGTGGTCCCTCGGCAGGAAATTGCCGCCCGCCGCGGCGCCGCCAAGCGGCTGGTGGCGCTGGCGCGCTCCCTGGAACTGGATCCGGCGATCCTGGCCGGGACGCCGCACGCGACACTCAAACAGCTCTTCGACTGGATGGAAGGATTTCCCGAATCGGACCACGGACCGGTCTGGCTCAAGGCGCTCGAAACCGGCTACCAGCAGCGTCTGCTCGCCCAGTTGCGGACACCGGCGCAGCAGCGCACCGTCCCCGTGGATCAGCCGGGCACGAACCGGCCCTACTCGCAATCCGTCTATTGTATCGATGTGCGCTCCGAGCCGTTCCGCCGGCATCTGGAATCCACCGGTCCGCACGAGACGTACGGCTTCGCCGGATTCTTCGCCGCCTTCATTCGCTACCGCGCCTGGGGAAAAGACCACGACACCGAGCAGTTCCCCGTCATCATGCGCGCGAAGAACGAGGTACGGGAAATTCCCCGGAGCTATCTCGATTACAAAGTGTCGAAGCACGAGGCCCGCACCAAGTGGGTCCACGCCGGCCATACGCTGCTGCACGACTTGAAAGAAAACGTCGTGACCCCCTACGTGATGGTGGAATCGCTGGGCTGGTTCTACGGGCTCCCGATCTTCGGCAAGACCCTCCTGCCCTCGCTCTATCAACGCTGGACTTCGTGGCTGCGGCGCCTGTTTGTGCCGGCGATCGCCACGACGCTCACAGTGGACAAGATGGCCCCGGCCGAGACCGCGGAGATGCTGGCGGCCGAGCACCACGCCGTCGTCCGAAAAGTCCTGCATGACCATGCGGGATTGCGCAGTTCACGCATCACTCCGGCTCTCGTGGAAGCCCTGCGCCAACAGGCGCTGAACGGACAGGCCGAGCTGGACTCATCTCTGCTGGACGCGGCGAAACCCGCCGAGCTGACGCCCGAGCTGCTGCGCACCCTCGTGGAAATGCTCCGGCGCCAGTACGACCTCACCGCGCGCGCGGCCTCCCGTCAAAAAGAACGGATCACCCGCACCGGATTCACCCTCGACGAACAGGCGCTCACGGTCGACACGGCGCTCCGGATGATGGGGCTGACGAACAACCTGGCCCGGCTGGTGCTGTTCTGCGCGCACGGCAGCACATCCGAGAACAATCCTTATGAGTCGGCCCTGGACTGCGGCGCCTGCGGCGGCAACGAGGGGAAACCCAATGCCCGCGTCCTGGCGATGATGGCGAACAATCCGCGGGTGCGCGAACGGCTGGCCAAGAACAAGCTGGTGATTCCATCCGATACGCATTTTCTGGCCGGCCAGATGGATACGACGACCGACGAGGTCCAACTGTTCGATCTGGAAGACGTGCCCCCGACCCATCGCGCCGATCTGGCCCGGTTGCAGGAAGATCTGAAGGAAGCCTCCATCCTGACGAGCCAGGAACGGTGCGCGCGTTTCCCCGACGTTCAGGAACCGCTGGTCGACGCGAAGGCGCAAGCCCATGTCCGGCAACGGAGCGTGGACTGGAGCCAGGTCCGGCCGGAATGGGGCCTTTCGAGCAACACGGCGATCGTGATCGGACGGCGGGAACTCACCAAAGGACTCAATCTCGACGGGCGGGTGTTCCTGCAATCCTACGATGCGAAGCAGGACCCGAGCAGCCGTCTCCTGGAAGTGCTGTTGACCGGCCCGCAGGTCGTGGCACAGTGGATTAACATGGAGCATTATTTTTCCGCGGTGGACAACGAGGTGTACGGCAGCGGCAGCAAGATCTACCATAACGTCGTCGGGCGGATCGGGATCATGTCGGGCCCCTGGAGCGATCTCCGATTGGGCTTAGCCAGACAGACCGTGATGAACGGCGATGTTCCGTACCATGAACCGATGCGGCTCCTGACCATCGTCGAGGCACCGCGCGAACGCATCGACAAGCTGGTCGAGCGGCACGAAATCCTGCGGCACTATTATCATAACGAGTGGGTGCATCTTGTCGCTCTCGACCCCGATGACGGGCTGTGGTATCGGTACCGCCCGACAGGCGAATGGGTGCCGCTTGATAGAGAACGGTAACAAAGGCATTCACATGGACAGAGCCAGGAAAGGAGTGCTTCGATGGGCACATTGACATTGCATCCGATGAAAGAGATTCGCGTGATCGTCGCCGGAGAACACCAGGCCTTCGTGACCGATTTGCTGGATCGCGTGAAAGCGACCGGCTATACCATCATCGGCAACCTGGCCGGCAAGGGACACCACGGCGTCCGTGAAGCGCATTTCATGTTCAGCGAGCAGGAAAGCCTCGAGATGATCATGACCGTCGTCCCGGAGGACAAGGTCGAGCCGATCCTCTCCGGCCTCCGGCCGCTGTTTGAAAAGCACTCCGGCGTCATGTTCGTGACGGACGTGTCGGTCAGCCGGCAGGAATATTTCGGGAAGAAGGCCAAAAGCGCCTAGCCGGGAGCGGCAGGTCTCTACCCTTGTCTTCCGCGCCTCGAGTTGTCTAGAATGGGCCCCTCGCATGAGGGAAGGGGAACGGCAATGAAGGGCTTACGTTTCGAACGGATCGGCAAGGGTCGGTACTACAACGTGGTGTTCCACATCGGCAGCACCTACATTCCGGTCAGCGACGACACGGTCGAAGAACTCCGGACCCAGAGCCTGCTGCCCGCCGAGCGGTTTCTCGATCTCCTCGTCGACCGCGTCGGCTATTCCTCATATCTCAAAGATCAGATCCGCACCGAACTGAAATCCTCCGGCGATCCGGTGACCCAGATCACCGTCCTGCAAGGCGCCATCCGCGAGCTGTAATCGGTCACTGAAGCTCATTCCAGCCTTGTCCCCATTTCAGTGGTAGCTCATACCTCGGAAGGGTAAACCACGACCGATGCTGAAGCGAACAAGTCTTCGCTAATGCAAGGAAACAAGTGACCAGAGACAGCTTGCTTCCCATAGAGAATCGGAAGGATTCTACCAGGCTTGAACTGGACCCGTTCAAGGCAAAGCTCCGGTGCAATCTCGGTTGCGTGAAGGACTATCGGCTTCTCCAGCTGAAGCATTAGCCCGTTTCCTATCTCATCGACTGCTATGACCTTCGCTAATGTTTCTCCGGCAGTAACCCAACGAATGTCCCAAGACAAGAAGGCTGTTCTTCCGACGAGCGTCTCTATTGGATCGGTACGGCCCGGCAAGAAACGGCCAAGTGTTCGGCGGTACATTACGAGCCATGGCCTCGGCACGCCTTGTGTCGTAATGGATCTTAGCTCCGCTGCAAAATTTATTGAAAGGATAACCGCTAGCAGAATACTAACTAACGTAACTACTGTCACCGCCCAGTCAGCTATTCGGGACATTATGCTATCCCCCTCGCTTCTTTTAGAGGACGAGAACGGATAAATCCTGATATGTTTCGCAAGATGTTCAAAAAGGCCGTTCAGCAAGGCCGCAGCGAGTGAGGACCGGAGGCGTAGCCTCTGGGCTACGTTGAGGATCTGAGCGAAGCGAGAACGAAGCTGGCGGCCGGTTTCAGCGTCCTGCTAATCCGGCACTTGGCCTTCCTGAAACAACTGATTCATGAGCATGTTGCGCATTTCGGGGTCGCGGTAGAGCTTCACGGCCTTGCTGTAGTTCTCCATCGCGCTCTGGCGCTTGCCGCGGATGGCGTAGAGTTCGGCGATGCCGTGGTAGGCGCGGGGATCTTCTTCGTTGCACTTCAACGCGCGGCTGAAGAGTTCCTGCGCGTCCTGCATGCGCTGCTTACGGAGCGAGAGCCAGCCCAGCGCAGAGTAGGCCGCGCCGAATTCGGCGTTGGCGTTCAGCGCGTCCCGATAGGTCTTCTCCGCCAGATCCAGCCGCCCACGTGTTTCGTACAACCCGCCCAGGGCGAAATGGACTTCGGCGTCGTTCGGATCAAGTTTGAGCGCCGTCTTGTATGACTGCACGGCCG
>FRDC01001636.1_pt1 | contig 11585 bp, 11 predicted proteins | sample 1106171 | NCBI WGS metagenome assembly FRDC01 (sample SAMEA3930566, study PRJEB13176) | freshwater metagenome | biome: Drinking water system; feature: drinking water; material: water | place: Singapore | collected 2014-12-20
CAAACCACGGCGATGGCGCGCGCACTGAAGGTCAAGGGCCTGATGAATGTGCAGTTCGCCATCCAGGGCGAGGGCGCCGAGGCGGTGGTCTACGTGCTCGAAGTGAACCCGCGGGCCTCGCGCACCGTGCCATTCGTGTCGAAGGCCACTGGGCTGCAGTTGGCCAAGATCGCGGCGCGCTGCATGGTCGGGGTGAAGCTCGCTGACCAGAAACAGAAGAACGGCACAGTGCCCTCGGAAGTGATCCCGCCGTATTTCAGCGTCAAGGAGGCGGTGTTCCCGTTCAACAAGTTCCCGGGTGTCGATCCGGTGCTCGGGCCGGAGATGCGCTCCACCGGCGAGGTGATGGGCGCAGGCCGCACGTTCGGCGAGGCCATGTTGAAGAGTCAGCTGGGCGCGGGGTCTCGTCTGCCCAGCAAGGGCACGGTGTGCATCACCGTGAAGGATGGCGACAAGGCGCGTGCGGTCGCGGTGGCGCGTGACTTGGTGGCGCTCGGCTTTGCCCTCGTCGCGACCAAGGGCACTGCCGCAGCGATTGCAGGCGGCGGCGTTCCGGTCAAGGTCGTCAACAAGGTCAAGGACGGCCGGCCGCACATCGTCGACATGGTCAAGGCCGGCGACATCCAGCTGGTCTTCACCACCGTCGATGAAACCCGCACCGCCATCGCCGACTCACGCCACATCCGGCAGGCAGCACTCGCCAATCGCATCACTTACTACACCAGCATGGCGGGGTGTGAAGCGGCGGTCGAAGGCATGAAGCACCTGGACGACCTGGTGGTGCTGTCCCTACAGGAACTGCACGCCGAGTTGCACTAAACTCAAACGCAACGCTTCAACCAGTTCATGGCCGCCGCTGGATCTTCTGGCGGCGGCTTCATTTTTGTCCGGGATTCACCATATGCAGACCATTCCTCTCACCCGACGCGGTGCCGACAAATTGAAGGACGAACTGCAACGCCTGAAGACGGTCGAGCGCCACGCGGTGATCCAGGCGATCGCAGAAGCCCGCGCGCAGGGTGACCTGTCCGAGAACGCCGAGTACGAAGCCGCGAAGGACAAGCAGGGCTTCATCGAGGGCCGCATCCTCGAGATCGAGAGCAAGCTCGCCGCCGCCAAGGTGATCGATCCGTCGGTACTCGACGCGGAAGGCAAGGTGGTGTTCGGATCCACGGTCGACCTCGAAGACGAAGCCAGCGGCAACCCGGTGACCTACCAGATCGTTGGTGACGACGAGGCTGATTTGAAGCTGGGCCTGATCTCCATCAGCTCGCCCATCGCCCGCGCACTCATCGGCAAGGAGGTCGGTGACATCGCCGAGGTGCAGGCGCCCGGGGGAGTGAAAAGCTACGAAGTGATCGCGGTACGCTACGAGTGATCGAGCGACCTGTCGTGTTGCAACGCCTGCGCAGGATGCTGGCTGGGCTCTGGGCCGGGCTGCTCGTGGGGCTTGGTGCCGTGGGCGCACCAGCCGGGTTTGCGGTCACGACGGTGGAAATCGCCGGGCGTGCCGCAGGGCGTATGTTCGCTGTCGAGGCCTACGTCAGCCTGGCAGCCGCAGTGCTTCTGTTGTTGTTGACCCGCCGGGCTGTTCCGACTGATCCCGATCAGCCGCCAGTGCCCGGGTTGAACACCGACCTGTTGCTGCTGCTCGGAACGCTGTTCTGCACGATCGTGGGCTACTTCGTACTGCAACCGATGATGGCGGCCGCACGCGCGGGCGAGGGCAGTCTCTCGTTCGGAGCCCTGCACGGGCTGTCGGCAGGGTTTTTCGCGCTCAAGGGGCTGCTGGTGCTGGTGCTGGCCTGGCGGTTCACTGCACGTTGATCACGCTGCGTCGGCTCTGACGGCGCTGCCCGCGGGCGTCAATCGAGTACCTTGCGCTTGATGCTGGTGACACGTTTGCGCGCGCGCTTGATCTCACCGCCTGCGGCCACCCGCTCATTGCCCAGCACCTTGATCTTCTTGACCTGCGGCCGGTGGTTGCCGCTTTTGGAGAATTTCAACAGCTTGACCACCCGTGGGCCGGGCATCCGGTCTTCACGCTCTGGCTGCTCCTTGGGAGGGATCGGCCGCCACAGCACCAGCAGCTTGCCGATGTGCTGAACCGGTGCCGCGTTGAGCTGATCGGTCAAGGTCGCCAACATGCTCTCGCGGGAAGCCCGCTCATCGGAGAAGACGCGCACCTTGATCAGTCCGTGGGCGTTCAGTGCGGCGTCGGCTTCCTTGATGACGGCAGGCGTCAGGCCTTCCGCGCCGATCAGGATCACGGGCGTCAGGTGATGGGCGTCGGCGCGTTTTTCCCGGCGCTCGTGGGTGGTCAGGATGATGGCTGGCATCGCCCTATTATCGATGGACATGACCATCCCTCATCTCACTTCATTCGCTGCCCCCCAGGAGGGCTTCGGTAGTCTTCGGGCGGCCGTGCGCCTGCCGACATGAAAGTCAAATCCAAAAGCAAGAAGATAGACAAGGCGTGGTTGCTGGACCACCTCAACGACACCTACGTGAAGTTGTCGAAAAAAGAGGGGTACCGGGCGCGTGCGGCCTACAAGCTCAAGGAAATCGACGAGACGCTCGGCCTGCTGAAGCCGGGGCAGGTGGTCGTCGATCTGGGGGCCGCGCCGGGCGCCTGGAGCCAGTACCTGCGACGCAAGCTCGCGCACAAGGCGCCAGATGTCCTGGGTGCCGGGCTCGGTCCGCTGAACGGCACCATCATCGCGCTGGACATCCTGGACTTCGAGCCCATCGATGGTGTGGTGTTCATCCAGGGCGACTTTCGGGACGAGCCCGTGCTGCAACAACTGGAGGCCGTGGTCGGTGGCAGGCCGGTCGACGTGGTCGTTTCCGACTTGGCGCCGAACCTCTCGGGCATCACCAGTTCAGATGACGCCCGCATCACGCACCTGGTCGAACTGGCAGTGGATTTCGCCACACGGCACCTCGTCATCGGGGGCGCTCTGGTGTGCAAGGTGTTCCATGGCAGCAACTACAACGAATTGGTGACGTTGCTGAAATCGAACTTCCGGACGGTCAAGGCGATCAAGCCCAAGGCGTCGCGAGACCGGTCGTCAGAGACCTTTCTGGTGGGCATCGGGCTCAAGACGGCGCGCAAAGTGGTCGAAAGCACGGCGAATTCAGGTTCACTGGGCTGCGGACGCGGGCTCGATTCCCAGTGACCTCGTTAGGCACATGGCACTTGACTCGCATAAACTAGGCATTACATATGCTAGACGTCGCGCTTGTTGTGCACGCCGACCCCGCAGTTGAAGAATTGGAGTGGCAGTGAACAATCAATGGTTCTCGAAAATCGCCGTGTGGCTGGTCATCGCCCTCGTGTTGTTCACTGTGTTCAAGCAGTTTGATCGCAGCACGACCGCAGGCACCCAGATCGGCTATTCCGACTTCCTCGAAGAGGTTCGCAACAAGCGAATCAAGGAAGTCACGTTGCAGGAAGGACCTGCAGGCACCGAGATCATTGCGAAAACGACCGACGACAAGCGCCTTCGCAGCACCGCCACCTACCTGGACCGCGGTTTGGTGGGCGACCTGATCAACAGTGGCGTCAAGTTTGACGTCAAGCCACGCGAAGAGCCTTCGCTGTTGATGAACATTCTGGTCTCGTGGGGCCCGATGCTGCTGCTGATCGGCGTGTGGATCTATTTCATGCGACAGATGCAGGGTGGCGGCAAGGGCGGTGCGTTCAGCTTTGGCAAGTCCAAGGCCCGCATGCTGGACGAAGCCAACAACACCACCACCTTCGCCGACGTCGCGGGTTGCGACGAGGCGAAGGAAGAAGTCAAGGAACTGGTCGACTTCCTGAAGGACCCGCAGCGTTTCCAGAAACTGGGCGGCCGCATTCCACGTGGCGTTCTGCTGGTCGGCCCTCCTGGAACCGGCAAGACACTGCTCGCCAAGGCGATCGCCGGTGAAGCGAAGGTGCCGTTTTTCAGCATCTCCGGTTCCGATTTCGTCGAGATGTTCGTCGGTGTGGGCGCTGCACGGGTGCGCGACATGTTCGAGCAGGCCAAGAAGAGCGCACCTTGCATCATCTTCGTTGATGAAATCGATGCTGTCGGACGTCACCGTGGTGCCGGCCTCGGTGGCGGGAACGACGAGCGCGAGCAGACGCTGAACCAGATGCTCGTCGAGATGGACGGCTTCGAGACCAACCTCGGTGTCATCGTGATGGCGGCGACCAACCGGCCCGACATCCTCGACCCGGCGCTGCTGCGCCCAGGTCGATTCGATCGCCAGGTGTACGTGACGCTGCCTGACGTGCGCGGTCGCGAGCAGATCCTGAATGTGCACATGCGCAAGGTGCCGGTGGGTCAGGACATCCGTGCCGACATCCTCGCGCGTGGCACGCCGGGCTTCTCGGGCGCCGATCTGGCCAATCTGGTCAACGAGGCCGCCTTGTTTGCGGCGCGTCGCGCGGGCAGGGTCGTCGAGATGATGGACTTCGAGAAGGCCAAGGACAAGATCATGATGGGCCCCGAGCGCAAGTCCATGATCATGCCGGAGGAAGAGCGCAGGAACACGGCCTATCACGAGGCTGGTCATGCCCTGGTGGCCCGCCTCATGCCGAAGACCGACCCCGTGCACAAGGTGACGGTGATCCCGCGCGGCCGTGCACTCGGCGTGACCATGCAGTTGCCGGAAGGTGACCGCTACAGCCTCGACAAGGAGCGGATGCTGTCGACCATCTCGGTGCTGTTCGGCGGGCGCATAGCCGAAGAAGTGTTCATGAACCAGATGACCACCGGCGCCAGCAACGACTTCGAGCGTGCCACCCAGATCGCGCGCGACATGGTCACCCGCTATGGCATGACCGACGAACTGGGTCCGATGGTCTATGCAGAGAATGAAGGCGAGGTGTTCCTGGGCCGCTCGGTGACCAAGACCACCACGATGTCGGAAGAAACCATGCGCAAGGTCGACGGGGTTATCCGCCGCATCATCGACGAGCAGTACCTGATTGCCCGCAAGCACATCGAAGACAACCAGGACAAGATGCATGCGATGGCCAAGGCGCTGCTGGAATGGGAAACCATCGACAGCGACCAGATCGACGACATCATGAGTGGCAAGCCACCACGGGCACCCAAGGACTGGTCACCTTCGTCCAGTCGCCCGAACGGTGGTCCGCAGGCGCCGCTGTCGTCTGACAGTGCACCCGCGGCGGCTTGAGCAACTCGGATCACCGTTTCACGGGGCTTCGGCCCCGTTTTCACTGGTGCGACTGCTGCAGGCGCCCGACAGCATCGGTTTTGGCATGACATGTTCTGGCAAACCACCCACCACCGAATCGATCTGACCACTCCCAAGGTCATGGGCATCGTGAACACGACGCCTGACTCCTTTTCAGATGGTGGTCAGTTTGCCGATGCGGCGGCGGCCGTCGACCAATGCAGGCGGCTCATCGATGCCGGCGCCGACATCCTGGACGTCGGCGGCGAGTCGAGCCGGCCAGGGGCCGTTCCGGTGCCACTGGACGAAGAGCGGAGGCGGGTGCTGCCAGTTCTCGAGGCAGTGCTTGCGATGGGGCATCCGGTATCCATCGACACCGCCAAGCCCGACCTGATGGTCGAGGCCGTGGCGCTCGGTGTCGACATCGTCAATGACATCCATGCCCTCCGACTGCCAGGCGCACTCGACGCCATCGCGGCCCATCCCGCCTGTGGTGTCTGCCTGATGCACATGCAGGGTGATCCATCGTCGATGCAGTCCCAGACGTGCTATGCGGACGTGGTGGTCGACGTCCGTTCCATGCTTCAGGATCGCCTCGCGGCCCTGACGGCTCGCGGTGTTTCCGCCGAGCGCGTCTTGCTCGATCCCGGTATCGGCTTCGGCAAGACCGTGGAACACAACGTCGAATTGCTACGTCGCCAGCGAGAACTGCTGGCGCTGGGGCGTCCGTTGCTGGTGGGCTGGTCACGCAAGTCGACGCTCGGTGCGCTGACCGGCCGCGCCGTCGACGATCGCCTGGCTGCCAGCGTGGCGGCAGCGCTGGCCGCACTGTTGAACGGGGCCAGTGTCGTGCGCGTGCACGACGTCGCGGCCACCGTCGATGCTTTGAAGGTTTGGCGGGCGGCAGGATTGCCGATAACCACGTCTACCCTCGATGAATTGCAATGAGAGTTCAGCAACCATGACCAGAGTTCATTTCGGCACCGATGGCATACGCGGCACGGTGGGACAGTCCCCGATCACGCCGGACTTCATGCTGCGTCTGGGACATTCGGTCGGGCGCGTGCTGAAGGCGTCCGATCCCAAGCCGACGGTGCTGATCGGCAAGGACACACGCATTTCGGGCTACATGATCGAGTCGGCGCTGGAGGCGGGCTTTGCCTCGGCGGGGGTCGATGTGCTGCTCACCGGGCCGTTGCCCACGCCCGGCATCGCTTACCTGACGCGTGCGCTGCGGCTGAGCCTGGGCGTGGTCATCAGTGCTTCGCACAACCCTTTCCCCGACAACGGCATCAAATTCTTCTCCGCGCGGGGGGAGAAGCTGCCCGATGAATGGGAGGCGCGTGTCGAGGCTTCGCTGGAGCAGCCACCGCAGTGGGTCGCCTCGGCGGGCCTGGGCAAAGCCCGCAAGCTGGAAGATGCCCGAGGCCGCTACATCGAGTTCTGCAAAAGCACCTTCGGCAGCGAGTTGTCGCTCAAGGGCTTGAAGATCGTCGTCGATGCGGCTCACGGTGCGGCGTATCACGTGGCGCCGGAGGTGTTTCATGAGCTGGGCGCCGAGGTCGTGGCCATCGGCTGCAGCCCGGATGGCACCAACATCAATGCGGGCTTCGGTGCGACCGCACCCGCGACCCTGGTTCAGGCCGTGAAGGACCACCGTGCCGACTACGGCATCGCGCTCGACGGTGATGCCGACCGGTTGCAATTGGTCGATGCGGCAGGGCGTCTCTACAACGGCGACGAACTGCTCTATGTCATGGTTGCCGACCGCCTCGCGCAAGGCCAGTCCGTGCCCGGTGTGGTGGGCACCCTGATGACCAACCTGGCGGTGGAGTCCGCGCTGCGCCAACGTGGGGTCGAACTGGTGCGCGCACGCGTCGGGGACCGCTATGTCCTCGAAGGCTTGTTGGCCAGGGGCTGGAACCTCGGCGGAGAAGGGTCGGGCCACTTGCTGGCGCTGGATCGGCACACCACGGGCGACGGGATCATCAGCGCACTCCAGGTGCTGCAGGCCGTGTGCCGCAGCGGGGAAGCGCTGGCCGATCAGCTGCGCTCGGTCACGTTGCTGCCGCAGGTGATGATCAATGTCCGCCTGCGAGAGGGCCTCGACTGGAAGTCGCACGACCCGCTGCACAGGGCTCAGCGTGAAATCGAAGCCGAGTTGGGCAGTTCGGGGAGGATCCTGATCCGCCCGTCGGGAACCGAGCCCTTGCTGCGGGTGATGGTCGAGGCCCGTGATTCGCAGGTCGCGTCCCGCTGTGCACAACGCCTGGCCCAGACCCTGGAGGTCTGAACAGGCGTCACGGCTTCATTTCTTGACCGGCGGCATCAGTACCTGGTCCACGATGTGAACCACCCCGTTCGAGGCATCGACGTCGGCGGTGGTCACCACGGCGTTTTCGACGGTGACAAACGCGCCGGAGCGGTACAGCGACACCGGGGCCCCTTGCACCGTCGTGATCGGGCCGTTCTTCATCTCGCCCGCAGTCAGTTTCCCCGGTGCCACGTGGTACGTCAGCACCGAAATCAGCAGTGCCTTGTCCTTGGACAGGGCATCCAGCGTCTTGGCGGGCACGGCCTTGAAGGCGTCGTCCGTGGGTGCAAACACCGTGTAGGGGCCTGACGCTTTCAGCGTCTCCGTCAGCCCCGCGTCGTTGATCAACTTCGTCAGGGTGGACAACTGCGGCGTTGCCGCGGCCGTTTCGCTGATGGTCATCGGTGCCGGTGGGGTCGCACAGCCGCTGACAGCGACCGCCAACAACGTGCTGCTGAGCAGCCACTTGCTCATCTTCATCGTGAACTCCTGCATAAGTACGGAATGGGGCGGCGCGACAGGTCACGCTGCCGTTGGGATACCGCTGCACAAGGTAGAGGGGCTTTGTGACGCATCGATGAATTCAATGTGACGACGCAGCGGCAGGCGAGACGATGTCGGAAAAACGAAAGAACGGCGTATGCGATCGATGGGTCGTCATGTGACTGTCATACAAGGCTCATAAAGTCTTGCCAACTTTTGTTCACCGCCCTCCAAGGGCACAGAAAGGCTCTGACCATGACTTTCGCGCTGAAACGTGTTGCTTGCCTCTCGGTGGCGTTGATGACCGCCGCGAGTGCCTCATTCGCCCAGGACATCACCGGTGCCGGGGCCAGTTTCCCCGCTCCGCTCTATGCCAAATGGGCCGACGCCTACAACAAGGCGACGGGCGCACGTGTCAATTACCAATCGGTCGGGTCGGGCGCGGGTATCAAGCAGATCCGTGCCAAGACGGTCGATTTCGGTGCGTCGGACATGCCCCTGAAAGACGAAGAGCTTGCCAAGGACGGCATGGTGCAGTTCCCTACTGTCATCGGTGGCGTGGTCCCGGTGGTCAACATCAAGGGCATCGCCCCAGGACAGATCAAGCTCACCGGTGAAGTGCTGGGTGACATCTACCTCGGCAAGATCACGAAGTGGAATGACACCGCACTGACGTCCCTGAACCCCGGTGTGCCGCTGCCCGATGACGCCATTTCCGTGGTGCGTCGCGCCGACGGCTCGGGTACCAGCTTCATCTTCACCAACTACCTGTCCAAGGCCAACGCCGAGTGGAAGGCCAAGGTGGGCGAGGGCACGGCCGTGAACTGGCCCACGGGTGCGGGTGGCAAGGGCAATGAAGGTGTTGCTGCGTTCATCTCCCGTCTGCCGAACTCGATCGGCTATGTCGAGTACGCCTACGTCAAACAGAACAAGATGACGTACACCCAATTGAAGAACCAGACCGGCGCCTTCGTCAGCCCTGACGACGTCAACTTCAAGGCTGCAGCGGCAGGTGCTGATTGGACGAAGAGCTTCTACCAGATCCTGACCGATCAGCCGGGCAAGGACGCCTGGCCGCTGACGGGTGCGACCTTCATCCTCATGCACAAGTCGCAGGACAAGCCGGCTCAGGCTGCCAACTCGTTGAAGTTCTTTGACTGGGCCTACACCGGTGGGGACAAGATGGCCGCCGATCTGGAATACGTGCCGCTGCCCGAGGGGGTCAAGACGCTGGTCCGCAACCAGTGGGCCGAGATCAAGGATCCTGCCGGCAAGGCGATCGCCTACAAGTAGCGAGATCGAGCCGGGCCGGCGGCCAACGCCGTCGGCCCGGTCGTCTGCCGCTCTGGCGCCCTGGTCCCGTCACTTGGAGAAATCGTGGCCGCTACACTTCCCGCGTCTCCCTACGACAACAAAAACATGGAACGGTCCGACCCCATGGACAGGCCGCCTGAAGAGCGCCGCTCGTCCCCGTGGATCGACAAGGTGTTCTCGGCCGCCGCGCACGGTGCCGCGTTGCTGACGCTGGCGCTGTTGATCGGCATCATCGCCTCGCTGGTCGTCGGTGCCTGGCCTGCCATCTCGAAGTACGGTCTGGGGTTCCTCTGGAACAGCGAGTGGGACCCGGTCCAGGAAAACTTCGGCGGGCTGGTGATGATCTACGGCACGCTGATGACCTCGTTCATCGCGCTGCTGATCGCGGTGCCGGTCAGTTTCGGCATCGCGCTGTTCCTGACCGAACTGGCGCCGAGTTGGCTGCGTCGGCCACTGGGTGTCGCGGTGGAACTGCTGGCGGCGGTGCCGTCGATCGTCTACGGGATGTGGGGCTTGCTGGTGTTCAGCCCGGTGCTGTCGACCTACGTCCAGCAGCCGCTGCAAAAGCTGTTTGCAGGCATTCCGGTGCTGCGCGACCTGGTGTCGGGTGCGCCGGTCGGCATCGGCATCCTGTCGGCCGGCATCATCCTGGCGATCATGATCATCCCGTTCATCGCCTCGGTGATGCGCGACGTGTTCGAGGTCACGCCCGCGATGCTCAAGGAGTCGGCCTACGCGCTCGGCTCGACCACATGGGAAGTGGTGTTCAAGATCGTGCTGCCGTACACCAAGACCGGTGTCATCGGCGGCATCATGCTGGGCCTGGGCCGTGCCATCGGCGAGACGATGGCCGTCACGTTCGTGATCGGCAACTTCAACCAGCTGAACAGCCTGTCGCTCTTCGAGGCTGCCAACAGCATCACCTCGGCGCTGGCCAATGAATTTGCCGAGGCGGGTGAAGGCTTGCATCAAGCCTCGCTGATCTACCTCGGGCTGGTGCTCTTCTTCATCACCTTTGTCATCCTGTCGCTGTCCAAGCTGCTGCTGGCCCGGCTGCGCAAGAACGAGGGCAGCCGGTCATGAGCATCGATACCTCCTTGCAGGCATCCCGGCTCGCCAGGCACCGCAGCCGCAAGACGGTGAATGCGGTCGCGATGGTGCTGTGCATGAGTGCGATGGCCTTCGGCCTGTTCTGGCTGGCGTGGATCCTGATCGAAACCGTTCGCCTGGGCATCGGCGGATTGACGTTGTCCATCTTCACCGAGATGACGCCACCGCCGCAGGCTGAGACGGGTGGTTTGCTCAACGCCATCTTCGGCTCGCTGGTGATGGTCTTGCTGGCCACCGCACTTGGCACGCCGATCGGTGTGATGGCCGGGGTCTACCTGGCCGAGTACGGCCAGAAGACCTGGCTGGGCAACACCACCCGGTTCATCAACGACATCCTGCTGTCGGCACCGTCGATCGTCATCGGTCTGTTCATCTACACCGTGGTGGTGGCGCCGATGAAGACCTTTTCAGGCTTTGCCGGGGTGCTGGCGCTGGCCCTGATCGTGATTCCCGTGGTGATTCGCACCACCGAGAACATGCTGTCGCTGATCCCCGGGGCCCTGCGCGAGGCGGCCTACGCGCTGGGGACACCGAAGTGGAAGGTGATCCTGGCCATCACGCTGAAGTCTGCCCGCGCTGGTGTGATCACCGGGGTGCTGCTGGCGGTGGCCCGGATTGCGGGCGAGACCGCACCGTTGTTGTTCACGGCCTTGTCCAATCAGTTCTGGTCCTCCAGCCTGGGACAGCCGATGGCGAGCCTGCCCGTGACCATTTTCAAATTTGCACTCAGCCCCTACGAGAACTGGCAGAAGCTGGCCTGGGCCGGGGTGTTCCTGATCACGCTGGGAGTGCTCGCACTGAACATCCTGGCGCGTGTGCTGTTTCGCAACAAGAGCTGACGAACGGAGTCCTGCCTGATGGACAAGAAAGTTGACGTTCCGGTGAACGAGAAGATCAAGATTTCGGTGCGAAACCTGAATTTCTATTACGGGAAATTCCACGCACTGAAGAACATCAACCTCGACCTGCCGGAGAAAAAGGTCACCGCCTTCATCGGCCCCTCGGGGTGTGGCAAGTCGACCCTGCTGCGCACCTTCAACCGGATGTTCGAGCTGTACCCCGAGCAGCGTGCCGAGGGAGAGATCCTTCTGGACGGCGAAAACATCCTCACATCGAAGAAGGACGTGTCGCTGATGCGTGCCAATGTCGGCATGGTCTTTCAGAAGCCGACGCC
>FRDC01002906.1_pt1 | contig 11578 bp, 5 predicted proteins | sample 1106171 | NCBI WGS metagenome assembly FRDC01 (sample SAMEA3930566, study PRJEB13176) | freshwater metagenome | biome: Drinking water system; feature: drinking water; material: water | place: Singapore | collected 2014-12-20
GGTCAATGAGAAGCGAGGCATAAAGATGTCCAAAGAATCTACAGACCTCGCCAATTTGGGATCCGGTGGTCCTGTGGACAATAATCTCGACCCTGCCAGGCCCTATAACAAACCTCGCCCAGCCAAAAAATGGCCTGATCTTTGAACTCCTTCCGCCCGAGGAGATCTTCCCCATGACAAATTTCAATAGATTCGTCGGTATTGCCCTTGTCTACGCTCTTGCGTTTCCTCCCTCTGCAGCGGCCCAGTTCGGAAAAGACGAGGAGAAGAAGGTTGTTGAACCGGGCATCACAGCCACGAAATCCCAAGAAAAACTATTGGATCCTTGCGTAGCCGAACTCCTTAGAGAGGCCTCTGAAAACGCCAAACCGCAGTCCGGGAAAACCCCTCTTTCCGCAAGGCTCGCAAACGGAGATTTCTCAGCACGGTTTCAGTGCATCAAGAACCTCCCCCTCTCCTACAGATCCCTCCCGCTCACGATGATCTTTCACGCGATGAGAGTGCTAAACGAGGTTGAACGCGCAATATCGACGGAAAAAGCGATCCCGCGCAAGGCAGGATTCGCCACAAACGCAGATTACTTCGAATGGAAGTGGCGCGCGGCCCGTGACATGATCAATTCGGCCTACATCATGCTGAAGGGACAGACTTCGCTCGGAATCATCGCAGCCGCTCGCGCTTTGATAAAAAAGGCCCATGACCGAATGCAGATGGACATTTCTCGCAGTAAGACAGGCGAGCTCCTGAATACAGCACAAATAGCTCAGAGCCGCCCTACCTTTGTTCCTCGTTTGTTTTTGAATGAGGCCTACATGTTGCTTCGGTTTCGCCCCAACGTCAGTCACGACACTGACATTGGCTATGGTCCGGGTCTTCAAAAAGGAATCACCGGCGAGATGCTCATTAAAGACCAAGGGCGCACGAACGATACAAACCGAGAAGTTATCGGAACCATTCCGCGCCTGATCTATAGCTACTTCTTCCCAATTCCTAGAAAAAGCATGCTCACAAAGGAAGAGACCGAGGCGAATCCTGAGCTCGCCGCACCAGATACCTATCCGTCGATTGAATTTGATGGTGTGGAAGAAGACGGAATCAAGGATTGGTCAGCTGAAAACTTCCGTATCAGCGCGACAAGCCTGAACCTGTCAAACATCTTGAAGTCGGACGGTCCGGGAACTGAGGAGGTTTTGGCCAAGTTCGTAAACACAAGCAATTGGTACACAAAAGCCGGTCAAATGGTGTGGCGTGGCCTCGGTACAGCTCTAGGAATCGTCGGAGAGATGGTCCCACTCGTGGGCCAACCCGCACAAGTTGCTGGTCGCCTCATGCGGGGTGAGGGTATCGACGAAGGCGAACGAGCAGAGAAAGAAGTTTCCAAAATTGCAGAGATCGCTGAAACGATTATCGATAAAATTCCTCAAGAACGGCTCATTGAACATTTGAACCACAAGATAGAGAAAACAAAAGCCCTCAAAGATTGCATTCAAGGAAAGACTAGCCTTGGAAACGGCGAGGAAATGAGTGGCCCATTCCGATTTAACGACATGAGTGACCAGTGTACTTTCCAGAAGTATCAGCCCTGGGCGCTCCTCATGCAGGCTGTGGTTGATCCAGACTCGATTAAGTACGATTCACAGCTTCAAACTTTTCTCAAACACGTGACGCTGAAATATCCCATCATCACGTTGCCGATGACCGGCAGTGACGATCGTATCCAAATTGAAGCTGACATTATCTCGATGTTCCGCCCTGTCGTCCCCCTTGGCGTACAAGCAGAAGACTCAGGCGGATTCGGTGGGTTGTTCGGCAAAAAAGGTGGTTTGGGTGGTTCATCAGATTCAACGGAAGGGAAGTCCAAAGTCGGCTCCGTCCCGGTCCACCTCAATCGCGAAGGGCGTCTCAGAACTCGCGGTGGCTCTCACGAATACGAGTGGATTGACGGGATGACTCTCGTTACCAAAGAAGTGAAACACAATGGCTTGAGCCATCTTGTGTTCGAGGTCAGACGCAGGGTGATCGACAGCACGGTCACAGTTTCGGACTCGATCTTTCTCAAAATTCACACTTGGCGCTTCATGATTCATTTCCTTGACCAGTTCAAGTGGTACTCCGACACAGCGGTCAAATTCCTTGTGGATCCAGCCCGAAAGAATTGGTTTACCTACTTGGTAAAAGGCGTCTTTTGGATGGGTGCAGGCATTTTGAACAGCATCGCGAGCGATAAGCTCGGAGAATCGTCAAAAGGCTTCTTTAGTCTCTCTCAGGAGGCCATCGCCGCAAAAATTAAACTCTATTGGTCAGGAGTTCTCGGCATTATTTCATCAAGGTTTATAAAAGAGCCTGAGACCCCAAATCCTGTTCCTTTCCCGACCAATCCGGGAAACACGACAAAAAGCGTGGGCTGGGTAAAGAAGTATTTCCACGATATCTGGTACAGAGCATCTGAATTGGGTGGCTTCTATAAGACCCCGAAAGCCCCTCAAACTCCACCACCAACACCCGCTGTCACTCCGGGAGCACCCGCGCCGGCCCCAAGCACCGCAGCTTTGGGTGCGGGTCCTGAAAAGGAGGTCGTAATACTGAAGTACAGCCGTCTTCTTCGGGTTCTTCTCCTTCTCCAGGTTGCCAAGTCATTTGCGACTTGGAGTGAAGCAAAAGAACGCATTGCCCTTGAGGATCAGAAGTGGGATGCGCACTCTCGACTCATGTCTGATACCATCCAAGCTTTCGCATATGCGGGATTAGCGCCAGTCCCACACGCTCCGAATATCCTCAGAGACTCCTACCTTTGGCTTGTCAAACAAACGAAGGACACAAAAGGTGTCGCGTGGTTACTAGGTAAGTTTCCAAACCTCGCCAACGTAGCTCCCGCCCTCGAACGTGCGGGTAAGAGTTGGACCCCCGAATGGTGGAAGAAATATACCTCGCTTGAAGGTCTTGGGCGGTTGTTCTTTGTCGTCGATGCCATCTCGATCGTAAGTCGTGGGCTCAATATCGCTGATTTTAGAGATTCATCAGAGATTACCTATTATTTGATCAACACTGTCGGCCGAAACATTTACCACGCGGCGACCTCACTCGCGCATGACGGCGAGATTCAATTCCGCCGTGATAACACAATCGTTCAGTACGAAAGACACCTAGGCATTAGTCACGGCCTCACCAGCGGCAATGAAAAGCTTTGCGGAACCGTCCAAGTTCCCACGGATCGCGAGTATTCGATGATCACCAACACAGAGATTCAAGATACCGTTTTCGGTCGCCCAACGAAGTTTGGAATTACGAACATCTGCATGATTCGAAACAACTACCAAACTCGCCTGTTAAATGCGTCCCAGAAATGGAACCAATCCGTCAAGGCAACTGGCTCCGCTGAGAAAGATAAGTTAGAGGCCGAAGCAAGGTTTCTTATGGAAGATGCTCGCTTTCAGCTCACCGTCGAAATTCAGAATCTGTCCCTCGCGATGTTAAACACCTATTACGTTATCGGTCTCCGCAGCCAAAATGATGAGAACGTGGCTCTTGGTTATAGGTCACAATACTACAACAGAGCGATGGGCCAACTTCAGAGAGCGATCAGCGCAATCAACACCCACCCGACTTACACGAAGTTCTTTGCAGCTCTTGAAGGAAGCCGAATCGAGGACGTTCCCGTGCCTGGAGTTAAAGATCCCAAAGCGGAGCTCGATAGTATTTTTGGAAAATGCTCAGATGAAGACAAGGACTGCGATAAGTCCGAAGACCCTCTCGGGATCGATGCAAACGTTCCAGATGCAAAGAGTAAACTCAAGAAGAAGTAGCCCACAGAGCTTTAGTAGCCGTCACCCAGACGGCGAGGTTTGTCCGAGGAAATGGGAGATGAGGAAATGGGCAGCAACTTTTTATACTTTGCAATGATCGCCGCGCTTGCATTGGGCGCACAGTTGCTGCACGCGCAGGAAAAAGAGCTATTCGAGCTTCCCACGGGCGTTGGAACTGAGTTCATTCGTCAGCTTGAGGACACGGCCGTGCCGGAACCAAAAGTTCCCGACCGGCCGCTTTCGAAGAAAGTTCAAGACGCCGTAGTAAATTCGGTGGCCAACGTCACTGCGGAGCTCGGTAAAGAGTCCGCTTCAGATTTACGCGAGAGAACAACCGAAGAGAAAAGCCGAGCCGAGTCTGAGCGCATTCTTTCTTTTGTTCGTAACCTCGAACCCACTGAAAGTTTCCGCAGAAAATATGCCCCCATCTGTCGGAACGAGAGGTTGCGAAAGCAAATCCTTCGCACGGAGATGAATGAGATTCGCTCTTTCCTTTATCGACAGTCAGCACGACTCTCATCCGTAATCGCATCTGTGCGAAACTCCAAACTCGCTGTCGAATCCAAGTGGAAGGATCTTGAGAAGAAAAGAAACGATCCTTTCTTCAAAAGCGAAGTCTATAATGCATGGCCAACGACGGTTGAGCTGCAGGTGAATGGGGACTCCAGCCCCCTCGACCCCCTTACCATCTCTCTACAAAGAGCCTCGTTAGACCTTGAGTGGACGGCTAAACTCGTCGACCTCTATTACAGAGATATGACTGGTGAGGGGACTTACATTTACGACGGCACTGTCGGTGGATTTTGCTACGACGCTCTGCCTGGCTATGAAAGTGCGATGATACCTGATAAAATTCAGCGGTGGCGCCCCGTCGACGTCGCGGACTGCACGCCGGAGCAAAAAGAACGACTTCGTAGCGGTCTACGATTACGCGTGCCCTGGAAATTCATCGCCATTGCCGCTGCGGAAACACAAATCATTCGTTTCGCTATCATACGACCCATCATAGCAAGAGTTCAGGTTGCAAGGGCCGGATTGGGCCCCGTGGTGACTGCAGCAAACGCTCCCATCGGAACGCGCGTAGTGACTTCGGTCATGCGCCTCAATAAGAACCTCTTCCCGACCCCTTGTTACCATTGGACGACTCTTCGCCTGTGCACAATTGGCCTCGGCCTCGTCGAAAAGACCATTAATCTCTCTGGGTCCGCACTCGCTCTGGGAGGAAAAGTCATCTCATTCCTCGTTCCCACAGGCGCGGCATACGATTTCGTATCCAACCGTTTTCTGCCCTGGTTCAATTTTATTGTGAACAACTATGGACGTGCCCAGATCGCCCTAGGGAACGCTTACGACCTGCTTGGCAGCTACTACGAACAGGCGGTGGACTACTGCTACTATCGCTCTTGCCTGGAATCGTCCGCAAAAATTCAGAGCCTCAAAGAGAAAGAGTTTGAGGACTACCTCGTCAATCTAAAAAGCGACGAATCTGCAACGTACTGCAGGCAAGGTTTGCCTCAAAATCTCCGTGAAGTGAGAAGATCAGAGTTTGGGAAGGCCTTTCAGACGCGAATCTCAGAGGCAGTGAGTTCACTTCTTGTGTCAATCGGCGGAAGTCCCTTCAAGAATACAATGACCGAGCTCATAGTCCGACTTGATGAAATTAATTTGGAAAAACTAGATTCATGGTTCTTTGCAAGAACCAAATTTCAGCCTGCCCTTCGAATTCAGACCGGAGGACCAAAGTGAAAATCGGCATCGCTTATTTCATATTTTTGTCTATGCTTCCTCTCGGAATCGCCGAGGAAGCGCAACGCCCAGGATGGTGGTCCGGATACGGAACCCTATCGCTGGAAACCAATACAGAGAATCTTTCACTGCTTTCACCCAGGGCGATCGTTGGGCACCCCGTCTTACAAGATCTCGGACAAGGAACACTTGTTCGGCAGGCCGCCCGCTGGCTTTACCCAAAAACTTTTTCGACGATGATGCGCTCGAGATCGATCCCCATTGCCTATATGGACGCTTTCGGATCCGCTCCTGAGGTGATGACCTGGATCGAGGAAACTGGGGATCGAAAGATCGAACGATTTTCGCGAAATGGACCGGGAAAGACACTCGCATCTGCTTGGACCTTTGCGGATCGTCTTTCAGAACTCACGGACACCAAAGCACAAATTCAATGGCTTGGGCTTTCGCACTTCTTGAACAATCCCAGTCAATGGCTAGGAAAGTTCGACTTAAACGGAGCTAAACTCCCCCCTCCTGAAGGTCCTGGCGGTGAGGGTGTTCTTGGTTTTAGCCCAAGCACGTCAAATCATCCGCTGCACTCCAATTTTCATTCGAAACTCAGCGGAAAATCGGTGTTCGGACAAGTCTGGTTCAAACCACTGTGGCAGGACGAGGCCATCGAAAAATGGAACAAAGGGGCTCCTCAAACCACCGTGGGCGCATTTGAGTTCTCTCGCGATGTGTCGGCTCCGTGGTGGAACATTTACAATATCCATACGGCCAAAGAACTTCTGAAGAGTGGAGCTCGTGGGATCTGGATGGATTACTATTCTGGTCAAAATTTTCTTGGAGAGCGCCCGATCGAAAGTGCTTTTGGCGACTGGTCGGTAGCCGAGTTCCAGAGACGCGTACTCTCAAGACGAGACGGAGGACTCAATCTCGCAGCAGCATCTTCGGGACTTCGTACTTATCTCTTGGAAAAAGCTAAACGTCTTGATCCCAAGTTTGACCCAAAGGATCCAAAGGCGGCAGACCACAGTGTTTGGTCTAACCTCGCTTGGGCCGACGATAACTCCTGGCTAGCGTTTGTCGCATTTAAAACCCAAATGCTACGCCTCAGATCTCAAGAGCTCTATGACGCCATAAAGGCTTATGTTAAGTCTTTGGGGATCGACCCGAGCCAAATACCGGTGATACTCGGCGACGTCGCAAAGACGTCTTACCCAACCCTGACCGGAAAGGATGGCGACCTCGTTGCTACGGAAGTCGGGCCCAACGTCGGTGACGACTTCCAACCGCTCGGGTTGGGTCTTCCGGACGAGACATCCTACGGCCCTATCTATTCCCTGCTCAGCGCATTGACTGATAACCCGATCACCCATGTTTGGTTCCGTTTCAGCGAACTCAAGAACGCCCCTTCGGAGACCGTCGATCGCTTGAACCGGCTGGCACTCTCGGAAGCCCTCGCTCACAACGCGATTGGGATGATTCCTCCGACGGAAAACCAAGACGGAACTCCAATCCAAGTTTGGGGAGAATTCAAAAAACTTCTTGACGCCGTGGCCCCGGCGTTTGCCGGGCGCGACCGGCTTGCAAAAGTCGGGATTATATATTCCCCATCAACAACACTTTCTGTGCTCCTTCCTGGGGGCGTCCCAAGGAAAGCGGACCGGGTCACAGACCTCGTTTCCCCTGCCTACCACCGTATGGCTTTGCAGGGTTGGGCACTGGCCATGGAAGCCGCACAATATCCTTATCGAATAATTCCGGAGTTTCGAATTTCGAAAGCTCTACTATCAGGCCTTTGGGTGTTGGTCTTCCCACAAGTCACCGCACTGGAGCCTTCGGCAATCCCGCTCCTGACACCCTTTCTTGAAAAAGGGGGCCTGATTGTCGTGAATGGCGCTGGGCTTGGAAGAACGAGAACCGCCGAAGGCTATCTGCAAACTCAACCCTCCCCATTTTCAAGGTGGTACAAGGAGCTTCCGCAGAACCTCCAGAACAACGTCGTGTCCATAAGGGACGGTGTCGGCCAAGAATTTTTCTTCTATCAGCGCCGCAGAGTGGCCGAAGGGATGGAGATTGCCCTGAAAACAATGACAGAACCAATCAACAAAATGGTAGCTACCGGCGCACCAATAAAGGATCTAGAAGCTCCAGCTGCATTTAAGAACATCCAAATTGTACAACACATCAAGCACCTTGGAAAAGGCACGACATATTTGGACCTTGTAAACAAGGACTTCTCCAGGGAATCGGGAAACATCCGAGCCTTTCAGGGAGGGACTCTGACCATCAGAAATAAATCGCTTCTGGACTCCTATTCTGTGAAGTGGGCGGAATGGGAAAGCCCAAAGTGGACGTCCCTCTCAGTGAAGAAATTGGACGACTTTACAATTTCTGTTCAAATTCCTCGCTTTCGCTACTATGGTTCCCTAGTTCTTGAAGGGATAAAGTAGGGGGAATGGTATGTTTAGCGGATTTTTGGCAATATTTATGGTACTGACCACTTCAGTTTTTGCATCGGCGCATATTGGTCAGACCCGAGAGTGGACCTGCGTGAATTCGGGTGCGAAGCTGGAGATCGAGATTCAGAGGGTATCAGCGACCGGGTCAAATCCACCCACCATCTCTTTTATTGGCGTGCAACAGCAGGGAAAAACTCTTGGGCTCACCCGAATAACGGAGGAAGGCGTGGACCCGCAAGGGAACGCAAAATTTGAGGCCGCACTTTCAAGCTCAAATAAGACAATTCTCCTTGTGGCGCCGACAGGAACGAACAACACGCGCCCAGCTCAGATCAAACTTCCAGGAAAATCTCCCATCGATTTGGTGTGTCACTTCCCAACCTTCGTCATCTGCGGGAGAATGAGTGTGACTGTATCCGGTGGAACCAAGAACTACCTCATGGTCACCCGCCCGGTTCATTTGAATCAGCCGACATTAAAAGTCGACATGGAGCGCCCCGTCCAAGAGGCTCTACCTGGAGTTCTAGACACTGTAAAAAATGGACAGTCACTTTGCTTGGAGTCGCGGGACTATAGCCTTGAGCTCCCGGCCACTTTGCGCGCCGTCGCGATTCTAAAATAATTTGGGACCAGCGTTCTCGTTGGCGAGCTCAAGGCCGCGCGGATTGAATCAGTTTCTGCAAAAACAAAAAAGTTTGGGACTTCAGGGAACTGGAGTCCGCTCCTGAAGAGGAGGGCGTCCGCTCTCCTTTTGCATTTTTTGGAAGCTTTTCTCCTTCAGTTCCGTCCTTCGTTTTGTCCTTAGGACCTGCGACGCCCGAAAGGTTCGCGTCGCCCGCACCGTAAAGGTGTGAATACCAGTAGTAGTTCCTGAGAATTGTGGCCACGTATTCGCGAGTTTCCCGGTAAGGAATCAGATCTGTAAACAAAACCGCATTTGTCGTCCCATAGCGCTGAGCCCACGCGTTCACGCGCAAGGGGCCTGCATTGTAGCCCGCAAGAGCATGGACCACATTCCCTTGAAAACGCTCCAACAGACGGCCAAAGAACTGCACACCCACCCGAAGATTCGTCTCAGGGTGATAAAGTTCATGGGGCCGCACCTTCGCTATTTCCCGGGCGGTCCCGGGCATCAGCTGAAGCAATCCACGGGCGCCCGCTGTTGATCGAGCAAACCGATTGAAAGCGCTTTCTTGGCGAATAATCGCTAAGATCAAAAACGGATCAAGTCCCCACTTTACAGAATAGGGCCTCAGCGTCTCTAAATGCCAAATCGGAAAGAACATCTCAAGACTGAGCGACGTGATCCAGGACGGATCGTCTCGAAACACCGAGGACAGCAGCTTAAACTTCTCAAGCCCATCCCCGACCCGACTCAGCAAACTGGACACATACACCTTAAACCCGAGCTCACTTCCAGCCATCCGACTGGGAAGAAGTGAAAGAAATCGCGCCGCATGCTCCTTTTCATTTAAGAAGATCAACGCCTCCGCCGCCCGCGCCGTGGGATTCAAGTCTGGCGTTTTTGCGCTTCGCATGAGTGGTTCTGGCTCCGTTCGCATCCCTGAAAGCACTTGCTTTACAAGCCCCTCGCGCGCAAGCAGCGCATGAAAAGTCAAAGGATGTTCCTTTTCCATTTGAAGCTTCAGCTCCGCCACGCGCTCGGTATCCTTCTTTTTCTGCGCAAGGTAGAGGCGCCAGTAAGTGAGTCTAGAGGAATAAAGAGAGAGGTCCTTCATCTGCGCCAAGCGATCCAGCGCACGAGACGCCGCCTCATCATTTTCTGCCATGATCAAAAACAACGCCGCCCGATAAATGGCGCGCGCTGAAGCCGCCTCTAAACCACACTCTCCGGCCTTGAGAAGCAAGTCCGTGACGTTCAGTTGAGCTTGAATGTCGGGAAGCCGGTCCTCAAGCCTTCCCGCCACACTGTTCATCAGACTGGGCGGGACAAGACATTCTTTTGATTCCATCACGGCCTGGTAAAATGCGTCCACGTCCGCATTGCTCATCTTTTGTGAGATCCACAGAAAGTCCGAGTCGTTGAATCCCTCAAATTCCTTCCATCGCTTTTCTTCCAGGAGCTTCTTCAACACGACCCTTGAGGTCTGAGAAATCGTTATCTCTGCAGAGATGTCGGGAAGCTGTGAACTCAGGGGATCCACCAAGGTTGGTGACGGTTCAACAACAACAAGTCCATCCAGACCCTGCTCTTGAGACCGGTCCGATTCCCCAGCCACGGGCGGAGCCGAAGGCGCCGGGGCAGACACCAAAGGGACAGGCTGATCACTCGCTTTAGACTCAGCCGCAGCCTTGATCCGAGCACAAAAAGGATTTTCCACCAACTCTAGCCCGGCACACTGAGCCTCAAAGCGCTGGCGGAGCTTTTCAGAGCCCCCCTTTCCATAGGCGCTAAGGTAGCTCTTCGCTTGCCCCAAAAGTTTTTGCCTCACTTCGGGGGCCTCGGCGTTGATGCCTAACCGCTGGGAGACCTTGAGTGAGATCACTTCTCTTTGAATGGCGTCTTTTGACTGGGAGGCCCACTTGCGACCTTTCGGACTCACCCATGAATGACCATGTCCCTCAGAAGGGGTGATCATCGCAAGTGCGGACCCCCAGGCCAACAGTTGAGAGCTGAGCGAAAATCGAAACTTCAAAGGAGAACGCTCCCGTTGGTACTGCAGCAGAAACATGGGATCATCCCTTCATTCTAGGGCGTTTCCTCATTTTCACAAAGCGCTCTGTGGGTTCGTCTATGTCTGACTCGTCGTTTACTTCTCCTGGAATGAGCTCTGCTCGTCCTTCGCCCTCGCACCTCGACCTCTGTCGAGGGCAGAGTTTGCGCTCCCAATCATTTCGCGTGGTCACCGGTGAAGTGTGCCGGTCCACTGCCATTCACGAGGAACCCCCCAGCCCAAAAAGTAGGCTGCCATCACGGCTGTATCACTTGCAGTCACAGGATTTTCAATGACGGAGCCAGCGCGAATCCCCGGGCCAGCCGCGATCCAGACGATCGATTGATCTTCCTCACGACCAAAGTGATTTCTGCCCTGCCCGCCGTGATCCGACGTAATTATCACCACCGTGTTGTCGCGCAGATGGGGGCGCTGATTGATGGCATCGACGATTTCTCGAATCGCCTGGTCAACACTTCCAACGGCCGCCAGTTGCTGGGAACTCTCCCACCCAAAGCGATGCCCAGCCCAATCCACGTCTCCGAAGTGAACGAACAGGAACTGCGGAGCAACATCGTCAAGAGTTTTCACAGTTTCAGCCGCAACACCCGAAGCAGGTCGACGGTTGAGGTCTTTGAACGAGGTGATTTGGGCTTCGTCCACAAGGCAGCGAAGCTTTGTTTTTGCGGTGATCATTGCTGTCTTTCGACCCTGACGCCGACCCAGATCAAACAGACTTGGCACCTTCATCTCCGGGCACCAGTCAAAGTTGGCCACCATCCGATGGCGCAAAGGTCCGACCCCGGAAATCATCGACGCATGATTTGTGATGGTAATCGTCGGTAAGACCGCGCGAGCATTTCTTGCGGTGACACCCGCATCTGCAAGGGCTTTGATGTGGGGG
>FRDC01004659.1_pt2 | contig 11576 bp, 10 predicted proteins | sample 1106171 | NCBI WGS metagenome assembly FRDC01 (sample SAMEA3930566, study PRJEB13176) | freshwater metagenome | biome: Drinking water system; feature: drinking water; material: water | place: Singapore | collected 2014-12-20
GTCATCGCCTTTGCCAACATTGACAATAAACTCATCAACCAGGGGAAGTGCCGAGCGAATGGATTCTTCGAATGGGTAGTCGAAAATCACCCCGTTTCGAATCATGGAGAAACCAGAAACTTTAACAGAGGTTTGGGTTTGCATCCTCAGCGACACACTTTCTGACAAAGGGTCATCACGTTTTGGACTCCCAAAAGTTTCATACAGCGGTGTTCCTCTTGAATGCAGGTATTTAGCCCACACCAGGGGGGCATTCCCGGATCTGCATCTTTTCGGCAAGCAAGGTTTTCGACAAAGCTATAAGGATGAGACTCTACAGGATAGGGATGCCACTCAAAAGGGTGCTCAGGACCAAAGAGGGTGACCGTAGGAGTACCCACGGCAACAGCTAGATGTCTGGGGCCCGAATCGTTACCTGCAAAAACGGCTGCGGACTGGAGGATGCCACCCAGCATTCGAAGGGAAAGGTCCGAAGACGCTTGAATCTGAGTATGAGATCCCACTTTTTTTAAGAATCGATGATTTAAATCGGACTCAGCAGGCGAAGTGATCGCAAGAACGCCACCCCCCTTTTTTTCAGCCCATTGCAAAGCAAGGTCGGCAAATCTTTCGATTGGCCAAATTTTAGTGGGTCGACTTGCTCCCAATCCTAAAACTAAAAGGGGTTTTTTTAAACCTAACGTTTTTAAAAACACCGAGGCATCTTGAAATTCATTTTTTTGGATAAAGACTCTGGGCAACCTTCCAGCCGGGATATGTAGGCCCAGGGCTCGCAAAGTATCCATGTCCCGCTCGATCACAGGTTTTAGTATTCCTTTGCCAGGAATTTCTACGGTGGAATAACGATCTTTCGCTCGGTGTCCGTGAAAATGGTTAGCCCGGATTCTTGCTCCGGTAGCAAAAGAAAGGGCCGCGCTGCTTGGGCTTGCATGAAAATTAACAACTAGCTCAAATTTTTCTTTCCTCAGCTGATAGGCTAGCCGCGCAAGGCCACGTGTTCGACCCATTCGGTTAGGATGCCGACGGTAGGTCCAAGTTTTATAGATTCCTGGAAACCCGGTAAGAATAGAGCTCCAATCTTCTAAAGTCAGGACGTGAAGCTCCGCATGAGGGTAGGCTTGCGACAGTTCCACCAGAGGAGCTGTCATCAGCACAGTGTCTCCGAGTGCTCGGAGTTTGATTGCTAGGATTTTTCTTGGAGCCATCGAAGCCACAGCCTAACCTAAGTCGGCGTTCTGGGGCAATAGGTAGGAAAAAGGACAAAAAAAACCCCAGATCCTCTTATTTCTAAGCTGACCTGGGGTTGAAACTTAAAGTTTTTTAAAGCTTACTCGTGCTTGGTGGTCTTAGCATGGCCGTGAGCAGCTTTTTTAGCTTTTGCTTTCACTGCTTTGCCGTGAGTTGCAGCAGCCTGATGAGCTGGAGCAGCGGTGTCTGTGTGAGCTGCTGGAGCTGTGCCTTCATGAGCAGCTGGAGCTGTGGTACCTTCGTGAGCAGCTGGAGCTGTTTCTTCAGCGAAAGCAACAACAGACAATGACAATGCAGCAATCATCACAAGTGCAAACTTTTTCATAGAAATCTCCTAGATAAGGAAGTTATTGGTTCCCCAGGTCAATACGAACTGGATTTGTCTATTTAGGTGAACCTTCAGTGGACATGCAAGAAATTTTTTACTTGTGTTGACTTTTTTTTCTTCTGTAGCGTTTTCAAACTGCTGTCGCGAATTGCAGCATTCAAAATCTAGATTCAAATTTATAAATGTGTCGAATATCGATGTGAGGAAACCGTAGGTGTTTTAGTTTCATTGCGGAGAGTTGCAAAATGAGTTTGGTCTGCCTACTTTTGTCCTGAAATCGCACTTTCTTCACTTCATTCGAAATAAAAGATTCCATTTCGGCAGGATGAAAACAAAATCCACGAGAAAATTCTAGATCCCCTTTAAATGGAATAATTCGGGCTTCAAAAATATCTCCCCGAGCAAAGCCTTTATTGATTTCAGAGTCAGAAACGACGTGTGTTTTGTTAGTAAATAAATCGACCACAACGAAACCTTTTCGATTCCAGGTAAAACGTTTGAGACGAAAAATAGAATGAATGGTTGAACAAAAATCACGATAGATATTGAGCTCATCACTGGAGAAACGTTCTTTATTTTTTCTGAAAAAATACTTAATCGGTGGCAAATCTACACCGGGAAGATCCCGATCAAAGATAAACCAGTCCATAAATATACACATTCTCTGTTCAAACTCAGTGTCGTCTTCGTAGACAATTCCAGCTTTATCAAAATACTCTTGCTTGGCTGTGTAGACCTCCCGGTAGTATTCGCCGGTGGTAAAGTCCTCAATGATGGGTTCAAGATACTTTTGATACATTTCGCTTCATCATATCGACAAATCGATCAAAATGAATCAAAGAATCATGGGGCCCCGGGCAGGATTCGGGGTGATATTGAACGGCAAACGCTTGCTGGCCCGAAACCTCGATCCCTTCGATAGTTTTGTCGTTTAAATTAATATGAGTGACTTCGACACGCCCAGGCAAAGAAGTCCCGTCCACAGCATAGCCATGGTTGTGAGAACTGATTTCTACGCAGCCTGAGGTCTTATCTAAGACAGGTTGGTTGCCGCCTCGATGCCCAAATCTGAGCTTGTAAGTCTTGCCCCCCATGGCAAGCGCAAGGATTTGCTGGCCCATACAAACTCCAAAGACAGGAACTCGTCCCACGAGTTGCTTTACCGTTTCGATCGCGTAGGGGGCAGCGCTTGGATCTCCAGGACCGTTCGACAGAAAAATACCGTCGGGTTGGTATTCTAAAATCTCTTTAGCAGATGTCTTAGCGGGAACTACAACCACATCACATCCTCGCTCATCTAAACATCGCAGCAAATTCCATTTGGCCCCAAAATCTAAGGTGACGACCTTATACTTCTGTCCGTCAGTCTTCTTTTTAAAAGGAGCGGGTGTTAGCGCTGCAGCTCCCAACCTAAGATCCTTCCAGCGGTAGGGCTCTTTGGTTGAAACCTCGCCGATGAGATCCCGTTTCTCGAAAGGAGGGAGTTTTGCTAAAAGCTGAGCTGCGTTTTGGGTTTCTGAGGCGGGCAAAATTACGCCACGCAACACGCCGCGTGATCTGAGATGCCGGGTGAGTGCACGCGTGTCCACCTCACAAAGAGCTGGGATATTGTTTTTTTCTAAATAAGATTGAAGAGACTCAGAATGCCTCCAATTAGAAGGCTCGGTGCAAAACTCTCTGACCACAAAACCCCCACACCAGGGTCTTTGGCTTTCGAGGTCTTCTGCATTGGTACCGGTATTTCCAATATGAGCCGCCGTCATACACACAATCTGACCAAAGTAAGAAGGGTCAGTCAGAATTTCCTGATAACCGGTCAATGAGGTATTAAAAACAACCTCACCATATCCATAGTCACGTTTTCCAACCCAGCTTTCAATTTGGGCTGTTGAAACGGGTGCACCTACCAGTTTTCCTGAGAAAGTGGTTCCGTCCTCTAAGAAAAGAATTCCCTTTTCAAACATTTCTGAACCCCTTCCTTTCATAAACCAAGCGACCGCCCACCCAAGTTGCCATCACAGCACCACGGAAGCCTTCATTTAGAAATGGAGAATTTGTACTTTTGGACACAACGTCATCGGAGGTGAAAGTCCACTGAAGATTTGGATTTAAAAGGGTCACGTCGGCATCCATCCCGATTTTTAACCTGCCGTGAGGTATTCCCAAAACACGAGCAGGACCTAGCGTTAAAGACTCTACCCAGCGTTTAGGCGAAATAATTTTTTCATGAACCAACTTTAAAGTGACCGGAACCGCTGTTTGAAGACCGATGATTCCGTTTGCGGCAAGATCAAACTCTAAAGCCTTATCTACGGTGCCATGTGGAGCGTGATCGGTCGCGATGACCTCAACCCATTTTTTTTCGACAGCATTTTGAAGCGCTTCTACATCCTTTTCGGATCGTAGCGGCGGGGCCATCTTGTAGTTGGTGTGATAAGTTTTTAAACACTCTTCAGTTAACGTCAAATGGTGAGGCGAGGCCTCTGCGGTTACTGGCAAGCCATCTTCTTTCGCGCGACGCAGGTGTTCTAAAGCTACTGCAGTCGAAATATGGGCAATATGAACCGGAGTACGAGTCAGGCGACAAAGTGCAATTTCTCGGGCTACCATGATTTCTTCTGCAGCCGCGGGATTGCCACGCAGTCCAAGTTCGTTGGATAATGCACCTTCGTTCATGACGCCTTGGCCGACCAGATTCCAATCCTCGGCATGACTGATAACAGGAATTCCGAAGGTCTTAGCGTAATCCATCGCTTTTCGCATGAGATAGGAATTCATCACCGGCATGCCATCATCACTGATGGCCATGGCGCCTTCGGCAACCATTCCGCCAATTTCGGCCAATTTTTCACCCTTAAGTCCCTGGGTTACTGCCCCGATCGGAAAAACTCTACATGAGGCGTGGCTTTTAGCTTTTTCTCGGATAAACGCAGTGACGTAAGAATTGTCGTTGACCGGGTGAGTATTGGCCATACACGCCACTGAAGTAAATCCACCTGCCACTGCAGCTGCAGTTCCGGTTTCGATGGTTTCTTTGTATTCGAGGCCAGGCTCTCGCAAGTGTACATGGAGGTCGATCAGTCCTGGCAAAACCCAACAGTCTTTGGCATCAATGACTTCGGCCACAGCTGTCTTTGGAATAGTACCTGGTTTTTCAATTGCTTTGATTTTTCCGTTTTCAATCCAAAGCTCACCGGGACCGTTCCATTCCTGAGAAGGATCAAGGATGATTCCCCCAGTAATCAAAACGTTTCTTACTTCAGTGCGCATGAGATGATGTTCCTTCCTTTGCCATCCACTGAGCCAACCCCTCTGGATTACATAACTCAGCCAGAACTGCCATTCTCACTAGAACCCCGTTATGAACTTGATCCAGGATTACGGAACGGGGTTCATCATCGGCTACTTCAGGATCAATTTCAATTCCTCGATTGACAGGACCGGGATGTAAAATAATGGCGTTCTTTTTTAGAAGCTGTGCTCGGCTTTTGGTGAGCCCCCAGATTTTTGCATACTCAGAGAGCGATGGGATTTGCATTCCGTTCTGCCTTTCCATCTGAATTCTCAATGCAATAACAACATCCACTTCAGATAAGGCTTGTTCGGGGCGGTAGCAAAAGTCGACTTCAAGTGATTTGGATTGGGGAGGCAAAAGGGAGGGAGGACCACAAACCGTGATACTAGCCCCTAATTTTTTTAAGATATGAATATTCGAACGTGCGACTCGTGAATGTGCAATATCACCAAGAATCAGGATTTTTTTGCCTCGGATATCGCCCAGTTTTTCTTGAATCGTGAATGCGTCAAGCAGTCCTTGGGTCGGGTGTTCATGAAAGCCGTCCCCTGCGTTGACAATAGAAAGGTTTAAAACCCGTGACAAAGTTACAGGACTGCCAGCAGAAGAATGCCTCACGACGATACAGTGAGGGCCCATTGCCTGAAGATTTTTTGCTGTATCAATCAGGGTTTCACCTTTTTGAACACTGGATGTAGAAGAAGCAAAACTGAGCGTGCTTCCTTCCAGACGTCGCACCGCAAGTTCGAAAGAAGTTCGAGTTCTGGTGGAATTTTCGAAAAAAAGATTAACAACAGTTTTTCCTTTTAACAGGGGAAGAGTTTGACCGGGTTTTAAACGGTTCAAAAAAAGATGGGAAGCACGAAGCAGGTGTCTAATTTCGGCTTCGGTTAAGTCTGCAGCTGCCAGAAAATGGTTCATTTATTGAATCCTCCGAAGAATTCGCTCGGTTCTAAGACGGGGGAGGGCAAAGCTTTCAGTTTCATTGGGCTCTATGGATAGCCAAATTAGGGAGGCTTTTCCTTTTATGGCTTGCACAGGAACGAGGCTCCAGGTTTTTTTAAACTTAGCATCGAACTGAGTTCGCGCGTCACCTATGGCAAAAACAAATCCTGGCGGAACCTTTTCGGGTCCGAAGTTTTCGATCAGGGGGGGTGTTAAAGAAATTCCATAGGTCGGACCTGAAGGGAGGGCTTCTTTTGGAGCAGAGGAGGGACTTTTTTCATTCTCAGAAACAGCGAGAGGAAAGCGATTGAGAATGACTTTGCCGTCTCTGACTTCGACCTCATCTCCGGGCAGCCCGACGACGCGCTTAATGAACAATGAAATTCCGGTTCCTGAATTGTTTGCCGAATAAATCACCACTTCCCCACGAGCAGGCAGGGCAGTTTTCTGGGTCTGGTATTTCCATTTTTCAACAAAAATTAAATCACCCGGCAGCAACATGGGCTTCATGGTGAGGTTCGGAATCTTATAGGCTTCGACTACAAAACCGCGCAAAAGTAACGCAACAAGGATAGCTCCACCAATGGTGATTGCGTAGTCGCGGTAAATTTTTGAACCTTCCTTTTTCAAGGCTTAATCCACCTTTAAAACCGCTAGGAACGCTTCCTGAGGAATTTCAACGCTGCCAATTTGTTTCATTCGCTTTTTCCCCTCTTTCTGTTTTTCTAGGAGCTTACGTTTTCTGGAAATGTCTCCGCCATAACATTTTGCAGTGACGTTTTTCCGGAGGGCCGAAATATTTTCTCGGGCCACAATTTTGGATCCGATTGCTGCTTGAATGGCTACTTCAAACATTTGTCTTTCGATGAGTTCTTTCATCTTTTTGGTCAATTCGCGGCCTCTGATCGCGGCCTTGTCACGATGAATAATCAGAGAAAGAGCATCCACGGGGTCGCCATTGATTAGAATATCGAGCTTGACCAGGTCGGAGGGTCGGTAATCAGTCAACTCATAATCCATCGAAGCATAACCCTTGGTTGCACTCTTGAGTCGATCATAGAAATCGAAAACCATTTCATTGAGTGGCATTTCATAAATCAGGGCGACTCGGTCCTTGGTGACGTAATCTAATTTGACCTGAATTCCCCGTCGATCATTACACAAGGCCATGACAGCGCCGACATATTCTGCCGGCATGTGGATCGTCAGTTTAATATAAGGTTCTTCGATCGTAGTAATTCGAGTGAGTTCAGGCAGTCGCGAAGGGTTATCGATCATAAGAACTTCAGCGTCAGTACAAGTGACTCGGTAGATGACTGAAGGGGCCGTCGTAATCAGGCTCAGGTTGTATTCTCGCTCCAGGCGCTCTTGAACGACATCCATGTGTAAGAGGCCCAAAAATCCGCAACGAAAACCAAAGCCCAACGCACTCGAAGTTTCAGGTTCCCAGCTGATTGCAGAATCATTGAGTTTAAGTTTTTCGAGGGCTTCTTTGAGGTCGTTGTATTCGTCAGCTTCGATGGGATAGACGCCGCAAAAAACCATCGGCTTAACTTCTTTAAAACCGCCCAGCGCTTCAGACGCTGGATGGAGCGTATCCATGATGGTATCGCCAACTTTCATGTCGCGAACATCACGAATCCCGCAAACAATTGCGCCTACCTCACCACTGGCTATCGACTGTACATCCGAAAACTTAGGTGTGAAGGTGCCCACGCGTTGAACTTCAAATTCTTTGCCGACGTGAAACAATTTAATTCGGGTGCCTTTGGTGATTGTTCCTTCGAAGACACGACAAAGAGCAATCACGCCCTGATAAGGATCAAACCAACTATCGAAAATCAAAGCCCGCAGAGGTTCTCCGTCAGCATCCTTTGGAGCAGGAAAATATTTAACAACGGCTTCTAAAACATCGTCGATGCCAATCCCAGATTTGGCACTGCACATGACTGCATGCTGAGTGTCGACAAAACCGATCATTTCATCAATTTCTTTCAACACTCTTTGTGGATCAGCCGCAGGAAGGTCCACTTTGTTGATCGCCGGAAAAACTTCTAGATTATTATCTAATGCCATGAAAACATTGGCGAGAGTTTGAGCTTCCACTCCCTGCGAGGCGTCTACGACGAGAATCGCGCCTTCGCAAGCGGCCAAGGAGCGAGAAACTTCGTAAGTAAAATCCACGTGACCGGGAGTGTCTATTAAGTTGAGGATGTAGGTATTTCCATCTTTGGCTTTGTAGCTCAGCCTGACGCTTTGGGCTTTAATGGTAATTCCGCGCTCCCGTTCAATATCCATGTTGTCCAAAAACTGGGCTTCCATTTCTCGGGCAGTGACGGTGCCGGTACGCTCCAGTAGCCTGTCGGCGAGCGTAGACTTTCCATGATCGATATGGGCGATAATACAGAAATTTCGAATATTTTTGGACATAGTGCGGGTAGCAAATTAACAGATCAGGGTCCATTAGGCCAAGAATATGCGACTAAAAAGGCCTAGGTCTGTAAAAAAACAGATTAATATGGTACGGTAAGCTCCTATGAGTTTTGAAGCTGTAGTGACCATCACTGACCTTGCTCGCGGCGGGTCGGGTGTGGCACGGATTTATCCTGATGCGCTGCAAACTGAAGTTGAGGTTCCTACGAAGGGGATGGTGGTTTTTGTGCCCTTCACCCTTCCTGGGGATAAGGTTCGAATTCGAATTACCGGAAAAGAAAAAAGGTACCTCGAGGGAGAATTACTAGAAATCGTTACCCCATCCCCTGATCGAGTGATTCCAAAATGTCCCGTCTTTCAGGTTTGCGGTGGGTGTCAGTGGCAACATATACCCTATGAGCTGCAGTGGAAAACAAAGGTAAAAGGGGTAGTTCACGCGCTTGATCGGCTGGGAATCAGTGTGCCGGAGCTGGAGGAAATTCCTGCTCAGCAGGTCTGGACCTATCGCAATCGGGTTCAGCTCCGAGGCTTTCAAAATGAAATCGGCTTCCTAAAAAGATCCAGCACAGAGTGGGTCCCGATCCGACGTTGCGAAATTGCTCGAGAAGAAATCAATGAAACGTTGGAGGAAACACGGCTTTTGGGGTCTGAACTGGTTCGTCCCTACAAAGTTGAAGTCGAAGTGACTCTAGATTCTGAAATCAAACGGGCTTGGAATGCGCCGCACGCAGCTACGGGGTTTCGTCAGGTTCATGACGAACAGAATGAAAGACTTAAAGATTGGGTAAAACGGGAACTAAAAAGCGGCGGATCGGTTCTTTACGATCTGTTTGGGGGGAGCGGGAACCTTTCTTTGGGATTAAAGGAAGCCTTTTCAGAAATTCATTGTGTGGACACTGGGGCGCCTCAGGTTAAAGATCCAGCCCAAAAGTCGGGGCCAGGCTATTTCTTTCACAAAGCGAAGGTTCTACCGTGGATTTTAAAGCGAGCCGCTTTCTCCGGTGTTTCGACTGGATCTCTGGCTGCCACTCCAGGGGGATCTGATTTAGACGGGGTCACGGCACTCTTGGACCCTCCGAGAGCTGGTCTAGGGCAAGATTTTAGGGACATCAGCGGAAGCCTCCAAAAATTAGGCGTCAAAAAAGTGATCCATATTGGCTGCGATGTGGATGCCTGGGCCGGTGATCTTTCTAAATGGCGAAACCGGGGGTGGAAGATCGAAAAGATAATGTTACTGGATCTGTTTCCTCAAACGATCCATCTCGAATCTGCCGCGGTTTTGAAACTTTGACAGCAGCTTCAATGCCTTCTATTTTAAAAAGATGGGATATTGGAAAACCTTTGAAGAGTTTAAAAACGTCGGATGTTTGGTTTTATCGGGAATAGGGATCTTTTCAGCCATGGTTTCAGCGGCCGGATGCGCGACGACTGTAGTTGAAAACGCCCAGCCCACTAAAGTTTACTCGAATACTGAAAAAGCTAGAATGATTGTTGAAATTGCAAATGGTGCGTTGGCTGAGGCTGACCCAACAGGCGCCCTTCAACATTTAGCTAGGGCAGAATCCATGGATGAGAACTTGCCCGAACTCCATCACTCGAAGGCTTTGGCTTATTATGGAAAAAAGGATCTGAACAACGCCATAAAATCAGCAAAACGTGCAGTTGAGATTAAGCCTAACTATTCGGATGCAAACAATACGCTCGGTAAGCTTCTGATGGATGCAGGTCAGAATTCCCAAGCCGAAATCCATCTCCAGGTAGCTGCAAACGATGCTTTAAACCGAGAGGCCTACAAAGCCCTCACCAATTTGGGGATCATTCACTACAGACAATCCCATGTCGAGCTTGCTCAAAAATACTTTGATCGGGCCATTACGGAGAGTCCAAATCTTGCCTGTGTGGCCTATTATTATCGAGGAAATATTGAACAGGATCGTCGAAATTTTGTAGCTGCGATTGATGCTTATTCGTCGGCCACAAAAAAAACTTGTGCCCAATTTGTCGATGCCCAATTCGCTCTGGGCATGGCATACACAAGAAATGGACAAATGACGGAGGCCAAAAGTATGTTCTTGGACATTAGCAAGCGCTACCCAAAAACGGCGATTGGCGAAAAAGCTATGGAACAACTCCGGTATTTACCCTAAAAGATAAAAGAAGAAGAACAACCAATGACCGCTGAAATATCCAGTTTGGGAGAATATTTACGCCACGAGCGCGAGCGTCGCGGAATCACAATCGAACAAGTTGCATCTGCAACTAAGATTGGAGTTCGCACCTTGCATTCGTTGGAGGGAGATCATTATGCTGATCTCCCGGCAAAACCCTTCATTCGAGGGTTTGTCATCTCTTACTGTCGATTTATTGGACTGGATGCAAAAGAGGTCCTCTCAAGCTACACGGACTTTATAGCAAAGAAATCTACTGAAAGACCCAACCGTGAAGGGGGTCACAGTGGTTATGCCTTTGAAAAACGAGATGGCGAACAGCAGAGCAGAACCTTGCTTTTTGTGGCCATATTTAGCTTTACCATTGTAGGGGGGGTGGCTGTTTTAGTTCTCAAGCCTTCCCTTCATCACAGAAAAAACTCACATATTGATCGTTTAAGGGCAGCCCACGTGCAAGGGACCGAAGGTGTTCCGGCGGATGCTGCTCTGGTTGTTGCATCTGTAGCCAAGCCAGGTGATGGAGCACATGACGGCAAAAACGAACAGAAACCAGAACAGCCAGTAGATCCAAAGGCTCCAGCAACTACCCCTCTTGTTCTCAAACAAAATTCGCTGGGACTAACTGCGCCTGAAGTTTCGTTGTCGGCTCAGGTGGGCTCTGCGGAAGCGAAGCCCACACCGGCCAGTTCAGAAGCTGCTCCGGAGCCGAAGCCGCTTAAGCCAGCTACTGAAACGGTGACACAGAGTGAAGAGAAACCGACGGTCGATAAAGTTACCGAATCAGAAAAGGTAGGCGCTGACCCCGAGGATCCCTTGGATTCTGGTCATCGGCTCAGTTCTACCGATACTCATTATCGCGCGGTTTTTAAGATTAAAGACGATGTTTGGGTTCGCTATCAGGTGGACCAAAAGCCAGTTCGAAAATTTATTATTCGCGCCGGAAAATCACTTGTGCTCAAGGGTAAAGAAAAAATCATCATTCAGGTTTCACATCCGGACCGAGTGGAATTTAGCTACAATAGCCACGCGTTCGTCGAAATGGACAACAGTAAATCCGTTCACAATAAGCAAGGGGACGCCACATTGGTTTTTCCATCAGAAATGGCAAAGGGCCTAGAGAGTCCATTTTCGGATAAGAAAGTTCTTCCTAAAACGATAG
>FRDC01001878.1_pt1 | contig 11546 bp, 11 predicted proteins | sample 1106171 | NCBI WGS metagenome assembly FRDC01 (sample SAMEA3930566, study PRJEB13176) | freshwater metagenome | biome: Drinking water system; feature: drinking water; material: water | place: Singapore | collected 2014-12-20
GCAGAACCACCGCGACCACAGAGGCAGGCCGGACAATCGGCTGGCTGTCCTGATGGATGCACCTCTCATCGTCCCGCCATTCCGCCGGTCGATGCTCCGGTTTGCGACCGTCCGTAGGGGCCCGTCGGCGAAGCCCATGGAAGCCCTCGCTCCCCCCAAAGCAACGGACTGAGAATTGACCGCATCACCTGAGTGCCGAAGTTTTCGGTCCACCCGATGCCCGTCAAATTCAGCATAAAATTATATTGCGCCCGATCCGGGAATTGCAGATAGAACAGACCGAGCGACCAGCACTTGCACGGGTTCTGATAGAGCGCCACGACATCGTACTCCGGACTCTTGCCGGTCTTGATATCGTAATAGCCTTTTGCCCCGATGGTCCATCCCCAGGGGGTCCTGAAACCGCCTCCGGCCGTGGCAAACTGAATTTCCTGCGTGGGAGCATACACCTCATTGAAGGAAATTGGATTCCAGATATCGCCGCGCCGGACACGATTCCCGTCCCGGGAGTATCGCTGCCCGACTTCAAGATACCAGTTGTCCGCCTCTTGAACTCGCAGATCCGTATTCCACTGGCTCAACTCCCCGTGATAGGGATCAACGAACGCATCGATCGTCAGATATTGATTGATCGCCGGCCGCTGAAGCCCGGCATTTCCCGCCCCCCGTCCGAACGCCGGGGCGGCCATCTGCGCTTGCGTGATTTGCGGAGCCGTGTTGCCGATCACCGCCCGCATCCAGACGTCGGAGAATTTCCTCCCCTGAATGGCCACCGTCGCCGGCTGCAACGGCTGCGTGAGCGACCCCAGCAGCGGCGTAGCACCAGGACCGAAATCGCGGGCCCTCGTCTGAACCGCCCCCGCGTGGTAGCTCTGCGCAACCGTTAAATCCAGCCAGTTGAAGGTACTGCTCCCGTCGTGCTCGAGAATCCGGTTGCGCAAGGCGTACGTGAGCAAATTCTTTTTCGGCAGATCGTCGATTTGATCGATCTGAGCGATCTTCGACTGGTCGGTCCCCGGCACATATTCATACATGACGTTCGGTTCGATGGTATGCAACAAACTGCCGCCGCCATCCAGGCCGAAACGCCGGCTCAACTTCGACGAGGCATCGACCCCAGTCCAGAACGTCTCCCGATGGAGGGCATCATCAGACTGAGCGCCACGGGTATAGTACACCTCTCGAAACTTGGCCTGGGGCGTAATCCCGACGATATGGCCGAAATCGATGACATCGGTGGAAAGACTGGGCGCCACGTTCACGCGATTCAGCCCAAACCCCTGCTCCCGATAAAAATTGACGAAGTCCCCCTCCATCCCGAACAACAGCGGCGAATTGAAGAGCGCGGTATTGGGCAGGCTGTATCCCGTCTCCGGCAGGCGCTGAAACGTATCCGTGCCGCCGGCCTGCAGCGGCTGCAGGTATTGTCCGAGCACATACAGGTTTCCGTAGAGCAGGCGCTCATTCAGCAGCAAGTTAGTCTCATTGCTGGGAAGGGCCCGCTGGGTACCGGAGTTGCTCAGTTGCTGAAGATAGTTTGGATCGGTGACAAAATTCACGTTCGCTCGCATCAACAGCGTATCGGTAAACTGCTGCGTGTGCGTCCCGGCGATCAAGGCGCGCGCCCGTTTGACATCCGAACTGGTTTGATCCACTCCCGTGACATTCGGCAGCGCGGTCTGCTGCAGATAACTCACATACCACTGCCCTCTGGATTTGCGGTCAATCACGTAGCGATACTCGGCATCGGTCCCGTATCCGAGCTTGCTGTAGTATGTCGGCGCGATGGTCAAATCCTGACTCGGATTGATCGCCCAGTAGAAACTGTCCTGAAGATGTGTTCCAAAGCGGCTGTCAAAGCCGACTTGCGGGACCAGAAATCCGCTCCGCCGGTTCGACAACGGATACGTGATCGTGGGGAACGGAACGACCGGCACATCCGCGACACAGAGCCAGGCGCCCTTCAACGCCAGCGAGTCCCCGACGTTCAGGTCCATATCGTCGAACTTGAACCGCCAGGCCGGCATTTCCCCGTCCTGAGCATCACAATTCGTAATCTGCCCTTCCTTCACACGATAGTGATATTCGGAGAACCGCTGCAGCAGGCGTCCGCTCACCAGCGTATTGGACTGCGGGATATACAGCTGCCCATGGGTAATAACGCCGGCTTCGGTATTCACGTTGAAATCCATCCGCTCCGTCGTCACATCGGCCTGCGGATCGGTCAAATGAACATGGCCTGTTGCATGGACGACGCCGGATAGGGCCTCGATCGTGACATGATCCGCCGTCAGGCGCATGGTGCCCTGCTGGATCACGACGGCACCATCGGCTTCATACACATCCTGATCCTGGCGATAGTCGATTCGATTAGCCGTCACATCGAGAGGAAGCGATCCGGAGGAAGACGCGCCAGACGCCACGGACTTTGATTTCGCCCAGGCCATCCCCGGCAGGCAGAACGACAGCACCGCGAGGAACACACAAAGTTTCTCGGCTATGCGTGACCGTCCACTCGCCATGCTAACCCCTGAGCGGAGACACGCCACAGCCACGAACCAATGCTTTCACTTCACCCACCAGCATGAGCGATCCCGTCACGCAAATCAGATCCTGTGGGCCGGCACAGGTCCTGGCCAGGGCCAGAGCCTCGGCTGCATTCGGCGCCACATGACAGCGCCGGAAACGGGATCCGATCGTGTGATGTAATTCCAACGCTGTCGCCGACCGGGCCATATCCGCCTGTGTCAATACGGCTTCGGTCGCCAGCCCGCACAACGGCTCGACAAAACCGGCAGGATCCTTATCGCGCATCATGCCCAGGACGAGAATCACCCGGACTTCCGGTCGTGAGGCGCGCCATTCCGTCAAATACTCGGCCAAGACGAGCGCCGCAGCGGGATTGTGGGCTCCGTCCAGCACCAGATCCGGTCCCCGCTCCAGAACTTCCAGCCGCCCTTCCCAGGGCACCGCCTGCAACCCCCGCCGCACCGCCGTCTCATCCACCGTGATTCCGCCGCCCCCGGCCGCTTCGAGCAACGCCACCGCACAGGCCGCATTATCCAGCTGATGGCGTCCGGCCAGGGCACAGGTCAATCCGTCAAGACGCCGGGAGCGGCTGTGAAACGAAAAGACTTCGGGCCCGAGCCCGACCGCCTGAAAATCCTGCCCCAGCCGCATGAGCGGGGCTCCGCGATCCGCCGCTGTGGTCCGGATCACATCCCAGGCCGGCCCGTCGATACGGCCGACGACAACCGGCACCCCCGGTTTGATGATCCCGGCTTTTTCAAATCCGATCGCGGCTTCAGTCGCGCCGAGATATTCCTGATGGTCCAATGCAATCGTGGTGATCGCGCAAGCCTCCGGGTCCACGACATTCGTCGCATCGAACCGCCCGCCCAGCCCGACCTCCAATACCGCCGCCTCGACTCCGGACTCGGCAAAATGGAGGAACGCCATCGCCGTCGTCAGCTCGAAGAACGTCGGCGTCAGACCGGACGGTACGATCGCCCGGAGCCGCTCCGTCATTTCCGCCACCTGCGCTTCGGCGATCATGACCTGGTCGACGCGGATCCGTTCCCGGAAATCGACGAGATGCGGAGACGTATACAACCCCACCCGATATCCCGCCGCCTGCAGCATGGACGCCGTCATCGCCGCGGTCGAACCTTTGCCGTTGGTGCCGCCGATGTGCAGGCTCTTGAATCGCCGCTCGGGATTGCCGAGCCGGCCCAGGAGCGTCCGCATGGTCTCAAGCCCCAGCTTGATCCCGTGTTTCTGAAGCCCGTAGAGATACTCAATGGCGGATGAATAGGTCATGAACTGGGCCGGGCAGGATGAGCCGCACTAGAAATGGGCGACGAGGGTGCTGAGCGTTTCTTTCAACTGTTTGCGTTCGACGATCATGTCGATCATGCCATGTTCAAGGAGAAACTCCGCCCGCTGAAACTGATCGGGCAATTGTTGCTTGATCGTCTGCTCGATGACGCGGGGACCGGCAAACCCGATCAGGGCCTTCGGCTCCGCGATGATGACATCGCCCAGCATGGCAATGCTCGCCGTCACGCCGCCGAAGGTCGGATCGGCCAGGATGGAGATGAATGGCAACTTGGCCTCACCAAGCTTCGCCACGGCGGTCGAGGTTTTCGCCATCTGCATCAACGAGAGAATGCCCTCCTGCATCCGCGCGCCGCCCGAGGCCGTCACCAGCACGACGGGGAGCTTCTTTTCCAACGCGCGATCGATCGCCCGGCAAAACTTCTCCCCGACGACCGACCCCATGCTCCCGCCCATGAAACTGAAATCGAACACGCAGAACACCACCGGCCGCCCTTCGACCAGCCCTTCGCCGATCATCAAGGCATCCTTGCGCCCGGTTTTTTCCTGTTGGGCCTTCACCCGGTCTTTATAGGATTTCGTATCGTGAAACGTCAGGGGATCCTGCGCTTCCAACTGCGCGTCCCATTCCTTGAACGTCCCGAGATCGACGAGCAGCGCGATCCGCTCCATCACGGAGATCGGAAAATGATAATCGCACTTCGGACAGACCTTGTTGTTGCGATCGACTTCCTTGCGATAGACGATTTCACGGCAGTGGTTGCACTTGAGCCACATGCCCTCGGCGCCTTTTGACCGCGGCGGCACGTCGGAGCCGGTCGGTTTCTGTTTTTTAAACCAGGCCATAATCGTATCCTCTTCGCTGAACCCATCCCTGAAGGACATCCGCGCGGCGCATCCGCCGCACGGGGTTGCAGAATAGCATAGCCATCGAAATGACGCACGCGCAATTCAACGGGAGACGTATCGGGAGGAAGAGGCGTTAGAGTCCGTCCGGAGAGAGGATCAATCGATACAACATCCACAACCCGAGTCCCACACTTCCGAGACTGGCGACCCCCTGCACGGCGAAAAACGCCCGCTGCCCGAGCACGCGTGAATAGATCACCGGCACACTCAGAGTCAGCCCGATCACCAGCATGCCGGCAATCGAACCGAAACCGAAGACCGCGATGTAGAGCAGCCCCTGGCCGATTCCGCTGGTGTTCGACACGATCACCAGCATCAGCGCCGCAGATCCGGCGACACCATGGGCCATCCCGATCAAAAGCGGCCGGAGCGACTGCCTGGCCCAGTGAGGATGGGCATGGTCCTCGCGCCGGTGATGACTGTGCAGATGCACATGCGGCTCGCCGTCATGCACGTGACGATGCAGATGCCAGCGCTCACGGAACAGCTTGAGCGCCAGCGTGCCGCCGAGCACGACGAGCAGAAGTCCCACGCCGCTTTCGGCCAACAAGGCGAAAGGCTCCGGAATATGCACCCCCGAGACCAGCACCACGGCTCCGACCAGCATCAGCGTCAGCGTATGGCCCACCCCCCACCAGAAGCCCACGAGACCGGAGGCCCGCATGGAGGGACGCTCGGCCAGGACAGTGGAGACCGCGGCTAGATGGTCCGCGTCGAGCGCATGGCGCAGCCCCAGGAGAAACCCGACGCTGAGAAAGGTAAGGAGATTCGATTCAAGCATGGAGGCCCCTTATGAGGGGGCGGGACAAGGATCTCGGTTGTGCGGACAGAAGATCACCCGCCACGGGCATGCATTTCCAGGTGAGGATCGCCGCGGAGCTGATCGATCCCGATCAACTTGCCGTTCCGCAATCCGACCGCTTCCAACGCCTTGCGGGATTCAGCGCCTCGATCGCGCCGGGCCTGCCACCCTTCACTGATCAATTCACGCATCCGGTCCGGGCTCGCGCCGGCTCGCATGGGTTGGCGAAGGTCGGTTCCTTTCGACGCATAGAGACACAAGTACCACATGCCGTCTGCGGTCACGCGGCTCCGGTCGCAGGTCGAACAGAACGGCTGCGTGGTCGACGCGATAATACCGAACGTTGTCCCGTCCGGCAGAAGAAACCGCTGAGCCGGCGCGGTCCCGCGCCCCGGCAGCGGAACGATCGGACCATAGTGCTGCGCCAGAGTTTCGAGGATCGCCGCCTGCGACAGCACCTTCTCCATCGCCCAGTCATTGGCGCCGCCGACATCCATATATTCGATAAACCGGACCTCGGCCCGATAGTGCTTCGCAAACTCGATCAGCGCCACCAGTTCGTCGTCGTTGAAGCCGCGAATGGCGACCGTGTCGAGCTTGAGGCCGGTGAACCCGGCCCGTCCGACAGATTCGATGCCTTCGATGACGCGTGCAAATTCATCCCGGCGCGTCAACTGGCGGAATCGCTCAGGCCGCAGCGTATCCAGACTGACCGTCACACGATGCAGCCCGGCTTCATACAACTCCTGCGCATTATCCGCGAGTAGAATCCCGTTCGTGGTGAGCGCAATCTCGGAAATCCGCCGGTCTTGCAAAAGCAGCCGGACCAGTCGGGACAAGTCCCGGCGCAGCAACGGCTCCCCGCCGGTCAGCCGAACCTTGTCGACGCCGAGATCGGCGAAGTATCCGGTCAGCGTCGCCATTTCCTCGAAGCTCAACACATCTTCGCGCGGCAGCCAGACGTAGTCTTCTTCCGGCATGCAGTACTGGCAACGCAGGTTACAGCGATCCGTCACGGACAGCCGCAAACTACCCAGCGGCCGGTCGTGGGCATCCATCACCTTCGAAGCAGACAAACTGTCAGGCACTAGCGACATGGTGTGACTCGTCACCCGTTACGCACGACAGACTAGGGATGCTCTTCGACCCACACCTCCCCTTCGGGAGTATGTTCGAGTTTCCAAATGGGAGTGATCTGCTTCAGCTCATCGATGGCCCACTTGCAGGCCTGGAACGCTTCCGCCCGATGCTCGGCGCCGGCGATGATCAGGACGATATTCTCTCCGATCGTAATTTCGCCGTACCGGTGGATGATCAAGAGTTCCAGAATGCCGAAATCCTTGAGCGCCCGCTCGCGGATCTCGCGCAGCTTCTTCTCCGCCATACCGGCGTAATGTTCAAAGGTAATGCTATCGACATCCCGGCCCTTCGAGCGGTCGCGGGCAATCCCCAAAAACGTCGCAATCCCGCCGATCCGCTTCGACCGTCGCTTGACCCGCTCAAGCTCCTGATCGATGGAGAAATTCTCCCGCTGCACCCGAACGAGCATCTCATCACTGTGAGGCTGCACGTCGCTCATACAGTGTCTCCTCCGAAAATCATCATTTGTATTACAGGATGTTCAAACTGGCTGCCCAGCGAGGCCGCAGCAAGCGAAGGGGCGAGGCGTACACTGGTCGGTACGTCGAGTCCCTGAGCGACGCGAGAACGAAGCTGGCGGTCAGTTTCAACATCCTGGGGTGATCCACCTGCGAAGGGAGGAAGCAGCGCAATCTCGTCGCCGTCCCGGATTTCCGTTTCCTCGTGGGCAATCTCCTGATTGACCGACACCAGGACTTTCTTCTTATGGATGAGTTCCCCGATCTGCGGATAGCCGCTATCGAGAAGCTCAACCAAATCTTTCACTCTCCGCCCGTTCGTCAATGCCAGCGAGAGGGATCCCTGATTCCCCGCCAGCATCTTCGTCATGCCGAATAGCTTGATCGTGACCATGATGGCTCAGCCAGGCCTCGTATAGGTACCCGATTTGCCGCCGGACTTTGAAAGCAAACAGACGCCGGTGAAACTCATCCCGCGGTCGATCGCCTTGCACATGTCATAGATCGTGAGCGCCGCCACGGAAGCCGCCGTCATCGCCTCCATCTCCACGCCGGTTTGCCCGGTGGTTTTAACAGTCGCGTATATATGGATGGCGCAGAGGCCGTCCTGGTTCGGTTGGGATTCTTCTTTGAAGGAGATATCGACGCTGGTAATCAGGAGGGGGTGGCACATGGGAATGAGGTCTGGCGTCTTCTTCGCCCCCATCACCCCGGCAACCTGGGCCACGGCCAGCACATCGCCCTTGGCGATCTTCCCGCGCTGGATCTTCTCCAGCGTGGCAGGCAGCATGAGGACGGTCGCCTGCGCAGTCCCGACCCGTTCGGTCGAGTCTTTCGCGCTGACATCGACCATCCGCGCCCGGCCCGACTCGTTAAAGTGCGTGAACTCAGCCATTTCTCTCAATGAATCAGCTGGTTATACAATGCGCCGATCGGTGATTATAAGTTCCCACAGAAACGAAGGTCAAGCAGGGAAAAGACATACGTGCTGAATCTGTGGAGGGAAAAGAAGCAACTTTATCCTCGCGATTGGCACAGGTTGAAAAGAAAAACCCTGCGAGGCTATCTTCACCCCATCGAACCCGTTCGAATTCTCCACAGACGCCACTACGGATTCATATGACCGACAACGAGCAGGACAATCGCGCCGATCTCACCCCCTACCAGGCAGCAGGCGGGCTTGAAGGCCTCACGAAGTTGGTTGACGACTTTTACGTCAACATGGACACGCTGCCCGAAGCCAAGACCATCCGGAACATGCACCCCAAGGATTTAACCGTAGCACGCAAGAAGCTGACCTACTTTCTCAGCGGCTGGCTTGGTGGCCCGAAACTTTTTCAGGAGCACTACGGACCGATTAATATTCCCGGCGCGCACAAACCCTTCCCGATCGGATACGAGGAACGGGATGCCTGGCTGCTATGCATGCAACGAGCCCTTGCCGCTCAACCATACAGCACCGACTTGAAAGACTATCTCCTGGCCGCCCTCAGCATCCCGGCGGAACGAATCAGACAAGTGAACGCGGGAGAAATCTGACCACCGTATCCAGCACGCGACCAGACCACCCGACGGCACCGCTCCGATTCTTCTCCGACTTCCCCCTCCCCCAAGGGTGCGCTCCGGTTGGGTTTCCCTGCGCGCATTGAGCGACCGCCGCTTCATCGCGGGGGCTCAGCGAGCAAGAAAACCAACCGGGGCGCACAGTCACAGTTCCCTTCCCCCTCCACACCCTAAGGGTATGCTCCAGCTGCCTTTCCCTGCGCGCATTGACCGAGCACCGCCAACAATTTCACATATCAATTGATCCCCGGTGCGCGGGTAGCGAGCAAGAAAGGCAGCCGGAGCATACCCACCCCTCCTTGACTCTTTGAAATCCGATCCCCGACAATGCCCGCATGTCATCGCACATCATCATTGAACGGTTAGAGTTCCGCGGCCGCTGCGGCGTCACAGCGGAAGAACGGGCAAAGCCTCAGCCACTGGCCGTCGACGTCGAGATGGATGCGCCGCTCGATGCGGCCGGCCGCTCGGACAATCTGGCGGACACCATCGACTATGCGAACATTGCCCGGCGCCTCGTTGAGATCGGCTCCACCCAGGAGGCCTGCTTACTCGAAACCATGGCGGAGCGATTTCTTGCCATGCTGTTCGCAGACTTTCCCATCACGCGGGCGAATCTCTGGCTCCGGAAGCTCCATGCCCCCATCAGCCAGGTCACCCGCTCCGTCGGTATCAGGCTCGACCGCACCAGACTCGCACAACAACTCAGCGGCATTGAGCCGAAACCGGCCACGTTTCTGGTCGAACAGTTGCACCGCCTCCCCAAAGGCACCGCCCTGGATGTCGCGGCAGGCGGAGGCCGGCATTCGCTCTTGCTCGCCGCCCGGGGCTATCACGTCGATGCGATCGACCGCGATGCAGCCGCTCTGTCACAACTCTCCGCATCCGCTGCAAAACAAGAGCGCTCCTCGATCAACACAAAAGTGGTCGATCTGGAGCAACCGGCGCCGTTCGATCCGGGCTTCGGCCATGACACCTACGATGTCATCGTCGTCTTCTTCTATCTGCACCGGCCGCTCTTTCCGTTTCTCGTCGAGGCCCTCAAGCCCGGCGGCGTGTTGATCTATGAGACGTTCACGATTGATAACTATACCCACCACAAACATCCGCGCCGGTGGGAATTCTGTCTATCGCACAATGAACTGCTGCGGATGACTTCGGCGCTCCAGGTCCTGCACTACGATGAGGGCGCGCACGACGGAGTGGAAGGACCGCGCGCAACCTACACAGCGCAGCTCGTCGCCCAAAAACCGTTGCGATCGGCCCACGCGACATGAGCCGTATCGATCTCCATCTGCATACGACTCATTCGGACGGCAGCCAGACACCGGCCGAGGTTGTGACGCTGGCGCATGAGGCAGGGGTTTCCGCCCTGGCGATTACCGATCATGACATCACGACCGGCCTTCCCGAGGCCATGGCGACGGGACAGGCACTCGGCATCGAGATCATTCCCGGCATTGAAATCAGCTCACGCCACGGCGAATCGGAACTGCATGTCCTGGGCTATTTTCTCAAATGGGAAGACGTGCAACTCAACGAACGCCTGACGGCGTTGCGGGAAAGCCGCCACCGCCGCAATCCGAAGATCGTCGCACTGCTGCAGGCGGCGGGCATCGACATCACCTATGACGAGGTGCGGGCGGTCGCGGGGAGCGATTCGGTCGGACGCCCGCATATTGCCCGTGTCCTCATGGATAAGAAGGTCGTGACGTCCGCCAAGGAAGCCTTCGATCGCTTCCTCGCCGAAGGCAAACCCGCCTATGTCCCTCGCGATCTTCCCTCCCCTGCCGATGCCATCCGGTGGATCAGGGAAGCCGGCGGGCTGGCCGTTCTCGCGCACCCCACCTGGGTCAAGACCGTTGAGGGTACGCTGACAGACTTGGCCCGTCAGTTGAAAGAGCAGGGACTGGACGGAGTCGAAGTCCATTACAGCACCCATACCCCCAGGCAGACGCGCGAATACCTGAGCCTGGCCAAGCAATTGGGCCTCCTGGTTACGGGCGGCAGCGACTTTCACGGCCTGACGAAGCCCGATATCGAAGTCGGAACCGGGAAGGGCTCGCTGCATGTGCCGGATCATCTGCTGCCGAAACTCAAGGATGCCGTCGCTGCGCTCTGATCCACTCCCCCTGTGCGATTCCCGCTATTCGTTGACTCCCCAAGCCTATCCGTTAGACTTTGGGCAGCTTCTTACTGAACCTATCCATGACACACGCATCCGGCTGGCTCATTCAGTTCGTCATCGTCTCATTCGTGGCCCTCTTTGCAGGACCGCTCCTGAGCAAGCTTCCGTTTGCCGACAGCTTCCCGCTGACCGTCCTGGGGCTGACGGGAGCACAGACGATCCGTCTCGTCGTGGGAGGCACCGGCCTCCTCACACTCTGGCTCCTCGCGTTTCAGGCCTTTCGCCGCATGCCCGACAACGGACGCGGATATACCTTTCTCAGCCGGATCATCCTGCCGCTGACCACGCTCCTGGTCCTCATTGTCGGAGACAAAACGATGCAGGTGGCAGGACAAACACTGATCGACGAGATCGGCATCCGGCAATACAGCGTCGGCTATGCCGCCGCCATGGTTGTCACCGGGCTCTGGCTGACCGTCGCCTGGCTACTCAACCTCGACGCCCTCCATCACTACTTCACGGCACCGTCACCGAGCCGAAAACACGCGGTCCGGACATCCGCTGAAAGCCACGACACCCACGACAGCGCAGAGCTGTCCGACCATGCCCGCTCTGCGGCTGCCGCGCCGTCCGCAAACGGCGCGCCGCCCGCGACGCTGGGTCGCTATAAAGTCCTGAAGGAACTCGGACGCGGCGCCATGGGAGTCGT
>FRDC01003335.1_pt1 | contig 11522 bp, 18 predicted proteins | sample 1106171 | NCBI WGS metagenome assembly FRDC01 (sample SAMEA3930566, study PRJEB13176) | freshwater metagenome | biome: Drinking water system; feature: drinking water; material: water | place: Singapore | collected 2014-12-20
GCCACCGCCGCCGCTCGCCAGCCCGCCGCCGCCGCTCGCCAGCCCGCCGCCGCCACCGCCGCCGCCTCCGCCTCTCGCCATTCGTCTCTCGTTGGCTCGTCTCCGGCCAGGCGGCGGGCGTAGAGATCGCCAACAGCCCGGATCGCAGCTATCCCATCGCCTTTCGCAAAGCGGATCACACCATCTTTCGGGTCCACCAAAAGCCAGTGCAGGAACTGGTCCGCAACGCCGGACAGGTCTTTCCCGGTTTGCGCGACACAGGCCGCCCCGAAGCGCAGCGGCCATGCCCTCTTGGCCTCGCCTTCCGGCAAGCCCTCGAAAATCCCGTCCTCGAGGTGCGCCAGGGCTTGTGGAATGCCGAACGCCCGTTCGTAGGCGGAATGGTCGTCGATTTTGTAGCCGAAGTCCTTGAGCGAACAGCCGACAGCGCAACCACGCCATTTGCCGGTGATGTCGGTTTCGCCGTAGCCAAACCCGCTGGCAATCGCATCGGCATCGTAGTGACCTTGCAGCGAAGCCATGAGCGCCGGGCCGGAAACTTCCGTGTCAGTAAAGGCAAGCATCTCAGCACTTCCCCTTGCAGGAATTTACCGGCTCGCCGACCGGATCATCCCCGCCACCGCTGGCAAGCGCGCCGAGCACGAGCAGGCCGACAATTATCGGCAGCACCCACCTCCCCTCGCTGGACGGGCTGGCTTCGGCGATGACGGGTTCTTCGGACACGATGACGGGACCGCCGGAGAAGGCGGGCGATGCGGCAAGGATCAAGGCGAGGATCAGGGGTTTCATTCGGTGGTCTCCTTTGATGGTTGGTAGTTACTGCATAGCCCACGAGAACAGGGCGCCGATCAGGATCAGAGCGCCGAGGATGATCATGATGACAGCGGCCCAGGCGGATCCCTCGGACGGGACGTCACGCCGGCAATGCTGCGCGGCCCAGATCGTCGGCCCGTCAGTCGAAGGGGTCGACTGCTGGCACGGACACGGGTTGCTCATAGCTGGTCTCATCTACTGGCGCCTCGTCGGGCAACGGCCCGAAGATAGCGAGATACGCATCGGCCGCTGTCGGGGCCGTCTTGGTGAATCTGGTCCCGTCAGGCGCAAAAACCTCCACGGTCAGCGGTCCCCCGGGCTCCAATGCGTAGACGCCGATCGACAGGTGCGGGTAGAGTTCCCGGATGCGGTCGATCATGCGGTGAACTCCGAGTTGACCCGGCCTGCGAGGACGTCATTGATGATACCCCGTTCGATCCGTCCGACGTCGCTGCCGATGGGGTTCACCAAGCCGTAAAGCGCGCGGACCCGGTTGCTCCAGCCAGCGAAGCGGACGATCGTGTTCACACGCTGCACAGGCTCGTCGAGCGCGGCGGCGATGTCCTGGATCGTCACATCCCATTCTCGCGCTGCGGCAAAGCACCAGATGCGATAGCGGAGGGCCAGTGTCTTTGGGCTGGGGGTCATTCCAGCATCACCCGCGTCGTTGTGATCCGGCCGCTTTCCGCGAGGAACCGGGCCAGCACTTGGACCACGAGGGCGCTGCGGCTCCACCCGCGGCCAGACGCTTCAGCGTCCAGGCCTTCAAGGACGTCGCCCGGCACTCGCAGGGTCGTGATCTTTTTGTTGTCGTTGCTGCTCATGGTTTCTTCCTGTCCGGATATATATTCACTTGTATGTCAGTTTGTAGGGCGTGTCAAGCGCAAAGACGGACATCTAGTCCTTGCGATAGCGAAGCCCTTCCCAGCCCGACGCGACGACAGGCAGACCAGCCGCCCAGGTTGGAAGGTCGCACAGCAGCCGCTCGAACTCGGCGAGGGTGCCGTGTCCCATAGGGACGTCAGCGACGCCTTCGTCGTGGACCGTCATCACCATCGGGTAGCCCGCCTCCTCGGCCTGCAGCATCCCGTGCGCCATCAGATCGCGCGCCACGGCCTGGACGGCGTTTTCGGTCAGTAGGCCCCCATACAGGGCAAACCGTGTCCAGCGTTTGGTTACGCTGTCGACGCCCAGAGCCGTCACGCTCGGCTTCGTGTCGCCCCATGGCGTCTTGCGGTCCTCGATGCGCGGCGACCCATAGGCGAGGCACCTTCCTGACGGAAGGCGACACCAAAGGAAGCCCCGCCGGACGATGTAGCTGATCTTGCCATATGTGGCGATGTGGCCCGGGTTCTGCACCGCCTCGCGCGCCGCGTCTTCCAGCCCCCGCCACAGCTCGACGGTGTGTGGGTGTTTTCCGCGCCAGAGCACCTTCGTCACCTCGGAGGCTATCCACGCCTCTCGGGTCATCACGTCGGTGCCTGAGTCGTTCCTCTCTAGGCACTCTTCGTAGCGAGCGATCGCGCGCTCCCAGATTTCCGGGTCCGCGGTGGCCTTCAGCGCAGGATATGCCTCGGCCATGTCCACACCGTAGACAGCGGCCATTGCAAAGAACGCCAGCACACCCCCCTGGAAACCCAAGGCGAGCTCTGGAACTTTTCCATATGCCTGCCGCTGCGCCTTCGTGATGGAAGTGACCAGCACGTTCAGGATCTCGGATGCGGTTAGCTCATATATGCCCGGGCCGGTGCCCGCATCGGCGGCACGGAACGCATCCAACTTCCATTCCTCGCCCGCCATCCACGCGGTTACGCGCCCTTCAATGGCCGAGTAGTCAGCAGCTAACAGCCTGTTTCCCGGCGAGGCCGTGATGCAGGAGCGCAGCATGTCCGACACGGCTGACATGGGCTGCCCGTAGATCAGCTCGATCCACCGGGCATCCCCTGTCAGCATGTCGTCCACGGCGGTCTCCGGGTCCTTCACCGTGCCCGTACCGCGGGGCATGTTCTGCGTCTGGATCAGGCGGCCCGACCAACGGCCCGTGCCGGCGCCGTGGTAGAGATGGAGGCCGCGCGCCCGGTCGTCTCGGCACACGACGGTCTGCATGGCATCGAGCTTTGCGGTGGAGGTCTTGGCCGCCTCCTTCCGCAGCTCGACTGCTCGCCTCGCCTGTTTCGGAAGATCGAGGGAAAGCAGGTCCTCGATCGCGTTCTTGTTCAGCTTGTCGGCATCGACGCCCTGGGTCTGGAGCCACCGGATGAGAGCCGCCACTTGCGAGCAGGCCGTGACGGCGTGGCCCGTGACCTTGGTCATCTCCTTGTCGAGCCGGTCCTTGGCCTGTTCGGCGATCCGCTGCAGGGCGTCGACGAGGGCCATGTCCAGATGGACGCCGCGCAGATTCATGAGCGCAGTGAGTTCCCAGACCTTCTGCTCGTAATCTGAAAGCGGGACCAGCTTGGACCTGAGTTCCTTCTCGACGCGGGTGTCGCCGATGCAGTACACGCCGAACTTGTGGAAGTCCTCTGGGTGGTCCTCGGGTTCGTTCCAGTAGAGCAGACCGGGCACTTCGCCTTTTCTGGCCTTGCGGGGCACCGAGAACTTCCGGATGAGACGCATCCCGTCCTTGTCCTTCTGCTCGTTCAGCCCGAGGGCCTGCGCAGCGCCGTCGAGACTCTGCGGGATCGAGACAGCCGCCGCTTGGGCCATCGTGTCGCGGAACTGCTCCACCTTGGGGATGGGGAACCCGTAGCGCGGGCCGAGGACATGCTTGAATGCCAGAATCTCGAACATGGCGTTAAAGGCCGGCACCAGGCCGCCGGAACGAATGTGGTGCGCCACGTCGTCTGGGCAGTCCTGCGTGCGGTCCCACAGCAACTCTCGGCCGTCCGGCATCTGGAACGCAGCCAAGAGCACGTCTGTGGTCGGATCCTCGAAGTACCTCGCCGCGCCGGCCTTCCTAAGATCGACTGCGCTCCTGGACTCGACGTCCGTGTTCATCTCGTCTTGCGTCATCCGAAAACGTCTCCCGCCAAGTCGGACATCAGTCGAAGACGCTGAACGTCGTCGAGGGCTTCGAGGCTTGCTTCGATGAACGCTTGGGCGGCTTGCGGCACGATGCTATTCCCGTAGCCCCGCAGGCGGGATACTCGGGCGAGGCTTCCGGTTCCGAGCGGGAAGCCAATCTCGGCATCCGCAGCGAGGGCGTCACCCCAAGCCGCTTGTGCATCGCGTGCCAGAAGTGGTGACAGAAGATGCACAAGGTTTGCAGGTCCTGCGGCCGGTTGTCCGACCAGTCCTCGTTGACGTGATGCACTTGCAGCCGCTTCGTGGTCCCACAGCATTCGCATTCCCCGAGACGGTTCTTGCGCGCGTGATAGTGGGAGGCTTTGCGCGAGGCTCCACCCTTGGGCCGCGAGTTAGCACACGAAAGCGAGCAGAAGCGACGGCGGCAGTAGTCCCGCCACCCCTCCAGTCTCCCGCTCTCGTCCTGCCTCCTCTGCAATGGCGTAGCACAGGTCTCGCAGCACTTCTTCGGGTCGGGCTTCCGTGATCTCGGCATAGAGTTCTATCGCCCCTTCGGTTTCTCCAGCGCGCGGATTGAGCACTCGTCCCATTCCCTCGGGTAGCCCATCAGCCAGCGGCTGTGGGCGGGCCTCAACTGGCCGCCACTTTCCATCCCGGCAGAGGAGCCAGTCAGCATCTCGCCAGAAGCCGTTAACCGGGCCGGGCCGAAGAACGCTTGCTTCGCCGTCTCGTAATCCGGGCGTTCTCGCGAATTGCCTGCCGTCATAGCCTGCACCACGTCCCCGATCGTAACTTGGCTCTCGGTGGGCGTCGGCCAGCCCGCCAAGGCCGCGTCCGCTGGCAGCGCCCCGCCCGTCTGCCCCGGCCCGCCATTCGAGCCGTCCGTCGCCCGGGGCGTGTTCCAGTGGGCCAACTGCGCTGCGGTCTGGCAGTTCATCCCGCCGTCCCGACCCGAGGTTCCGGGTCCCGTGCTGTCCGTGGCGTTCGGCGTCGGCCACCCCCACAAACCAGAGCCGCTGTCGGATGTGGGGCGCCCCGATGCCCGCAGCGCACAAATCAGCCGCCCCGACGGCGTAGCCCGATCCTTCCAGGTCAGCCGATACAAGGTCGAACCAGCCGAGGCCGTCCTTGCTCGCAACCTGCTCGCCAAAGACGACTGGAGGGTGGCACTGGTCGATGAGATGAAACCAGTGCGGCCATAGGTGCCGCTCGTCAGAAGTCCCGCCTCGCTTGCCTGCCGCGCTGAAAGGCTGGCAAGGGCAGGATCCGNNTCCAGACGGGGCGGTCATCGGGCCAGCCTGCCCGCCGAAGGGCGAGGCTCCATCCGCCGATTCCGCTGAACCAATGCGCTTGGGCAAAGTTTCGGACGTCGTCTGGGAATACGTCTCGGATGTCGCGCTCATCTACTTCTCCGTCTGCGATGTGTCCCGCTTTTATAAGTTCGCGCAGCCAAGCCGCAGCGTTCTTGTCAAACTCGTTGTAGTAGGCCCACTTTTTTGTCATACTGTCCTCAAAACAAGTGGAGATTTGTATGCAGCCGAAGTGCGTCGAATGCGGCGTTGAAATGCCGGGGAGCCACATACACCGGATGTATTGCTCGACCCGGTGCAAAGGCCGGTGGCGCAAAAAGAACGCTCCACCTGCGGGTGTGCAATCTCACAACTGTCGGGTTTGTGGAACGACGTTTCCCATTGGACCCGGACAATACAACAAGTGGCTATGCTCTGCCGAGTGTCGACGCGCAAGTAACGCCCGGTCGGTCCGAACTTTCCACGAGCGCCGACCGCAGCAGGAAGCAATTTACCGGGCGCGTACCAAAGCCAAAAGGCTGCCAAACAACAATCTGGCCCGGTTTTACCGGACAAACCCCCACGCGCCGAGAGCGTGCGAGTGCTGCGGCGAGCACCGAGTGCTAGACGTTGCGCACAAGCCGGGCGCGGAACGTCGGGGCGCATGGCGCTCGTCGCAGAATTGCAAGTGGCCGGAGATGGTTTGGGTCTTGTGCCCGACGTGCCACATGCTTCTGGACCAGATGCATTACCCCCCGGAAGAGTTGGGCTTGAAGTAGTCACACCCGACCCTCCTCGGCGGCCACCAGTGCACGCACCTCCGGGCCCGCGCCGAGCGAGATGGCCTCCGCGACGAACATCTTCTGCTGGGCCTGCCAGTCGGCGCGCTTGGCCAGGTGACGTGCGTGGCGCATCATCCAGAGCCAGGCGTCCAGATGGTCGCAGAGCTTCAGGATCCGGCGGTCCCGATCAGGCAACGCAGCGAAAACAAAGCCTTGTGCCCGGATTTCGTCGACTTCCACTTTGGCGGCGAGAGCGGCCAAATCAGGCTCTTTTTGTTTCGCGTCATACGGGATGTCCCCCACGGCCACCTCGCCCTGATCGTGCGTGATGGCGTGGCAGAGGAGCGTGCGGGACGCATCCGGGAAGAGGGACAGGACGAGCAGGGCGACACGCCCCTGGTGGCCCGCGTCTGTGTCGTTGGTGTCACAAAGATCGCTGTTACTATGCCACCTCCTTACCAGACTCGCCCGCCAAGCTCTCAGTGCTTCGCTCATTGGAAGGGATCCTCTTCCTTGGCCGGGGGCGACATCTTGGTCAGGAACTCGCCGAGGGCGTGCGACATAGCCGCCCCCGGCGTGCGAAGCGTGCTGTGGCCGATCACCACCCGCGTCTTCTCGTGGCACCGCGCCGTGCAGTCCCAGGCCCCCGTGGCGGTCTGGTAGAGCACGAGGTGCTGGAGGCCACGCGCGGCGGCCTCCGCAAGCTTCTCTTCGGGGGTCATCAGAGGTTGCCCGGCAGCGCGGCGACGGTGGAGTCGAACTGCTCGCCAGCGGCCACCATGCAGGCCATGCCGTCGGGGTGCAGTATGACAGCCGTCCAGGTGCCGGTCTCGGCATTGGCGAACATCTGCACGACTGTGCCGTCGCCGTTCAGGCCAGACATGATCCGGCGCTCGCCGTAGCTATCAGCAAGGCCGACGACCATAGCCTCGTAGTTGACACACTGCGCGGTCTGCGCGTTGGCCGGCGCACAGGTGGCCAGCAGGAGGGCGGTGACGACGGCTCTCATTGGAAGACCTCCGCGACGTCCAGGTAGAACCCGACCAGTTGACGTTGTTCGTCGGACATGGCGCGCATCCGCAGCACCTCGCCGAGCGCCTTCTTGTCAAAGCCGCGACCCTTGGCCTCGGCCCAGACTTTCTTGATCGCGTCGCTGTACTCGGCGACCGCGACTGCCTTCTCGTCTTTCAGCCGCTCTATCCGCTGGGCGTAGCCCAAGAGCTCGTCTTTCGTGGCGGCGCTGTTGTGTCCGGCTTCCATGCGTACCTCCGTGGGTGAAGTCTGCCGCTGTAAGCCGTAAAGACGGACAGCGGCGGACGTTGAGATCAGGCGAACATGTCCGCGGCGCCCGCGCCGCTCGACCCTTCCGAGCCGCCTTCGATCGAGACGGACTCGAAGAAGGCGTTCGGGTCGCGCACGCCGTTGCCGCCTAGGGCGTCGTCCTGCTTGACGATCTGGACCATCGAGATGCCGAAGGACACGCCGTCACCGTTCGACGGGTTGTGCCAGGCATATGCGTTCAGCACCGGGTAGCCCCAATAGCCCGAGACGATCTCGTCGTCCGAAGCCAGTTGCACCTTGGCGTTGAAGACCTTGACGGCTTCGTTGCTGGTCGGGCGGATGAAGACGAACTCGGCGCCGAGGCCCGGGTGGATGTCGCCCGACTCCTTGTTGCGGGCCTCCTTGCCGTCGCCCAGCAGGATCGGGTTCTTGATGAGTCCCTGCTTGAAGCGCTCGACGCCCTTCTCGCCCCATTCGCCCTTGACGACCTCGGCGACCATCGCCTGCAGCTTTTTCATGCCCTCGGCGTCGGCCTTGGGCAGGATCAGCGTGCAGCCGAACTTCTCGACGCCAGCGTCATTGGCACGGCCCTTGCGCAGCGACTGCGCGTAGCTGAGCCGCATGAGGGGACCTTTGACCGCGTCCGTGCGGTAGAACTTCTTGGCCATCATTCACTCCTGTTCGATGGGCTGGAAAAACGTCTTGGCGGGAGCGGCGACCGCTCCGCGCGTCGTCTTGTCGGCGCGGGTCAGGTTGAACCCTGACGATTCCGCGATGACGAGGTCTGAGAGGGCCGAGAAGCCCTTCTTGCCGACAACCTTTTCGACCTGGGCGGGGGACATCAGCTTCGGCTCGTTGAAGAACTCGCCAGACTCCCGGCCCGTGGCCTTGCACAGGGCGTCGACGTCCGTCTCGTCGCGCCACTTGCGCGTCGCCCGCTTCGGGGTGAGGACGTAGACGCTGTCGCCAGCGGCCACGTCGACGCCCATTTCGGCCTGGTCCTGCGCGTAGGCCCGGACGGCGTTGAGCCAGTTCTGGATCATGTCCGCGTTGTCGAGGACGCGAACCATCTGCTCCATCGTCATGGTCTGGGGCGCTGGGGGTTGCGCCATACCGCCTTCGGGCTTGAAGAAGGTATGGGCCTCGGCCAGCGCTTTCGTCCGCAGGGCCGGGCAGGTCGGCTTGGCCTTGCAGAAGATGCAGTGGTCGCCCGCGGCGAGGTAAGCAGAAGCCCAACCTTCGTTGCTCGCGAAGCCGAAATCCCACTGAGCCTTCGCTGCTTTGGCCATCGCCTCCTGCAGGTCGACCGTCCAGTCGAAGAGGTCGATGACGTCGAACTCCTCGGAGCGGATCCGGCCGTCCGGGTGGGGCGCCCGGGGCTGCACGATGGTGGCGCGCACGGTGCGCCAGTCGCCGGGATTGGCGAGGACCGCCCCCAGAGCGTAGGTGCGGAGCTGCTTGTTGCCCACAGCTTCCACAACTACGCCCCGGCCCCCCTTCAGGTCGACGATTTCGATCAGGAACCAACGCGGGAAGATCAGGATTACGTCGCCAGTGCCACCCGCTTCAAACGGCAGTTTCAGGCTTGCGAGACTGAATTTCTGCTCGATGAGCATAATCGCGTCTTCGCCCATGGTGGCCTTGTAGTCGGCCATCCGCTTGCGAACGTAGTCCAGATGGGTCTGCGCTGTTTCGGCCATCTCCTCGTCGACGACGAAGGTGTGCGCCTTGGTTTTGCGGGTCGTGCCCAACAACGAGACCGCGTCAGCCCCGTTCCGCAAGCAGGTTTCCGCTACCTCGTGCGCAGCAGTGCCCCAAGCTGCGGCCTCGGATTCCTTGTCGGGCAGGCCAGCCGTCAGGGCCAGTGACCCCGGGCAGGCCCACAAGCGGTCCGAGGCCGATGCGGACCATGTGGCGTGCGCTCGCGCGCCGTGATCAGTCATTTCACCCTCCTGACTTCCAGATCGGCCCTGATTTTCCGGGACCGAAACTTCTTGGGGTGGCGAGACGCATTGGCGTAAGTCAACGTGCCGGAGAACGTCGACGGCTTCCGGTTGACGAGCGTGAAGGTCTCCCCGACCGCCATCTCGTCCCACGGGTGCTTACGCTTGGCCCCGGACGCCGTACGGCTGGGGTAGGGGCCGTCAATCACTCGCAGCCTCCAGGCGCTTGACGGCGGCCTCGAACGCGGCGGCATCGTCGGGGATGGCCGACAGCTTCGGGGCGCCCAGCAGGTCGGCGGCATTGGCGACCAGCTTGTCCATGCCGTGCCTGGCGACGTAGACCTGCATCGCGGCCTTCACGTCGTCGCGGGTAAAGACACGGGCCGCGGACGCTTCCTCGAAGACGTCGACGATCTCGGCTTCTTCGATCTCCTCGACCGGCTTCCGGTCTTCCGGGCTGGTCGTGATCTGCGCGGCCGTTTCCAGCTCGACGGTCGGGGCAGGGTCTTCCTTGGCCTTGCGGGTGCGCTTGGGCTTCTCGGCCTCGGCGGGCTGCGGGCTGGCCGCTTGGGCCTGCGCGGTGTAGTCTTCGCCGGACGTCGGGGTGGTGGCGCCGTCGCCGAAAGCTGCATCGGTTGAAGCGGTTTCCGCGCTCCACTTCGCGTCATAATAGGCGCTGTCGGCTTCGCGTGCTGCCTGATAGCCCGGCAGGGCGGCGGCGAGCCACGCCGTGGTGTTCGGGCCGTTGAGGTGGAACTCAATCTTCATGCGATGATCTCCTTGTTTGTCGCAACTTTCCTGATGACGATTGCCTGCAAGGCCTCGTCGACGGACCCCTCGAGGGCCGCCACACGGACGCGGGTCTGCCGCTTCTGGCCGTGGTTGGTGATGCGGAGCGCGGCCTGCTGCATGTCCTTGGGGACGAAGCTGCTCTCCACGAAAACGAGCTCGGCGGCGGCCGAGAGGTCGATGGCCTCGCCAGCGGCCACGATCTGGCCGATGAACACTCGGCACGCCGGGTCTGTCTGGAACATCTTGGTGGCCATTTCGCGGGCTTGTGGGGTTGTGCTGCCGTCAACCCGGACAACGCCATACTTCTTCAGCCGGTCCTCGAGTGATGACATGACGTCCTTGTGCCAGGCCATCAGCACGACCTTGTCGAGGCCGCTCTCCAGTTCCTCTTCCAGCGCATCTGCGACCCCGGCCGCCTTCACGGTCCCGGTCACGCGCCGCAGGATGCCAAGGGCCATCTCCAGCCCCTTCGTCTCGCCCGTCTCGGCGGCGTCCAGAATGTCGGCCCCGCCGGGGACAGCCTCCTCAATCTCGCGACGCTGGCGTTCTGCGATATGAATGGGCAAGAACTCGTAGACGGGAGGCTGGATTCCAACGTCCTTCTGCGTGCGCCGCAGCCAGAACCCGTCGAGCCCGGCCTTCAGCTCGGCCTCGTTCTTCCCGCCCACCACGACGTCGATCTTGGTCCAGCGGCTAATCGCTTTCCGTCGCACGACGCAGTACCTATGCAGGAAGTCGTCATACTTGGTGACGTCTGGCCAGCCCTTTTCTTCGTTGGCGGCCAAGCGTTCTGGGCACAGCGCCCGCATCATCGGGTAGAGGTCGTTGGGGGCGTTCGGGATGGGCGTGCCGGTCAGGCACCACACCCGGGCCGCGCTGTCCACCAGCCCCATGTCGCGGCTCGCGCCCCGGAAGACGCCGTAGACGGCCTGCGTGCGCTTCGTGTCGATCGACTTGGCGTAGTGGGCCTCGTCGAGGATCAGCAAGTCCCAGCGGGCCGCTTTCAGGGCCTCGGCGTGCTTGGCCACTTCGGACCAGGAGACGATCAGGCGCAGCGGCCCGTCCAGCTTGCCAAGGGCTCCGTAGACGGCGCGCGTGGGGAGGTCGAAGCCCGACCAGTCCTTGAAGCCGCGGACCCAGACAGGCCGCCCCGAGGCCGTGGTGATGACGAGGACGCGCGAAGCGAAGATGTCGTCTGCCGCCATGATCGCCGCGCCGGTCTTCCCGACGCGCGGGGCGTCCGCCAGCAGGGCGTAGTTCCTGTCTGACAGGAAATTGGCCCCGGTAATCTGGGAGGGGAGGGGCTGCATCTGCCTTATGCCTCCACCAACTTACCGCCTTCGCAGCGATACCAGGTGTCGGGCTTGATCCCGTCACGCCCCACGATCCCGCATGCGTTCGACACAATCGGCCCGTCACAGGTCGCGCGCTCAACGGCATAGAGGCCAACGCCTTCGACACCTTTCACCATGCCGCCTTGGCCTGTGGCCATGGCGTTGCTGCCCTGATAGCCCGACGCGGTGGCCGCGCCCCGAGTGCCCGACGCGGTGGCCGCGCCCCGAGTGCCCGACGCGGTGGCCGCGCCCTGATAGCCCGAC
>FRDC01004418.1_pt1 | contig 11520 bp, 10 predicted proteins | sample 1106171 | NCBI WGS metagenome assembly FRDC01 (sample SAMEA3930566, study PRJEB13176) | freshwater metagenome | biome: Drinking water system; feature: drinking water; material: water | place: Singapore | collected 2014-12-20
TCTGGCCGTAGAAAAGGCGTCGTAGACTGGCAGAATCATGATCTCCGGCGCCCACTTGATTCTCTATAGCCAGAATGCCGAGGCTGATCGCGCATTCTTCCGGGATGTGCTTGATTTCCCCTCTGTTGATGCGGGTCGCGGATGGTTGATTTTTGCGCTCCCGCCCACCGAAGCCGCGGTTCATCCGGCGCCTCAGGGAGGCAAACTCGAGCTTTACTGGATGACGGAAGACGTTCACGCGGCCGTGGAGATGTTGCAGTCCAAGGGCGTGGAATGTGGTCCAGTATCAGAGCAAGGTTGGGGCATCGTCACGGAATTGGCTCTGCCAAGTGGAGCGAAGTTGGGGCTCTATCAGCCCAAGCACCCAGTGGCGGTCACGCTGCGCTAGTCCCTCGCCGTAGTGAAACAGGCGCCACTTTCGAGCCTTGGTGATAAACTTTCTGGCCAGCGAGGTGCACCGATGTTTGGTCCCAAAGGCCCCTTCTGCCAGAGTTGCGGAATGCCACTTTCCAAAGATGCCCACGGCGGTGGAACAGAAGCCGATGGCCGAAAATCAACCGAGTATTGCAGCCACTGCTACACCGCTGGCCAGTTTACCGACCCCGCGATCACTCTCGATCAGATGGTGGCCAAAGTCCAAGGTAAGTTGAAGGAGATGGGCTTCCCCGGCTTCCTGGCCCGCACGCTCACCAAGAACATCCCCACCTTGCGCCGCTGGCAAGCATCCGCCCGGGCCGCTGTTTGACCCATTCTTAGTCCCGCAGCCAAGCAATAATCGCCCCGCTGCCACCTTCACCCGGCGTCGCCGCCTCCGTGCGGTCCACCAGCGGGTGGCGATTCAGCAGCTCCGCCACGGCCCGCTTCAGGATGCCCATGCCGTGTCCGTGCACGATGCGGATGCGGTCGACACTGGCCATTGACGCCTTGTCGATGAACCGCTCAATCTCATCGCGAGCCTCGTCGGCTGTCTTGCCGATCACGTTAATCTCACGCTGCGACAGTGTCCACGATGGTCCCGCTTCGAACGAGACATTCTTCGGCAGCTTCACGCCGGTCTGCCCCGGCGGCAGGATCTCGGTGATGTCTGTGCGCGGCACTTGTAGCTTCATCAAGCCCGCCTGCACTTCTACGTTGTCGCCCAGAATACGCCGCACTTGTGCGATCTCGCGCACACCCTGCACGCGCACCCGCACGCCCTCTTCCAGCTTCAGTTCGTTCTTCACCGGAGCCGCCGAGCCGATGACTGTACGGATCTGCTCGCGGATCTCGCGCTGCGCCTTGCTGGCGGTGAGCTGGGCTTGATCGGAGGCCTTGCGGCTGGCGGCCGTGGCCTTCACCTGCTCCACGGCGTCGCGCGTCTTCGATTCGACTTCCGCCAGCAGTGCGTCGATCTTGCGTTCTAGCTCTCGCTTCTTCTTGGCGTACTCGTCTTCGAGCGTTTGCTCTCGGGCAGCGAGCGCCGCCTTCAACTGCGCCAGTTCGCTCTCCCGCTGGCTGGCCTGCTCAATCTTCGCGTGCAGCTCGGTGATCAGCCGCGCAATGTCGCGCTCATTCGACGTCATGGCGGCGCGCGCCCGCTCAATTAACTGCGGTGGTAGCCCCAAGCGGCTGGCAATCGACAAACCCGCTGAGCGGCCTGGCGCACCTGTGCGCAGGATGTAAGTGGTGGTCAGCGTCTCTTCATCAAAGCCCATGCTGCCATTGACGACATTGGCTGCCGTGGCCCCATACACCTTCAACGCCAGCAAGTGCGTCGAGGCGATCACAAAGGCCCCGATGCCCTTCAGCGAATCCACCACGGCCACGCCCAACGCGCCGCCCTCTTCCGGATCGGTGGCCCGGCCCAACTCATCCAGCAGCACCAGCGAATCGGGCGTCGCCCCATCGACAATCAACGCTAGCCGCCGCACATGCGCGGAGAAGCTGGATAGCGATTCGGCAATCGACTGGTTGTCCCCAATGTCGGCCAGCACTTCATAAAAGATTGGCAGCTCTGCCTCTTCGCACGGCACCGGCAACCCGCTCTGCGCCATCAGCGCCAGCAGACCCGCGGTCTTCATGGCGACCGTCTTGCCGCCCGTGTTGGGGCCGGTGATCAGCAGGACGCGATGCTCGCGATCAAGCTCGATGGTGACCGGAACAATGCGCCCCTTCTTTTTGCGCAGCAGATCAGCCAGCAGCGGATGGCGCGCACCGCGCAGCTTCAGCCGGTCGCCAAAGGTGGGGATGACGCAATCAAAGTCGAGCGCATAGTCGGCCTTGCCGAACAGCAGTTCCAGTTCGCCCAACACGCGCACCGAAACGGGGACCGCATCGCCCGCCGCCCGCAACTTCGCCGTCAGCTCCCGCAAAATGCGGTGGACTTCGCGTGCTTCTTCTTCGGTGATTCGCACTAGGCCGTTGTTCAGATCAATGGTTTCCAGCGGCTCAATAAACAGGGTCTGGCCGGTGGAAGAAGCGCCATGGATGACGCCATCGGCCTGCTTGCGCCGTCCGGCCACCACCGGCACCACGTAGCGGTCATTGCGCACCGTGACGTACTCTTCCTGCAGCACGCCGTCATCGCGGTGGGCCTTCACAAACTTGTCGAGCGAATCGCGGATCGATTGCTGTTGCCGCACGCGGTCCCGCCGCAAGCGCATCAGCGCGACACTGGCATCATCGGCCAACGTGCCATCGGGCATCACCTTGCCGTCGAGCTCGCGTAGCAGCGGCTTTAAATCTGGGATCGGCGCCACGCGCTCCGCCAAGCGGCCACCGGCTGCCGTCAACTGCTGGCGAGCCTCATGCGCGCGCCCCAGCACCACGCCCACCGCGAACAGCTCTTCGCCATCCAGCACCGCGCCCTCAATCCGCAACCGCGCCGCCGCTTCGGCCACATCGGGCAGATCGGAAAAGCGCAAGCGCGACGGGCTATTCAGTTTGGCGGAACGTGAGGCCTGCAAATAAGCGATCGCCTCGGCCGTCTCGGCCAGCACCTCTTCAATCGCCGCGCGATCGGTCGACGGCCCCAGCTCTTCCAAACGCGCGCGCCCCAGCGGGCTGGGGACATAGCGCTTCAGGATCGCCCGCAGCTCATCGAACTCCAGGAGGTCACTGCTCCACGGGCAGAAGTCAGGCGATTCGGAGCTAGGCGTTGGGGCGTCCACGGTAGGCCTTTTCGATGATCGGCAGCGTGCCGGAGGTCAATTGATATTGTCCCAGGTCGCCGAGCGATACCCAACGCGCATCGGCTACATCGCTGGCCGCGTGGAGCGTGCCGCCAATGACATCGCAACGGTAGTCGATCAACACGTAGTGATACTTGGTGCGCCCTTCTGCATCGGGTGTGATGCGCTCAAACACTTCCACCACTTCGCGTGGCTCCACCTCAAGACCCGTCTCTTCCTTCACCTCGCGCTTCATCGCCTCACGCAGGATCTCCCCGGTCTCCACCGCGCCGCCCGGAATGGTCCAGTAACCTTTCAATGGTTCCTTGCCGCGCTGGATCAGCAGAATCTGTTCGCCCTGAAAAATCAACGCTCCCACGCCCAAGATGGGGCGCGGCGGGTAGGTGCGGTCATCCGGTGGAGCCGGAACTGTCGGCGGATGCATCAATTGGTGGGTTCCAGCGGATACTGCGCCGAACCCTTCACCTTCACCTTGATCCGGTAGACCGACGTGCGGCCCGTGACGTAAAGCGTCGAATAGTCGCCATCGCCAAACGAAACATTGGCGGGCGTCTCCGGTATCTCAATCGTGGTCAGCAGCGCGCCCTTGGGCGAATAGACAAACAAGGCCCGCGCCGTGACGTAGAGGTTGCCCTTTTCATCCACCTTCATGCCATCCGGGACGCCGTCAATCTTGTCGACGACGACCCGCTCATTCGTCGCGGCGCCCTTGCCGTCCAAGTCATAGGCCCGCACATTGCGGTCATCAGAATTAGCGACGTAGAGAATACGGCCATTGGGTGACAGCGCAATGCCGTTTGGCCGTCCCGATGGCTTGGCTACCAGTTCAATCTCCGGCGCGGCGTTGCCCTTGGCGGGCAGCAGGTGGTAGATGCCGTAGAAGTCCATCTCGCGCGTGTCGGCCTGATTGCCAAAGGCCGGATCGGTGAAATAGATGTGGCCGTCCTTGCGGGCCACAATGTCGTTGGGAGCGTTGAAGCGCTTGCCTTCAAACTTTTCGGCCAGCACTGTGATCGTGCCGTTCTTCTCCGTGCGGACCACGCGCCGCGTGCGGCTTTCACAGCTCAACAAGCGGCCCTGGGCGTCAAACGTATTGCCATTGGTGCCATTGGAGTTGTCGCGGAAGACTGAGGTGCCTTTGGAATCCAGCTTCAGGATCTTGTTGGAGGGCACATCGCTGAACAGCAGAAACTGATCCCGCGACCACACTGGACCTTCGGTAAACACATGCGCGGCGGAGACGCGTTCCACTTTGATATCGGAGAAATCCTGCGCCAGGCCCAACGCCGCAGTAAAAACCAGTGCCGCACCCCAAAGCAAGCTCGTCACATCTGCTATTTTATGCACATGAAGGGCTTTCTCCTATTGCTGATCGGCATTGCTGCATTCGCCGCCGTCGACGATTACACAACGCAGATCACCAAGTGGCGCGAAGAGATGGAACAGCGCCTGAAGGCCGAAGATGGCTGGCTCACGGTCTCCGGCCTCCACTGGTTGCAACCGGGCGACACTCGCTTCGGTGCCCATTCTTCCAATGGCATCGTGTTGCCCTCTGAATCGGCCCCGGCACTGGCCGGTATCTTCCGCTTTGACGGCAATCGCGTGCAAGTGATCCCCATGCCCGACGTGGCTCTGATCGTGGGCGACATGCCCGTGCTGAACGGCACCCTGGTGAAGGATGACTCCGATGGCAAGCCGTCGGATGCCATCAAGTTGCGCGATGTCACGATGCTGGTGATCAAGCGCGGTGACCGCATCGGCGTCCGGGTCAAGGACAAGAACGCCAAGATTCGCCGCGAGTTCACTCACCGCAACTGGTTCCCGGTGAATTCGAGCTACAAGGTCGAGGCCGCCTACAAGCCCTACGCCAAGCCCATCGCCCGCCGCATCCCCACCGTGCTCGATGGCGTGGTGGAAGACCATGAGGCGATCGGCGTAGCTGAGTTTACCTTGAACGGCGAGAAGCTGGCGCTGGAGGCACTGAAGTCCGACACCCAGCTCTTCTTCGTCTTCCGCGACAAGACCGCCAACAAGCAGACCTACGGCGCCGCCCGTTTCCTCTACGCCGCGGCACCCAAAGCCGGCAACACCATCACGCTCGACTTCAACAAGGCCTACAATCCGCCCTGCGCCTTCAACCCCTGGACCACCTGCCCCCTGCCGGTGAAGCAGAACATCCTGCCCATCGCCGTCGAAGCGGGTGAGCTGAAGTACGACCACTAAAGAACTCGCGCCGCCGAACGCGTAGCGCGCTGGAGTATCGTGAAAGGCACACGATGCGCCTGCTTTCACTCTCGCTGGTTTTGCTGCTTCCCGTCCTGTTTGCCGCCGATGCGGATCTGATCCTCCATCATGGCCGCGTCTTGACCGTTGACGCCAAATTCACCGTCGCGGAGGCCGTCGCCATCAAGGCTGGTCGCGTCATCGCCGTCGGCACCAGCGCGGACCTGCTGCGCACACAGAAGGGTGCCAAGACCCAGTTGATCGACCTGGCTGGCAAGACCGTGCTGCCCGGCTTGAACGATGCCCACGTGCATATCTTGAGCGCCGCCTTAAGCGAATACCGCCGCAAGCTTCCGCCGCTCAATAGCATCGCGGCCATCCAGGACTATATCCGCCAGCGTGCCGCCCAAACGCCCAAGGGCGAATGGATCATCGTGCCCCGCACACTGCCGCCGCGCTTGCAGGAGATGCGCTTTCCCACGCGCGAAGATCTGGATGTGGCTCCGGACCATCCCATCGCTTTTGACGGTAGCTATGTCTGGTCTGCCAACACGCTGGGCTTGAAGATCAGCGGCATCACTCGCGACACGCCCAATCCGCCGGGCGGGGAAGTGGTGAAGGGCCCCAATGGCGAACCCAACGGCATCCTCCGCAACGCCGCGCAGCTGCTGAAGGGCGCTCAGAAGAGCGACCCGTTCACCGAAGAAGAAAAGCTCAACGCCATGGAACAGATGCTCCGCACCTACGCCGCCGCCGGTCTGACCGCAGTGGGCGATCGCGCGGTTACGGAAGAAGATGTCACGCTGCTCAACAAGCTAAAGGCCCAAGGCCGCTTGCCTATCCGCGTCGCCATGACCTGGCGCATCGATGCCTCGCGGCCCGTGGAGCAGGTGGAAGCCGAGATCAAGCAACGTCCCTGGCGCACCGGGCAGGGCGATGAGTGGCTGAAGTTCTCGACCTTTAAGGTGACGCTCGATGGCGGCCAGTCCGTCGGCACTGCCTATCAGCGCATGCCATACGGCGCTTTCGGCCGTCAGCTCTATGGCCAGACCAACCCGGATGCGCGCGGCACGCTCTTCGTCGAACCGGAAAAGCTGTATCGCATCTTCCGCACCGCCAGCGACTCCGGCTGGCAGTTGACCGCCCACGTCCAAGGCGGCGCGGCCATCGACAACCTGCTCGATGCCTTTGAGCGGCTGAACAAAGAAAAGCCCATCGCCCAACGGCGCCACCACGTGATGCATGGCAGCTTCATGAGCCAGGACGCGCTGGACCGCATGAAGCGCATGGGCGTGGCCGTGGACGCGCAGCCGGGCTGGATGTACTTCGATGTTCCTGCCCTGGGCCGCGTCTTTGGCCTGGACAAGATGCGCTACTTCTTCCCGCTGGCCAGCTATTTGAAGATGGGCATCCCTGTGGCGGGCGGCAGCGACCATATGATCGGCTGGGGCAAGGACACCGCTGTCAACGCCTTCAACCCCTTCTTCAACATCTGGATGTCCGTCGTCCGCAAGACCCGCGAGGGTAACGACTTCTATCCCGAAGAACGCGTTGACCGCCGCGAAGCCCTCAGAATGTGGACCACCNNCGGCGCCGCCTGGATCCAGTTCAGCGAAAAGCAGCGCGGGTCACTCGAGGTAGGCAAGTTGGCTGATCTGGTCGTGGTGGAACAGGACTTCCTCAGCTGCCCCGAAGCCGAACTGCGGGCCATCGCTCCCGTGATGACGATGGTCGAAGGCCGCGCGATCTACCAGCGCAAGTAGCCCCTCGACCGGATGGCGCCTCCGCTTGTGTCAGCCCCATGCGTTAGCTTGGGGCTATGCCGGGGTTGCTGGACTGACACCAATCTCAAGCATGGCGCTGATAACGTGCCTGGCGGTTCAAAGCCGTAAGCGCAGCGCGATCAGGGATACAATCAGGGGCGATGATGCGTATCACTCTTGCCGCCGCTTTGTTCTGCGGCTCGTTCGCCTTTGCCCAGGCCCCCACCGCTTCTGATGATCCGGTAAAGCTCAAAGCTGACTTTGAGCGTGCCCAGCGCACGTTGCAGGATTGGCCCAACCTCGCCCGCTATCGGGCCGACAACGAAAAGCTCGCCCCACCGGCCGCGGGCGAAAAGCGCGTCGTCTTCATGGGTGACTCCATTACCGATGCCTGGGGCCGCCGAGGCGGCACATTCTTCCCCGGTAAGCCCTACGTCAACCGCGGCATCAGCGGCCAGACCACACCGCAGATGCTGATCCGCTTCCGGCCCGACGTGATCGCCCTCAAGCCTGCGGCGGTCGTGATTCTGGCGGGCACCAACGACATCGCGGGCAACACGGGCCCGATGACGCTGGAGATGATCGAGGACAACATTGCCTCCATGGTGCAACTGGCCAAGGCCAACGGCATCAAGGTGGTGCTGGCCTCCGTGATGCCGGTCTGCGACTACCACCGCCCGCAGATGGCCCGCCGACCACCGGAAAAGATCATCGCCTTGAACAAATGGATAGCCGACTATGCCGCCAAGCAGGGCGCGGTCTATCTCGACTACTACTCGGCCATGCTCGATGACGCGAAGCTACTCCGCAAAGAGATCACCGGCGACGGCCTCCACCCCAACGACGCCGGCTACGCCATCATGGAACCGCTGGCGCAGGCAGCCATCGATAAGGCGCTGAAGAGCAAGTAGACTGGGCACTGCCGGCGGCAGGCAACCAGTCCGGAGTCCTGCCGAGCCGCGACCGCAAGGAAGCGGTCTGCCACCGTTACCACGTTTGACCTACTGCGCCACGCTCAGCACATAGAGCGCGTTGCCCATCGTCACGGCGACATACTGCTTGCCGTCCACCGCATAGCTGATCGGGTTGCCGCGCGCCTGGCCGCCAGTTTCAAAGCGCCATAGCTCTTTGCCCGTCGTTGCCGACAACGCAAAGATCTGCCCTTCCGCCGTGCTGCCGAACACCAGGTTGCCCGCCGTTGACATCACGCCGGACCAGGGCGGGGTGAACAGCTTGTACTCCCACTTCACGTTGCCCGTCGCCGGATCAAAGGCGCGGATCGCCCCCCACAGCACTTCGCCCGGGATACTGCGGAAGCCACCGCCGTTGAACTGCTCGCCGGCCTTGTACTCGGCTTCACCCTTGAAGTACTGCGAGCCCGATTCGCGCACCGCGACATAGAGAAACCCCGTCTCCGGGCTAAAGCTGGGGCTGTACCAGTTGCTCGCACCCGATACCGATGGCCACACCTGGGTGCCTTCCACACTGGGCGATGTTGCCGGCACCCGCACCGGGCGGCCGCTATCATCCAGACCCTTGGCCCAGGTCTGCTTGGCGTAGGGCTTGCCGGTGATGAACTGCCCGGTCACGCGATCGAGCACATAGAAGAAGGCATTGCGATTCGGGAACACCACCAGCTTGCGCGGCTGTCCGGCCACGTTCGCATTCACCAGCACCGGCACGGCGGTGGAATCCCAGTCATGCACGTCATGCGGCGTGAACTGGAAGTGCCACTTCAGCTTGCCCGAATCCGCATCGATCGCCAGGATGCAATCGGAGTAGAGATTGTCCCCCGCGCGGACATCGCCATTCCAGTCAGGCCCGGGGTTGCCGGTGCCCCAATAGACGAGGTTCGTTTCCGGGTCATACGTGCCGGTCACCCAAGTGGCCGCCGCCCCCGTCTTGCCGCTATCACCAGCCCAAGTCTGCCCACCCGGTTCGCCCGGCATCGGAATTGTCCAGAAGCGCCACGCACGCTTTCCGGTCGCCACATCGTAGGCATCCAGGAATCCGCGCACGCCGTACTCTCCACCCGCCATGCCGGTAATCACCTTGTCCTTCACGATCAGCGGAGCCCCCGTGAGCGAATAGCCATCCTTGTAGTTGGCGACGGTGACGTCCCACAGGATCGCGCCCGTCTTCGCATTCAAGGCCAGCAAGTGCGCGTCCAGCGTTCCCAGAAACACCAGATTGCCCGACACCGCCACGCCCCGGTTCACCTGCCCGCAGCAGACCCGCAGATCGCTGGGCATCGAGCGGCGATACTTCCAGATCGGCCGCCCCGTGCGCACATCAATCGCGGTCAGGTTGCTGGGCGGCTCAGAAGCGTACATCACGCCATCGACGACAATCGGCGTGCCCTCGAAGCGTTGTAGCGAGTTCACCTGATAGGTCCATTCCACCTTCAGCTTCGCGACGTTTGATTCGTTGATCTGCTTCAACGGCGAAAAGCGGTGCCCCGCATAGTTGCCGGAATAGGTCAGCCAGTTGTGTGGCTCGGCGGAAGCCTTCGCAATGCGCTCCGGCGTCAGTTGGCCAAAGGCCAGCAGCATGGTGCCCAGCGTCAGGGCCGTCATCTTGGAGATGCTCATTGGATGCCTCGCAGTTGGGTGAGGTAAGCCACTATGTCATCGATCTCTTGCGCCGACAGTTTGTCGCTGTAGGAAGGCATTAGCGACTTCTGCGCGATGCGCAACTCCTTCAGGTCGGTCTTCCAGAACGAATGCAAGCGATTTCCACGGTCGCGCACCTGGATGGAGTAGGTGTCTTCATTCATACGAATGCCGCTCAATGCCGTGCCCGCCTTGGTGGTCAGATGCACTTGCAAAAAGCCAGCCGAATCGCGGTCCGGATCAGTCAGCTTGCGGCGCAAGTAACCGGGTCCGCGCCGCAACCCGATGTCGGTGAGCGCTGGGCCCAACTCGCCGCCGTTGCCGCGCACGATATGGCATCCCAGACAGCCGCCCTTGCCCGTGGCCAAGGCCTCGCCCCGCTGCGGGTCACCCGCCACCGGAGCCGTATCCAACTTGCCCAAGGTACGCACAAAGGCCGCGATCTGCCAGATCTCTTTGTTGGTCAGGTTATGTGAAGGCATCTCCGTTTCCGGCACACCGAAGCGGATCACCTTCCACAGAGCGAGGTCATCCGGACTGCGCGGCAGAATCGGCGTGGCGAGATTGGTCCCCTTGCCGCCATCGCCCATGGGGCCGTGACAGCCCGCACAGCGTGCCCCATAAATCTTCCGCCCCATCTCCACATCGGCGGGCGAACTGTGCGGATTCTTCGCCGTGGTTGGAACATCGACCAGAATTTGCGCGTGAAATAGCAGAACCCAAGCCAGCACGATGAGTGTATACCTCCCTCAGACAGCGATTGAGTCTATCGCAGGTGCGGCAGTGATGGGGATGTGATTTAATACCCTCCGTTTCCGGGAATGCCGCAAGGGGCAACTCTTGCCTGGAAAGCTTAGGCTTCTCACCGCCACGTTGAAACGGGAGCGCCCCGCCCAGCACATTATGTAAAGCAATCAAGACGGGTTGATCGACGGACTGCCCCCTCCGCCGCCTGTTCGAGTGGGGGGCGAATATTGTTCTACCGGCGCACCGCCGTTAATGGTGCCAGAAAGGATGTCATGGACGATTCCAGCATCCAGAACCTGCGGTCGCCGCACCGCGAATATGCGCAACAGGTCCTGTTGTCGTATCCCGGCGTGAAAATCGCCTATGACGTGACGTTTGAGAACGTATGGAAGCTGTTTCTCGACAGCGGCTTTCTCTATCCTGAAAAAGTGTCGCGGCTGGAGCCTTTGTTGCCGGAGATCCATTCGACGATGCGCACGATGCTGGCCTGCAATGGCGAGGTGATGTCGACCGTGGTGATTGGACCACCGGAGGCCTTGGATGCGCACATCAGCTTGCTGCGGTGGTGTGACGAAACCTGGATCGTGCAGCACCTGGCGGCGTTGCCCCTAACCGGGCGCGGAGCGGATGCCACGGCACGCCTAAATCTGGCTTTCTCCTATTACGGGCGGATTCGCCCCGATATCGTCTGGGCCAAGATGTACTTCCGGCCCAACAATGTCTGGCCCGCGCGCGTATTTGGAGGTTTTGCCCGGGGCGTCGAAGATCCGGCGACAGCGGATCTGCGAGTCTTCCACTACCTGGTGGCCCCGGTGGACAGTGCCTGTCCAGAAGTGTCCGCCGGTGTCAATGTCCGGTCCGCGACGGATACCGATTCGGAGATCGTGCGGGAATGGTTTCAGGAGCGGGGGCGCCATGCCGAGCTGGCTGCCAACCACCTCGATCGCGTCAACTACTCCTCCGCTGCGCACCAGAGTCTCGGTCTGACCCGCCGTCGCGAAGGCC
>FRDC01004084.1_pt2 | contig 11513 bp, 10 predicted proteins | sample 1106171 | NCBI WGS metagenome assembly FRDC01 (sample SAMEA3930566, study PRJEB13176) | freshwater metagenome | biome: Drinking water system; feature: drinking water; material: water | place: Singapore | collected 2014-12-20
GGCCGAAGACGCGGCCAGCGAGCAGGACGAGCACACCGCCGCCTACCGCGCCGACCGCGCCCGCAACGAGCGCCTGAAGGCCGAGCGGGCCGAGATCGAGCTGCAGCGCCTGCGCGGGGAGCTGGTGCCTGCCCGCGAGGCCGAGCAGCTGCAGTTCACCGCCGGCCGCATCGTGCGCGATCGCATCGAGACCGTTCCTGCGCGTGCCGCGGCTGACCTGCACGCGCAGATCCTGCTGCTGGTGCCCGAGGAACACCGCGCAGCCGTGGCAGCCGGCCTGCAGCTGCACGTGTTCGAGCGCCGCCTGGCTGACCTGCTGCGCGAGGCGCTCGCCGAGGCCAGCCAGGCCATCGAAGAGAGCCGACGTGACGACGACGAGCCCGATTGACCGCTGCCGCCGCGCCTACGCCGCCGGCCTGCGGCCCGACGAGCCCGTGTGGGTGGACCAATGGGCCGAGGCCAACCGCGTGCTGCCGCCGGACACGCCCTTCGCCGGCCCCTACCGCAACCGCCTGACGCCGTACCTCATCGACATCCAGCGCGCCATGTCGCCGGCGTCGGAGTACAGCCAGGGCTGGTGGCAGAAGCCCGTGCAGATCGGCGGCTCCGTCTCGGGCGAGAACATGATCGCCACCTGGATCTGCGCCGCGGCCGGCTCGGTGCTGGTGGTGTTCCCGACGCTGGAAGACGCCAAGCAGTGGGAGCTGTCGCGCTTCGAGCCGCTGCGCGCCAGCACCCGCGAGCTGCGCCGGCGCATCCGGCCGGCCGAGGAGAAGGGCGCCGACAACACCAAGCTGCGCAAGAAGTACCCCGGCGGCGTGATGCGGCTGATGGGCAGCAACCGGCCCATCAAGTCCAGCACCATCCGCTACGTCAAGTTCGAGGAGCCGGACGACTACGCCCCTGACGTGGCCAAGCAGGGCAGCCTCATCGACCAGGCCATCGCCCGCACCAAGAACTTCGGCCGGCGGCGCAAGATCTACGGCGACGGCACGCCCACCATCGTGGGCCAGAGCGCCATCTGCGCCCAGGTGCAGCGCGGCGACCAGCGGCACTGGCGCCTGTTCTGCCCCGACTGCCAGCACCCGCAACGCCTGGTGTGGACCCAACTGCGCTGGGTGGACGGCGATCCGTCCACCGCGCGCTACGCCTGCGCCGAGTGCGGCGCGCTCAACAGCGAAGAGGCCTGGAAGGTCCACAACTACGCCGAGCGCGAGCCGGGCTGGACCGAAGAGCAAGCCGCCGCCGCCGGCCGCGCGCACTGGATCGCCACCGCGCAGGGCGAGCCCGGCGTGGCCAGCTGGCTCGGCTTCAACGCGCTGGGCGCGCCGCTCGGCTGGCGGCCGTGGCCCGAGCTGGTGGTGGAGTGGCTGGCCGCGCAGGGCGATCGCGAGAAGCTCAAGGTCTTCTTCAACAACATCCTGGCCGAGCCCTACACCGAGGACATCGCGGCCAGCGTGGGCGCCGACGTGCTGCAGGCCCGCGCCGAGCGCTACGAGCTCATGACCTGCCCCGCCGGCGGCCTGGTGGCCTGTTCCAGCGTGGACGTGCAGGACAACCGCCTCGAGGTGCTGATCCGCTGCTGGGGCCGCGCCGAAGAAAGCTGGGGCGTGTGGTACGGCCAGATCTGGGGCGACCCGGCTCTGGCAGACGTCTGGACGAAGCTGCGCGACCTGCTGGACACGCCGCTGCGGCACGCCCACGGCCAGCAGATGCGCGTGGACGCGGCCTTCATCGACGCGGGCGGCCACCACGGCGAAGACGTGTACGCCTTCTGCCGCGACGCGCAGCTGCGGGGCCGCCAGTGGCACGCCATCCGCGGTGCCAAGGACTACTACGCGCCGCGCCTGGGCAAGCCGAAGAAGATCGACTTCAACTGGCGCGGCGCCGACGTGCCGGGCGGTGTGCTGCTGCGCTTCGTGGGCACGCAGTCAATCAAGAACCTGATCGACGGGCGCCTCAAGATCGAGCGGCCTGGCGGTGGGTACTACCACTTCCCGCTGGCCTTCCCGAAGGACTACTACGAAGGCCTGCGCAAAGAGCGGCGCGAGTGGCGGCGCGACAGCAAGGGCCGCAAGGAACTCTGGTGGATCAACGCCGCCGGCAACGAGCCCTGGGACCTCGAGGTCTACAACTACGCGGCCTTCCTGTTCTGCATGCAGGGCCAGCACGCCGAGACCGTGTGGCGCGCGCGCGAGAAGCTCTTCGGCCCGGTGCGCCAGCTCGAGCTGCTCGACCAGGCCGATGCCCCCGCCGGCCAACCCACGGCCGTGCCCGGCGGCGAGGGCGCCACCGAGATCGTCGACGACCAGGCCGCCGAGCAGGAAGCCGCCCGTGCACCGCTGCCCGCGCGCGCGATGCCACCCCCGAACAAGCCGCCGCGCCCACCCAAGCGCAGCGGATTCGTCAACCGCTGGAGATGAGATGAAACTCACCCGCCACCACGACCCCGCCACCATCACGCCCGAGGCCCGCCAGGCCGGCGTGCAGCCGCGCATCACGCACGTGACGGTGCACCACACCGGCCTGAGTGCGGAGCAGAACTTCGACGACGGCCTCATCGACCAGGCGCTCGTCCAAGGCTGGGCCACGCTCGAGGGCGACCGCCTGCTGCTCAAGACCGACGGCGAGCCCCTGCGCTACACCGTCAACCGCATGCCGGGCTACTTCTGCAAGAGCACCGGCGAGCCCATCCCCATCAGCGCCAAGGCCTGGGCGCGGTTCCGTTTCGGCGGCGACTCGGCGCTCTCTCAGCCCGAGGCCAAGGCCTGGCTGGCCGCGCGCGGCCTGGCGCCGAACGACTACGACATCGCGGTGGCCTACCACTGCGTGCTGGACGCCGACCAGCACGAGCGCCTGCGCGCCGTGCCCGACGCGAAGGGCTCCCTCGTGGCCGCCCACACCCTGGAGGTCTGAGCCATGGCCAACTTCGTCTTCAACATCGCCCTGGGCCGCGTCGTCCAGTGGTACGACAACATCGACGGCAACAACCCGGCCAACTCGGCGTTCATCATCGCGGCGTTCAACACGTCGGCCACCGACACCACGCTGCGCCGCCTGGACACCTTGGCCGCCATCGAGGCCGACGCCAACACCGCCGAGGTCACCAACAGCGGCTACGCCCGCAAGACGCTGACCGACGCCGACCTGGTGGCCTGGACGCCCGACGACGTGAACGACCGCGTCGACCTGGACGTCCCCGACCAGACCTGGACCGGCGTGGCCGCCGGCACCGCCTGGACGGACCTGGGCATCTTCTACGACGGCGACACCACCGCCGGCACCGACAGCAACCTGCTGCCCGCGACGTGGCACGACTTCCCGGTCACGCCCAGCGGCGCCGACGTGGTGGCGCAGATCAACGCCGCTGGCTTCTACCGCGCCAGCCCGGTCTGATCGGCCAACACGATGGCCCTGCGCGTCCCGAACAAGGCCGCTGCTGCCTACGCGCGGCAGGCCGGCGGCTTTGCCGACCTGGTGGACCAGATCTCGGCCGCGCTGGCCGGCGACGGCGTGCTCGTGGGCATGGGCGTGTCCGCGCAGGGCACGCCCGACATGACGGTGGCCGTGGCCGCGGGGCAGGTGCGCATCGGGGGCTACTTCGCGGCCTACGCTGGGGCCAACGTCACCATCACCGCGGCCGACTCCACCAACCCGCGCTTCGACCTCATCTGCTGCGACCACAACGGCACCGTCTCGCGCGTGGGCGGTACCGCGGCCGTGAGGCCCGTGCCGCCTGACATCCCGGCCAACAGCATCCAGCTCGCGCAGGTGTACGTGCCTGCCGGTGCCACCAGCATCGACAACCCGAAGATCGTCGACAAGCGCCCCACGGTGGTGGACTTCTTCGACTTCTTCGACGAGTTCCTGCCCGGTGCGCTGGTCACCACAGGCGACATCGGCGCCGGCGCCTGGGGCACCACTGCGGCCGGCACGGCGGCCAACGCCGTGCAGACCGGCGAAGACAAGCATCCGGGCATCCTGCGCCTGGTGTCGGGCGGCACCTCGGGCAACAACTCGCGGCTGCACCTGGGCAGCTCGGCCACCGCGGCGCCCCTGCTGCCGGCCAACCTGGCGCGCGCGCGCTTCCTGGTGCGCATCCCCACCATCACCACGCTGGCCGTCAAGCTCGGGCTTGGCGTGGACGTGAGCGACAACGCCGCCGGCACGCTGGGTACGGCCGGCGCGTTCGTCGAGTTCGTGCCCGCCACCAGCGCCAAGTGGCGCTACACCACGCGTCAGGCCAGCACCAGCACCACCAACGCCGACACCGGCGCCGACGTGGCGGCCAACACCTGGTACCAGTTCGACATCCTGCGCCGGCAAGACGGCAACTGGCAGTTCCTGAAGAACGGGGCGCTCGCCTTCACGCACTCGGCCAACCAGCCCACCACGGCCTGCACCGTGGGCGCCCTGGTGCACACGCTCACCGCCGCGGCGCGCAGCCTGGACATCGACCTCTGCGGCCTGAACTTCGCGCCGCTGGGCAACCGCTGGACCTGAGCAGGGCCGTGAGCAGGACGCTGGCGCTGGTGTACCCGGACGCGGCCACCCGGGCCGATCCGTCGTCCATCGTCGTCTATTCGACCGGGTTCGGCGGACCCGACGAAGACCCGCTCAGCGAGGGAGGCGCGTGGGTCAAGAACCCCGCCAACCCCTGGTCGCAGATGCGCCTGATCGGCGGCAACGCGGTGGGCTCGCAAGGCGTGGGTGGCAACAGCGGCAACGACTACAACGATTCCTACGCCATCAACAAGGCGCGGGTCTGGGGCAGCAACTACGTCCTCGACGCCATCGTCTATCGCAGCGCGTCGATCGGCTCTGGCAACCATGAGGTCGAGTTGCTGGTGCGCATGGCAGACGACGCCGACAGCGTGCGTGGCGTCGAGGTCCTGCTCAACAAGGACGGGCTCATCCAATGCTTTAGGTGGAATGACTCGTTCGGCTCGTTTACGCCGCCGGCCGGCTTCACGCCGACGGGCAATGTCAATGTCGGGTCAGTGCCCAACGGAGCCCGTTTCGCCGTCAAGGTGCAGGGCAACACGATCTCGGTCTACTACTCGTCGGATGGCAGCGAGCCCGCGCTGCAGTGCACCTTCGACATGACCGAGCCGGGCGACTTCGTCTGGACCAACGGCGACCCGGGCATCGGCCAGTTCTGCCGCCCGGCCATCGAGGCATCGAACGCCGCGCACTTCGGCTTCCAGTTCGTAACCATCACCAAGCTCGCGGCCTGACGCCCCATGACGCTGCTCAACCGCGACACCGCCAACCGCGCCAACGAGAGCCCGCTGGCCTCGCCGTGGGTGGAGAGCAACGCCGGCGCGACCATGCGCCTGGTGAGCAACATGTTCGCGGCCACCACGGGCGGCGCGAACTGCATTTACCGCGACACCGCGGTCACCTACCCCACCGAGCACGAGGTGGAGGTGACCATCGGCGCGGTGGACACCGGCAACGCCTTCGACGCGGGGCCGGCCGTCTCCGTCACCGCCGGCGGCAACGCCTATGTGGTGACCGCGTACAACGGCACCACGGCCGAGCTGTACCGCGTGGCGTCTGGCGGCTTCGGCTCGCAGGTGGCCTCGGGCGCATGTGTGCCCGCCGTGGGTGGCGTGCTGCGGCTGCGGCGCGCCACCTCTGGCGCAAACGCCGTCATCACGTGCTGGTACAACGGCACGCAGATCTTTCAGTACACCGACACCAGCCCGCTGGCCGCCGGCGCGGGCGGCATGTTCATCTACGGCGGCGTCGAGCGCTTCGACGAGTACGCCGGCTTCGACCTCACCGCCGGCACCCCGGTGGGCCAGGCGAGCGAGACCAACACGGCGCAGCCCATCACGCAGGGCGGCCCGGTGCCCGTGGGCCAGGCAGCCGAGCGCAACGAGGCGCTGCCGATCGACGGCGTGGACCTGGCCCAAGCCGAAGACCTGTTCACCTTTGGCGACGACACGGGCAACGAGTCGTCGATGGGCGGCCTCAAGCTGCTGGGCGGTTTCCCGGCTGCAGGCGCCACCGTCACCGTCAACCCCGCCAGCGAGACCAACCTGGCGCAGCCCATTGCGGCGCGCCTGGTGCAGACGCTTGCACAGGCTGCCGAGAGCAACCTGGCGCAGCCCATCGCGGCGCGCCTGGTGCTCCCGGTGGGGCCGGCGGCGGAGAGCGACACCGCGCAGCCGCTCGGTGCCCGCCTGGTGCAGGCGCTGGCCCCGGCGGCCGAGGCCGACGCGGCGCAGCCCATCACCACGCCCGGTGCCGCGGTGGTGGGCCAGGCTGCCGAGAGCAACCTGGCGCAGCCGGTGGGCGCCGTGTTGCGTGCCTCGCTGGGCCAGGCGGCGGAGAGCAACACCGCGCAGGCTTTCACGGCGCGGCTGCTGCGCACCCTGGGCCAGGCTGCCGAAGCCGACGCCGCGCAGCCCGTGGCCGCGCGGCTGGTGCAGGGTGTAGGGCAGGCGGCCGAGAGCAACACGGCGCAGGCCTTCACGGCGCGCCTGCTGCGCACCCTGGGCCAGGCTGCCGAAGCCGACATCGCGCAGCCCGTGGCCGCGCGACTGGTGCAGGGTGTAGGGCAGGCGGCGGAGAGCAACACGGCGCAGGCCTTCACGGTGGGCGGCGGCGCCGGCACCCTGGGCGTGGCGCTCGAGCTCAACGCCGCGCTGTCCGTGCAGGCCATGCTGCGCACCGCCATCGCGCAGGCGGCCGAAGCCAACGCCGCGCTGGCCATGGTGCCGCAGTACCTGCGGCTGGTGGGGCCGGCGGCCGAGAGCGACGCCGCCCTCGTCGTGCTGGCCGCGCAGCTGCGCCAGGTGGGCATTGCGTCCACGCTCGAGCAGGCGCTGGCGTTCGGCACGCCCGGCGTCCAGCCCACGTGGCCGGCGGGCGGGCCCGTGCGCATCGGCAGCGCATCCCTGTCCAGCTCGGGGGCGCGCATCGGCGCCGCCTCGTTGAAGGCCATCAACAGAAGGATCGGCTGATGCAAGTGCAAGAGCTTTTCGCGGGCGACAGCCTCAGCTTCCTGGTGGAGGGCGGAGCCTATCCCGCCAGCGCCGGCTGGGTGCTGAAGTACCGCTTGGTGCCGGCCACGGTGGGCGGCCAGCCCATCGACATCACCGCCACCGCCGAGGGCGACGATCATCGCGTGACGCTTGCCGCGTCCACCACCACCAACTGGGCCGCCGACACCTACAGCTGGGTGCGCTGGGTCGACAAGGCGGGCGAGGTCTACACGCTCAGCAAGGGCCGGCTCGTCGTCGGGGCCAACCCGCGCACGCTGCCGGCCGGCTACGACACGCGCAGCCCCGCACGCAAGGCGCTGGACGACGCCAGGGCCGCGCTGGCGGCCTGGACGCCCAAGACCCGCCGCTACCGCATCGGCGAGCGCGAGCTGGAGTTCAACAGCGTGGCCGAGATCCTGAAGCAGATTTCCCACTGGGAGATCGAGGTCCAGCGCGAAGAGCGCGCTGCACTGCTGGCCCAGGGCTTGAACGCGGGCAACCGCATGTACGTGCGCATGGTTCTGTGAGGCACACCATGGACAGCGTGCGCCGTCAACCCGGCAGTGTCATCCTGCACGAGTTCCGCCAAGCCATGCAGCACGCGCGTGCGGCCGGCCAGGGGGCGCCGCGCTTTCGGCCGGCGGCGCGCACCTTCGCCGCGGCGGAGACCAACCGCCTCACCGCGGGCTGGCTCACCTCCGATGCCAGCATCAACGCACTGCTGCAGTCGGCGCTGCCGCTGCTGCGCATGCGCTCGCGTTCCTGGGCGCGCAACACGGGCCCGGGGCGCCGCTTTCTCTCGCTGGTGCGCAACGGCATGGTGGGCCCCTTCGGCTTCACCGTGCAGATGCGCTGCGGCGACTGGGTGCAGCAGCAGGGCCGCTGGGTGTGGAAGCTGGACAAGCTGGCCAACGATGCCATCGAGGCCGCCTGGAAGGAGTGGTGCCTGGTTGGCAACTGCGAGGTGACCGGCAAGCTCAGCTTCGCAGACGTCTGCAAGCTGCAGTCCGAGATCCTGGCCCGCGACGGCGAGCACCTGGCCCGCCGGGTGCGCGGCGCCGACAACAAGTGGGGCTACGCCCTGCAGCTGCTGGCCACCGATCGGCTGGACGTGGCGCGCAACGAGACGCCCTACGCCGGCAACGAGGTGCGCATGGGCGTGGAGCGCGACGAGAAGGGCCGCCCGGTGGCCTACCACATCCTGCGCTTCAACCCTGGCGACGCGCGGGGCACCCGCGATGCCGAGCGCATCCCCGCCCGCGAGGTGCTCCACGACTTCGTGCCCGTGGATGCCGAGCAGGCCCGCGGCGTGCCCTGGGCGCATGCCGTCCTCCTCGGCAGCCACATGCTGGCCGCCTTCAGCGAAAGCGCGGTGTACGCGGCGCGCGTGGGCGCCTCGCACATGGGCTTCTTCCTGCAGGGAACCGGGCCTGACCTGGGGCCGGTCAAAACCGAAGATTTCGGTGCCAAGCCCGCCGAAGCAGCCGTCGGCGAAGACAAGCTGATCACCGACCTCGAGCCCGGTGCGCTGGAGCTGCTGCCCAAGGGCATCGTCGACTTCAAGGCCTTCGACTCCCGCTACCCGAGCGAGGCCTTCGGCCCCTTCGTCAAGGCCCACAAGCACGACGTGGCGGCCGGCCTGGACGTGGCGCACCACAACCTCAGCGGCGACATGGAGGGCGTGAACTACAGCGGCGCCCGCATCGCCGAGCTGGGCGAGCGCGACAACTGGCGCGGCCTCACGCACCGCTTCATCGGCACCAGCGTGCGCACCGTGTTCCTCGACTGGCTGGAGATGTCGCTGCTCAAGGGCGCCATCACCGTGCCCGGTGGCGGCCGCCTGCCGGTGACCAAGCTGGAGAAGTTCGCGGCCGGGCTCACCGTCCGCGGCCGCGGCTGGGAGTGGGTGGACCCCAAGAACGAGGCGCTGGCCAACCAGATCGCCGTGAAGGAGCACTTCAAGACCCGCACCCAGGTGGTGGCGGCCTCCGGCGGCAACTACGAGGACAACGTGCTCGAGATCGCCGAGGAGCAAACCATCCGCGAGACCAACGGCGTCGAGCTCGAGAGCACCGCGCCTGCGCCTGCTGCAGGGGGTGCGGCCAGCGAGGAAGGCGATTCATCCGACAACGCCGCCGGCGCCGGCGCCGGCAACAAGGAGCCCAAGAAGTGAACATGCCCGCCACCGCCGTCGAGCGCAAGGCGCCCGACGCACTCTGCCGCGAGCTCAGTGGCACCACGCAGTACCGAGCGCTGGCCGACGTGGTGCGTGCCGCCGTCGACAAGGACGCGCGCACCGTCGACATCGCCTGGGCCAGCGAAGTGCCGTACCAGCGCTGGTACGGCGACGAGATCCTCGATTGCAAGGCCTCCTCCATCCGCCTGGGCCGGCTGCGGGATGGGGCCTCGCTGCTCTTCAACCACCGCACGGACGAGCTGCTCGGGGTGGTGGAGGGCGTGCAGATCGGCATCGACCGCGTCTGTCGAGCCAAGGTCCGGTTCGACACGTCGGAAGAGGCCGAGAAGCGCTTCCAGCAGGTGCTCAACGGCGTGCTGCGCCAGGTGAGCGTGGGCTACATGGTCCACCGCATGGTGCTGGAAGAGGAGAGCGACGAGAAGTCGGTCTACCGCGTCAACGACTGGGAGCCCTACGAGCTCTCCTTCGTCACCGTGGCGGCCGACTACTCCGTCGGCGTGGGCCGCTCCGCCGAGCGTGCGGCGGCCCCGGCACCGAGCAGCAGCACCCCCGCGAACCCGCAACCCGCAACCAAGGGCAACACCACCATGGAAACCGAAGTGAAGAACGCGACCGTCGAGGTCAAGGACCAGCAGCCGGCCCCTGCCGCCGGCGCCCCCATCGGCACCGCCGAGGCCGACGCCAAGCGCCGCGAGCGGCTCATCGAGCTGGGCGCCCAGTACGCGCAGTACCTCACCCTCAAGGACGTGCAGGAGTACTGCACCAACGGCCGGTCGCCCGAGGCGCTGCAGGAGCTGGTCATCGAGCGCATGAAGGGCGAGCACTCCGACACGCGCGGCGTGCACCTCGGCCTGAGCAAGCAGGAGCTCGAGAACTACTCCATCGCGCGCGCGGTGCGCGCCATGTGCACGGGCGACTGGACCGAGGCCGGCCTCGAGCGCGCTGCCACCGAGGCGGCGGCCAAGCGTTTCGGCATGGCATCCAAGGGCCTGCTGATCCCCTTCGACGTGCTGGCCCAGCAGCGTGACTTCAACGTGGGCACCGCGGCCGAGGCCGGCAACCTGGTGGCCACCCAGCTGCGCCCCGACATGTTCGCCGACGTGCTGCGCAACAAGCTCGCGCTGGGTCGCATGGGCGTGACCTACCTCTTCGGCCTCACCGGCAACGTGGACATGCCGCGCAAGACCGTGGGGTCCTCGCTCGGGTTCGTCACCGAAGTGGCGGCGCTGGCCGAGACGCAGCCCAACACCGGCAAGGTGACGCTCACGCCCAAGCGCATCGGCTCGTACATCCAGTTCAGCAAGCAGGCGGTCATCCAGTCGGCCATGGCCGTGGAGCCCCTGCTCCGGCAGGACGTGCTCAGCGAGTACCAGGTGGCCGTGGAGGTGGCCGCCATCAACGGCAGCGGCACCGGCGCCAACCCGCGCGGTATCCGCAACACCTCGGGCATCGGCTCGGTGGTGGGCGGCACCAACGGCGCGCAGATCAACTGGGGGCACATCGTGGGCCTGGAGTCGGCCTGCGCCAACGTCAACAGCGAGCCCGACGCCAACAGCGGTTACCTGGTCAACAGCCGCACGCGCGGCTGGCTCAAGCAGGCCGTCAAGGCCGCCAACCTGCCCTTCATCTGGGACAACGGCGACACGCCGCTCAACGGCTACCGCGCCGGCGTGAGCAACAGCGTGCCGAGCAACCTCACCAAGGGCACGGCGTCGGGCATCTGCAGCTCGCTGGTCTTCGGCAGCAACTGGCCCATGCTGGTGGTGGGCACGTTCGGCGCCGTGGAGCTGCTGCTCGACGAGGTCACGCAGGCCATCAACGGCATGAACCAGCTGATCATGAACGCCTACTTCGACGTGGGCTGCCGGCGCGCGGCCGACTTCGCAACCATGGACGACGCGCTCACCGCGTGATCCCTGGACCCACCCCTCAACCTCTCTGACAGGAGAACTGAATCATGTTCGGCAACAAGGAAGGCGACCCGATCGACGTGCTGGTCATCGAGGACACCAAGATCGACGGCAAGGAAGTGGCAGCGGGCACCGTGCTCAAGAAGATCGATGCCCAGCTCGCCATGGAGCTGGCCTCCGGCGGCAAGGTGCGCGCCGCCACCGAAGACGCGCTGAGCGAGCTCAAGCGCAACCAGGCCAACGCCGCCAAGGCCGCCGAGGCGCGCGCGGCGGCGGAGGCGCAACGCACCGCGGCCACGCAGGCCGCCAGCGCCGAGGTGGTGGCCGCTGCCGTGGCCGCCACGCTCAAGACCATGGGCCTGGTCGCGGTCAAGTAGAGGTTTCCTCGTCAAGTTCCGAAAGGAACTTCCT
>FRDC01000927.1_pt2 | contig 11512 bp, 7 predicted proteins | sample 1106171 | NCBI WGS metagenome assembly FRDC01 (sample SAMEA3930566, study PRJEB13176) | freshwater metagenome | biome: Drinking water system; feature: drinking water; material: water | place: Singapore | collected 2014-12-20
TCCGATGCAATCGGATCGGAAACCGCTCTAGGCAGCCATGCCCGGGCTCGGGAGGCAGGCGCGACGGGTTGCGCCGGCCATGAGCGTCGCGCCCGGCGGGGATCGAGGCCCCAGCTTTCGCTGGGGCGACGCTCCATTTTCCGATTTTCGCTAAGCGCCTATTCTCGCCCAAAACCAAGCCGTCGCCCCAGCGAAAGCTGGGGCCTCGCGCCCATGAAGCACGCCGCGCGCCCAAAGCGCCAAACGCCCGCCGACGCGCGCGCCCCTCACCCCATCGCCCTTCACCCCATCGTCGGGATGACGAAGGCGTTGCTGCCGTCGGCGCTGCCGTCGGGCCAGCGCTGGGTGATCGTCTTGATCTTGGTCCAGAAACGAACGCCCTCGGGCCCGTGCTGATTGACGTCGCCGAAGCCCGAGCGCTTCCAGCCGCCGAAGGTGTGATAGGCGACCGGCACCGGGATCGGCACGTTGATGCCCACCATGCCGACGTTCACCCGCGCCGCGAATTCGCGCGCGGCATGGCCGTTACGCGTGAAGATCGCGACGCCATTGCCATATTGATGCTCGCTCGGCAGGCGCACGGCCGTCTCGAAATCGGGCGCGCGGACCATTTGCAGCACCGGGCCGAAAATTTCCTCGCGATAGCTCTCCATCGCGGGCGTCACCCGATCGAAGAACGAGGGGCCGATGAAAAAGCCCTGCTCATGCCCCTGGAGCGTGAAGCCGCGCCCGTCGACCACCAGCTCGGCGCCCTCGTCGACGCCCTTTTGGATCCAGCCCTCGACCCGTGCCTTGTGCGCGGCGTTGACCACGGGGCCGTAATGCGCCTCGGCATCGGTCGACACACCGACCCGCAGCGCATGGATCGCCGGGATCAGCTTTTCGCGCAAGGCGTCCGCCGTCTTGTCGCCGACCGGCACCACCACGGGCAGCGCCATGCAGCGCTCGCCCGCCGAGCCGAAGGCGGCGCCGGAAAGCTCGGCGACCACTTGATCGAGATCGGCGTCGGGCATCACGATGCCGTGGTTCTTGGCGCCGCCCATCGCCTGCACGCGCTTGCCCGCCGCCACGCCGCGCCGATAGATATAATGGGCGACGTCCGACGAGCCGACGAAGCTCACCGCGCCGATCGCGGGGTGATCGAGGATCGCGTCGACCATTTCCTTGTCGCCATGCACCACTTGCAGCACGCCCTCGGGCGCGCCCGCCTCGAGCATCAGCTCGGCGAGGCGCACGGGCACGCTCGGGTCGCGCTCGCTGGGCTTCAGGATGAAGGCGTTGCCGCAGGCGATCGCGACGCCGAACATCCACATCGGGATCATCGCCGGGAAGTTGAAGGGGGTGATCCCCGCGCCGATGCCGACGGGCAGGCGCATCGAATAAACGTCGATCCCCGGCCCCGCGCCCTGGGTATAATCGCCTTTGAGCAAATGCGGGATGCCGCAGGCGAATTCGATCACGTCGAGCCCGCGCTGCACGTCGCCGCGCGCGTCGGCGACGACCTTGCCATGTTCGCTCGCGAGCAGATGCGCGAGCGCGTCGATATTGGCCTCGACCAATTCCTTGAACTTGAAGAGGACGCGCGCGCGGCGCTGGGGGTTGGTCGCCGCCCAGCGCGGCTGCACGGCTTGGGCGGCCGCGACCGCGCGCTCGAGATCGGCGGCGGTGCCGAGATTGACCTGCGCCTGCACCTGGCCGCTATTGGGATCGAACACCGCGCCCTGGCGCGCCGCGCCGCCGCCGGTGCCCCCGGCGATGAAATGATCGATGATACGCATGGGCGACTCTCCTGGCGCTGGGCTTTGGTGCGCGCGCCTTTGGCACAGCCGCGCGGGGAAGCGCAATCAGCGCGGCGCGGCCGTCGCTTGCGTGACCGCGACCGGGGGCGGCGCGGCGACCACCGTCACCGGCGCCGCGGGCGCGGTATCGCCAGGGGGCGGCGCGTCGGGGGACGATCCATCGACCACGAGCAACGGTTCGGGCGGCGGCACGAGGTCGTCGTCGAGCGCGGGATCGGGCAAGCCGGGGTCATAGCCGATGCGGTCGATGCGTGCTTCGGGATAGGCCCAATCGGGCGGCGGCGCGGCGACGGGCGGCGGCGGCGCGACCACCGGCCCCGGCTCGGGCGCCGCGACCAGCGGCCCGGGCAGCGGCGCGCCGCGATAAAAGGGATCGACGCCCGCCAGCGTGAACGCCGCGAGTCCCAGCCCGCCGAGCCACCCCAGCCCTACGACCGCGAGCAGCGCCAGCGCATAGCCAATCAAACGAGGTCGCGCCATGCGCGGTCCAACGCCCCGACCGCCTCCAGCGTTCCCGCGCGACCGCCGTGCGATGATGCGAAGATTACGAAACGGATAGAATATTTCGGCCTTAACGCTTTGTGAAATCGCGGTAAGTGTTGGTAACTTACAATACCCGGTGCTTGATCGCGATGATCCTGCGCGCTGTAAAACAGCACCGACTCCAGGGGTATCTTCAAAGGATCATCACCTTGCACGACGACGCCCATGCCGCGCGGCCTCTGCCGGCCGCGCCCCAATTGCCGCGCGGGCGGCAATGGCTGCTGATCGGCGCGGTCGCCGGCGGTATCTTGCTCCTCGCGCTGCTGCTCGGCGGCCTGCGCGCGCTGACCGCGCCCAGAGAGGCACAGGCGGCCGCCCCGCCGCCGGGCACGGTGGTGCTCACCCCGAGCCAGCTCGAGCAGATCACGCTCGCGCCCGCGACCTTCGGCGATCCCGGCCAGTCGCTCGCCGCGACCGGGGTGATCAGCGTCGATCAGAACCGCAGCACCCCGGTGATCCTGCCCTTTCCGGCGCAAGTCGCGCGGGTGTTCGTGGATGCCGGCCAAGAAGTGCGGCGCGGCCAGCCGCTGTTCACGCTCGAATCGGTGAGCGTGGTCGATGCGCGCAACGCCTTGCTCACCGCGCAGGCGCAAGTCGCGACCGCCAACGCCCAGCTCGCGACCGCCGAGGCGACCGCCAAGCGCCAGAAGGAATTGTTCGAAACGGCGGGCGGCGCGGAAAAAGACTATCGCCAGGCGCAAAGCGACCTGGTCGCCGCGCAATCCGCCCGGCGCGCGGCGGCGGCGGCGCTGGCGGCGGCGCGCAACAAGCTCGCGCTGTTCGGCGCGGGCGCGGGCCAAGGCGGCGGCGCGCTCGTCTATCGCGCGCCCGCGAGCGGCACGATCGCCCAGCGCAACGTCGCGCCCGGCCAATATGTCGATAGCGCGCAGGATACCGCGCTGATGACGATCGCCGATCTCTCGCGCGTCTGGCTCGTCGCGCAAGTGCCCGAGGCGCAGGCGCCGCTGATCCGTGTCGGCGACACGGTGCGGGTGACGACGCCCGCTTTCCCCGGGCGCGAGTTCAGCGCGGTGATCGACAATGTCGCCGCCGCGCTCGATCCGGCGAGCCGGCGGCTCGCGGTGCGCGCGAGCGTCGCCAATCCCGATCGCGCGCTCAAACCCCAAATGTCGGCGAGCTTTTCGATCCGCCCGCGCGCTTCGGCGAGCGCGACCGTGGTCGTGCCGGCGGCGGCGGTGATCTATGAGGGCGATGACGCGCGCGTCTGGGTCCAGCGTCGGGGCGGAGTCTTCGCGGCGCGGGGCGTGAAGGTCGGCGAGAGCGCGGGCGGGATGACGCGTATCCTCGCCGGGCTCAAGCCCGGCGAGCGGATCGTGACCGGCGGCGCGCTGTTCGTGAACGAGGCGGGGCTCGGCGAATGACCGGCTTGGTCGATTTCGCGCTGCGCCAGCGCGTGCTGATGCTGTTGCTGCTGGTGGGCATGGTGCTCGCGGGCGGCGTCGCCTTCGCCAATCTCAATATCGAGGCCTATCCCGATCCGGTGCCGCCGCTGGTCGACGTGGTGACGCAGAGCCCCGGCATTTCGGCCGAGGAAATCGAGCGCAACGTCACCACCCCGATCGAAATCGCGATCGCCGGGCTGCCCAACGTGAAAGCGGTGCGATCGATCTCGCTGTTTGGCCTTTCCGACGTGAAGATCCAATTCACTTATGACGTGACGTACCAGCAGGCGCAGCAATTGGTGCTGGGGCGGCTGTCGCAACTCGGCACGCTGCCCAATGATGCGCAGCCGACGATCTCGCCCTTGAGCCCGGTCGGCGAAATCTATCGCTATCGGTTGAGCGCGCCGCCGGGCTATTCGGTGATGGACCTGAAGACCCTCCAGGAATGGGTGCTCCAGCGCCGCTTCAAGCGCATTCCGGGCGTGATCGACGTCACCGGCTGGGGCGGCAAGTTGCGCAGCTATGAAGTGGTGGTCGACAACGACCGGCTGGTCGCCGCCGGGCTATCGATGCCGCAGCTGCTCGCCGCGATCAACAAGAGCGACGACAATGTCGGCGGGCAGACGGTCAATTTCGGCCAGCAAGCCGCGATCGTGCGCGGCATCGGGCTGATCCAATCGGTCGAGGCGATCCGCAACGTGCTGATCGGCAGCCCCAATGGCACGCCGATCTTCCTGAAGGACGTCGCGCAAATCCGCATCGGCAACCTCCCCCGGCTCGGCATCGCCGGCGAGGGACAAGACGACGACATCGTGATGGGCATCGTGCTGATGCAGCGCGGCGCGCAATCGCTGCCCACGATCAAGGCGGTGAAGGCCGAGGTCGAGAACGTCAACAACAGCGGCATCTTGCCGCCCGGCGTGAAGCTGACGCGCATCTACGATCGATCGGACCTGATCTCGGTCACCACCAACACCGTCACGCATAATTTGATCGAGGGCATCGTCCTCATCTTCCTGTTGCAGTGGATTTTCCTGGGCAATTTGCGCAGCGCGGTGATCGTCGCGATCACCATTCCCTTCGCTCTGTCGTTCGCGGTGGTGATCCTGACGGTGCAGGGCGAATCGGCCAATTTGCTCTCGGTCGGCGCGCTCGATTTCGGGTTGGTGGTCGATGCGAGCGTGATCATGGTGGAGAATATCTTCCGCCATATGGTCGATCGCGCGGCGATGGTGCGCGCCGGTCGCGGCCATTTCACCCCCGCGAACCGTTTTTCGGCGGTGCTGGGCGGCGCGAACGACGTGAGCCGGGGGATTTTCTTCGCCGCGGCGATCATCATCGCGAGCTTCCTGCCGCTGTTCACGCTCACGGGGGTCGAGGGGCATATCTTCGGGCCGATGGCCAAGACCTATGCCTATGCGATCGCGGGCGGCCTGATCGCGACCTTCACCGTCTCGCCCGTGCTCTCGGCGATGATCCTGCCCGATGATCTCGACGAGGTGGAGACATGGATCGTGCGCAAATTGCGCGCCGCTTACGAGCCCGCTGCCGCCTGGGCGCTCACCAATCGGCTGGCGACGCTCGGCATCGCCGGGGTGATGCTCGCGACCGCCGGCGTCGCGGTGCGCAATCTGGGCGTCGAGTTCCTGCCGCATCTCGAGGAAGGCAATCTCTATATCCGCGCGACGCTGCCGCCCTCGGTCTCGCTCGAGGCGGGGCAGCCGGTGGTCAACGGCATCCGCCGCATCATCGCCAAGCATGAAGAGGTGCTGCGCGTCATCACCACCCATGGCCGCCCCGACGACGGCACCGACGCGACCGGCTTTTTCAACGCCGAATTCTACACGCCGCTGAAACCGGCCGACGAGTGGCCGGCGGGCGTCACCAAGGATTCGCTGACGACCGAGATCCAAAACGAGATCAAGGCGCGCTATCCCGGCGTCGACCTCGAATTCTCGCAATATATTCAAGACAATGTCGAGGAAGCCTCGTCGGGGGTGAAGGGCGCCAATTCGATCAAGGTGTTCGGCCCCGATTTGGTGACGCTGGAGCGCGTCGCCGACGAGATCAAGGCGCAGGCCGCGAAGGTGCGCGGCGTCGCCGATCTCGCGGTGTCGTCGTCGCTCGGCCAGCCGACGGTGCGCATCGACATCGATCGCATCGCCGCCGCGCGCTATGGCCTGACCCCCGACGACATCAACGCGACGATTTCGGCGGCGATCGGCGGGGCGAGCGTCTCCGACCTTTATGAGCCCGCGACCGACCGCCATTTCCCGATCGTCGTGCGGCTGAAACAGGACCAGCGCAGCGATCTGACCGCGATTCGCAACATCACCGTCGCCGCGCCCAATCCCAATGGCACGGGCTCGGTGCCGGTGCCCTTGGCGGCGGTCGCCAACGTCCGGCTGACGTCGGGGGCGTCGTTCATCTACCGCGAGCATCAGGAACGCTATGTCCCGATCCGCTTCTCGGTGCGCGACCGCGATCTCGGGAGCACGGTCGGCGAAATCCAGGCGAACATCGCCAAACACGTCACCATTCCGCCGGGCTATCACCTCGAATGGGCGGGCGAGCTCGGCAATTTGACCGACGCGGTCAATCGGCTGTCGGTGGTGGTGCCGATCAGCCTAGGGCTGATCCTGCTGCTGTTGTTCATGAACTTCCGCTCGTTGCGCGATTCGTTGCTCGCTTTTTCGGTGATCCCGATGGCGGTGATCGGCGGGGTGCTGTCGCTCGCGCTGACGGGGACACCGTTCAGCATTTCGGCGGCGATCGGCTTCGTCGCCTTGTTCGGCATCGCGGTGATGGACGGGATTCTGGTGGTGACGACCTTCAACCAGAATCTCGAAAACGGCCTCGACAAGGATTTGGCGATGGCCGCCACCGTGCGCAATTCGCTGCGCCCGGTGGTGATGACCTGCCTCGCCGCCGCGATCGGCCTGCTGCCGGCGGCGCTCTCGACCGGGATCGGCAGCCAGGTGCAAAAGCCGCTCGCGCTCGTCGTGGTCGGCGGGATGACGCTCGCGCCGGTGTTGATCCTGCTCGTGCTGCCGGTGCTGCTGCGGATTTTCTCGCGCCACATGTCGGTGCCGGTCGATCTCTATCGCCCGCCGATCGACGATGTTTCGCAAGGAGCGATCGCATGAAGCACCTCGCGCTCGCCGCGCTGCTGCTCGCCGGCGCCTGCACCCCCGGCCCCAAGCCCAATCTCGCGGTCGACCAGCCGCCGCCGCGCGCGGGCGAGACGATCGCGCCGGCGAGCGGGGCCGCGCAGGCCTTGGTCGCGGGTTCGCTGGTCGAGCGCGGCTGGTGGAAGCGTTTCGGCAGCCCCGAACTCGACGCGCTGGTCGATCAGGCGCTGGCGGCGAACAACGATCTCGCCGCCGCCCAAGCCGCGCTCAAACAGGCGCGCGCGCTCGCCCGCGCGGTGAAGGGCGATTTGGGGCCGCAGGTCGACGCGGGCTATACGGTCGATCGCAGCCGCGTGTCGAACCGCATCTCCTCGCCGCTGATCGACGTGACCGAGAATGATTATACGCTGAGCACCGCGACGCTTTCGGTGAGCTATCCGATCGATTTGTTCGGGCTGGGGCGCAACCAGCTGCGCTCGGCGCGCGCGCGGGCGCGGGCGGCGGCGTTCCAACTCGATGCGGCGCGCACGACGGTGGTGAGCAATTTGGTGGTCGCGGTGATCACCCAGGCCGCGCTCGACGCGCAATATCAGGCGGCGCAAGCAAGCGTTACGAACAACCGCGAGATTCTCCGCCTGATCGAAGCGCGCCAGCGCTTGGGCGAACTCGGCCAGGCCGATGTCGCGCAGCAAGCGACCGCGCTCGCCGCCGCCGAGGCGACGCTCCCCCCGCTCGAGCGCGCGCGCCAGCACCAGCGCGCGCTGATCCTGACGCTGATCGGCAAGGCGGCGGGCGGCGCGCTGCCCCCGCTCCCCAGCCTCGACGCGCTGACGCTGCCCGATCGCGTGCCGCTCGCCTTGCCGGGCGAGATCGTCGCCCACCGCCCCGATGTGCGCGCGGCGCAGGCCGCGGTCGAGGGCGCGGCGAACGACGTCGGCGCGGCGATCGCCGCGCGCCTGCCGCAGCTCACGATCAATGGCAGCTTCGGCGGCGCGAGCGAGAAGATCGGCAGCTTGTTTTCCTCGGGCAATTTGTTCTTCTCGGTGGTCGGCGGGATTTCGGCGCCGATCTTCCACTCGGGCGCCCTGAAGGCGCGGCAGCGCGCGGCCGAGGCGGCGCTGGAAGTCGCGCAGGCGCAATATCGCGCGGCGGCGCTCCAGGCCTATCTCGACGTCGACGATGCTTTGGCGGGACTGCGCACCGACGCGGCCGCGCTCGACGCGGCATCGCGCGCGCGCGGGGCCGCGGCGCAATCGCTCGATTTCACCCGCCGCCAGGCGCGGCTGGGGCAAGTGAGCACGCTCGCGCTGCTGAGCGCCTCGGCCGCCGATGCCCAGGCGGCGCAGGCGCTGGTGCAAGCGAAGGCAGCGCGGCTGAGCGATACGGTGGCGCTCTACCAAGCGACGGGCACCGATTCGCTGCCGGAGGCGCGGCCGTAGCTCGGACGGCGCAACGGGAATAATGCCCTTTCCGTTCGTGCTGAGCTTGTCGAAGCACCGTTCTTCTTGTCGACGGTCAAAAGAAAGGACGGCCGTTGGCTTCGCCGCCCTTCGGGTCGACAAGCTCAGGGCGAACGGTACAAATACAACGCACGAAGCCCTAAACGCGCTTGGTTCATGAAGGATAGCTGGCCGAGGCGACTCCTCGCCGTTCACGGCGAGGATTTCGGTTAGCCCCGCCTTAAGCCCCACCTGCTACGCACCCGCGCATGACCGCGCCCAAAATCCTGCTCATCTTCGGCACGCGCCCCGAGGCGATCAAGCTCTTCCCCGTGGTGCGGGCGCTGCAAGCGCGAGGGGACCTTGCGGTCCGCACTTGCGTCACCGCGCAGCATCGCGGGCTGCTCGATCAAGTGTTGAGCATCGCCGGGCTCACCCCCGATATCGATCTCGACCTGATGGAGCCAGGGCAGACGCTCGACCGGCTCACCGCGCGGCTGCTCACCGGCCTGGGCGCGGTGATGGACGCCGAGAAGCCCGATCGCGTCATCGTCCAGGGCGATACCGCGACCGCGATGGTCGGCGCGCTGACGGCTTATTATCGGCGCGTGCCGGTCAGCCATGTCGAGGCGGGGCTGCGCTCGGGCGACATTTATCAACCCTTCCCCGAGGAAGTGAACCGCCGCATCGTCGCGCCGATCGCCGACCAGCATTTCGCCCCCACCCAGACTGCCGCCGACGCGCTCGCGCGCGAAAACGTGCCGGCGGGGCAAATTCACGTCACCGGCAATACGGTGATCGACGCTTTGCTCGCCACTCGAGCAAGGCTCGGCGAGAACCCCGCGCTCGCCGCCGGGCTCGATCCGCTCGCGGCGCGCTTCGCCGGCAAGCGGTTGATTCTCGTCACCACCCACCGCCGCGAGAATTTCGGCGGCGGGATGGAAGCGATCGCCCGCGCGCTCGCCGAGATCGCCGCGCGCCCGGACGTCGCGATTCTCTTCCCGGTCCACCCCAACCCCAACGTCACCCAAGTGATGGACCGCATCCTCGGCGATCACGCCAATATCGCCCGGATCGATCCTCTCGATTACCCGCATTTCGTCCGCGCGCTCGGCATGGCGCATCTGGTGCTCACCGATTCGGGCGGCGTGCAGGAGGAAGCTCCCGCGCTCGGCAAGCCGGTGCTGGTGATGCGCGAGACGACCGAACGCCCCGAAGGCGTCGCCGCCGGCACCGCCAAGCTGATCGGCACCGACGAAGCCCGCATCATTTCCGAAATCTTTACGCTGCTCGACGATGATGCCGCGCATCAGGCGATGGCCCGCGCGCACAATCCGTTCGGCGACGGCCACGCCTCGGCGCGCATTGCGAGGATCGTGGCGGATGGTCTCAAGCTCTGACTTCAAGGTCTGCGTCGTCGGGCTGGGCTATATCGGGCTGCCGACGGCGGCGGTGATCGCGCGCACCGGCGTCTCCGTGCTCGGCATCGACGTGTCCGAGCAAGTGGTCGACACGGTCAATTCGGGCAAGGTGCATATCGAGGAAGTCGATTTGGACGGCCTGGTTTCGGGCGTCGTCGCGCGCGGATCGCTGCGCGCCTCGACTCAGATCGAGCCCGCCGACGTGTTCGTGATCGCGGTCCCCACTCCGTTCAAGGCGGGGCATCAGCCCGATATCGGCTATGTGCTGAAGGCCGCGACGACGATCGCCGCGGTGTTGAAACAAGGCGATGTCGTGATCCTCGAATCGACCTCGCCGGTCGGCACCACCGAACAAGTGCGCGATTTGCTCGCCGAGCTGCGCCCCGATTTGCGGATGCCCGGCCTCACCCGCGAGCTCGCCGACGTCTCGATCGCTTATTGCCCCGAGCGCGTGCTCCCCGGGCGCATCCTGGTCGAGCTGATCGACAATGATCGCGTGATCGGCGGCATCACCCCGCGCTGCGCGCGCAAAGCGCTGAGCTTCTACCGCCGCTTCGTGCGCGGCGCGTGCGTCACGACGAGCGCGCGCGCGGCGGAGATGACCAAGCTCACCGAAAACGCGTTTCGCGACGTCAACATCGCCTTCGCCAACGAGCTGAGCCTGGTCGCCGACCAGATGGGCGTCGATGTGTGGGAGGTGATCCGCCTCGCCAATCGCCACCCGCGCGTGAACATTCTCTCGCCCGGCCCCGGCGTCGGCGGGCATTGCATCGCTGTCGATCCCTGGTTCCTCGTCGCCCAAGCGCCCGAGCAAACCCCGCTGATCCGCACCGCGCGCGAAGTGAACGACGGCAAATGCGACTATGCCATCGCCCGCGCGACCGCGCTGATCGAGGCGCATCCGGGGCTGCCGGTCGCGTGCCTGGGGCTCGCCTTCAAGGCGAATATCGACGATTTCCGCGAAAGCCCGGCGCTGAAGGTCGCCTTGGCGCTCGCCCGGCGCTTCGGCGAGCGGGTGCGGATCGTCGAACCCTATGCGAAGGCGCTGCCGGCGGTGTTCGCGGGGACGGGGGCGAAGCTGATCGATCTCGACGAGGCGATCGAAAGCTGCCCGGTGATGGTGGTGCTGGTCGACCACGAACTGTTCAAATCAGTCCCGCTCGACGAGCGCGCGCGTAAATTCGTGTACGATACGCGCGGCATTTGGCCCGATCAGCCGACGGCGGTGATGGCGCCGGTCGATTTGCGGTTGGCGAGCTGAGGCGGTCGTTCGCGCTGGCGCGGGCGGTTTTTGGTTCACGCGGAGACGCGGAGACGCGGAGGGTTTCGGTTCGCGCGGTGGTTCTACGTCTGATGGGTTCGCGCGGGTCGAGAGCGCGTATTTTGTTCGCGCAGAGGCGCAGAGGCGCAGAGGACGCAGAGGGGAAAAGGCGCAGTGGCGCTCGAATAACGCGCCGAAGGCGCATTGATCCGGGTTTCAAAGGCGCTTCGCGCCTACTCTTGCCTCGGCGTACTCCCTCTGCGTCCTCTGCGCCTCTGCGCGAACCAAAAAACCTCCGCGTCTCCGCGTCTCCGCGTGAACCAAAAAACCTATTCCATCGCCTGATCGCGCGCCGCTAGGATCGCGGGTACCACCGGTCGCGCCGCCCCCGGCGCGATCTTCGCCGCTTCCTCCTCGCTCACCTTGATCCGCTCGCCGCGCGCGGGGGTGCCGCGATCGCGGAACAAGCCGTAATCGAGCGCCTTGCCCGGCCCACGATAGAAGCGCGCCGCCAG
>FRDC01003562.1_pt1 | contig 11511 bp, 14 predicted proteins | sample 1106171 | NCBI WGS metagenome assembly FRDC01 (sample SAMEA3930566, study PRJEB13176) | freshwater metagenome | biome: Drinking water system; feature: drinking water; material: water | place: Singapore | collected 2014-12-20
GGCGGCGGCAAAGCTCGCCGCCGAGCTGCGGGCGCTTTACCTGCCGCTGCCGTTCGCCGATGCGCGGTCGCTGTCGGTGGCGGTGAAGGCAGTCCATGCAACGGGCAGGGAACGAGGATGAATCCGGATATCGAGGACTGGGCGCGGCGGGCGATGCAGCGCTGGCCGAACGTGCCGCACCTGTACGGCTGGCTGCGGCTGGATCGCCGTGGCCGCTGGCTGATCCGCGGTGAGCTGATCAGCCGGCCGCAGATCATCGAGACGATCGCGGCCAACTACGCGGTCGACGCGCGCGGCTGCTGGTACTTCCAGAACGGGCCGCAGCGCGGCTATCTGGCGCTGGATGCGGCGCCGCTGATCCTGAGTGCACCGGCAGCCGGTGATGCGCTCGATACCCATCTCGGCAAGCCGGCCGGCGCGGTGTCGCGTGCGGCGCTCGACGAGGGCGGCGGGCTGTGGCTGCTGACGGCGCGCGGCCCTGGCTGGCTGGCCGATCGCGATCTCGACTGGGCGCTGGACCGGCTGTCGACGATCGACGGCGAACCCGTCGAGGCGGCGCTGGCGGCGGCACTGGCGCAGCGTTCCGGCACGGCGACCCGCCTGCAACTGCGGCTGGAAGATCGCACTGTGCCGCTCGAGCGCATCGACGAGGCTGACATCGCCGGCGAGTTCGGCTTCGTTCGCGAACCGACCGCCAGCACGCCGTAGCGAGGCTGGCGGCGGCACGCGCGTCGCGCCGCATTTCCGTCGCGCTTTCTCGGTGCTGTCCCGGCCCGGTGGCGACAGATTCCCGGCGCGGCCCGGAGATCCGCCGCAAGCTGCTGACGACGAACGACATTCCGCCGCGCTGACGGCGTGGCACATGGCTTGCTCCCGGGCTTGCAACCGCAAGACCCGATTCCCCAGGAGCCGTCCATGTCCGCAGCAGCCGATGCCCCGAAAGCGCCCAGCAGCAAGAAAGCCCTGCTGATCCCGATCGTCGGCGCGGTGGTGGCGACGGCGGCGATCACCGGCGGCGCGATGTACTTCCTGATGCCGTCGGCGAAGCCGGCCCGGCACGCCAAGGCGGATGGCGATGCCGCCGCCGCCGAGCATGGCGCGGCCGATGAAGCGGCTGCGTCGGCCGAGGACGAGGGCAGCGGCGAGGAGGCGGCAGCCGAAGGCGAGGGCGAAGGCGGCCATGACGGCAAGAAGGCCGCGTCGGCGATTTACTACCCGATGACGCCGTCGTTCGTCGTCAACATCGGCGACAGCGACGCCTCCCACTTCCTGCAGATCGAAATGCAGGTGCGGGCCAAGAATGCCGCCGCCACCGACGCGCTGAAGCTGCACGACCCGCAGATCCGCAATGCGCTGCTGATGCTGCTGGGCGCGCAGACCGTTGCCGAGGTCAATTCCCGTGAAGGCAAGGAAGCTCTGCAGAAGAAGGTGCTCGCCGAGATCCAGCGAATCCTGAAGGCGGAAACCGGCAAGAACGGCGTCGACGCCGTGTACTTCACCAGCTTCGTCATGCAGTAAGCCCGTCACCGCGCCCGGAGCCCGCCATGCAGGATCTACTTTCCCAGGACGAGATCGACGCGCTGCTCAACGGGGTCGACAGCGGCTCGGTGGCTACCGAAGCGCCGCCGCCGGTGCCCGGCGAAGCGCGCAGCTACAACTTCGCGACCCAGGACCGCATCGTCCGCGGCCGCCTGCCGACGCTGGAGATGATCAACGAGCGCTTCGCGCGCCTGTTCCGGATCGGTCTGTTCAACATGCTGCGCCGTTCGCCGGAGCTGTCGGTGGTCGGCATCGAAATGGCCAAGTTCAGCGAATACACCCATTCGCTGTTCGTGCCGACCAGCCTGAACCTTGTGCGGGTCAAGCCGCTGCGGGGCACGGCGCTGTTCATCTTCGAGCCGCGTCTGGTCTATTCGGTGGTCGAGAACTTCTTCGGCGGCGACGGCAAGATCCACACCCGAATCGAAGGCCGCGAGTTCACGCCGACCGAAATGCGCGTGGTGCAGCTGCTGCTCCGGCAGGCGTTTTCCGACCTCAGCGAAGCCTGGTCCCCGGTGATGGACATGGAGTTCGAGTACATGAACTCCGAAGTCAATCCGCACTTCGCGAACATCGTCAGCCCGTCGGAAATCGTCGTCGTGTCGCGCTTCAAGATCGAGCTTGAAGGCGGCGGCGGCGACCTGCACATCACGTTTCCGTATTCGATGATCGAGCCGATCCGCGATCAGCTCGACACCGGCCTGCAGTCCGATCGCGTCGAGAAGGATGAGCGCTGGAGCCTGGCGCTGCGCGAGCAGTTGCAGGAGGCGGAAGTCGAGATCGGCAGCCAGCTCGGCAGCCTGTCCTTGAGCCTGCGCCAGCTGCTGCAGCTGAAACCCGGCGATGTGCTACCGATGAACCTGCCGAAGACCATCGACCTGTGCGTCGAGGAGATGCCGGTATTTCGCGGCAGCTTCGGCGTCTCGCACGGCAAGAACGCCGTGAAGATCACCGAAGTGATCCGTCGCGGCCCGCGCAGCGCCGCTGTTCACTGATTGTTCCTTTCTCCACTTCCAGACTCCACTGCCCAGGACCCGCCGATGACCGCCGCCACCAACACCCCCGGTAACCCGCCCGGTGCCGCCAAGGACTACGCCCGCGCCAGCTTCGACAACCTGGAAGGCGCCGCCGCCGTGGCGACCGGTGACTTCAATCTCGACGTGATTCTCGATGTCGCCGTGACCCTGTCGATGGAAGTCGGCCGCGCCCGGATTCCGATCCGCAACCTGCTGCAGCTCAACCAGGGTTCGGTCGTCGAGCTTGAACGCGCGGCCGGCGAGCCGCTCGACATCTACGTCAACGGCACCCTGATCGCCCACGGCGAAGTGGTCGTGGTCAACGAAAAGTTCGGCGTGCGCCTGACCGACGTGATCAGCCCGGCCGAACGTATCCGCAAGCTCAAGTAAGCCCTGAACCCGCGCGACCGACGATCTGCCCGACGATGAACACACCTGCTGCCGCCAGCACCGCATCAACCTTGCCCGGCTTCGGCCAGATGGCGCTGTCGCTGCTGGTGGTGCTGGGCCTGATCTTCCTGCTCGCCTGGGGCCTGCGACGTCTGCAGGGGTTGAGAGTTGGCGGTGGCGCGTCCTTGCGCATCCACGGCGGCCTGCAGGTGGGTGCCAAGGAAAAAGTGCTGCTGGTCGAAGCCGGCGGCCAGCATCTGCTGATCGGCGTATCGGCCGGCGGCGTCAGCACGCTGCACGTCTACGCCGAGCCGCCGGTGATGCCAGCCAGCGGTGACGGCGCGCCGGAACTGCCGCCGTTCGCGGTGGCCTTCCGCGATGCGTTGAAGAAAGCGCTGGGGCAGAAGTCGTGAGTCTTGGCCTGGATACTTCGATGACCTCCAAGACCCGTCGTTCCAGCGAAAGCCGGAATCCAGTCACTACAGCTGCGCGGTGGGTGCGCAATCGGATTCCGGCTTTCGCCGGGATGACGCAGTGTTTCGGCATCGCATTGGTATTGATGATGCTGCCGACGGCGGAAGCCTTCGCCCAGACCAGCGGCCTGCCGGCGCTGAATGTCAGTCCGGCGCCCGGCGGCGGGCAGAGCTACTCCCTGAGCCTGCAAGTGCTGTTGATGATGACGGCGCTCACCTTGCTGCCAGCGGCCCTGCTGGCGATGACGGCGTTCACCCGCATCGTCGTCGTACTCGGCCTGCTGCGGCAGGCGCTCGGCACCGGCGGCACGCCGTCGAACCAGATTCTCGTGGGGCTGGCGCTGTTTCTGACCTTGTTCGTGATGCAGCCGGTGTTCGAGCGGGTCTACAACGATGCCGCCAAGCCTTATCTGGACGGCCAGATGCAGTTCGAGCCGGCGCTGGCGGCGGCAGCCAAGCCGATTCGCGGCTTCATGATGGCCCAGACCCGCGAGGCCGACCTGATGACCTTCGCGAAGATCGCCGGGAACGACGGCCCCTACGCCGATGCCGATTCAGTGCCGTTCGCGGTGCTGGCAGCCTCGTTCCTGACCAGCGAACTGACCACCGCATTCCAGATCGGCTTCCTGCTATTCATCCCGTTCGTGGTCATCGACCTCGTGGTGGCCAGCGTGCTGATGAGCCTCGGCATGATGATGCTGAGCCCGGTGATCATCTCGCTGCCGTTCAAGCTGATGCTGTTCGTGCTGGTCGACGGCTGGGCGCTGGTGATGGGCACCTTGGCGTCGAGCTTCGTCACCGGCTGAACGCGCGGCGGGCGTTCCTGGCCCCCGGCCTTCGCCGGAGTGACGGATCAGCAAGGCGCGCCTCACATCCCGGCCGTCATCCCGGCGAAGGCCCGGAACCAGAGCTCAATACGCGGCGGCTGCCAGTGACGCATTTCCGTCGCGGCACTTGGCCTTGCGTCTAGCACGGGGCTTGCAACCGTCCCGGCATCACCTGCTCTCACGCCGAACGCAAATGACCCCCGAAACCGTCCTCACCATTGGCAGCCAAGCCTTGCAGCTGGTGCTGATGCTGGCGGCGCCGCTGTTGCTGACGGCGCTGACCGTCGGTGTTGTCATCGGCGTGTTCCAGGCGGCGACCCAGATCAATGAACAAACCCTGAGCTTCATCCCGAAGCTCGCCGCCTGTGCGGCGGTGATCGTCATTGCCGGTCCGTGGATGCTGGGCTTGCTGGTGGAGTACACCAAGCGGCTGTTCGAAAGCATTCCGTCGCTGCTGCACTGACGCGGCGGGCCGCAGATGACCTTCACCGATGCCCAGCTGATCGCCTGGCTCCAGGCCTGGTTCTGGCCGATGGTGCGAATTGGCGGTGTGCTGGCCACCGCGCCGGTGCTTGGCGGGCGGGTGGTGCCGTTGCGGATTCGCGTGGTGCTGATGGTGCTGCTGACCTTGGTGCTGGCGCCCCTGTTGCCGGCGCCGCCGCTGCTTGAAACCTTCAAGGCCGAGTGGTGGCTGCAGGTGGGCCGGCAACTGCTGATCGGTGTGGCGATGGGCTTCGTGCTGATGGTGGTCTTCGAAGCCGTGGTGCTGGCTGGCGAGCTGATTTCCTATGGCATGGGCCTGTCGTTCGCCCAGCTGGTCGATCCGCTCCGAGGTGCCGGCACGCCGGTGGTGGGCCAGCTGCTGATGGTAATGGCGACCCTGCTGTTCCTGTCGGTCGGCGGCCATCTGCGGCTAATCGAGGCGCTGGCAGCCAGTTTCCAGAGCATGCCGGTGGGCGGTCATGGGCTGGATGCCGACGCTTTCTCGATGCTGGCCCGTTGGGGCGCGAACCTGTTCGTCGGCGGCGTGCAGATCGCGTTGCCGGTGATGATCGCGCTGCTGCTGGTCAACCTCGCGTTCGGTGTGATGAGCCGGTCGGCGCCAGCGCTGAGCGCGTTGTCGGTCGGCTTCCCGATCGCGCTGGCAGCCGGTCTGGTGCTGCTGAGCTACAGCCTGCCGACGCTGGCGGCGGTGCTCGACCACCTGCTTGATCTGGCCTTCGCGCTGATCGCGGAACTGCTGCGGAGCCCGGGCAGTGTCTGACAGCGCCGAAGAAAAAACCTTACCCGCTACCGAGAAACGCAAGCGCGAAGCGCGCGAGCGCGGCCAGCTGCCGCGCTCGCGCGAGCTGTCGACGGCGGTGGTGATGGGGGCCGGCGCGGCGCTGATGATCGGCTTCGGCAACACGCTCGGCAGCCGGGCGCTGGGCTTCATGCAGAACGCGCTGCGCTTCGATGCCGCCAGGCTCGACGATCCGTCGCGGCTGCCGGCGGCGATCGGCGAAGCGATGCGGGCCGGCCTGCTGATCGTTGCGCCGATCATGTTCGCCACCTTTTTCGCGGCATTGGTGGCGCCGATGCTGATCGGCGGCTGGAACCTGAGTTCCAAGGCGCTGCAGCCGGATTTCAGCCGGCTCAATCCGATCACCGGCCTGGGCCGCATGTTCTCGACCAACAGTCTCGTCGAGCTGGCCAAGAGCATCGCCAAGTTCCTGATCGTCGGCCTGATCGCCGGCATCAGCTGGTGGGGTTCGCGCGGCGAACTGCTGGGCCTGGGTGTGGAACCGTCAACCCAGGCGATCGGCCACGGCGTCGGGCTGGTGGCGTCGACCTTCGTCTGGATGTGCGCCGCACTCGGCCTGATCGCCTTCATCGACGTGCCGTGGCAGCTGTGGAGCTATGCCAAGCAGCTGAAGATGTCGCGCCAGGAGATCAAGCAGGAATACAAGCAGAGCGAAGGCAGCCCGGAGGTCAAGGGCCGCATCCGCCGCCTGCAGGCGGAGCTGTCGCAGCGGCGGATGATGGAGAAGGTGCCGAGCGCCGACGTCATCGTCACCAATCCCACGCACTACGCGGTGGCGCTGAAGTACACGGCTGGCAAGAACCGGGCGCCGGTGGTGGTCGCCAAGGGCGTCGACACGGTGGCGGCGGCGATCCGCGAACGCGCCGCCGAGCACCGTATTCCGCTGGTCGAAGCGCCGCCGCTGGCCCGCGCGCTCTATCGCGGCTGCGACCTGGACGAGGAAATTCCCGCCCAGCTCTATGCGGCCGTCGCCCAGGTGCTGACCTACGTTTTCCAGCTGCGCGCCTGGCGCGGCGGCGAGCGGCCGCAGAAGCCTGCGGTCGGCGAGGTGCCGGGCGGCGAGCCGGACCCGGTGCCGCCCGCTGCCTGAGCGTCGTTGTTGCCGGAGGCAGCGCGCTTCAGCGGGTGCCGAACAGCCGGTCGCCGGCGTCGCCGAGGCCCGGCACGATGTAGCCATGTTCGTTCAGGCCGTCGTCGATCGCGGCGGTGTAGACCGGCACGTCGGGGTGCTGGCGGTGGAAGTTGCCGAGGCCTTCCGGGCAGGTCAGCAGGCAGACGTAGCGGATCGAGCGCGGCCGGCATTGCTTCAGCCGGTCGACGGCCGCGATCGCCGAATTGCCGGTGGCGAGCATCGGGTCGAGCACGATGGCGTCGCGCTCGCGCATGCCGGACGGCATCTTGAAGTAGTACTCGACGGCGCCGAGCGTCTTCGGATCGCGATACAGGCCGATGTGGCCGACACGGGCGCCGGGCACCACGCTGCGCATGCCGGTCAGAAAGCCGAGGCCGGCGCGCAGGATTGGCACCAGCACGATCTTCTTGCCGTCGATCAGACGCGACGCCATGGTCGCCAGCGGCGTCTCGATTTCCACCGTGTGCATCGGCATGTCGCGGGTCAGCTCGTAGGCCATCAGCGCCGACACCTCATCGAGCAGGCGCGTGAAGCTGTTGACGCTGGTGGTCTTCTTCCGCAGCAGGCTCAGCTTGTGCTGGACCAGCGGATGGTCGATCAGGTGCACGGTGCCGGCGGTCATCGGCGGCGGTCCTCGGGCCAGGGATGGTTCAGAACACGGTGCCGTCGCTGACGATGTTCAGCGGCGGCAGGCCGCCGCGCCGTTCGGCGGCCAATGCGCGGCCGGCGGCCCAGGTGCCGCCTTCCAGCACGCAGGCCAGCGGCAGTTCTTCGCTACTGCGGCCGAGCAGGGCGCGCACCCGGTCGGCGATGACATCGAGTAGGTGCACGGTCAGTGCCCGCCATTCGACGATCAGCGTGTCGCTGGCCCGCCACGGCTGCTCGGCCAGCGGCGGATCGCGCAGGTTCAGCACGCCGCTGTCGATCAGCAGACCACCGTTGCGGTATTCGGCGAGGCCGGTCAGCGCTTCGCGGCCGTTGACCGTGATGCCGGCCCATTCGAATGGCTCGAACAGCGAATAGGTCAGCCACTGGCTGAGATTGTGGAAGGGCATCCAGCCGCTGCCGTAGCCGCGGCCGCCGGCCAGCGGATGCGGCCAGACGTCGCCGAGCGCGACGCCGGCCAGCCGGTTGCCGGCCAGCCAGATGTCGCTGCTGTGGTCGAGCACGGCGCGCAGCAGCGCGCTGGCGTCGATCTCGCGACGCCGGCCGTGATCGGTCAGCAGGTCGAACAGGCCGCCCGGCCGGGCATCGGCGCCGAAGGCCTGCGGTTGCGCCAGCAGCGTCTGGCCGAGACGGCGCAGCAATTCGACGCGGCCATCGAGGCCGACCAGCGGATTGTCGGCATTCACCTGGAACAGTGCGGCCAGCCGGCCGGCATCGAACTGCTGCAGCGCCGCGCCATCCACCCGCAGCGGCTGCGCCGGGTCGGACGAGAACGCGCCGGCCATGAACGCGCGGAAGCTGGCCACCGCCAGGCCTTCGGAGCGGCTGCAGCAGTACGCGCCATCGCGGTAGCGCCACTGCGGCCCGGCGCCGGCATCGAGCAGCACGGCGACGATCGCCAGGTCGATGCGGCTGCGGGCCTGCTCGTCGGGATCGCGGCCGGCCAGCGCGGCATCCAGTTCGGCGGCGCGGTCGACGCCGCCGGCCTCGAAGTGCCGCCAGCGGCTGTGATACGGAATAGCCAGCGTCGGGTAGCGCGTCCGGGTGATCTCGGCAACGGTCTGTGCGGCCCATTCGAGGCGCGATCCGTCGAACTGCCAGTACGGCGACTGGGCATCGGCGACGGCGGCCGAGATGGCCCGCGCCCGGGCCCGGATCGTCGCCGGATCGCGCAGGCCGTCGATGGCCGCGTTCACAGGCGGCGCCCGCCAAGGTGGTCGACCTGCGGCCGGCGCCGCTGCGCATCGGCTTCGCCCTGGCGGATCGCCAGCCGCTCGGCAGCGCCGGCCGGCGGGTGCGAGTTGAGCCGGATAGGGCGCGCCTGAGCGGTTCCAGTTGGTGCGAGCATCGCAACGGCACTCCTGTCGTGGGCAGCGGCAGCCGGGCGCTGATCGAAGATGGCGCACGCGCGGGTACGCTGCGGATGCTGAGCAGCTTCCGTGCCGGCCGCGCCGGTGCGCGGCGCAAAACCCCGGTTTTCCGGGCCAGTCGCCGGTATTCGGCGGCGTCATGCGCCGCCGCCGCGCGCGGCCGGCGGACGGCGCAGCGCCACTTCCGGCATCCTTCCGCCCTGTGAAGCGGCCGGAAAGCCGTTGCCGATCAGGGTGGTGGGCGCGTTTGTTGCTACCGTTGCAACCTGTCGCCCAGTTCATGAACAACAAGACCGCTTGCGCGGTCGAAGCCGGCGGGTGTCCAAGCCCGCACGACAACAAATGCGGTACAGCTCAGGAAGTGATGAATGAATGCATTGATGAAAGGTGCCGGGAGCTTCGCTGCCCGCAAGGGCCGTGGCGCTGCCGGTGCCTTGCTGGCGCTCGCGGTGCTGGCCATGGCCGGCTGCGCCGACGATTCCGACAACCTGGTGCCGCCCGATGAACCCGGCGTGCCGGTGGTGTACGGCATTCGCGGCGGCTCGGAACTGATCCGCTTCCTGCCCGAAGATCCCGCCACCGTTGCCCGGATCGGCGCCATCAGCGGCCTCGGTGCCGGCGAAACGGTGCTCGGCATCGATTTCCGGCCGTCGGACCGCCAGCTCTATGCCGTGACCAGCAGCAGCCGGGTGCTGATCGTCGACCCGGCGACCGCCATCGCCTCGCCGATCCAGCCGATCACCGGTGACGGCACGACACTGACGGCGCTGCGCTACGGCCTGGACTTCAACCCGGTGGCCGACGCGCTGCGGATCATCGGCGACGACGGCCTGAACCTGCGGGTGCCGTCGGCCGCGCTGGTGTCGCCGCCGCCGGCGACGCCGGTCAATGCCGTGGTCGACGGCCGGATGGGCTATCTGCGCGGCGTCACCGCAGCGGCCTACACCAACCCGGAAAGCGGCGCGGGCACCACGCTGTTCGTGATCGACGCCGATACCGACACGGTATTCACCCAGGAAGCCAATGTCGGACGCCTGACACAGGTCGGCAGCCTCGGCGTCGACGCGACGGCGATCAATGGCTACGACATCTACCAGAGCGGCCTCGCCAACGAGCACTACGCGCTGCTGACCACGGCCGCCGGCCCGGCGATCTACCGGATCAATCCGCTGACCGGCGCTGCGACGCCGTTCTCGGCGACGCTGCCAGACGCCGATTACCGCGGCATGGTCGTGGTCAACGACAACCGTGTGCATCGCGATGACGGCCGCGCTTTCGGGCTGCTGACTCGCACGCCGTCCGGCGACGTGGTGGTCGGCTTCCGGCTCAGCGCGCTGAACGGTGCATTGACCGACGGGCCGATCAGCCTGCCGGTGAACGGGCTGGACGATGCCGAGCATCTGGTGGGCATCTCCGAGCGCACCACACCGATGGGCGGCGCCAGCAACGGCGGCTACGGCGTGACCGACCGCAACCGGGTGGTGGGCCTGCCGATCGAGAACCTCGAAGGCGGCTTCGCCACCGCGTTCATCACTGCGCGGCCGATCGGCACGCTGAGCACGCCGCTGGCGGGCAGCCGGTTCGGCGTCGACTTCAATCCGCGCGCCGACCTGCTGCGGATCGTCAGCGACAGTGGCCAGAACCTGCGCGTGAACCTGCAGGAAGGCCGGGTGATCGCCGACGCGCCGAGGGCGGCTGCCTTCGCCTTCGTCGATGGCACCACGCGGACCGTCGTGCCGGCGCCGCAGATCGTCGCCACCGCCTACCGGGCGGCGCCGATCGGAGGCAGTTTCCAGTTCGCGATCGACGCCTCGAACAGCGCGCTGGTGCGGGTGGCGGTGCCGAACGATGGCGCGCTGGTGGCGGTCGGTCCGCTTGGCGTCAGCCTGCCGGCCAGCGAGGCTGGCGCTGCCGAGCAAAGCTTCGATATCGCCGGCGGCTCGGACCAGTTCGTCTATGCGTCGCTGCGCGGCACCGGCAGCCTGCTGTCGACGCTGTACCGGATCAATCTGGGCACCGGTGCCGCCACCGTGATCGGGCCGATCGGCAGCAGCGGCGTGGTCAATGCCATCAGCATCCGGCTGCAGTAAGTCCCGGCTGCCGCTGCTGGACTCGGCCGGTCGCCGCTGACCGGTCTGGGATCGAAGCCACGGCCACGACTATCGCCCGCCGGACTTCCGCTCCGTTATCCAACCGCATCCTGATGGACGCCGACCTGCAGAACCCGTCGATTGCCCACGTCATCCAGCTGGCAGTGGCGCCGGTATTCCTGCTGACCGGCGTTGCCGCCTTCATCGGCGTGATTTCCAACCGCCTCGGCCGCATCGTCGACCGGGCGCGGGACATCGAGAAGCTGCTGCTCAGCGCGTCGCCGGCGCGCACCGAGGCGCTGCGCACGACGCTGCGCAATCTCGCCAAGCGGGCGCGGCTGGCCAACCGGGCGCTGAGCCTGTGCGTCTGCTGCGCGGTGCTGATCTGCGCCGACATTGTCGTGCTGTTCGTCGGCACCTTGGCCGGCGAGCGCTTCGGGTCGATCGTCGCCGTGGTGTTCGTGCTGGCGATGCTGGCGCTGATCGCAGCGCTGCTGCTGTTCCTGCGCGAGGTCTACCTGGCCACGCGCTTCCTGCGCATCGACGCCTCCGAGGTCTATGCGCCGGAGTCGTCGACGACGCCCAAGCCGGGCAGCGACAGCGCCTGAAACGCGCGCGGTGCCAGGCCGTTGGCGCGGACGGCGGAAACAGAAACGACTGCGGCGAGCCGGGGCAGGGCCCCGGCTCGCCGCAGTGACAACAGCC
>FRDC01000244.1_pt1 | contig 11504 bp, 11 predicted proteins | sample 1106171 | NCBI WGS metagenome assembly FRDC01 (sample SAMEA3930566, study PRJEB13176) | freshwater metagenome | biome: Drinking water system; feature: drinking water; material: water | place: Singapore | collected 2014-12-20
CTTCCTCTTCTTCATAGATGAACGAGTGCTTCTGCGCGATCGCTTCACTCGATATGTTGCGGCAGAACTGTCCGGCAGGTACGTCATACCGATTGGCGGATGCAATCTCCTCGCAGAATGCTTGTGCAGTCACCGGCGAGGCCGCGACAATCTGACGGCAAAGTTTCCGATTGCCAAGCAGTAGAAGTACGTCAGCAGCAATGCGCCCCACCTTTGGCTGAGTGCGCTTCGGCTTGCGCTTCTCGACTGATTCTTTATGGTGATCTTCGCGCGGCTCAGGCTTCATGCAGAGCTGTACGATCGATCGAGCCGAGAGAGCCAGTTCATTTCCCACAACCTTAAGCTCGTCGTCATTTCCACGAAGTACGACTCGATAGAGCGCTCGCGCATATTTGAGAGCATTGCGCCGACCAAAGACAGGCGGGCGAATCAATGCAAAGTACATCCACGTCATGAATGTACCGAGAAACAATCCGCCGGAAATGGCTTCGCACGTAGTGGGTGTCAGGCCAACCGTGTGGGGGACCCACCATCCTTGAGCGATCCAAACACCACTTACAAGCGTATGCAGCCCAACGATGCCTATGACGATGAACGTGGACAGGTACAGTGGACCGGGGACACAAGCCAGTCGAAACCTGTAGCGAATATCCGCAATGGTGTAGACAACCGTTAGCAGAGCCAGCGCCGCGATGAACTCTGAGAACCCGAATAGATGTTCCGCTGGAGGATTGGCGATCGGGCCGAAGCAGAAATGCCAGTAGCAGGACTCTGGCAACGCTACCGGCGGGGGAATCGCTGCCACCTGTGACTCCCAGGCAATGCCGCTCATGAACTGTGCATCGCTTCCACCCACTCCCCCGATAGGTGCTCGCCCGTGCAAGTCAGGCGTGGTGCGCAGGGCGGGACTTGAACCCGCACGCCCGGTGAAGGGCTTCCCGCCTGAAGAATCCGGGAGATTCTACGACACGAGGTCAGCAGACCGCCGCGAGGAGCCCTTCGGCCCCTGAGTCAGCCGAAAATCGCAGGGCCACAGCGTCCACGAAGTGGTGGGAAAAATGGTGGGATAAACCACTGCACCACTCGGAATGCCCCGCCAATCCTAGAGACTTGGCGGAGAGGGCGTCCTCAACACTCCATAGGGAGACTTTCGACAATGGACGCACGATACCCCGACTGCTACCGCACCGCCTCAGACGCGCCGTAGAAGCAGCACTTCGAGCTTCAGCTCCGCTAGGGCGCACAGGAGCGGGACATTGATCGCCCACCGGTTTTTCTCAGCATCCTAAACACAGTTGTACGCATGCTCCTTGATCGCTTCGATCTGCGCATCCGTGAGCGGGCCCGGTATCGTGATTGGACGGTTGATGGTGAACGCCATCGACATCTCGTCCCACACCTTTCGGAGTTGCGGCAACACCGCGGCAACGTCCGCAGGGGATCCACCACTGGCGAGTATGTGCCGTTCGAGGTGTGGACCAATGCAATCCCAAGCGGTGGACTTTCTAGGCAGCTGAATGACCTGCGCCACTGAATCTGAACCCCCTACCGAGTGAGGAACTGACCACGCCGTGCCATCTGCGTGATTGTGTGAATCGTAGAAGCCTTGATCCCCTCGGCCCAATGCGTGAGGGTATTGGCATCCGCCCCTCCGTAAAAGTAACCGGTCTGGTTCACGTTGATGACGACGTTGCCCCCTGAGCCGCTACCGTAGGCATCAATCCCCAGGCGGCCACCTGGCCCACGCCGAAGCGGCATGATCGCTTCGGGGCCCGCCTCACCCATCAACCCGGTGCCGTTGGCGAAGGGGAAGATTGTGGGCTTGGTGACCACGCCGCCGGATGCGAATGCAGTGACGGGACCCGCGGCATCGAACACTCCGCCCCTGGCCAGCTTCATGAGCTTGCCGTCACTGTCGAATGCGCCACCCTTCTCGAAACCCAGGAAGCTCGTGATACCCCCGAACAGCGGCTTCGTGATGGTCTTGTAGATCGCCATGCGCAGCAGGTCGGAAATGATGCTGTCGGCCAGGCTCTTGAAGTCCAACTTCCCGGTCTTTACCGCTTCGGCAAGGGTGTTCGTGAACTCATCGCCCCAGCCTTTGATCGCCGCCTCGAGCTCCGCGAAGTGGAGCTTTGCGCTCTCCGTAACCTCTTTGAACTGGTGCTCGCTTCGGCCGAGCACCTGTTTGCGCTGGTCGTCGAGTACCTGGAACGCTTCCGCCCACTGCTGCGTGTTGATCCGAGCCTCGATCAATGCATCGTTGACAACCCCTTGCTGGCGCTCGATCTCGGCAAGTCGGCCACCTTGAGTCTGCCCCAAGATGCTTTCGAGCGTCTGCTGCGTCGCCCGAGCCTGACGAATGGTCTCTTCGTTTTGCCGTGACTGGGAGTCTTGCGTCAGTTGAAACTGAGCCGCCGCGAATCGCTGGCGGGCCTCGGTAACGATGCGGTCGATCTCCTGCTCGGCGGCTAGGCGTTGCTTGGCAGACTGATCGGCCTTCGTATCACCTACGACAACGTCCTTCTGCCGCACGGGCTTGCCGGCCTCGGCGAGGGCGCGCTGCGCTTCCTCCAAACGCTTGAGAAAGTCCAGCTTCACGCGCAGCTCGTTCTCCTCGTCACTGAGAATCTGGCGGCGAGTCTCTGTATTGCTAAATCGCGTGACCGGCTGCTTTGCGAGTTCGTCCCGCTCCTTCCTGAGGCGGCGGATTGCCTCCTCCGTCTCGCGGATCTCGCGCGTCGGGTCTTTGCCTTGCCCCAAAACCATGCGAACCAGCCCCTCACCGAAACTGCCGGCCGCCTGCGTAGCCCGAAGCATCTCGGCAGTTAGGTTCGAGAACGTGGGCACGAGCTGTGCGGCGATGGAGTTGCCGATTCCCTGCATCGCCGATCGCATGCGGTCGAGGTTGTCGTTCAGGTCTGCGGCAGCCCGTGCCGTTTCCCCAGAGACGATGACTCCGAGGCGCTCCGCCTCGCGCGTGAAATTGGCGATGCCCTGGCGGCCGACGTTGAGCAGCGGGATCAGCTCGGTGCCGTTCTTGCCCAGTACCTTGACCGCCAGGCCGGCCTTCGTCGCGCCGTCGGGCAGCTTCTGGAAGGCGTCCGCCAGGTCGAGCAGCACGTCGTCGCTCGAGCGCAGCACGCCGTTACTGTTGCGCACCTCCACGCCCAGCGTCTTGAAGGCATCGCTGCCGGCGAGCATGTTCTTCGAGAGCTGGCGCAGGCCGGTCTCGAGCCCCTCGGCCGACACGTCGGAGAGCTTCGCCGCGTACTGGAAGGCAGAGAGCCGCTCGACGGTGACCCCAGTGCGCTCCGAGAGCTGCTGCAGCGCGTCCGCGCTGTCGATACTGCTCTTCACGAAGTTGGTGAAGCCGACGCCCGCTACGGCGGTCGCCAGGCCCGCTAACAGGGCCTTAGTCCCACCGAATACAGAGTCGAGGCGACGACCGAGCCCTTGAGCGTCCCGCTCGATTCGGTTGAGCCCGTCCTGAAAACTGGCCAACCGTGTTTCGATGTCGATCGCTAACTTCGCCATGCGCTCACCTCAAGCGTGAAGCCCGCCGCGACGCCTGAATTAGTCCGCGGGCACTGGTGCAATCCTCCGGAGGGTAGGACCGCACCAGGTACAGCAAGAGGTACCCGCCACGCTGCCGGCCAGCAGCCGCGGGCACTGGGAGGGGAAAGGAGGACCTACCCAGGTGAAGCATCACAGAAGAGCGCTCGGACACGAGCCCGCTGCATGACGTTGCCTCGGCGCGCTGCCGCATGGCTGGCGCCGTACAGCAGCCAGTAATCACGGGGCGGCATCATCGCCGCGAACGCGGCGACCGGCATGCCCCCACGCAACAGAGCCACCATCAGCTCGCGCTGCGCGCTGCAGTGGCGGCGCATGAACTCCAAGCGCGCTTGAGGCACTGAGCCATCAGCGTTCAGCGCCATCACCGCGCCTCAAGCGTCACGCACCAGCTGAGCGTGCTTCCGTTCTTCGGAGTGACCGGCCCAGACCATTTGCCCAGGCCGTCGGCTCGGAAGATCGACCGGAAGTCGGTCATGTCCTGAGACCATCCCGGTGCGTTAGAGCTCGCCATGATGATCTCCTGACGCAGGCCGAGGAAGTACTGCCCCCAGTCCACCAGGATGATGTCGCCCTTGTCTCCGACGGGTGGCACCTTCTCGGTCGGGATCGCCGGCAGGCCCATCATCGTGAACGAGCCAGGCGCTACCTCGCGCAGCATCGGGCCATCGACCACCGCAATACCGTCGGTACCCTTCTCGACGTTGATGCTGATGGTCATGAGCTGCCGCAGCAGGGTCTGACTGAAGATCCAGACTGCGCCGCGGATGCACTGCGGGTGCAATCGCTCGTACATCTTGAGCAGGTTGAGGGCGAGGATGGTGTCAGCCCCCTGACTGCCTTCCTTGCTGACCGTGATGAGCGCGGGATCGTTGAGCACACCGATCGGCTTGCCGGCGCCGTTGCCAGTGATGCAGGCGTCGTCGAGATGCCATCCGATAGCGTTCGCCATCAGCGGTTGCAGGTCGCGCCAGAGATTCGGCGAGTCGTAGACGAGCTCGTTGGTGAGCTGCCCGAAGATGCCGAGCTTCCGCGCCACGAGATTGACGCTGCGCAGCTTGGGCTTCTGCGCGGTGAACGTGCCGCCTTCCTTCGCCCAGGTCCCTACGAACCCGCCGATGGACCCACCCGTGTGATCGAGCGTGTCCAAGCCGCTGACGCTCAGCGTCGCGGACTTCATGGGCACGACGTGGGCCCTGGGGCGGACGATCTCGCCCTCGAGGCTCGCGTCCCAGAGCTGCCACGCAAACTCGGGCGGGACTCCCCACCCGCCCTCGCTGCCGATGCCTTCGCTGCCGTAGGCGTTGAGGATCTCCATCCCGGGCCCGCGACCCACGATCGCCGCGCGGAAGAAGTCGGTCGCATCGACCTGGCTGTTCGGCGCGGGACCGAACATGTCCGCCGCGTAGCGCCCGGCGTAGGGCACATGAAGCTGCAGGGCGGATGACGGTTGGCGCCGTCCAACACCGCCGGCCAGTCCACCGACCGGGGTCGGATCCGACTTGCGCCCACGCCGCGGGTTGCGGTTGCCGATGCGATCGCGCTCCTCGGTCTCGGCGTTGATGCCGTTCACCTGTTCGACGGCATAGTCGAAGGCCTCCTGCTCGCGTTCGTTGAAGCCGTCTCGGCCCTCGCTCTCGGCGCGGTCGATCAGTCCGTTCATTGCACGCTGCAGGCTGTTGCGCACTTCGAGCAGGCGGTTCCAGGGCGCCCCGGTAACGGGACCGTCAATGAACTGCGCGCCGTGCCGGCTGAGCACGTTTTGAAGGTTGCGCTCCTCGACGGTGATGGGGGCACCGATCACCGCCAGGGTGAGCCCGGCCGCTGCCGCTGGGTCGGGAAAGAAGTACAGCATGACTACCGCGACGGCGAACGCCGCGGAGGCCACGATGAAGAAGGGTTTCATGGTTTTCCTATGGGATGGCACGGCGCTCGGCTCGAGCGGCGCGCGACAATGGGTAGCGACTGCACGTCGCCGGCGTGGTGCAGCAGTGGCGCCGGCGACGCGAGATGCCCGCATCGCCGGCCTTCACGACGTGCCCATGGGGCGTGTCGCTGCGCTGCCGATCAGCGCCAAGGCATCCGGTTGCCGGTTGCCGTAGCGCGCGCCGGACGCGTTCTACGCGGCCAGCAGAGGGTGCGCTCGGGTCGGCTCTCACGGCGCCGCATGCGGCCCATGAGCCCGAACGAGAGCGTGCCGGACGCGGGGTGCGCGGCCAGCGCTGGGTGTGCTCGATCAGGCTACGCAGCCGCACGGGCACGCTCAGCCTGATCGAGAACACGGAAGCGGACCACGGCGAGCCACAGGTCGTTGAAACCCACCTGGACGCAGGCCTGGTCGTGGCATTCGTAGTAGCGGACTTCGAACTGTTGCCCGCCGTTGGCGAAGGCGGCGGCCAGCGCGGTCCGGTCCGAGGCCTTCAGGTTGTTCAGCGTGGTGACCAGCAGTGTCGATCCAGCCTCGATCAGCGTGCGCGCGGCGTCGGCACCGAGGACATCCTCGAGATCCTTGCCCGGCATCGTGTACTCGAGCTTCGCCCCTTCGAACAGGTACGCCGAGCGCCAGGTCAGGGAGGGGAATCGGAGCGTGGTGCCCACCGAGGCGAATCCATCGCCCAGCTCGCGACCCAGGCGCTCGATGTGATCGGCGGGAAGCTTGTGGATCTGAGCGCGCAGGAGATCTCTCACGGGGCCTACGAAATCGTCGAGCGCGACATCGAGCGCGGCCGGTGCCACGGTCTGCTCTTCCGTACCGTTCTGAGCTGTCACGTTCGCCTTCATCGATTCATCCTCATCCGAGATACCCCCCCTCCAGAATTTCCCGCGCGCTCGAATGTGGTTAGGGAGACGGTCTGGCGCATCAGGTTCAGAAATTTCCGCCCTACCCCCTGGGTAGTTTCGCGCCGCGGTAGAGGACCGTTAGATCATACGAACCAATCGAAGGCGGGCTGGGAAACTCTCTGCGATCTAGGCGCCTAGGCGGGTTAGGCGCTTCCTTCCTCTTTCAGTGATATCGCGTGCGTGCGCGCGTACACGTATAGGAAAGTAGAGAAGGCGCCTAATGCGCCTAGACGCCTAGAACCGCGGCCGTGCAGCAACCTGCCCAACCGCGACGCGTTCGCCGTCCGCGACAACTACCGCGTTTCAGGTGCGTAGCCGAAGCCCGCGGAACCCACGCCGGTAGCAATCTGAGACCGTGTCAGGCACGTTCTTGTCGGCTTTGAAGCCGCGCCCCTGCAGTTGTTGGGCGAACGCCTTGGCGGTCCCCGGAGACTCGTTGCGGGCGTCGCATAGCTCCCGCCAGCTCCGGAACAGTTCAGCAGAGGATTCCGAGGCGCCCTTGTCGATGACGACGCACTCGTCGAGCCAGATCCCCAACACGTCCTCAGTGTCGAGGTAGCGGTCGGCCGCGGCCCGCATACTGCCGGGGATCTCAAGGCCGCGTTCGTACCAGATCGATGCGCCTTCAATGATCCAGCGCAGAATCTGCGGTCCCTCTTGCTCGACCAGACGCTCCAGCAAATCGCGCTGCGGAACCGCCGGCACGTTGTCGAACGTCTTGATCAAGAGCCGCCGGCGAATCGCCGGATCCACACCACTGAGGCCTGGCAGCGAGTTCCCGGTGACGATCACCTTAGCCACCGGTCGGAAGGTGAAAGGATCACCCCGCATCACGCGTGCGCTGATCGGGTCGCCGGCGGTGAAGCTCTTCAACCGCGATTCGGCCCAACGTCGGCCGCGCTCCACTTCAGGCGCCACGACCAGGCGCACACCTACAAGTGCAGCCAGATCCGCCGGGTGTTTGTCGTTGGGCGAGCTCGTGAACGTCTCCGCAGCTGTCGACTTCGCAAAGTCGCCGAGGACGTGCATGCACGTGTTCACGAAAGTGGAGACGCCGGCACCACCACGGCCGAGCAATGCCAGAAAGACATGCTCCCGGGTGTGGCCAGTGGCGCAATATCCGAGAAACTGCCGCAGGGCCTCGATCGCATCGACATCGTCCTGCAGCGCCTCCGTGAGGAATCGCTCCCATCGTTCCGGAACCCAGTCGTCATCGTCAGCCGCCGGCGCGACCGCCGTGTACTTCGAGATCCGGTGTTCCGGCGTGTACGGCTTCAGCTCTCCGGTGCGCAAGTCGATCACGCCTGCCGGTGTGCCCAGCAGGTCGGGATCTTCATCCCATCGGCTTGGTTCCAGGACGATTCGATCGTTGAAGGTGAGCAGGCGCTCGATCGACGAATGCATGCGTGCCGTCTTCCGCGCCGGCTTCGAGGATCCCCATACGCCAAGGAACTCGGCGATCAGGCGCTGTACGACCCCGGTGTTGTCGTTCTCCCAACGCGCAACGCCGCCCCACGAGGAGCGCTGGAACAACCACCAGCACCGCATCTGCGGGTCCCAGCCAACGAGCGGGAAGTCGAACTTGTTCTCATACAGCGCTCTTTCCTGGAACCAGGCGGCGCAGGCCTCCGCAGCGGAGATTTCGTCCTCGGCCGCGCCGATCTTCGCTTCCGCTGCGTCGAGGCCGTTGTCCTCCAGCGCACCCATCGGCTACGCGTCCTTGTCGGTCTGTCGCTTCCCCTTCCCCTGCAGCACCTTGCGTAGCCAATCTCTTGCCCGAAGTCTGTAGTCGTCGGGCGCACCGGCTCCCATGTAGAGCCCGTACTTCATCGCTATGGCAACCAAGCCACAAATCTGGGAATTCTCGGTTCCAATACCCCGGAAGAACCTGGCAAGCGCGTCCCTATCGCCCAAGTGGGGCACCAACTTTGGGTCTCCGTCAGGCCCGACGTCGAAGATGTCCCCATCGGCGTTGATGTCGGCTACCGGCAGATCCTCATTCATGTTCTCGGCAACGAAGTGCCAGAACATCGCTACGATCGGGGCCTCTAGTACCGCCGGCTTGTTCTCGGTGTTCTGGATGGTCACCGCACGCTCGACCCCAGTCCCGTCGCGCATCATCGCGAGGCGGGCCTCGAGCTGCATCACGATCTCTCGCACCGCCTGGTCATCGGGCACGATATCCACTTTCACGCTGAGGAAGCGCATGCCGATTGCACTGAGAATTTGCCACCGCACACCTTGCCAACATTGCTTGTAGTGCTGACGGAAGCGGAACCACGCCATGTCGCGTGCGTGAGATCCCGTTGGGGCTTGCTGTGCCGCGATGGCGATGTCGATGGCCTGCTTCATTGCATCGAGTTGGTCAGCACGGTTTGGCCGAAGCCTCAGGTTTCGCTGCTCGTCGTAGAAGCGCTCAGCCATCGACACGGCCAGGGCCAATCCATCGGGATAGTCGGAATCGAACACGTTCCAAAAAAACCACCGGATGTCGGGCGCAGAAAATGCCGAAGGATAGTAGACAGTAGGTGCGCCACCCTCGTCGACCACCAGCTCATTTGTCATTTGCGCTCCCCCCCGCGCCGGTCACTCGCAATTCCTCCTGCTTCAGCGCGACCACGTCATCGAACCACCCGCGCGTTCGCTCCGTGATGACTACGGGCGGCGGAAACTTCCCGCTCCGAACCATCCGGTCTAGCGTCGACGGGGAGATGCCCATCAACTCACATACCGCCGGGCGTCGGAGTAGCCGGCGCGGCCGTGGTGCGTTTTCCATGAAACCTCCTGATAGGTTGCGGCGCGCAGTGACTTACTCGCACGCCGCTGCACACTCTAGCGGGCCGCCTCGGAGCAGCCGGGAAACTCTGCATGTTCGATGTCAACTCGTTGACACGAAAGCAGATCTGCCAGTCCCGGTGACTTTCCGGAGACCGGCCGATCGAGCTTCACCACCGTCTACTTGTCCTTGCTGAGCTTGTGCTGCTTCAGCTTCTTGATCTCGTCCTTCAATCGATCGATCTCGAAGCTTTGTTTCAGCATGATCCCCATAGTCGCGACTACGTAGGGCCGCGCCTCTGGGGGAATGGTCAAGCACTTTGCGAGGAAACGTTCCTCGTCCTTCGTGAGGGGGCCACAAAGCTTTTGAAGGTTTCCCATTAGCTCAGCTCCTTCGCCTGCGCCTGGGCATTGCGGATGGAGATGTGAAGCTTCTCGTACTCTGCATATATCGCGTCCGACTGCTCGATGACGTTCATCAACACGAAGGCCACCGCTTCGCGTGAGGGAAGGTCGCCTTTGGCGCAGTACGCAGCGAGAAGGACATCGAGTTGCGATCGGCACAGGTTGTGGGCGTCCTCCACATCGAGGTAACTGATAGGCGGATCCTGTTCGGCCGGACCCGCGTGCGGGATAGAATCACTGGTAGCCATGCTGCGCCTCCTTGTAAGTGCTGCTTGGTCAGGGCGGCCGGGTGTTCCAGCACTCGGCCGCCCGCTTACCGGGAACCGCCCGGCGCGGTGAACCCTATGAAGCTCGTTCCTTCCGAGCGGCGTCTCGCAGGCTGTCCAAGTAGTCGGCCCAGGCTTGCATCATGTCGGCGCGCTCCTTCATGTAGCTCGCGCGGTTGTAGGCGGCGCGGGTAGCGTCTCGCTCGATGTGCGCGAGTTGCGCCTCGATCACGTCGCCGCGGAAGCCAAGCTCATTCAGGATCGTGGACGCGACCGATCGGAAGCCGTGTCCCGTGTGCCGACCGTGATAGCCCAGCCTGTAGAGCGCATACAAGATCGTGTTCACGCTCATCGGAACACGCTCATTGTTGCGACTGGGAAAGCACAAGCCCTCCGTGCCTGTGAGGACCTGCAGCCGCTCGAAGCATTCAATTGCCTGGCGCGACAGCGGCACTACGTGTTCGCGTCGCGCCTTCATCCGCTCAGCAGGGATCACCCAGCGCCCTGCTTCGAGATCCACCTCGGACCAATTAGCAGAGCGCAGCTCGTTGGTCCGGACGAACGTATACGCCAGGAGCTTGAGCGCAAGGCGCGTCATCTCCTCGCCGTGGTATTCCTCGATTCGGAGCAATAACTCGGGCACTTCCTGCGTCGGCAGTGACTTCAAACTCTCCTTCCGCGGCGGTGTCAGGGCCTTCTGAAGGCCGACCGCGGGGTTGTCCTCGGCGCGACCGGTGGCGATCGCGAAGGTGAAGATCGCCTCGATGCGCTGGCGCACTCGCGAGGCAATCTCATGAGCACCGCGGTTTTCGATACGCCGGAGAACACCGAGGATCTCTGGCGCCTTGATCGATGCGATCGCGCGCACGCCGATGTGTGGGAACACGTCCTCCTCGAGGGTCCGGACGACCGCGGCTTTGTGACCAGGCGTCCACGGGCGGCCGTCGCTTCGGCGACCCCGGACCTTGATCCACTCGCGAGCGATCGGCTCGAATGCTGTCTCCGATGCAAGCAGAGCGGCGCGTTTCGACTCCCGCTTGTCGGCCGAGGGGTCGCCGCCCTCCGACAGCCTCGCGCGCGCCCTGGCGGCCCGCTCCCGGGCTTCCTTGAGCGAGATGAGGGGGTAAGGCCCCAGCGCGAGCGACTTCTCCTTGCCGTCGCGCACGAAGCGAAAGCGCCAGAGCTTGGCGCCATTCTGCTGCACCCACAGGAACAGCCCACCGCCGTCGGCGAGCTTCGTGATCTTCACGCCGGGACGCGGCTCCGCGTTCCGGATTTCCTTGTCTGTGAGCTTCTCGGTCAGCTTCGCCATAGCGGGGTAGCGGGTCAAGCTGGGGTGCCGATACCCAGCAATCTACCACACTTACCCCGGCGCTACCACGGCCGTCCAGAACCCACCAGGAGGCATCAATTTCCGTATTTCTACAATGCGTCAATATCTTATGGTTTTTCGTGACGCGCCATGGTGTCTTTTCTTGGCGGAGAGGGCGGGATTCGAACCCGCGTTAGGTTTTCACCTAAACACGCTTTCCAGGCGTGCGACTTAAACCACTCATCCACCTCTCCGGAAGGGGCGGAAGGATAGCCGAGGGGGTGTCGAAAGGGAAGGGCAGCCGACCCCGGACCGGCCGCCCTTATCGG
>FRDC01000153.1_pt1 | contig 11494 bp, 16 predicted proteins | sample 1106171 | NCBI WGS metagenome assembly FRDC01 (sample SAMEA3930566, study PRJEB13176) | freshwater metagenome | biome: Drinking water system; feature: drinking water; material: water | place: Singapore | collected 2014-12-20
GCCCGTCGATGACGCCCAAATCCTGCCGGAGCTCCGCCCGCCCGATCGCCATGATCAGCGCGACCAGGCCGTCGATGCGGTCGGAGCTCTTGTCCTTCGCGGGCTTGATGTTGCCCGCGGGGTCCTGCTGCACTGCGACGTTGGCGGCGTTCCAACGGAGCACCGGCTGGCCGGCGTGGGCGAGGCGCCGGCCGATGACCAGCCCCTCGAGGGCCTTGCACGCCGGGCTCATCGAGATGTACCCCTGCCGGAACGGGACCATCGGCAGGCCGTGATCGTCCTGCAGCGTCTGGGCGAGCCCTGTCGCGTTCCACGGGTCGTACGCCACCTCGCGCACCGTGAACCGCTCCGACCACTCCACCACCTCGCGGCGGATGAGCTCGTAGTCGATCACGTTGCCCTCGGTCTTGACGATGTGCCCGCCGGCGATCCAGTCGGGGTAGGGGACGCGGTCCTTGCGGGCCCGCCGGACGGCCGATTCGCCCGGCAACCAGAAGCGGCACAGCACGCGATACTTCCGCCGGAGCGTCGGCATCACCGGCGACCCCTTCAGCTGGTCGAGCAGGTCCATGCTCGCCGCGGGCTCAGCCGGTGCCGGCGGCTGGTCGACGTCGACCTCCGCCTCGGGGAAGACCGCCACCATCGCGGCGAGGTCGGTGGTGCTGGAGAGGTCGAGCCCGGTCCAGCACTCCTGGCCCTCGAGTTCGGCCTCGTCGACGGGGCCTGCGCACGCGTCCCAGTCGTCCATCGACAGCCACCGCGTCACCTGCTCGGTCCACAGGTTCAGGTGCAGGCGCTTGAACGCGTTCTGCCCGCTCGGGGTTTCGGCGGCCTGCTGGTGAGCCCGCTCGAAGTAGTCCATCTGGATCGTGGTCCCGAGCGACGGGTTCGCCTTCTTCCAGGTCGCCGGCGAGTGCCAGTCGTCATCCGGGCTCGCCTCGAAGAGCACCGGCAGCCAAGTCGGATCGTCGATGATCCCGTCGCGGACCTTCCGCGAGTACTCCCATTTCTCGTAGCAGATCGACTTCCGGTCGGACCCCGCGGTGGTGATGACCCAGACCATCGGCTGGGTGCGGGCGGCGACGCCGAGCACGAGGAAGTCGTAGAGGTCCCTGGTCGGCCAAGCGTGGAGCTCGTCGATCACGATCCCGTGCGGGTTGAAGCCGTGCTTGGTCTCGGGGTTGCTGCTCAGCGGCTCGAGGCGGGAGCCCCACTCGGGGAAGTAGAGAGCCGGCTTGCGGTATGCGACGGAGAGCTCCCGCAGCGCCGCCGATCCGTCCCGCATCTTGACCGCCTCGTCGTACACGATGCGGGCCTGGTCCTTGTCGGCCGCGGCGGTGTAGACCTCGGCGCCGGCCTCGAAGTCGGCCGACGCCAGGTAGAGCGCGACGCCGGCGGCGAGCGTCGACTTCCCGTTCTTCTTGGGCACGCCCAGGAACACGCTCGAGTACTGGCGGATCCCCGCGGCGGTCTTCCAGCCGAAGGCCTCGCGCAGCATCCGCCGCTGCCAGTCCTGGAGCGTGAAGGGCGAGCCGGCCCACCGACCCTTGGAGTGCACGAGGTGCTGCTCGAAGAAGACGCAGATCCGGTCGGCGGAGTCCGCATCGAACCAGCACCCCCGCGGGTGCTCTCGTCCCAGGTCCCCGCGGTCGGGTGCCCGCTTCCGCTTGGCCACCGGCGAGCTCCTAGCCCGCCGCGCCCCGGCGGAAGAAGCTCAGACGGTCGTTGGCCTCGGCGGCCGGCTGTGGGGCGGGTGCAGCCGGTGCGGGCTCCTCGACCTGGATGCGGGACCGGTACGCAGCGCCGACGCCGAACTGCTGCTCGTACTGGCGGAGCTCCACGCCGATCTTCCGCCACTCGGCGGCCTGCGGGAGCTCGGCCATGTACCGGATCTTGCCGGCGTCGTCCTTGATCGGATAGGTCGTCCCCGCGGCCTCGTTGAGCCGGAGGAACTCCTTGAGCACCAGCCAGCGGGCCAGCAGCTCGCAGTAGCGACCGAACAGCACCGCGTCGGCGGTGGTCAGGGTCTTCATCCGCACCAGCGTCGGGGCGAGCTCACGCCAGATCTTGAGCGCCGACTCCGACAGGCCCAGGCAGCGCGGCGGCTTGATCTGGCCCGTCGGCGGCACCGGCTCGCGGTCGTTGAGCGTGCGCCGGCCGGGGTTGCCGGCGGCGATCTTGAGGGCGGTCGGCTTGGGCAGCGGGCCTCGTGATCCCATCGGACTCGACCTACCCCCCCTCCCCCCGAAACCTGCGCACGTGCAAACGACGGGCGACACAATCGGTCACCTCTCACCCCCCAGAAATCGAACCCCCCCATCCCCCGGGGGGGGACCCCCCGGCACGGGCCCGCTGGCGGCCCTCGGCGGCGTCGTGGGCCGTCTTCGCCCGGTGACACGCCTCGCAGAGAGCCCGGAGGTTGGACCGCTCGTTGCCGCCTCCACGGGCCCGTGGGACGATGTGGTCGACAGTGGTCGCGGCATCCCCGCACATCCGGCAGCACCGCTCCTCCAGGAGCACCCTCGCGCGGGCCTGACGCCACGCCGCGCCGTACCCGCGGGCGGTGGTCGTGCCCCGGGCTGCCGACGGGCCGCCCCAAGCCTGCCCGGCGGCACGCATCCGTGCATGCCGCGGGCAGTACCCGCCGCCCGGCACGGTGGCCGGGCATCCGGGGGATCGACAGGGACGGGGCGGGGCGATGGGCATGATCAGCCGACGCAGCCAACGAGCAGGGTGTTGCCGCCGACGTTGCCGCTGTACGACAAGTTCAGGTTGCCGTTGTTGTCGGTGTAGGCGGCGGGGAACGGACCAGCCTGAACAGTGCCGCCGTTCGCCGGCACGGGGATGGTGATGTCGGGCACGGTCATCGCCGGGAACTGAGCGTCGGCCGAACGCTGCCGGCTGTTGCCGCTCACGACCACGTTCTGAGCCGCGGTGTGGGTGTTCCGGAGGATGAGCTCGGTGCGGCCATCGCTGTTGGTGACGATGTCGCCGCCGGCAGCGGTCGCGTTGTTGAACGTGAGGGTCGTGCCGGCGCTGGACTTGCTCTGACGCGTGAACGTGGCCATGACGGTCTCCTGTGTGCTGTGGGGATGACGCTCCCATCGACGCTACCCAGCGCGATCCCCGCCACCAAACACCTCGGCCGCGAGGTCCTGCTCGAGGGCCTTGCACGCGATGCGGGCCAGCCCGTAGCTGGCGACGGTGTCAGCACCGATGAGCAGGTGGGTCGCCGGCGGGTCGTCGATGCGGACCATGACCACCGCGGCTGAGCCACGGCGGACGACCTCCTCGAGGAGCTCCTCGATCGAGACCTCGGAAAGGTCGGCGGGAGTGGGAGCGTCGTCGGGCATCAGCCGGTCTCCTGGCGTGGTTGCTTGAGCAGGTGCGCGGCCTGAGCCCGCAGCTCCGCGATCCGGACCGTCGCCGCGGCCTGGCTCTGCTGCTCGGTCCTGGCCAGCCTCGCGGCCGCCGGCTCGAGCTCGGCACGGGCCAGCTCCTCACGCCGGCGCCACAGCTCGACCAGCTGGAGCGGCGGCTCCATCGGCGGCTTGGGCTGCCGGGTGGCCCCGAGGCGGACGATGAGCACGCCAACGGGGCGGCACGCCCGGCCGGCGGCCTTGGCGTCGCGGAGGCAGTCCTCAGCCGCCTCGATCGCCGCCTGCACCCTCGCCGGCGTCGACGCGGGGAGCGACGCCAGCTCGCTGACCTTGCCGGCGGGGAGCGTCGTCAGGCCGGCACCGGCCCAGCGACCGATCGCCTCGCGGAGCATCGAGACGACCTGGGCCCGCCGCCACTCGGCGACACGGATCTCCGTCAGCTCCTGCGCCCGCCGCCCCAGCGAAGCGACGATCTCTCCGCGCTCCTCGCCCGCGACACAACCGACAGGCTGGCTCTGCTCCGGAGCGTCTGAGGTATTGCGCTCTGTCTTGAGCGCTGAGCGCTCCGCGCGTGCGCGCGCTGCCCTAGTCGCGGGCTCTCCAGCACCCGCTGAGCACATGCTCAGCACATGCTCAGCATGTGCTGGATCTGGTCCCTGGTTCTGGGGCGGGCCGTGTCGGCACTGACCAGCCCGCCGACGGGACTCGCGGATCGCCGCCTCGCGGTTGTACAGGTCCGCCAGTGCCGGGCAGACGATCCGGCCGCCCGACGTCGGGCGGAAGACGAGGCGGACGACCGGGGCGATCTCATCCCACTGCTGGCCCGTCACGCGGGCCACGCGGGCGAGGATCGCCGGGTCGTCGGGGAGGCTGCCTGGTGAGTGTCCGAAGGTTGGCTCAGCCCAGGCGAGCTGCACGAGGCGGTACAGGGCTCCCAGTTCGATCGCCGACAGGGAGTCGGCGATGCCGGCGGGGAGCAGGCCGGCAAGGTCGTAGGGGAACGGCAGGGGGGAACGGTCAGGCACGCGCCACCGCCTTCCCCGCCTCGCTGGCGACGAACACCCGGGCGGGCGTGCCGCTGCGGGTCGGCCGGCGCTGGCCGCTGTCGATGATCAGGCCCTTGGCCGCGAGGGCCGTGAAGCGCCCGCTCTGGCTCGACGGATGGCCCTCCGCGTGAGCCCAGGCGTCGAACGTGGTCCCGTGCTCGCCGGCCCGCACCACGAAGGCGAGGGCGTCGGCCTCGAGCCGGTTGACCGCCCCGGTGCGGTTGAGCTGGTCGGCCGCCCGCTCGCTGGTGTCGGGGCCTCGCCGGCGAGCCGGCGCCGGCGTTCCGACCAGGACCCGCGGGGGGAAGAGGGGCAGGGTGTCGGCGCGACCACGGGTCACTTGGCCGGAGCCTCCTTCCGGATGGCGTCGCCCCGCAGGATGGTGATCTCGCGCGGGAACTCGAACCCGAGCCGGACCGACGGTCCGCGCTCGTCACCCGCGTGGACCTTGACGACCTTGATCCGGCCGAGCTCGCGGCCCCGGCCGTCGACGAGCACGATCTCGTCCTCCTTGCGGCGGGTCAGCACGAGCATGGGAAGAGCTCCTCCCGCTGCTCGAGCAGCTCGCAGCGGACGCGGATGCCCGGCTCGCAGCCGATGGCGGCGTACCACTTGCCGGTCGGCCCGTACGCGACCACCTGGGCGTCGTCCCGCCACAGGCCGCGGCGGCGGTCCTCGGACCAGGTGAGGGCGTCCATCACGGCCTTGAGCACGTTGTCGAGGTCGGGCTTGGCCGACATCCACAGCGCCCCCGAGGGTGAGGTCCGCTTGAGCAGCCGCTGCGGGCGCGGGAAGAAGGCCTCGAGCGAGAGCTTGACCGGGCCGGTCCAGGGCTCGGCGGGTTGGTGCCGGGCGAAGTGGAGCCCGATGAGGTCCTTCCAGGGCTTCACCCGCTCGCCCGGCGTGTACATGTGCACGAAGGGCCGGGCCTTGCCGCGGACGAGCTGAGCCCGCGGGCGGGGCTGCCCGACGGGGACGCCGGGGACGCTGAACTCGACGATGGCCGTCGTCACGCCACGGCCCTCCGCGATGCCCGAATCGCTTGGCGGACCGCTTCTGCTGACGCCCCGCACAACGAGCCAGCCTCGCGGGGCGTGAAGCGCCGCCCGTCCGCCGGCACGTACTCCCGCACTAGCCAGAACCAGACGCGGCTGCGGATCTGCGCGTGTGGCCCGCGCACCCAGAAGAAGGCCCCATTTCGTTCCCAGGTCACCGACGTGGCCCCCTCGCGGCGGCAGGCGGTCGCAAAGGCCTGCCGAAGCTCGGCGGCGCGGGCGGCGGCCGACTGCTCCTTGGGCGTCGCGGCCTCGGCCTCGGCGGCCCGGCGGTCCTCCTCGAGGGCCCGGTCGATGGCCTGCTCGATGACGGCGTCGATCGGGCCGGACCAGCCCGGGTGGTTGACCATCATGCGGACGCTCTTCGTCGTTGTGATCACCGCGTCGCTCCCTGCAGGTGCGTGGTGACGAAGTACTCGCGCTTCTCGGGAGGGATGGCCGGAGCGCCGGCGAGCCGGAACGCGTCGGCCTCGGTCGGCACGGTGATGACCGCACGGGCCCGGTCGACCAGGTGGCCGTCGATCGACGCCGGCAGGTCGTGCGGGATCTGCCAGCGTTCCTTCCAGCGGGAGAGGAACCACCGGCCGAACTCCCCGGGCCCGGTGCGCATGAGCTCGATCCAGCCCCGGTTGGCCGGCGTGTAGCGGAAGACCTGGACGGGGACGACCGGCTGGCCGTCCCAGCGGTCGCACCGGATCGCCAGGCTCAGCGCCTTGAACCCGGGCCGGCCGCCCTGGACGACGTACCCGATGGGCCGCTCGAGGCCGGCAGGCAGCGGCGGGTGCTCGGGCTCGGGGGCTGGCGGCGGCGAGAACAGCGACACGTGCCCGCGGCGGGGCTTGGCCTCGACGTCCAGGCGGTCGAGCGTCGGGAGGATCCGGTCCCAAAGCGGGTCGAGGTCGCTGTCGGGCAGGGGGGCGATGATCTCGACGTCGCCGACAGAGCGGGAGCGCCGGCGGACCGAGCCGACGACCATCGCCTCGGGCTCGGCGAGGCCCCACAGCTCGAAGAGCCGGCGGGCCAGCTGCTCGGCCTGGGCGAGGCCGATGCGGGAGCCGGTGCTCATGGGCAGCTCCCTTCAGCGGCGGCGAGCCGGCGGCGAAAGCGGGTCCGTGCAAAGCGCCGGTACGACTCGCGTGCCCGGCGCGACATCGCCCGCCACACCAGCCAGCGCCGGCGGTACGCGGGGAGGATCGCTCGCGGGTTCACGCGGCACCTCCGCTCTCGATGAAGTCGCGGGCGCGGTTCACCTTCGCCATCAGCTCGTCGGAGCCGCCGGCATCGGGGTGGGCCTTGCGAGCGGCATCGCGGTACGCCACCTGCAGGCTGACTTGCTTTATGCACTCGTTCGGAACCTTGCCGACGATGCACAAAAACAGCATCGCGTCCTTGACCGTCGCCCACTCGGCAGCCGGAATCGGCTCACCTCCCGGCAGAGCCTTCCACCCGCGGTAGGCCTGGTCCCCCCGGACGCACCCATCGATCGACATCATCCGCTGGGCGCGGAGCGTGCGGGCGATGGCGTAGACGTTGTGCTCCCACAGCGACCACGCGGCGGTCTCGTACGACAGCGGCCCGTGCCGCCCGACGAAGCTCAGCCGAACGCCGGGGTAGCTGGGGCGCGCGGTCGAGCGGATGAACCCGTCGTTCCGGATGTCCCCGTCGCGCACGGCCATCTCGATGAAGCACTGGCTCGCGGCCAGGTGCCGGAGCTCGCCGCGGAGCATGGCCACCACCGCGGTCCAGCCGGCCGAGTACTTCGATCGACGGCCGCGCCCTTCAACTGGCCGGGTCCAGGGGCGGCACAGGATCTCGACGCTCATGCGGCACCGCCCTTCGGCCGCCACGCCCGGATCGTGCCGTTCCAGTTGCGCTCGAGCTCGGTGAAGCCGTACTGGCGGGCGAGCTCCTCGGCCTGGACACCGGTCTCGACGTCCTCGAGGCCGACCGACTGACCGAGCCGGTTCACGGCCGCCATCCGGAACCCCGCCGGTGCCGGCGGCCGCGTCGCGTACCACCGGATGTGCTGCACGTCGTCGACGTGCACCACCCGGCCGTCGGCAGCGATGATGTGGACGAGGCGAGCCATTACTCGTCCTCCCCGTCGGCGTCGGCCGAGGCCGCGACCGGCTTCTTCCCGGCCTTGGCCTTCGCCTTGGCCCGCTCCTCCTTGGCGATCGACGCGGCGGTCGGCTTTGGCGGGATGGTCAGACAGAGAACCTGCCGGAGGGCCTCGATGGACGATTCGTTCCACGCCCGCTGGCCGGCGAGGGTGTCGTCGATCAGGTTGGAGAGCGGCCAGGCCTGCACGGCCAGGTCGGCAACCGTCTCGGGCGTGGGGTTTCGGAGCACCTCGAACCACTGAGCCGCCTTCGGGCTGAGCTTGGCCTTCTTCCGGTCGTCGGCCCGCCACGAGCGGATGGCTCGGAGCTCCCCTCTCGCGGAGCCCTGCTCGAGGATCCGGTACACCACCGCGCGGAGCGGCTGGGCACGGAACGCCTCCTGCATCTGCCGCTCGATCCCGATCACCCAGGCCTTGACGGCCTTGCGGGTCTTCTCCGCCCGGGCCTGCTGCTCCTTCCAGCGGCGCTCGGAGTCGTCGTTGACGTGTGTGGCGGCCTTCGCGGCGACAGTCGCCGACTCACGCTTCGCGGAGAGTTGCTCCTTGACCTGCTCCCGGACCCGCTCGACGCTCACCCCGGCCGGGGCGGCGGTTTCGATCAGGCCCTGGGCCACCTCGAGCTGCTTCGGCAGGGCCTTCGTCGAGAGGGCGGTGTCCCGCTCGACCACCTTCACCACCTTCGCCGCGGCCTTCTGGGCCTCCTTGTTCGCCCACTTGGTCTTCGCGTCGTAGCACGCCTGCTTGCGGCACCACGCCGGGCCCTCCTCGACCTGTTCGCGCGGGTGCTCGACGCCGCGGTGGTCCATCGCCTCGGGGATCACGGCAAACAGGTCGGTGTCGTTCGCGGAGTTATGGGGGCAGTCGCGGCACGCCGGCGCGTCGACGCCGGCGAGCTTCGCGTCCGGCGACCAGGGGATGACGGTCAGGGAGTTCCGGACCCGGTTGACGCGCGCGGCGAGGTCCTCGAGCGGCAGAGCGGACCCCCAGTACCACCCGCGGTTGCACTCCTCGGCGAGCTTCTGCTGGTGCTTGGGGTCGGCCACCTGGGCGATGAGCAGGGCCTGCGCGTGGGTCACGCGCCCGGCCACGATCAGGTGCAGCACGGTGGGGTCGAGCCGGCCGACGCGGAGACGTTCGTTACACCACCGCGGGGTGCGGCCGAGCCGCTGGGCCACTCGCGCGAGGACGGCCCGGTCGAGGCCCTCGGCGCCGCCGCCCTCCTGCTCGTACACGGACCGGCACAACTGGGCCTCTTCCACGAGGCCGAACGCCTCGCGCTGGAGGTTCTCGGCGGCCTGCAGGTCCCGCACCTGGTCGGGGTCGAGCGGCGGGACGATCCGGGCCTTGAGGCCCTCGAGGCCAGCCCGCATCGCCCCGAGCACGCGGAGCTGCCCGCAGACCAGCGTGTAGCGGCCGTCGTCGCCGGCCATGACCGTGATCGGGTTGGCCAGGCCCTGGTGGAGGATGCTCTGGGCCATCGCGTCGACGGCCTCGGTCGAGATCGAGCGGCGGTCGCGGATGTTGGGCCCGAACTCGATGTCACCCAGCGGGATGACCTCGACGCGGATGGGGGCCTGCTCGATCTGCGGCGGCGAGGCCGGCTGCGGGATCGCGGCGGGTGCGGGAGTGGGGGGGATCTTGAGCGCGGGCTTGGTCTTCGTCTTCATGGTGGGGCTCCACGAGCGCCGGCGACGCGCCGGCAGAAAGCCCGCCGCGGGCGTTGGCCCACGGCGAGCGGGAACGCATTCAGCTCACTTGGCCTTGGCGGGCTTCCGGCCGCGGGGCTTGGTCTCCGGCTGGGGGTCGCCCTTGCGGACCACCACGCCAACCTCCTTGCCGTCGGCGACGATCCGGCCCCCGACCAGCTCAACGCCTTGGCCGAAGGCCTCGGTGACGGCGTAAATCAGCCGCTCGGAGTCGCCAGCCGTGATGTCGGTGGCCTTCGACTCGATCCACGCGCCCTTCGCGTTGATCGGGATGAGATGGAACCGCCCCGGGAACTTCAGGCCCGCGAATGCTCGCCCCGCGAGCTGGTCCATCTCCGCCTTCTCCTCCTCGCGACCGAGGGCCTGGAGGGCGGACTCGATGGCGGCCTCATCGCCCGGCGTGTCCTTGGGCGGGGCCTCGTGCAGCTTGGGGTCGGGCGTGGGCTTGCGCTTGTTGGCCTGGTAGTCGGCCAGCACCCGCTCGCCCTGGGGCGTGAGCACGTACAGCGTCTCGTTGGGCGTGCCGCTCAGGCTGGGCGGGTGCCCGATCACGCCCTGCTGCAGCAGGTACGCCACGGTCTGGTGGCACGGCAGCGGGTGCAGGGCCTGGCGGATGTGGTCGAGCCCCGCCGGCTGGGCGGCGTCGTCCAGCTCCTTGAGCGTGCTCAGGACCTTGAGTTCCGATTCGAGCAGGGGTCGACTCAGCGCGTCCATCGTGATCTCCTTTGCCGTTGGGCGGCGTTGCGGGCCGACAGCACGCCGAGTGCTTCGTTGCCCAGGTCGGTCAGGCCGTACTTCGGGTCGGCCTTGCTGCGCCCGCTCAGGGCCAGCAGGCCGTACATGACGAGCAGCCGGAGCACGTGCGGGTGCCCGGCGTTGGGGCTGGCGGCGCAGCCGGCAATGTCGGCGGCGGTCATCGCCCGAGCACGCACGGCGAACAGGGCCTGGACCTGCTCGACCTTGAGCGTCTGGCGGCGTTCCGTGCCGTGGATCAAGACCCGCACGCGCGGCTCGGTGTCGTGCATCAGGGCGGAACTCCTTCGGTGGTCCAGCGGATCGCGGGCTTGCCGCTGGCGGCGGTCGGCACGCGCCGGCCCGAGTCGCGGATCAGGCCCTTGTCCACCAGGTCGTTGCGGCGCGGGCGGACGGTGTTCAGCGGGATGCCGGTCTTGGCGGAGACCTCTTCGTCGGTGAGTCCGTCGGGCGCCGCCTTGATGGCGGCGAGGATCAGGCGGCGGGCGACCGCGCAGTCGAAGCGGCTGACCGACGCCGCGGCGGCCTTGGCCGTGTCGGGGTGGTCGTGCCGGGCGCGGCCCTCGCCGCGGGCCGTGCGGTCCTCGTACGCCTGGCGGAACAGCGGTGGGGGTGTCTCGAAGGCGCTCATCGGGCGGCCCCTTGAAGCATGGCCAAGCGGATCCCGAGGCGGTGCCGCATGAAGCGCCGGTACGACTCGCGTGACCGGCGCGACATCGATCGCCACAGCAGCCAGCGCCGGCGGTACGTCGGCAGGACGACGCGGGGGCTCACGCGGCACCCCCCGGCAGCCGGCGCACGGCGTACTTGCTGGCAATGACACGGAACCCGTCGGCGAACTCGACCTCGACCGCGTCGCCCTTGCGGCACGACACGATCCGGCAGTGCTGCCCGTACCGCTCGGGGAGCTTCGTGCGGATGCGCCAGTAGTGCGTCATGCCATCGCCTCCACATCGCCGAACACCGCGGCCAACCGGGCCGCCGTCTCATCCGCCGGCACCCACTGGGCCGCCAGCGCCCGACCCATGCACCGCCGCAGCTCGGCCATCCGCCCCGCCGACGCCTGGTGCCCGAGCGCCGCCACCACGCCGCGGTAGTGCTCCTCGATCGCGGCGCCGGTCTCGCCCAACGCCACGCGGGCCCGCTGGGCAGCGAACGCCCGCAGCAGCCCGCACGTGCGCGGGCTCGCGGCGATCCGGTCCCGGGGCCAGTCGACGCACCGCACCATGCCGGCGGTGAACTCCGCCAGGCCGGCGGCCAGCTCGCGCAGGTCGTCCGCGTGCAGGGCCTCGACCCACGCGCGGGCGTCCGCCCGGTCGGCCATGACCCGCGCGTACTCGGCGTCGGTGATCACCTCGGCCGTGCCCGACGGCTTCACCGCCGGCGGCGCGGAGCGCTCGATGCGGCCCTTACGGTCCAGGTCGCGCAGCCG
>FRDC01004091.1_pt2 | contig 11477 bp, 8 predicted proteins | sample 1106171 | NCBI WGS metagenome assembly FRDC01 (sample SAMEA3930566, study PRJEB13176) | freshwater metagenome | biome: Drinking water system; feature: drinking water; material: water | place: Singapore | collected 2014-12-20
CGCATCCGCGGCGTCGGCGATCGACCGCACCGGCTGGTGGGCCTGACCACCGATATCGACTCCCGCAAGCGCGTGGAGCAGATCGTGGTGGGTCTCGCGGACGGGCTTGCCAACGTGCACGGAGAGGCGTTCTTCCGAGGCCTGGTGAAGAACTTCGCGACCGTCCTCGGCGTGGAGCGGGCGTTCATCACCGAGTGCTGCGACGACTCGCGCCGCCGGGTGCGCCATCTCGCCAAGTTCGAAGGCGGGGACTTCGTCCCGAATGGCGAGTACGACATCAGCGGCCTGCCGTGCGACGAAGTCATCAACGGCAACCGTGCCTGCATCATCGCGAGCGGCGTGGCGCTGCGCTATTCGGCCGACGTCGGTTTCGAGAGCTACATCGGCATCCCCATCAAGGACAGCGAGAACAACGTCGTCGGCCATCTCGCGTGCCTGGGCGTGGCACCGCTGGAGCACGATTTTCCGGTGGAACTGATCTTCACGCCGTATGCCGAGCGCGCGGGGTTGGAAATCGAACGGCAGCGGTTGCTGTCACGGTTGCGGGCGGCGGCTTGATCTAGTCGATTGCCCCCATCCCAACCTTCCCCCACCGACGGTGGGGGAAGGAGTGCCTATGGATGATGGGCCTCGGAGGTTTGCATTCCTTCACCCGGCAACACCGGTTGAGGAAGCCTTGCGCCCCTTCCCCCACCGTCGGTGGGGGAAGGTTGGGATGGGGGCCAGCCCGCGTCCGGATCGGCATAACCCTTCAGCCCGCCTCGACACAGAAACTTGAACTGTCCTTGACGGTTCCGCGACTGCGCGCGCGGATAGTTCGTTCCGCGGCGTGCAGCGATACGCCCGAACCACTCAAACCAACGACAGGAGCTACACCATGAATTCGATCGATCGTGCGATCTCCGCGGCCATCGGTGCCGCACTCGTGGCAGGCCTGGCCGCCACGCCGGCGTTTGCGCAAGGCAAAGGCGACTTCGAGAAATGCGCCGGCATCGTCAAGGCCGGCAAGAACGACTGCGGTACGAGCGCCACCTCGTGCGCGGGCAGCATAAAGACCGACCGTCACGCCGAGGCGTGGATCCTCGTGCCCAAGGGCACGTGCGAGCGCATCGCCGGTGGCCGCCTCCAGACCTCCGCCGACGCCAAGCACGGCGGCAAGGGCTGAACCCCAAGGATCGACGCCCGCTGCCTGTCGGCGGGCGCCGGACCTCAACCCAGGATGAAACGGCCCCCACGCTCTCTACGTTCGCTGCCCCCCGTGGGGGCGCGTCAGTGGCTTGGGGCGGCCCTGCACCACTGACACGAAGGAGACCCTCCATGACTCTCGACGCCCTGATCGACCGCTTCGACTACGAGATCGAAGCGCCCGCTGTTCATTCCATGGACGAAGCGGTGCTCGACATCGACGACGAACCCACCGAAGTGGAGCTGATGGTGCTGTTGTCCGGCATGGTCGGCGACCCCGGCGCCCGCGCGACCTTCTGAACCCGCATTCCACGCGAGGCTCCCATGCTCCAGAAATTCATCCCCATCGTCCGACGCGTCTACGGCGCTCTGGACCTCGGCAGCAGCGGTGTCAGCCTGCTGTTCCGGCTGTGGGTCGCCAAGGTCTTCTTCATGGCGGGCCTCACCAAGATCGGCAACTGGGACTCGACGCTGTTCCTGTTCGAGAACGAGTACGCAGTGCCGCTGCTGCCGCCCGACGTGGCGGCGTACCTCGGCACGGCGAACGAGCTGGTCCTGCCCGTGTTCCTCGCGCTCGGCCTCGCCACGCGCCCCGCGGCCCTGATGCTGTTCGTCTTCAACATCGTCGCGGTCCTGTCCTATCCCGCGCTGTGGGAGACGGGCTACCAGGATCACGTGTACTGGGGCCTGATGCTGCTGGTGCCGCTGTTCTTCGGCCCGGGCCGCCTCTCGATCGATCACCTGCTCGCGAAGTTCGTCTTCGCGGAGAAGAAGGGAGCCGTGGCGTGGGCACGATGAGCGAACTGGTCACCGACCGAGGCGCGCACCAACTGAGCCTGCATGGCCAGCGCGCGATCGTCACCGGCGCCAACTCCGGCATAGGCGAAGGCATCGTGCGTGCCCTGGCGGAAGCGGGCGCAGCCGTGGTGGTGAACTACGTCCGTGGTGCCGATGCCGCCGAGCGCATCGTCGGCGACATCCGGGACGCAGGTGGCAACGCCATCGCGATCGCAGCCGACGTGAGCCGCGAGGACGAGGTGGAGGGCATGTTCCGCGCCGCCGTGGAAGCCTTCGGCTCCATCGATATCCTGGTCAACAACGCGGGGCTGCAGAAGGACGCGAAGCTGCACGAGATGTCGCTCGCCGACTGGAACCACGTGATCGCGGTGAACCTCACCGGGCAGTTCCTGTGTGCGCGCGCGGCCGTGCGCGAATTCATGCGCCGTGGCGTGCAGCCTCAACTGTCCATGGCCGCCGGCAAGATCATCTGCGTCTCGTCGGTGCACGACGCGATCCCCTGGGCCGGTCACGCCAACTATGCCGCGTCCAAGGGCGGCGTCGCCATGCTGATGAAGACCATGGCGCAGGAACTCGCCATGCACAAGATCCGCGTCAACAGCGTCTCGCCCGGGGCCATCAAGACGCCGATCAACACCTCGGCCTGGGACACGCCGGAGGCCGAGCGCGAACTGCTGCGCCTGATTCCCTACGGCCGCGTCGGCGAAACGCGCGACATCGCGCGCGCCGCGGTGTGGCTCGCGTCCGATCACTCCGACTACGTGAACGGCGCCACCCTCTACGTCGACGGTGGCATGACCCTGTACCCCGAGTTCCGCACCGGCGGCTAGAGGTATGACCCCCATGCACTTCGACGCCATCATCGTGGGCTCCGGCGCCGGCGGCTCGGCCGCGGCCTACTACCTCGTCCAGAGCGGCCGCCGCGTGCTGCTGCTGGAACGTGGGCCGGAGCTGCCGCGCGACGGCTCCACCCTCGATGTCGAGCAGGTGTTCGGGCGTCAGGCGTTCGTCGAGACCGAGCGCTGGACGGATGGGCAAGGCCACGAGATCGTGCCCGAGGAGCGTTCCAATCTCGGCGGCAAGACGCGCTGGTACGGGGCTGCGCTGTTGCGCTTCGGCCGCGATGAGTTTGCCGGCGATGCGCGGCGTCTGCTCCTGCCATGGCCCATCGCGGCCGATGAACTCACGCCCTTCTACGAAGCCGCGGAGCAACTGCTCGGGGTGCGCACGTTCCCGGTGGAACCGGAGCTCGCGCGCATCGCGGATCACCTCACGGGACCGTGGCGCGGCTGGGACGTGCGTCCGTTGCCGCTCGGCCTGTCCGCCGCGATCCTCGACCATCCGGACGAAGCCAAGCATTTCGACGGCTTCGCTTCTCCGCGCGGCCTCAAGTCCGATGGGCAGAGCGCCTTCCTCGAGCGCGTGCGCCGCCATCCGAATCTGGTCGTCGCCACCGGGCGCACGGTGACCGATGTCATCGCATCCGACACCGACCCGACGCGGGCGATCGGCGTGGTCTGCGATGACGGGACCGTGCATCGGGCGCAGCACGTGCTGCTGGCTGCCGGCGCGCTGCACTCGCCGCGACTGCTGCAGAGCTACTTCGAGCGCACCGGCCTTGGCCGGACGCTGCCCTCCGCCAATCTCGTCGGACGCAACTACAAGTCGCACGTGCTGACGGCCGTCCTTGCCTTCTCGCCGCGTCGCAAGACCGACTTGCTGCGCAAGACCGCGTTGTTCCTGCACGACGATTTTCCGCGTTCGAGCGTGCAGCCGCTCGGCTGGTTCGACGGCGAGTTCTTCTCGGCCATCGCGCCGTCCTGGTTGCCGAAGCCGGTCGCGCGCTTCGTCGGTCCGCGCCTGTACGGCTTCTTCCTTCAGACCGAAGACGGATCCCACCCCGACAATCGCGTGGTCGCCCACGCCCACGGCATCGGCCGCCCGCGCCTCGACTACGACCTCGCGCGGATTCCCCATGCGCGGGACGAACACCGCGGTCTCGTGACGCGCTTCAACCGTGACTTGCTGGCCATGGGCCTGATGCCGCTGTCGCAATCGATCCCGCTCACAGGCACCGCACACGCCTGCGGCACGCTGGTCGCCGGGAACCATCCGGGCGCCTCGGTGGTGGGCCCGGACGGCCGCGTCCATGGAATGCGCAACCTCTACGTCGTCGACGGCAGCGTGCTGCCGCGCTCCAGCCGAGTCAATCCGGCGCTCACCATCTACGCGTGGTCGCTGCGCGTGGCGAGCGGTCTCGTACAACGCATCGAACAGGAACGGACCCGAAATGAACAATCCCCCGCTCGTGCAGGACATCCGGTTTGGGCGTGACATCTGCGGCGACCTCGAGCAGGCGGAACGGCGCGAGTGGTGGATCACCAACGGCCTCGGCGGCTACGCCGCCGGGACCATCGCCGGCACTCTGACGCGCCGCTACCACGGCCTGCTGGTGGCGCCGGTGAGCGCGCCTCTGGGCCGGGCGCTGGTGTTCGCCAAGGCCGACGCCAGTGTCATCGATGGCGAGCGGGTCTGGCCGCTCGGCACCAATCGTTGGACCGGTGGGGCCGTGGACCCCACCGGTCACCGGCTCATCGAATCGTTCCATCTCGACGGCCGCATGCCGGTGTGGCGCTACGCCATCGGCAATCGCGCGATCGAGATGCGCGTGTGGATGGAGCAGGGCAGCAACACCACCTACGTGGCGTGGCGTCTCGAAGCCGCCGACGAACCACGCGAAGCGTTGCGCTTGCGCGTGCGGTTGCTCGTCAACGCACGCGACCACCACGGTCAGATGTCCGTGGGCGGACTCGACCCGGCCATCGCCGTGGAAGGAACACGCGTATCGGCCCGCTTCGGCGACTGGTTCACGTTCTATTTGCGCGCCTGCGGCGGCGGCGTGGTGGCGGCGCGCGACTGGATCGAGAACTTCGACCTGCCGGCGGAACGCGAACGCGGCCTCCCCGATCGCGACAACCACCTGTGCATCGGCACCGCGGAACTGGAATTGCGTCCCGGCGAATGGGTCGGTGTCGTGGGGTCCCTGGACGCGGCGGCTTCGCCGTACCTGCAGGAGGCGATGCGCCGCTTCCGGTCGCACGATTCCCGGCTCCTGGTGCGGGCGCGCGCCATGACTCCGGAGTTGTCGGACGCGCCGGGATGGGTCAATCGCCTGGTGCAGGCGGCGGACAGCTTCGTGTTCGCGCGACCGCTCGAGCATCAGCCCGACGGCGAATCGGTGATCGCCGGCTATCCGTGGTTCGGCGACTGGGGCCGCGACACGATGATCGCGCTGCCCGGCCTCACCCTGCCCACCGGACGGCACGACAGCGCACGGCGCATCCTCGCGACCTTCGCGCGCTTCGTCGACCAGGGCATGTTGCCGAACTTCTTCCCTGGTGCCGGAGAGCAGGCCGACTACAACACGGTCGATGCCGCGCTCTGGTTCGTCGAAGCGTGGCGCGCCTACGTCGAAGAGACGGACGACGTCGCGTCGTTGCGCGAAGCGTTCCCGACCATTGCCGGCATCATCGAGTGGTATCGCAAGGGCACGCGCTACGGCATCAAGCTCGACGAACGCGACGGGTTGATCGCCGCGGGCGAGGCCGGGGTGCAGCTCACCTGGATGGACGCGAAGGTGGGTCACCACGTCTTCACCGCGCGCATCGGCAAGCCGGTGGAGATCAACGCGCTCTGGTACAACGCGCTCAATGCGGCGGCCATGATGGCCGAGCGACTCGGAATCCCCGCCGACCCGTACCTCGTGCTGGCCGCGCGCGCCCGGACCGGATTCCAGCGCTTCGTGCAGGCGGACGGTTACGGCCTGTTCGACGTGCTCGACGGCCCGGACGGCGACGACGCCACGTTGCGGCCGAACCAGATCCTGGCGGTGAGCCTGCCCTACAGTCCGCTCGATGCGAGCGCGCAGGCAGCCGTGGTGCACGTCTGCGGCCGCGACCTGCTCGCGTCGTACGGACTGCGTTCGCTCGTGCCTGACCATCGGGACTATCGCTCGTGCTACCGCGGCGGCGTGTGGGAGCGCGACAGCGGCTATCACCAGGGCCCGGTGTGGGCGTGGCTGTTGGGGCACTACGCACTCGCCGAATACCGCGTGCACGGCGATGCCGACGCGGCGCAACGCCGGCTCGAACCGATCCGCGATCACCTCGCCGACGGCGCGCTTGGCACCGTCACCGAGATCTTCGACGGCGATCCGCCCCATTACCCGCGTGGAGCGCCGGTCCAGGCGTGGTCGGTGGCGTGCACCCTCGAAGCGTGGTGGCGGCTCGAGCGTGCACGGCGGCGCGACGCGGTTCGTCCTGCCCGGACCGATGCCGACAGAACGATCACGGCCTGATGCCGAGACGGACAACCAGGAGACCTCGATGGAACCGAAGACGCAGCGCAATCCCGAACGCGACCGGCTGGAAGCCCAGCATCGAGGCCTCGAAGACTGGCGCCTGTGGGGGCCGTACCTCGCCGAACGCGCGTGGGGCACGGTGCGCGAGGACTACAGTCCCCATGGAAATGCCTGGGAGTACTTCGATCACGACCAGGCGCGCTCGCGTGCGTACCGCTGGAACGAAGACGGTCTCGGGGGCATCAGCGACGAACAGCAACGGCTGTGCTTCGCCCTCGCCCTGTGGAACGGCGAGGATCCGATCCTGAAGGAACGCGCCTTCGGTCTCACCGGCAACCAGGGCAACCACGGCGAGGACGTGAAGGAGTACTACTTCTACGTCGATGCCACGCCGTCGCACTCGTTCCTGCGCTATCTCTACAAGTATCCGCAGCGCGCCTATCCCTACGCGCGCCTGGTGGAGGAGAACGCGCGGCGCTCCCGTCACGATCCGCCCTTCACCCTGCTCGACACCGGCGCCTTCGACGAGAGCCGCTACTGGGATGTCGAAGTGCGCTACGCCAAGGCGACACCGGACGAGATCCACATCCGCGTGCTGGTGACGAACCGGGGGCCGGAGACGCAGACCGTCCACGTCATGCCCACCCTCTGGTTCCGCAACACGTGGTCCTGGGGCGACGATGAGACCAGACCGGAGATCAACGCGGCGCCGACCCCCGGCGACAGCATGTGGGCCGTGCGTGCCGACCACCCGACGCTGGGCCGCTACCACCTGTACGGACGGCATCACGCCGACCTGCTGTTCACCGAGAACGACAGCAACGCCCAGCGTCTGTGGAACACGCCCAACGCATCTGCCTACGTGAAGGACGCGTTTCATCGCTTCCTGATCGAAGGCGACGCCGATGCGGTCAATCGCGAGAACCGCGGCACCAAGATGGGTGCACGCCACCTGCTCACGGTGGCGCCAGGCCAGACTTCCGTCGTGGGCCTGACCCTGTCGGCCAAGCCGCTCGAACAACCCTTCGGCAAGCGCGAGGTGATCTTCGCCCGGCGCGAGGCGGAGGCTTCCGTGTTCTACGACGAGCTGCTGCCCCAGGCCCATCCGCAGGACGAAGCGATCCTGCGCCAGGCGATGGCCGGCATGATCTGGAGCAAGCAGTTCTTCCATTACGACGTGGCGAAGTGGATCGACGGCGACCGGTTGCCGCCGCCTTCCCATCGGCGCGACGGCCGCAACTCCCACTGGCGTCACCTGAAGGCCGCCCACGTCATCTCGATGCCGGACGCCTGGGAGTACCCGTGGTTCGCCGCATGGGACCTCGCCTTCCATGTCGCTGCCCTGGCCCTGGTCGACGTCGATTTCGCGAAGGATCAGGTGGAGCTGCTGCTCAAGGAGAACTATCTCCATCCGAACGGCCAGATTCCCGCCTACGAATGGGCCTTCGGCGACGTCAATCCGCCCGTGCTCGCCCAGGCGGCGCTCAAGGTGTTCCGCGCCGAACGCGTCCAGCGCGGCAAGGGCGACATCGGCTTCCTGCAGCGGGTGACGCACAAGCTGCTGATGAACTACACGTGGTGGCTCAACCGCAAGGACTCGGGCGGCAACAACGTGTTCGAGGGCGGCTTCCTCGGCCTGGACAACATCTCCGTCTACGACCGCTCGCAGCCGTTGCCGCCGGGGTTTTCGCTCAAGCAGGCCGATGCCACCGGCTGGGTCGCGATGTTCGCGCTCAACATGACCGTGATGTGCCTCGAGCTCACCGCCGACAACTCCGACTACGAGGACGTCGCGATCCAGTGCTACCACCAGTTCCTCGCCATCGCCAACACCATCGCCGGGCACTCCGGCATGGGGATCTCGCTCTGGGACGAGCAGGACGGATTCTTCAAGGACGTGGTGGTGGCGCCCGACGGGTCGCGCCAGCGCATCGACGTGTTCTCGTGGGTCGGGATCATTCCGATGTTCGCCGTGGAGATCGTCGATCAACGGCTGCTGAAGGCCGCGCCGCGGTTCGCGAGCGTGATGAACGCCCACCGGTACGGCATGTTCGACGGGCACTACGTCTCCGAATGCCCGACGAAAACCAATGCGCGCGGCGAACGGCTGCTGGCACTGGTGGACCAGGAGAAGCTGCGGGCGATCCTGGGGCACCTGCTTGCCGAAGACGAGTTCCTCTCCGACTACGGCATCCGCAGCGTGTCGAAGCTGCACGCCATGCGCAGCGACCTGGGCCACGTCCACGGCATCGGCCGGGCGCTGATCGAATACGTGCCCGGCGAATCCACCTCGGGCCTGTTCGGCGGCAACTCCAACTGGCGCGGGCCCATCTGGATGCCGACCAACTACACGCTGATCCAGGCGATCGAGAAGTTCCATCGGTTTCTCGGCGACGACTTCAAGGTGCCGGTGCCCGCGCTGGACGGCAAGGAGCTCACGTTGCGGGAGATCTCCAACCTCATCTCCGAGCGCCTGGTGAACATGTTCCGTCGCGACGCGACCGGGCGCGTGCCCGCGCTGCCGCTCGACAGCCCGTTCCAGTACGACCCCCATTGGAAGGACCTGCTGCTCTTCAACGAATACTTCCACGGCGAGACCGGCCTCGGGCTCGGGGCCATGCACCAGACCGGGTGGACCGGATTGGTCGCGAACCTGGTGCAACGCAAGTACCGCGAAGCGGTGCCGGCGTACTGGCGCCATGAGCTGGGTATCGCCGACGGCGTGTCGAAGAAGAAGCGGGCGCCGGCGGTGGTGTCATGAACGAAGCAGCGCTGGTGATGCGCGGGCGTGCGGACGCGATCGCCGCGCTACGCAGCCACTGGCCCGAATACCTCGTGGAAGCGTGGGGACTCGGCCTGTTCATGCTGTCGGCCGCGGTGTTCACGACGCTGTTCGAGTACCCCGGCTCACCGGTGCATCGCGCCGTGGCTGACGACACGGTGCGCCGCGTGCTGATCGGTGCCGCCATGGGGCTCACGGCCGTGGGCATCATCTACTCACCCTGGGGACGGCGCTCCGGCGCGCATCTCAACCCCGCGGTGACGCTGACGTTCTGGCGCCTCGGCAAAGTGGCGGGGTGGGATGCGCTGTTCTACGGGACCGCGCAATGCCTGGGCGGGCTCGCAGGCGTGCTGATCGCCCTGGCGCTCCTCGGCCCGGCCTTCGCCATGCCGCCCGTGACATTCGTGACCACGACACCCGGTGCGCCGGGTACCGGTGTCGCGTTCCTGGCCGAGTTCGCGATCTCGGCGCTGCTGATGAGCGTCGTGCTCGCCGTCTCGAACAGCGCGACCTCGATGCGCTGGACCGGTGTTGCCGCCGGCACCCTGGTGGCGCTGTTCATCGCCATCGAGGCACCGCTGTCGGGCATGAGCATGAATCCGGCACGCACCCTCGCCTCGGCCGTGCCGGCGCAACGCTTCGACGCGTTCTGGGTGTACTGCATTGCCCCGCCGCTGGGCATGCTGGCTGCCGCCGAGTTGCGGCGGTTCGTCGGCGCCGGCGTGCATTGCGCGAAGCTCGACCACGACCCCGGCGTGCGTTGCATCCACTGCGGGCACGAGCCGGCGGCGGACGAGGTGCGGCGATGATCGCGGACCCGTCGGGCCGTTCGCGTCAACTGCTGGCAGGTGACATCCTCGGCCGTTGCGCGCAGGCGGTGCGCATCGGCGTGCGCACGATCGGACCGATCCTGGACTTGGGCCTGCGCTGGAGCCTGGCCCCCATGTTCCTGGTCTCCGCGATCCTCAAGCTGGCCGACTGGGGCCGCGCGCTCGACCTGGCGCGATACGAGTATCCCGTGAGCTGGCTCGACCCCGTGGCGGCCGCATGGCTCGGCGTCGGCATCGAGTTCTTCGGTGCGATTCTGCTCGCGGCCGGGCTCGGCACGCGCGCCGCCGCGCTGGCGCTCGCGGCGCTGTCGCTGGTGATCCAGTTCGAGTATCGGGCGCTCGATGCGCATCTCATCTGGGCTGCGTTGCTGGGCTGGATCATCGCGCGCGGTGCCGGGCGTTGCTCGCTCGATGCCGCGCTGGCGCCTGGGCTCGCGCAGAGCGCGTTGCCGTTCGCGCGGGTTGCGGTGCGGGGGCTGGCGCGTTTCTCGAGCATTGCCGTGCCGGTCCATCTGCTGGCGTTGCGGATGTGGATCGGAGTCGCCGTGGCGTTGGCCGTGACCGGCGCGAGCGAACTCTCGAACGTATTCCCCGTCACGTCGGCGGAACCCTTCGGCGGCCCGATCGCCGCGGTGTTGATTGCGCTGCTGACGGCGGGTCTGGGTGCGAGGATCGCTGCCCTGCTGCTCGTCGCGGGAACAGTGGTGCTGCTGGGCGGTGACGGCATGCAGGCTTCGGTGGCCGTGTACTGGATCATCGCCTTCGCACTGCTGGCAGTGCATGGCCCCGGCCCCCTCTCGATCGATGCCGTGTTGTCCCGATGGCTCGCTCGCCGGTTTCCACAGATCGAAGGCAAACCCGCGTTCGCGCTCGATGGCCTGCCGCACGTGGTCATCGTCGGCGCCGGGTTCGGCGGCATTGCGTGCGCGGCCCGGCTCGCGCGGACGCCGGTGCGGATCACGCTGATCGACCGGCAGAACTATCACCTGTTCCAGCCGCTGCTGTACCAGGTGGCGACCACCGCGCTGTCACCGGGCGACATCGCGGTCCCGATTCGCAGCGTGTTCCGCGAGCAGTTCAACGCGCGGGTGCTGTTGGGTGAGGTGACCGGTATCGACGCGCAACGCCGCGAAGTGCTGACCGGCGACCGGCGCGTGACCTATGACTACCTGGTACTTGCCACCGGGGCGGCGCACAGCTATTTCGGGCGCGACGAATGGGCGCCCGTCGCGCCGGGCTTGAAGCGGGTCGAAGACGCGACCGAAGTGCGGCGGCGCATTCTCACCGCGTTCGAGCGTGCCGAGGCGGCGGCGAGCGAGACCGAGCGCGACGAGCATCTTACTTTCCTGGTGGTCGGTGGCGGACCCACCGGCGTGGAACTCGCCGGTGCCATCGCCGAGCTGGCGCGCTACGGCATGACCGGGGAGTTCCGCCGCATCGATCCGGCGCGAGCGCGCGTGGTCCTGGTGCAGGCGGGGCCGCGCATCCTGCCCTCCTTTCCGGCGAACCTGTCCGTCAAGAC
>FRDC01003195.1_pt1 | contig 11474 bp, 8 predicted proteins | sample 1106171 | NCBI WGS metagenome assembly FRDC01 (sample SAMEA3930566, study PRJEB13176) | freshwater metagenome | biome: Drinking water system; feature: drinking water; material: water | place: Singapore | collected 2014-12-20
TCAATAATAGTATCTTGACATGGTTCACAAGCAATGCTATAAAGCAAGCATGCTTTTTGGAGCATGAATGTGGAAGAGCTAACTGACATCCTTGTTGGCCTTGAACAGCGAATCAGTGCCTACAAGAATCGCTTCCAGGAACTCGAAAAAAAGCGGCGTCGCCTCGACGATGAGATCGCCACTATTAAGAAATACCTGGAGCTTGCAGAAACGCTCTATCGAGTCGAGGCTGATAAAGCCAAACTTGCCAGCCTTTCTACTCAGCTGATCACGGATGACTCCAAGGGTATCCGTCCTCTTCCGGTCATGGATGTGACCGACCAATCACGCGAAATTCTTCTGGGACGGAGTAAGTATGTCGGGAAAAGTGTCCCTGAAGCAGCGTACGAAATTCTTCGAGAGTCAAATCGTTCGATGCATGCAAAAGAGCTTGTACAGCGCTTGGGTGAAGGTGGGTTGCAAATCAAAGGAAAAACCCCACTTACCTCGATCGCAACCTCACTCAAGCGCGACAGGCGTTTCAGGAAAGTCGGGCCGAACACCTTTGAAGCGGTGGATGACATGCTGATTCAGGCAGTGTGACGATCTATTGGGGTCAGTCCAGCAAACATGAATGCCGAAGGGGGGTGAGAGTCTTGGCAACAAAGAAAGCAGCGAAGAAGAAGAAGAAGTAATCCCCGCCCTGAATCATACGCCGGGCGTGAGGCCACTCGCTCCCGGCGTAGTTTTCCTCAAAGACATTCTCCTCGAAAATTTTCCAGAACAGACTGTTTGGCAGACGGGTTAATGGCCTGCCCACGACGCAGCATTACCCCGGCCCATACTATTATGGGCCGGGGTGCGAATGTTTAGGAAGCTTGAAGGGCGACTGAAGGCTGGAGGTGAGCCCTGTGCAGAGCAGGCTGCTGTTCTCTTTCGGTGGATTCCGTATTGAGTAGTACCCACTTCTCAGGTTGCTCAAGGATCCGCTGAGCCAACCGTGTATGAAGAGCGTGTCCGGATCGTTCGGCAATAATATGGCCGATAAATGACATGCCAAGAAGAGAAAAGTCGCCGATTAGATCAAGAATTTTATGGCGGACGAACTCGTTGTGGAATCGAAGGCCGGACTGATTCACAAGACCGTCTTTTGAGAGTACAACTGTGTTGTCTAATGTGCCGCCGCGGCCAAGCCCGCGAGCCCACAGTGCCTGAACTTCATGGAGAAATCCAAAGGTTCTTGCTTCGGCAATCTGGTTTTCAAAGGTGCTCGCGGAGCAGTCATGTTCATAGGTCTGAGTCTGGATGAGCGGATGATCGTAGTGGATCGAATAGGTGATACGGGAGGTGGACGCAGGTTCGATCCGTACTCGTTTCGATCCTTCTACCACCTCGATCGGTGCCATGATTTTCAGAAAAGGCTGCTTCCGATCTTGCGAGATCACTCCAACAGACCGAATTGAGCGAACAAACGGCGCAGCACTCCCATCCATCACGGGAATTTCGCTTCCCGTCACATCGATATAGACGTTATCAACCTCAAGGCCTGCCAATGCCGACAGCACATGTTCAATGGTCCTGACTTGGACTCCATTGCTGGTGATGGCTGTGCACAATTCGGTTGGGACGCAATATTCAACGGAAGCTGTGAGAGAGGCAGTGGAATCCCCTTTCTGAATGACAAAAACTACTCCGGTATCGGGAGGGGCTGGTCTCAGCGTGATGGTTACAGGTTGACCGGAGTGAAGCCCTACACCTGAGCATGTTACCGCCGATGCTAACGTCTGTTGGTTCCTCACAATTCCTCCGTCATGCATATCTGCAGCCAAACAGCCAATTTCCAGATATTGCATGAGCAATACATATGCCAATATGAAGTTCGTGTAAGTTATTAATATATATGTGAAAATTTAAATTTTCGCGGATGGCGCATTGTGCCGAAAAGATCACACTTGTGATCTTTCATGGAGAGCGCGAACGAGTTGTACGAGGTAATCATGAGGTAATTAAGGGGAATGCCGATCGCCGCAGACTTCACGCCGGAAGCCAGCAGTGTCCTCTGTCTTTTTCGTTCTGCCCTATTGAAAAAGAGAATTATTCAGATCTTCCTTAAGGTGTTCTTCTAGATAGGACCGGAAGAGCAAAAATACAGCACCATTTTGTGGCAGTCAATAATGAATATGTACTGCTGCACCAGAGAACTCTGTCAGGCAGATATTCAAAAAGCCTCAGCATGGAGGAGCAGGCCATGTACAAAAAAACAAAAACAGATGACATCTGGCGGCAGACGAGTATTCTGCTGAACAAGAGTATTTCGGCAGGCATTTAGGGCCGACTGGGCAGAGGTTTGCCTTAACAAATCGGCGGAGTAAGGAGCGGCGGGATCAAGAGCCTGATGGCTATGGAGAGGCGCTCTCAAGTCATTACTAATCTTATGCTGGGAGGCCTGTCGGCTTTCGCCGCTCTCGGTTTGACCGGGTGCTTCATCAAACCGGTCCCGTTGACCGTGGACGAAGTGCGGTCTCGTGTCACGCAAGATCGGGCTGTTCTGACACAGGATCAAGAGCCCCTTTCTGGTCCGATGGACCTCTACGAAGCAATGGCGCGCGCGCTGAAGTACAACCTCGATGCTCGTGTCGAACTGATGCACAAAATGTTGTCGCAGACCCAGCTCGATCTATCGCATTACGCAATGCTCCCGCGGCTGGCGGCGAACGCAGGATTCGATGGCCGCAGTAATTATGCGGGAGGGGTTGCGCAATCATTGCTCACGGGGAGGCGGGTGCTCGAACCGTTTACATCGGCTGAGAAAAACATTTTTTCAGCCGACTTGTCTCTCAGCTGGAATGTTGTCGATTTCGGGCTCTCCTATATCAGAGCGAAACAAGCGGCGGATGATGTGCTGATTGCCGAGGAAGAGCGGCGGCGTGTGGCCAATCGCATCATACAGGATGTACGGGCTGCCTACTGGCGAGCTGTCAGCGCGGAGCGGATTCTTCCGTCCCTCAAACAGCTAGATGAGTGGGTCAAGGACGCTCTCGATAAGGCCCAAGCCGTGCAAGATGAAAAACTCAGTGCGCCGATGGTCCCGCTCCAATATAAACTCGATCTCCTTAATACGCAGCGCTATATCCAGCAGCTGTTCAGAGAACTTAACACCGCCAAACTTCAATTAGCTGCCCTGATCAATCTCCCTCCCGGCCAGGAGGCAGATATTGTGCTCATGGTTCCGGAGCGAGAGTCTACGACTATAAGTTTGCCTTCCGATATGACGGTGCTGGAAGACCGGGCGTTGGAAGCGCGTCCAGAACTAAAGATGATCGATTATCGTCGCCGCATTAACGCGCATGAGGCGAAGGCGGCGATCTTGGAATTGATGCCCAGCCTAAACCTTGTTGTCGGAGAGAATTACAGCAGCAACAAGTTCCTGTTCAATAACCATTGGGCTGCGTATGCCGCCCGGGCGAGTTGGAATTTGCTGAATTTGTTTCGCTATCCAGCCCGTGCCAAGACGATTGAAGCGCAGGATAAGGTCTTGCACACGCAGAATCTTGCACTGAGCATGGCGGTCATGTCGCAAGTGCATGTCGGCGTTGCGCAGGTCGCACATGCGAAGAAAGAGGTCTCAACCGCGAAGCTGTACCATGATACGCAGTCGCAAATTACTGAACAGGTACGTGTTGCCTGGAGGTCGTCCCGAGTAAGCGAACAGGCGGTGCTTCGTGAACGGGTGGCTCAAGTGGCAGCCCAGCTCCGATACGATGCCGTGGAAGCAGAACTCCAAACTGCCTGGGCCTCACTGTTGGCGGCGATTGGGGAGGATGTCTTACCGAATAATCTGACGCAGGAGCAACGCCTCTCTGATTTGGCGCTCCAATTGCGTGCTCGATGGGCGAAGGGGAAGGAGTCAATCAAATGACATACGCAAGCCGACACCTCCTTGGCGGTATGATTATCGCCGTGTGGTTCCTGATCCCAATATCGCCCGCGACGGTTGCCGCCAGGTCGGACGTCAAACCCACCAGCAGTGCGGCAGAACTCAGTACGATTCGGGGGGTGGTGAAGGCTACCGCCCAGGCCACGCTGGCCAGCCAGGTTCAGGGCCGAATCAGCCAACTTCCCTATAAGGAAGGACAGCGGTTCAAAAAAGGGGCTCTCCTGGTGGCCCTGGATTGCTCAAAGTATGAGGCTGAACTGGCGAGTGCCCAGGCCGAATATCGAGGGAAGAAGAAAACCTATGAGAATAATCTCCTACTCTCCGAGCATCAGGCTGTTGGCACGCTTGAGATCGAAATTTCAAATGCAGATGCGGATAAGGCCTTTGCCGCTGTGACAGCAGCGGAGGTCAATGTGAGCGCCTGTACTGTGTGGGCCCCATTTCCCGGGCGCGTTGTGAAAACGATTGTGAATGAGCACGAGAATGTTTTTCCCAATGACCAGCTCATCAGCCTGTTGGATGACAGCTTGCTCGAGATCGAGTTGATTTTGCCGTCGAGATCCCTCGCCTGGCTGAAGGTCGGCACGCCTTTTAAGTATGCCGTCGATGAAACCGGACGCCGGTATGCTGCCGTCGTTCAAGATATCGGTGCGAATGTTGATCCTGCAAGCCAGACGGTGAAGGTCAAAGGCCGATTTCGTGTCCAGCCTGACCATGTGCTTGCGGGAATGAGCGGAACTGCCTCATTTGAAGCGCCATCACGCTGATATGGCTACAGCCGAAGCGGTTACCCAGAGTCTGCCTCAAAGAAACACCTCCTTTACCATGCTGCTTCAGCTGGAAGGGATGGTCCGCGCAGCCCGGACTCGGCAGGAGCTGCAATTCTTTTTCGTCAATGAGACTCGCCGGTTGGTCCCCTATCAGCAAGCCATTCTCCTGATTCCGCCAGCCCCGTCGTCGCCACGCTATGAGGTGCTGGCTGCATCGAGCGTGCCCATCGTGGATCGTGCTGCGCCGTTGATGCAATGGACAGAACGATTGATTCAGGGGCTGCGAGCAATTTCTCCAGGCTCCGACATTCGTCTGGTTTCGGAGAGTGACTGTCCGGAGGAGCTGAGGCGGGACTGGAAGGAATTTACCCCGGGCCATGGCGTATGGTGCCCGCTTAAGCATCCTGATGGGCAGCTACTTGGCGGCCTATGGCTTATGAGGGAACAGCCATGGGCAGACCACGAGGTGACGGTCCTGCAGCGTATCGGTGACGCGTATGCCTATGCCTGGCGAGCGGTGGGTGCATCGAGTCGCCTTCAATGGCGATGGGGGCTGAGCCGGACTGTGACATGGATACTTGCGGGTGCGCTAGTGGGCGCGCTCGCTATCCCTGTTCCCATGTCAACTCTGGCGCCGGCCAAGGTTGTCGCAAAAGACTCAGTGATCGTCAGTGCACCGATTGATGGTGTGATCTCGGATATTCTCGTTCCCCCCAATACGGTCGTATCCGAAGGGGAGATTTTATTCCGGTACGAGGACACAACGTTCAGGAGCGAATATCAAGTCGCGGAACGGAATCTGGACGTATCGATCGCTCAGTATCGTCGCGCAGCCCAAGGGTCATTTGTCGAAGCGGAACAAAAAGCCGATGTGCCGCAGTTAAAAGCTGAAGTTGAATTGCGAGAGACCGAGAGAAACTACATGTACGAACGCTTGACGAAGGTTGAGGTCAAGGCTGAACAAGCGGGGTTGTTGCTGTATACGGATAAGTCCGATTGGATCGGGAAGCCGGTCGTCGTCGGTCAGCGCATCATGGAAATCGCAGATCCGAAACGTTTGGAAGTCCGTATTGATCTTCCCGTCGAAGACGCCATTGTGTTGCACGAAGGGGCTATGGTGAAGCTGTTTCTGAATGCCAATCCATTTTCCAGCGTGTCTGCCACGGTCAGTCATGCGAGCTATCACGCCGAAGTTTTGCCGAACAATACGTTGGCCTATCGGGTGATCGCCCAGCTTGAGCAGGGGGCATCGGAACTCCGAATCGGTTGGCAGGGAAGTGCCAAAATCTACGGGGAGCGGGTATCGCTGTTCACCTATCTGTTCCGCCGGCCGATTTCCGCCCTTCGGCCTTGGGTAGGTCTATGAGCCAGCCGGCGATTCAGAATCAGGGGAAGATACTGCCGCCGCTGCGCGAAGATCTTCGATTCATCGAGGGTGCGTCGGGCCCCGATGGCTCACCGACATGGGTCATTGTTGATCCAGTCCGCGGAAAATATTTTCAGATCGGCTGGGCCGCCTACCAGATGCTCTCGCGTTGGAACGGGTTATCGGCGGAAGCGATTTTGTCCCAAATTCATGCGGAAACGACCTGTCGCGCGACCCGTGAAGATCTCGATGAACTCCTTCGGTTCCTGTACGGGAACCATCTTATGAGGGACCCCCCGCAAGGGGGCTATCGCGCTTATGCGGCTCATGCCGATGCCGCGCGTCCGTCCTGGCTGGCCTGGCTTGTCCATCACTATCTATTTTTCCAAATCCCACTGATTCAGCCGGATCGATTTCTTCGTGTGACACTCCCCTACGTGGAGTGGATATTTTCACGGTCGGTTGCCTGCATTATCGCGCTGATAGGACTGACGGGTCTCTACTTGGTTTCGCGCCAATGGGATACCTTTACGGCAACGATCCTCCATTTCTTCACTCTGCGGGGACTTGGGCTGTATGTCCTCTGTTTGGCAGTCGTCAAGGTGTTCCACGAATTGGGGCACGTCTACACAGCGGCGCGCTATGGTTGTCGGATTCCTGCCATGGGCGTTGCCATGGTCGTGATGGTGCCGATGCTGTATTCAGACACGTCTGATGCGTGGAGATTGGTTTCCCGTCGCCAGCGGGCCGCCATCGGCGCTGCGGGCATGATTGTCGAGATATCGCTGGCGGCCGTGGCGATCTTCATATGGAACTTTCTCGATGATGGTGTGGTGCGGAGTCTCGTCTTTATCATGGCGACCACGAGTTTATTGGTAGGCATTGGCATCAATCTGAGTCCTCTGCTGCGGTTTGATGGGTACTATGTGTTGTCCGATTTGTTGGGTATCCCTAACTTGCACGATCGTGCTTTCGCTTTCGGTCAGTGGCAGCTGCGGCGGCTATTGTTCGGCCTGGATGTGCCGATGCCTGAGCCGGTTTCTGCCGCCCGCCGTCGATTGTTGGTCTGGTTTGCCTGGGCCGTGTGGGCATACCGGTTCATACTGTTCCTCGGTATAGCCTTCATGGTCTACGAATACTTTTTCAAGTTACTGGGAATCATTCTATTTGCGGTCGAAATCGTGTGGTTTATCCTGCTGCCGATCGCGCGAGAACTCAATGTGTGGTGGGGTTTGAGAGGAGTGATCGGCGAGCATAACCGAACTTGGGCATCAGTCAGTGTGCTGGCCTTGCTGATAGCTGTCCTGTTCGTTCCCTGGTCCGATCGTCTCAGCTTTCCGGCGGTGCTGGAATCGACGCCACATGCGACCATTTATGCTCCGGTGCCGGGTAGAGTCGTCGAGTTAGTACTGAGTGAAGGCCAGCGGGTAGGAGTGGGGGATAAACTGGTAGTGTTGGAATCGCCGACGCTTGAGAAAGATATGGCATTGACACGTAAGAAGATCGAGGTCGAGCGACTGAAGAGTCGGCGTCAGTTTATCGATCAGCAGGAACTAGCGAAACACCAAGTGACGTTGGAAATGCTGAAGGCGCATCTCTCGCACCTTGAGGGCTTGCAGCGGCAGCGGCAGAATCTCTCGCTGATATCCCCAATCACGGGAGTCGTGACCGATCGGGCGGAGGCGCTGCACGTGGGGCGATGGGTTAATAAAGAGCTGCCGCTCGCCTACGTGATCGATCCGGCAGGTGAAGAGCTGCACGCATTGGCGCCTGAGAGGGATGTCGGCTATCTCCGAGCCGGGCAATCGGCTCGTTTCATTCCTGAGGCGCCGGATCGATCCAGTTTGAACGCGAAGGTTGTTGGGATCCGCGATATTGATGAAAGCAGCTTCACGGTTCCCTACCTCGCCTCTCTCTATGGTGGGGATGTGCCCGTTCGGGAAGATGCCGCGCGTAAACTGAGGCCGGAGGCTTCTGTTTATCGCGTCACGCTGCAGCTTCTCGAGTCACCGCCCCAATGGAACCAGGCTGTGCGAGGGACGGTGTTGGTGGAAGGACCCCGTATCAGCTTTGCCCAACGGCTGTGGGAACAGAGCGCCCGTATTTTCATTCGTGAAAGTGGTGCGTGAAAATCGGGTATCCGGGCACTCCTGTAATTTTCTTTCCTCTCTGTAGAGCAGAAACTGCAAATAACAAATAAGTGATGTCCTGGACAAAAATTTGTGTTCGGCGGTCATTTTGCGTCCAAATGTCTCATAAGTAGCTAATAAATAATAATATTTTTTAGTCATCATCGGCACCATCCTTGCTTGCATCTTTATGTGATGAACTAGGGACTGATTCTCTCCGTCTGTAAACTGTTATGCGGATACTGCGTAAAAAGAAGAAACCAACGGGCAGCCCAGCGCGAGACAAGCATCTCCATGTAGTAGGTCAGGGGTATGTTACCACATCCGACTCGCGCGTTGTCGGTACCTTGCTGTCGCTCGAATCGCGCCTCATGTTCGATGGCGCTGCTGTAGCCACGGCCGGGGCCGTGACGACTGAGCAGACTGCGCAAAACCAAGCCGAGGTGTCGTCCTCTGACAGTCCGACGGCGGCTGATACCATCCCTGCAGCGCCGACAGGCGAGCCGCAGTTCACTTCCGACGAGCAGGCGTTGTTCGATGCGCTGGCGGTTTATGATGCGTCGGCGGCCCGTCAGGAAATCGTTTTTGTGTCCTCTAGTGTTCTCGAATATCAACAACTTCTCGACGGCATCAGCCCCAATGTCGAAGTCATCGTGCTCGACTCTGCCCGTGACGGTGTCCAACAGATGGCGGAGGCATTGGCCGGTCGTACAGGGATCGATGCAATCCATTTGATCGGCCATGGGACAGAAGCAGAGATCCAGCTCGGGTCGAGTTCGCTGACACAAACTTCGATCGGCACGCAATATGCCGAACAGCTTCAACGGATTGGTGGGAGTCTTTCGGCGGAAGCCGACATTCTGATCTATGGCTGCAACTTCGGTCGTGGTGAGGCTGGACAGGCAGCCATCCAAACCTTGGCGGCCCTGACGGGAGCCGATGTCGCGGCCAGTACCGATGCCACGGGCAATGTCGAGCTTGGCGGCGATTGGAATTTGGAAGTGCAAACCGGTTCGATAGAAACCGAGATTGCCATCGATCAGGCCGCGCAAGACAACTGGAGTGGTCTCCTGGGGGTGGTGGATTGGGATTCGCAGACCTGGACGGCAGGCTCTAGCCCACCGGTCAGTCAGGTACTGACGCTTAGCGATGGCAGTACCGCCACTGTGTCCATTACGCAGAACGGCACCGGGGTGTTGACCAGTGCTGCTACCAGCAACACTTATACCGGTGGACTCATTCCGGCGCAAAATGCCTTGCAGTTGGGTATGAACATCAATCCTGCAACCGAGACTATCACGGTTAGGATCGATTTCAGCAGTCAACCGGGAGGGAGCGTCAATAACGTCAGTCTCAGCCTATTCGATGTGGATAATAACGAGTTTGCAGTTTTTAACAGCAATGTCGGGAATCCTACATCGGCGACAACCAGCACGACCAATACCTTCAACGGCACCAACAGGGTGTCAGGTAATGGTGCAGGCGCGAATCAAACCACCGGCGATGGAAATACTACGGTCACATTTGCAGGTACGGGCATCACATGGGTGGAGTTTACCTACGGCAGTACCACTGTCGCCACTCCAATCGTGATATTGCACGACATTCTCTTTAACAGCACGGTGGCCGGTGGGCCGACCCTGGACCTGAACGACAACGATGCGAGTCAGAGCGCGAGCGACAACTTCGACGATACGGCGCCGTTCACCGCGGCATATAACAACGCCTCCGGCGGTACTGTTCCTTGGGCCACGAACTGGATAGAGGTTGATGGTGTCGGCGCGGCCCAAAGCGCGACAGCGGGCGAAGTGCAAATTGTAGATGTGGATGCTACCGCGGGAGTTGATGGAGAGATACGCATTGGCCGCGATACCGGCGTGGTATCCAGTATCCAGCGAGCCGTGGATCTGACCAACTACATCAACCCCACGCTATCGTTTGATTACCGCACCAGCAACACGTTGGAAAATGCCGATACATTAGTCGTCGAGGTGTCCAACAATGCCGGTGTCACCTTCACGACGTTGCAGACTTTTACAAACGATAGTACTGGCACGGCGAGCCTGAGCTTGGCCGGATATGAATCCGCCAATACGATAATCCGCTTTCGCGTAACCGGCGGCTATACCGCTGCGGACGAGTTTTTCTTTATCGATAATGTCACGATCTCCGCGGAGCCGACCGGCCACACGGCTGCTTATGCCGAGGGCGGTAGTGCCGTGGGCATCAGCGACACCGATGTGGTAATTACCGACGCATCCAGCGCAAACATGAGCGGTGCCACGGTCGCCATCGCCGGGAATTTCACCGCAGGCGACACCCTGTCATTCACCAACATAGGGAACATCACCGGCAGCTATAACGCGCTGACCGGCGTACTCACGATTACCGGCGTGGACACCAGAGCCAATTACCAGACCTTTATTTCCTCCATTCAGTACAGCAGCACCAGCGACGATCCCACGGCGGGTGGAACCCGGACCACCCGCATGATTTCGACAGTGGTGCAAGATCAGACCACACAGCTTCCCAGCAATACGGCGCTGACCACTGTCACCATCACTGCGATAAATGATGCGCCCGATATCGTTGATGCAACAGTGAATATCAATGAAAACAGCGCCAACGGCACCGCTGTATACGATGTGAATGATTTCTTTACAGGAACGGACTTGGATCGCGAAGGGACAGCGATCAGCTACAGCATTACGGCGGGAAACACCGGAGGCGCATTTGCCATCAACCCGGCCACCGGCCAAATCACGGTGAACAGCAGTGCTGTGCTGAATCGCGAGAGCATTTCGAATTTCACGCTGACGGTACAGGCAAGCGATGGAACATTGACGGATACCGCTACTATCACCATCAATCTGAACGACGTAGACGAATTTGACGTCGGTCCGATTACCGATATCAATGGTACGGGAAATTTGGTGGATGAGAATGCGGCTACAGGTACGCTGGTGGGCATCACTGCCTCCGCCAGCGACGCAGATGCGACCAACAACACCATCACGTACGGCCTGACGAACAATGCCGGCGGGCGGTTCCAGATCGACAGCGCAACCGGTGTGGTGACAGTGCTGAACGGAGCGTTACTCGACTATGAGAGCGCGTCGTCCCACAGCATTACGGTTCGGGCTGATAGTGCGGATGGTTCCTTCTCGACGCAGATCTATACGGTCAATCTCAACAACGTCAACGACGCGCCGGCGAACGTGGTGCCGGGGGCGCAGCCGGTGGCCGAGGACACGGCGCTTTCGATCGCGGGGGTGAGCGTCACCGATGTGGAG
>FRDC01003086.1_pt1 | contig 11467 bp, 10 predicted proteins | sample 1106171 | NCBI WGS metagenome assembly FRDC01 (sample SAMEA3930566, study PRJEB13176) | freshwater metagenome | biome: Drinking water system; feature: drinking water; material: water | place: Singapore | collected 2014-12-20
TTCACCGCCGGGATGATGGGCCGCAAGCGCGTCACTACTTGAACCCCAGCACCCGGCACTTCACCGTGGTCAAGCCGCCGCTCAGGCTCGGCACGTAGGCGTTGATGCGGGTGATGTAGCGGTTCACGCTGCTGATCGACCCGCCGCTCTCGGCGCACGACCCGCCCAGCCGAATCACGTTGCTGTCCCGCGTCACCGCGAAGAACGCCGCCGTGCCCGTCGTGGTCGATCCGGACTGCGTGTACACGATCTCGATGTTCACCGTGTCCGACGAGGAGAGTTCCTTGTCGGGGTCGATAATGATCTCGATGTACGAGAACTCCGGCGAGGCCGCCGAAACCCCGTGGTTCGCCCCCACGAAGATGGGGGTGCTGGTGGTGAGGCCCACGCTGGTCACGATGTCGCGCTTGATGTTGCTGGCGAGCGTGATCGTGCTGGTGAGGCTGTACCCGACGGATTCAGCGCCGAGCGTGCCCGTCAGGCTGCTGGCGCAGGTGAGAGATGTGGCGGCCATGAGTGGTTCCTTTCACTTCGTCTTTCCGTACAACTCCTCCAACAATGACACGAATGCGTCCGGGCCTGCCGCATCAGGGCTGCGTCGCTTGCCCACCGCAATCGCCTGATTGATCTGTGCCGGCGTCAGGCTCAGCACGCGCCCGTTGGGCAGCCGGTACTGCGCCAGCCCGCTCTGGTTCGCGGCCCGGTCGAAGTCGGGGTCTTGCTCGCTCAACCGCCCCACCGGCGTCGGCGGCCGGGCTACGTTGTACCGGGGTGCTGGCGCTGCGGGCATGACACCAGCGGGCACGCCCACCCCGCCGGTCTGCGCGCCCTGGACACCCGCTCCCCCCGCCTTCGAGGCGATGTCGGACAGCACCCGCTGGTAGATCTGCTCCGCCGCGTTGTATTGCGTGGTGAGGGCCGCCATGTCTTCCGGCGTGGAAAAACCCTTGCTGCGGGCATCACTCAGCGCCGCCAACGCCTTCACGCGCGTGTCGTTGGCCTGGTTCAGCACGATCCGGTCCAGCGGGCTGAGCTGGGCCTGCGCGGTCTGGGCTTCGCGCCGCAGGGCCAGTTCCTCCGTCCTGTTGGAGTGCTGGTCAATCGCACCCTGCTCCATGGCGCGGTTGTGCGTCTGCGTCTCGTCCAGCCGCGCGGTGTTGTACACATGCCGGTAGTTGTTCGCGTCGGCCTGGTTCTGCACCCGGTCCTGGGCCACCCCGAGCATCCCCTGCCTGATCTGCGTCTGTGCGGGCACGGCGTCCGCACGAGCACCGGCCAGGTTCGTCTGCGCGTTCACCAACGCCTGCTTGGCACCAAACAGCGGGTTCAACTGGGCCGAGAGCGGGGTGTGGTCGCCCGTCTGCTCGTAGTACGCGATCGCGTCGTTCATCCCCGGCTGCACGTCCGGCCCCAGCGCTTTCCGCAGCGAGTCCGTCCGCATCTTGCGCATCGCGTACTGGTAGGCATCCAGCCTCTGCGGCTGCTGGTCGTGGAACTGCATGTCCGCGATCTGGTTGTCCCGCTGGGCCTGCGAGAAGCGGCTCTGCTCCAATCCCTGCGCAGCACCGGCGGCCCCCGCCAGCGCGGCCAAGCCGAAAGAACCGTCGTCGTTGGCGTCGTACACGATCCTGGGCATGGTCTTACCTCACGCGGAGTACATGAACGGCATCCGACTGGCCTTGCGCTTGGGCTGCCCATACAGGTACGGCAGTGGACCAGACCCGCCGCCACCACCCCCGTACGTCGGTGCCTGTGCCGGGCCCACGCCAAAGCCCCTGGGTGCCTGGCGCGGCGGCGCGAGCCCCAACAAGGCCGCGTTGTTGCCCATCACCGACGACTGGTACGCGCTGTTGGGCTGGAGCAGCGGGTTGGCCATTTCGGTGGCCGCCGGGCCCAGCGAGCTGATGTACCCGTTGGGCTGACCGACGACCTGACCGCCCGGCGCCCCACGGCCAGGATTCGAGAACAGCGAGGCACCGAGCAACTGGGCGTACTTGGCAAAACTCCCCGTGTCCACGGGCTCCACCGACAGGCCGTTGTACACGTCCGCCTTCTGCCGCCCCACGTCCGAAGCGATCTGCGCCAGGGACCGACCGGCCTCGGCGTTGGCACCCGTCGTCAGGGAGTCGCGCACGGTCGTGTTGTACAGCCCACGATCGGCCAGCCCGCTGTTGATGTCGCCCTTGGTGATGTCGAGCGCCCGGTTGACCTCGCCTCGACCAGCCTGGGCCCCGTCGTCGATGTACCGGAGCTGCGTCTGCACCAGCGCATCCCGCTGCCGCTGGGCACGCTTGCGGGCACCCCGCGAGAGGAAGTTGGACACGGCACCAAGGCCCAGACCGGCACCCGCCGAGAGCAACCCGCTGCCCACCGATGCACCGAGATTGCCGGGGTTGAACGCGCTGAGCAGGCCCGACTGCCCGGAAGTGCTGCCCAAAAAACTGTCGTAGTAGGACATGGCTGGTTCCTTACGGCCCGGTGTCGGGGGCTGGCTCGGTCAGGCCCGTGAGCGTCTGCACCAGCGGCGGGATCAACTTGGGCGTGACCGGCAGCACCACCGCCGTGATTTCCATGATGCCGTCGGTCATGTCGGACAGGTACGGGGCACCGGCGTGCGTGGTCTGGATTCGCACCGCCAGGCTTGCCTTGTCCTCGACACGTCCTAGGGCGCTGCCACCGAACACCGCAAGCGGTCCCTCGCAAAAGATCGTGACGACCGTCGGCGGTGACGCGCTCGATCCGATCGTGTACCACGATGAGTTGGCACTCCCGCCCGCGTTGGCGGTCAGTTCCAGCCGGGCCCGAAGGCCGAACGGGCTCGAAGCCATCGACCACGCTTGCGGGACACGAACGGCCCAGAACGCCAGCATCCCCGCCGGCTCGATGGTCGTGATCCCCACGCTCAGCTCGGTCGCCGACGTGCCCGCCTGGTTGTCCCTGGCGGCCAGCGAAGTGGTGTACCGATGCACCCCCGCCAGTGATGCCTGGAGCATGTCCAGCCGGTTGGGGACCACGGTTTCAAGCGCCGCGACCCTCGAGCGCATCTCGTCCATGAGAGCGTCGTTGGACCTGACTTTGGACCACAAGAGGTCGATGTTGGTGTTCACGGCACCCTCCGTTTGCCGCGTGACTCGATGGTGGCGATGACGCGCTCGAGGCCAAAGCCAACGGCGGCCGCGTTCTGGCGGATCGTGAGCTGGTGTGCCAGCCCGGCGCGACGAATCCCCACGGTGGGTTGTGCCCCCGCCCTGATGCCCCAGGTGCCCGATGCAGCCCCGCCGTACAGGGCGTTGGCCTGTACGTCTTCGGGCGAGTTGGCCGTGTCCCAGTACCACGAGAACGCGCCCGTGGTGGCGGTGCAATCAGCATCGAGCTTGCAGACCATCGAGCGCGTGGACCCGCCGCCGGCGTCCAGGGGTTTGAACCGGATGTAGGCGTCGATCACGGTGCCGTCGTCGTCGAGGGCCGACTCGGAGAACCGCCTCACGTACCCGTCGTTGCCCGCAAGCAGAATCCGGCGGTCATCGGTGGCACCACCGGCCAGCGTCGTCACCGCCCAGGGCTGCATCCCGGCCGGGTACACGTCGAGCCAAAGCGCACCGCCCACGCCCTCGGATTCGATGAAACGGTCGTAGACCACATGCAGCCCGGCGCTGTTGTCGGACGGGGTGATGAACACATGCACCAGCCGCCTGACGCGATCAAAGGCCATCTGCACCAGCGTGGTGTCGGTGTTGATCTCATCGAGGATCGAGGGCAAACGCCCATCACCCAAGACTTCAACCGTCAGCGAACCGCGCGCGATCCGGCAGAGCCCGCCGGGGGACAGGAAATACATGTTGCCCGACTCGTCGAAGCAGTAGGCGCGTGCGCCAACCACGCCCACGCTGTTGTTCATGATCGTCAGCGTCGAGCCCGAGCGTGCGGGGTCGCCCTGCAACACCCACATGCTGTTCTTGCACCCGAAGATGAAATAGTCGTCGGTGAAGGGGATAAGCGCCGTGATCTCGTCGCCGGGCTGGCCCACTTCCGGGCCCGTGCCCGCGACGGCACGGGTGGCGAGCGTGCCGCCGAACGTGAAGTCGGTGGGCGCGTTCACGGCGGCCATGTACCACGCCGCCGGGCTGGACTCCTGGCGCGCGATGACGACGCGACCACGCCACACAGTGGCCAGCTTGCAACGGTCCAGGCTCGTGCCGGTGACGTTGCGCCAGTCGTTGATCGTCTGCTTCACCGGGTCGATGTTTTTGGAGTTCGACCCGTCCACGGCGTAGACCTGCCCGTTGATGATCGCCGCTTCTGGCGCGGTGCCTGTCAGCGTGGTTCCCGAGAGCGTGGTCCACGACGAGCCCGCCGTTGGCAGCGCCTGACAGACCTGGATGGACTCGCCGGTAATCGCCACCACGTCCGTGCCGGGGTTGACCACGGTGAAGGCCGGGGTATTGGTGTCCAAGAGCCGCCACCCGAACCCGAGCGCGTTGGACGCGCCCACGGTGCCCACGTCGATGCCGACGCGCGACCCGGCGGGCTTGCTCGTGATCGTGCCCGTCCAGGTGGAGTCGTTGCCGTAGTTGTACGTCCAGATCGTTCGGCCCTCACAGGTCATCGTGAGCGTGGCCCCCGTGCCCGACCCGCTGTGGGTGACGCGGATGGCCTTGCCGGTGTAGAACGTCGGCGGCACCGCCGAGCCCGAGTAGGTGAACGACTTGATGAGCGTGCGCGTGATCGTGCCCGAGTTGTTCCAGATGGCGTAGATCGAGATGGTGGAGAAGTAGTCCTGCTTGTGGCTGGTGACGTTGGTGGTGTAGTTGCGCACCAGCTCTAGCCTGAGCATGGTGGAATGGTCCGACGCCACCAGAAAACACGGGTTGATCTCGTCGCTGGCCGAGGCCACGTTGCGGCAGTTGAACTCCAGCACCCGATCCGTGCCCGACGGGTACGCGCCGTTCCACGAAATGACCTGCTTGCGCGTGGCCAGAGCAGCGCCGAAGCTCGCCGTGGAGTCGATGTAGTCGTTGGTGGTGTTGACCGTGGGCCAGTCCTGCACCGCCGCGTAGTTGAGGGGACCGTTCACCGGTGATGGCGTGGCGGTGATGAGCGTGCCGCTGGACGAGAATCCGGCGGGCAGCACGAAGGCATTGCCACCCACCGCGGCCACCGCCGGCGAGAAGAGTTCCGCCGTTCGCCCCGCCCCGGTGTCGTAGTACGGGCCGAAGGGGTAGGGGGCGACGCGGTTGTAGGAGAGCGAGTCCACCCACTTCAGCAGGGCGTTGCCGCTGCCGTTGGCCGCGCCGGCCCTGACGATGACGCCCGCGCCCTTGTTGGTGTTGTACGTGGTGTTGTTGTCGAGCGTGAGGGTGTCGCTGACGCCGCCCGGCGCTCCGCTGGGCCAGTCCACCGATGCCACGATCTGGTAGTCGGTTGCCCTGAGCCGGATGTTGCAGTCGCGTGAGAGCGTGGCGGTGCCGTACAGGGTGAACGTCTTGGCGCTGGTGGAGACGCGGGCCGTGCCCGACTCGCTCATCTGGTCGATGACCAGTCGCACGGTGTTGGTCTGCCCCGTCCACTCCAGGTACGCCGCAAAGCACCTGCGGCACGCAACCTCGTGCCCGCTCTCGCCACGCACAAACGCCCCCACCCCGTTCATGGTGCCGTACGCGGGCGTGCCGCTGATCTGGTCCTGGGCACCGGGATACCCGGCCACCTTCACCGTGATGTCGTTGGTGGTGTCGGCGTTGACCAGCAGCAGCCGGTCTACCGAAGCATCCACCTGAAGGATGAGGGCGTGCCCGTTGGTGGTGTCGTAGTACTTGGCCCACCACGTCGCGTCGGAGAGGGCCAGCCCGGTTGATGGGGTTCGTGCGAACGACAGGTAGTTCCCGGCCAGGTTGCTGGTGCCCAGGGACGCCGTGCTGCCCACGCTGGTGTAGCCGCTCAGGTCGTCCAGAACCGCGGTGGGCGTGCCCGACGTGGATGGCGCAACCGTCTGCGGAATCCGCCGCACCGCCTGCATCCACGTGGCCCGGCGCGATGACGTGCCCGCCAGTTGACCCGCCAATGCCTTGACCAGACCCGGACGGCGGCCACCGCCCAGCCGCTTGGTGGCGGGTGAAAGGTTGCGCACGTTCCGCGCGTCCGGGCATGTCAGCACCGGCTCCAACGCCGTCGGCATCTGACGGTCGATGCCGCGCAGCGGCCAAGGGATGACCGTCTGAACGACAGGGCCTTCGGGCATGGTGGTTCTCAGGCAACGCTCAGGCGGGAGCAGAGCACGTCACGAAGGGTCAGCGAGCGCGCCGAACCAGTCAGGGCCTGCACGCCGATCACCGGAATGAACGTCTTGTTGGCAGTGAGCGGACCAACGCCGCCCGCGCGGAACCCGTTGAGGTACAACGTTGCGCTCCGCGAGGAGTCGATCACGATGGCGAGGTCGTAGGACGTGGAGGCCGTGACCGTGGAGGCGGGGATGGCCGACGCGCCGATGGGGCTGGTGGCGTTGGTGCTGGCGATCGAGGAACCGATCTGCCACTGTCCGGGGCTGGACGAGAGCGACGTGTCGTACACGAAGTACACCTGATCGGCGTCGGTCGTGCCGTCCAGCGCGGCGGTCAGGCACAGCCCGGCCTTGATCCGCATGGAGGTGATCGTGGCGGGCATGGTGATGCGGCAACGAAACTCGGCAGACTGGCTGGAGTTCCAGTCGGCCTTGTTCCACTGGCTAGCGTCCACGCTGTTCACCGTCGTCAGCGGCGAGACGATTGCCTGATCGTTGTTGGCACCGGCGGTCGTGAGCGTGGCACCACCACCCGCCGCGAGCACGCTGTTGGCGGTCGCGGCGTTGGTGCCACTGAGCACGAAGTCCTTGTTGGCGACGACGAGCAAGCGGTTGGCGGCCTGGTTCACGGTGCCTGGATCGAGGTCGGCGGCCAAGCCGGGCCGCTTGGCGAACGGCTCGTACAGGGCGTAGCGGTCCAGACGATCGCGGGGAACAAAGCGGTCGGTCAACTGCTGGCGGGTGGCCTGAATAGCGGCTGCAAGAAACGACATGCGAAACTCCTTGGCTCAGGTGCCGTTGCGGGTCGTGAACGAGTCAAAGTACTGCCTGGCGCGCTGATCGTCGAGATACCGGTCGCGCACCAGCCCCATCTGCGTGGCAATCGGCACCCGCGTCATGTCCTCGGCCCACAGCCGTTGGACCTCCGCCTGGTACGCCGACAGCTCCGGGGCGACGTTCTGATCCTCGATGAGCGCGGCCTCGTAGCGGGCCCGCAGGATGAGCGCCTGCTGCGCCTCTTCGGGGATGTTGGGATACTCGCCGGGCCGGTCCTTGGACAAGGGCATCCAGGTCCGGTTGTAGACGACTCGCAGCGAATAGGGGGCGTTGGCCGTGGGGATCGGGAAGCACAGCACCTGCGGCGTCGGCGGGCCCGAGGCGTCGCCCAACCGCCACACCCCGAAAGCCAGGTAGATGACCGTCGGGCTTGCGCCGTTGGGCACGCGCTGGCGGTACTCGTCCACCACGTCGGGCGTGACGATGCGGATGTCCCCGAGCAGGTTGTTGGTCCAGCGCACCGAGTTCACCGACACAAAGTCCAGCGGCAGCGGCGTCGAGTCGGACGTGATCTGGATGACCGTGCTGGCGTTCTTCCGCCACGTCCACTGATGCTCCGTAATGAGCGCCCGGCCAGCGGCGTTGAGCGTCTCCCACAGGTCGTGGCGCGTATCGACACCACCCACGGCGTGCGTGATGAGGTCGATCAACTTGGCCGCCGTGTAGGCCATAAAACAGCCCATCGCCTTTCGACGGTGGGCCGCACGAGGGGTGTTCAGATGGGCTGCAGCGAGATGCTGCAAATGCCGCCAGCCAGGTTGGTCATCGTGCCCGCGATGACGATGCCCAGCCGATCGCCAGCCGCCAGGGTGTAGGACGCCACCGTCCCGACGCGGGTGCCGGAGACCACGGTGTTGGCCGTGCCCGAGAGGGAGACGGTGCCCGTCAGCAGCGACGTGCCCGAGCCCGGCGCGGTCGTGCCGGTGCATTTCTCGATCTGGAGCGTGCCGGACGTGGAGGCCGTGGTAAACGCGACACTCACGCCGACGAACTGGCACGCACGGGTCGCCACGAAGACGATGCGGGTGGCATCCGTCGCCGTGAGCGCCGTGGTGATCTCCGGGCCGCCCGTGTCGGTCACGAGCTGGTACGGCTCGACCAACTGCACGTCGATGAGCGTGCCCACCGCCGCAGACGACACGGCCTGGAGCGCGATGGCCCAAACCGTCTCGCCGTTGACGGCCTTGCGGAAGGTGCCGAGGTACGTGGACTCCTGGGCGATCGTAAGGCGGTCTCCCGCCGCGATCGCGCCGGAGGTCTGGAAGTCGGTGCGGCCCGACACCTGGGCACGGACGCGCCCGCCGACGTAGAAGTTCCCGACGTTGCCGGCGGTGAGCGTCTGGTCGGCGAGGATGTGGACGGGTGCCCGGTAGGTGGACGCGCCTGAGTCGGCGATGATGACGTTGGCCATCACGTCTTGGGCCGACGCATCGGCGGTGTAGGCGGGAGTGCCGCCCACGGACGAGCGGGTCGAACCCGAGAACGTAGCGGCCCCGCGTGCCGCCAGGTCAGCGACCACGACCGCGCCACGGGTGATGGTGGCGGCGGTCGTCACGCTGTTGGCGGGCGCACGCCAGTACGTGCGCTTGACGGTGTTGGTGGCGGACTCGATGCCGACACCCTGGACATTGGCTGCGGTGATCTGAGGCATGGGGTTTTCTCTCGAAAGAGGGTGGTGTTGGAATGGAAACGGTCAGGCGTTGCCGCCCGACCACGATGACGACGCCGTATCAGCCACCGACAAGCGGGGCGATGACGCCGTTGCGGTTGCGCACGGCACAGACCGTGTTGAACCACGACTCGGTGTACAGCACGTTCACGTCGCGCTGGTCGATCGGTCCCTTCATGATGGCCTTATCCTGCATCATGTGACCCTGCTTGAACACCGGACCAAGCGTCTTGGTGTTGATGACGAAGTACCGGGGCTTGCCGGCGGAGTACGCCGCGCTCGTGTACGCACCGACACCCGTCGCGCCGCCAGCGCCGGAACCCGCCGCGCGGGTCTGCTCCAGAAGCGCCGAATCGAGAACCGGCGAGTGGACGAACGGCACACCGTCAAACGCCAGGCCGTTGATGGACGGGTCGTTGAGCTGGGAGAGCCGGTCGTTGTACTGGCGGCACGTCATCTTCATCAGCACGATGCCGTTGCGGTTCGTGAAGATGGTGAAGGCGTCCGGCATCGAGTCGTTGGTGGACTTGGCGAGCTGTGAGACGCCCCGGTATCCCACCTTGACCCACATGTCATCGAACGCCGGCAGGACACCGGCGAACGGATCGGTGAACTTGTTGTGGTCGTAGTAGGAGACGGCGTTGGCGTGCGCCGCGTACGACAGCGTGTTGATGCCGCCCAGGTTGGCCGTGGTCGTGGCCCAGCCGGGAGGCACGCGGGTGTTGTACGTGGCGTTGGCGAGCGTCGGATCGTCCTCGGTGATCCACGCGGGGATGCTGTAGGGGAGGAGCTTGGTGGTGCCGCTGATGGACTCCATGCGCGTCGCGTCGGGCTGAGCCCAGAGGGTCGAGTCGAGGCCCTTGCCGTGCTCGTCCTCGGCGGCCATGCGCCGGGTGTTGGCGAAGTTCTGGACGTTGGTGAACGACGGGTTGCCGATCTGCAACTCCGCCTCGGCATCGGTCCAGGCCACATGGGACTCGAAGAAGCCCCAGTTGTACTGGTTCACGGCGATGACGTTGACGGACTGGATCGTGCGCTTGTCGCCCGGCGTGTACGCGCCGAAGGTGCCCACGTCGCTGATCTTCACGGGATTCACGATGCCCGAACCGCCCTGAACGAGCCAGTTCTTGGGGCGGCGCGAGATCAACGCGAAGAACGGGTACGACGTGCGTGCCGTGACGTTCCACACGTCATCGGGGCCCTGGAGGCGGTCCTGCCGAGTCTGGTTGAAAAAGTCATTGAACTGGGTGGAGACAAAGCCCATTGGTGACGGTCCTTCCGTTCACACGGAAGCCGGTCACAAGTGCGCTTCTGGCGGTTACGCGCTGGCCATTTGGCGGGGCAGCTTGGCGAGTTCCTGATCCAACCGCGCGCCGGAAAGTTTCTTCCCGAACGTGAGATTGAACACGGCCTCGTCGTATTCCTTGGGTGTCAGCGCGCCGGGTGATGCGGCGGCGCTGGACTTGACAGGATCGGGCTGCCCGCGTGCGGCCTTGGCGTTCTTCGCAAGAAGAGCGGTCGTGACCTGCTTCCGCGTCTCCGGCCCAAAGACCGTCCATGCGTACTCGCGCGCGAACTCGGCGAAAGCCTCGCGGTCGCCCAGAATCCTCGTCTGATCCGGGTCGGCCGCGGCCATCTTCCGAACGACGCGCTCCCACTTGGACTGGTCGTTGATGCCGGGGAACTCCTCGGCCAGCTCGCGTCGGACGCTGGACAGCCGGTCATGGGCAACCCGCTGCAACCCTTCGGTAAGGGTGCGCGTCTGCTCCGTGATCGCCTGGCGCTGCTGGAGCAGCTCAGGATCGCGGCGTGCCATCTCGGCGATGATCTTCCCGAGCCTGGTGGCCTGGGAAGCGTCGAGTGCGTTCTCGGCAACAAACTGGTCGAGCGCGGCCTTGGCGGCATTGTCGATGCTCGCAGGTCCGCCCAAATCCGCACCGTCGGAACGTCCGAAGGCGCTGTCGTCTGCGGGCTGGCCTGTCTTGGCCTGGCCCGCAGGGAAATCCTTGTTTTTGAGGGCGCGCAGGTCGTTGTACGCCTGGTCCGCGTCGCGCTGCCTCTTGGCCGCCTTGGCCTCGGCCCATTCGAGCCAATCCTTGGGATCGGCGGCGGCGATGCGCTCCTTGCTCCAGCCGTCCCGGCGCATAGCCTCGCGCATCTTGACGACGCGCTCGCGGTACGCCTCCGTGTCGGTCTGGTTGGTCTGTGCGCTGTCCTGGTCATCGTCGCCCGAGCCCGCGTCGTCCTGAGTCTGGGCGTCCGTATTGGGTGAGTCGCTCTGCGAATCGTCTGCGGGCTTCGGGCGTTCGTCATTGGCCGCACTCGCGGCCGTGTCCGTGGGGGCGGGAGCCTTTGGCGCGGCCTCGTCCGAGAAACCGGCCTTCTCGTACGCAGCTCGCGCCGGGTCAACGCTCTGCGTCTGCGCAGCGGCCTGTGCGGTGGCGTCGGTGGGTGAAGGGGTCGCCGTGGCTGTGGTCTCGTCGGCCATGACCAAGCCCTAGGGCGCGTGTGGTGAGCGTGTCAACTCGCTCCCGTCTACTCCTCAACCGCCCCGGTCGTCTTCTTGGCGCGCTCGTAGTCGGCGCGATTCTCGATGAGCCTCCGCCCCATGCTGTCGGTGCGGGTGCCGTCGGCGTGCGTGCGGATCGTCGTTCCGTTGCGCTCCTGCACATGCACGATGTTGTCGT
>FRDC01002121.1_pt2 | contig 11464 bp, 15 predicted proteins | sample 1106171 | NCBI WGS metagenome assembly FRDC01 (sample SAMEA3930566, study PRJEB13176) | freshwater metagenome | biome: Drinking water system; feature: drinking water; material: water | place: Singapore | collected 2014-12-20
ATGGTACAGGATCAAAAAGAAGAAACTACCGAAACTAAGAAAGAAGTTCTAACTGAAGTTACTAGCGTAGCTAAGGAAGAACTAAAGACTGGCGTTAAACAAGAAATGCCCACTCCAGAAGAGATGGTGCATCGTGCTAGCGCATCTTTCCATGCTGGTATGCATGAGTTAGCTCAAATTTTAAAGAGCGACAAACTTTCTATTCGTGGTAAAGTTCGAGCTATGTTGGCTATTTTAGATTTACCTAGTGATGGTATTCCTGTAGGACTTAAGAAAGGTCTAGAGCAGTATACTTTCGCCGTAGGGCAACGTATGATTCGTGATCGTTTTATCATCACGCAATATCACGTAGCTCAAGAACAAAAAATCTACAAGCAATTGATTGAGTTGAAAACTGTTCAAGATCAAGCCATTGCTAAGATGAAAGAAGAAGGTAAGTCAGAAGAAGAAATTAAGGCTTTACAAGAGAAACATAAAGATGCTATGATTAATCTTGAAAAAGTGTTGAGAGGCGAAGCTGACGTGGAAGAATTGCCTATTGAAACCCAAACTGAAACTAAACCAGAAGGAGAAAAACAATGAAGAAACAATATGTAAATTTTGCTAATGGTTGGTTGAAGCAAACGAAAGATGGCGCTGAGTATGTCAGTGCTTCTACTGAAGGTAAGTTCGTTAAGACGAAGCTTAGCTTAGAGCTAGAAGATGGCACTGTTATTCCAGTTAAGTCGTTCGCTATGTTCTTTAACCAGAATAAGCAAAAGCCCAATCATCCAGATGTTCAATTCACTCTTACCTTAGAAGAGTAATTGAAGGAGAGGTCGCAATGGATAAATATGTAAGACTATGCCAGACGGTTAATACCGTAGGGCTACTCATACCTCTAGCAGAATTGGAGTCAGAAGAGAAACTTAACAGTTATCTCGCTAAGGCTCCAAATGCTGATTGGTACACTTCTGTCTATTACTATGGTAAAGATGGAAGAGAGTATTTCGATACTCATGGTAAGATCAAGGACTATAAAGGTTCTGCTCATACCAAAAAGTTATTGTTTGACTTTGACAATGACAATCTAGATCTCTCTAGAAATGCTGCTGTTCGGCTTTTAGAAAAACTTCAGCAAGAAGGAGTGGATGTAGTAGAATCTTGTAAGGTTTACTTCTCAGGCGGAAAAGGTTTTCACGTTGAAGTATATACAAACAATGAATTTGCTCCTGAAGAACTAAAATCAATCTGCACAAATATTGTAATGTCTATCGACCCTATCCTGGTGAAATCTTCACCAAAGACTAAGGTATTTGATACGACGGTGTACAATATCACTAGACTGATTCGTTTAGTGAATACTAAACACCAAGGCACGGGACTATTCAAAATTGAGATTGAACCTGATGATTTAGTCAATTTAACAATTGACCAAATTAAGGATTTGGCTAAGGAGCCTAAAGCTAGCACTTTTACTCCAAAACCTGTAGGCGATATTATCTTTTTGAATAAGTACAAAACTAATAAGCCTGTACATCAGTCTGTAGTTGTTAGCTCTCAAGAAACTGCTGAAGGTATCAGAGGTTTAGACTCTGTAGATTTTAGCAAATGTCCTGCTCATGTTCCTCGCTGTATTTATGCCCTTTCTAAGGGTATTATGATGCCTGGAGAACGATCTAGAGTATTCTTTAGATTGGCGGCATATTACCGAAATCAAGGTTTAGATAAAGATGTAACGTATAACCTTCTAAAAGGTATCGCTCGCCTTAACGCTAACCTTTATCCTGAAGCTGAAGCTATTGACAAAAACGAATTGTGGAACCAACACATCGCTAGTGCTTATAGTTCTAGTGCTGAAGTTAAACCTGGCGGTTACGGCTCTACTGCTGACAATGAACTAGTTAAGCATTATTGTGAAGCTGCTGGAAAGTTTACTGATCGTAAGTGTACTCTCCACGGTAGACAACAACACTCAATTACTCAGATTTCAGACGTATCCAATAGCTTCCAAAGCTTTGCTGAAAATTTCAAACGAAATTCAGTTCAGACTGGCATTGGATTTATTGATAAATACATGAATATTACAGTTGGTACGACTACTCTATTAGTTGGAGCTTGTGGTTCTGGAAAGACTACTGTAGCTCTCAATATTATGGAGAATGCTAACGCTCTAGGCCAACACACTATGTTCTTTAGCTTAGACATGCATAAGAACCTAGTCTATTTGAAATTGGCTCAGAAGTTAACCAACTACACTCAAAAAGAGATTTTGGAGTTTTACGAAAACCGTAATACCGCTAAAATCAAAGAAATTAAGGATGCGATTTCCAAGGCTTATGATAAAACATTCTTTGATTTCACAAGCTCTATGAGCATTGAAGAAATGAGAGATAAGGTTTATCAAGCTGAAGCGCAACACAACTGCAAAATTAAATTGGTAGTTGTGGACTACGCATCACGTATTGCAGGCCAATACTCTGATTCTTACGCTAACGCCAGATATAACGCTTTGCGTTCTACTGAAATTTCGTCGGACACAGATGCGGCGTGGATTTATATTAGCCAGATTTCCAGAAATACTGGAGACGGTTCTACTCCTCTACGTACTAAACGTGCGGCAAAGGAGTCTGGAGACTGGGAAGAATCAGCAACGAACGTTATCACTGTATGGCGTCCATATATGGGATGCAGTGGGGACGACCCTTTAACAAAAGACAACGTACTCAGAATGTTTCTAGCAAAGAACAGAATGGGTAAAGAAGTTGAAAAAGCCCTATGGTGGGATGGAGCTACTGGTCGAGTTTGGGATATGGAACCTGAAGAAGAGGAAACATATAAGAACATCGACAAACGAGAAGAAAAAGAACAAGAGATTTTGAAAAGTAGATTTAAGAAAGTTTAGAACTGGAGTAAGCCGCTCTAGTTCGTGGGGCTAAGATCATCGTTAAGCGACCTCTAACTTTGGTCTAGCCCCTTTTTATTCTAGGAGTATTTGTGGTAGAAATCTTTAAACAACTTAAGCAGACAAACTCTGTTAAAGAGAAAGAAAAGATTATTGCCGACAACAAAGATAATGAGTATTTTGTAGAGCTTCTCTATAGAAACTTAAATCCTAATATGCTCTTTCAATTTAATAAAATGCCTCCACTAGGATTGACTACTTCTCCTATTGCTGACCCGAAACAAAATTATAATAGATTTATAAAGCTAACCGACAAACTCTACTCTAGAGAAGTTACGGGACATGCGGCTAGAGATCTAGTTGTTTCTACATTTAATTACTTCGATAAAGATGAGTATGAAATGTATGCTAGTATTCTCCTAAAAGGTCCTATTGGAGTTACGGCTAGCACTGTCAATAAAGCTATTCCAAATTTAGTACCTGAATTTAAGTTGATGTTAGCTCCAAATTCACAAGCTGATATCTTAAATCTTAAGTATCCTAGATTTGTTCAACCTAAATTAGACGGCTATAGAGCAGTAAATAAAGAGACTATTTTTATTAGTAGGGCTGGATTGCCGTTTGCTAATAAAAACATTCCTGATTATTTTGAAGCTTTATATTCTGTTAAAGATTACGTTTGGGACGGCGAACTTTATAAGCATGGGCTGAAGTTTAACGCTCTCCAAAAGATTCTTAACAAAGAGGATGGTCCTCTACCTGAAGGCTTAAAGTATGTTGTATATGATTGTATTCCATTAAAGGATTGGGAAAGAAAACAGTGCGACATTCCATACGAATTAAGGTTAAAAAAGGCTAGAGAATTACTTAACACGTATGTAGCTGAACCTAGCAAAATTATAGACATTGCAAATGATTACGTAGAGTCCTCACAAGAAGTAGTAGAGCTTTACAAAAACTACTTGAGTAAAGGTTATGAGGGTGCTATGATTAAAGCTGTTGATGGAAAATATCAATGGAAAAGAGTTACAGCCAGAAATGGGGCGATGTTAAAGCTCAAACCATTTAAGAGTGTAGATTTAAAGGTTATTGGATTTTATGAAGGAGAAGGTAGGAACGAGGGTAAAGCAGGCGGCTTTTTGGTTGACTATCATGGCGTTACCGTTCGGGTCGGCTCTGGCCTTACTGATTCTCTTAGAGAAGAAGTATCCCAACAGCCAGATAGCTTTGTCGGCAAAACGATTGAAGTTAAATATCTTGAAGAAACTGAAGATAAATCCCTCCGACACCCAGTATTCACAAGATTTAGAGAGGAAAAAGACTGAATGAGAAAACGATTTGATCCAGAACTACATAAGCAGAATGATGAGTTAGCTAGAAAGTCTATCAGGAGTTTACTGAGGGGTTCTGGTTTCAAAGTTAAAGATAATCCTAAAGTTAGAGAAGTAGACATGCTTTTATATAAGGGCGACCAACACATAGGATATATTGAAGCGGAAATAAAAAGAGTTTGGAAAGGGCAGAGTTTTCCTTATGAAAACGTACAATTTCCTGAACGGAAAGAAAAGTACACTAAACTAGGAAAACCCACTGTATTTGTAATGTTCAATGAAGATCAAACTAGCTTTTTAGCTTTACATGGAAACACTATGATTACATCACCTAAAGCTGAAGTACCTAATAAATATGTGAGAGCAGGTGAAATGTTTTTCCAAATCCCAATTGACAAAGTATCAATGAATGACCTATTATCGGTAATTAGAGAACTGGAGGAAGTATGAATAGTAATAGACCGACATTTGGAGTAGGAGAAGCTGCGATCCCAGCTACTACTTCTGCGCCAACACAAGCGCCACGCCCTGAATTAGGGGCGGTATGGCAGAAAACTGCACGTAGTACAAATAAGGACTATCTTAATATTACGTTGGAGTTTAAGAAAGAGAAATTAAAAGAACTTCTAGACGCTGAAGTAGATGAACGTGGCAACGTTAAGGTAAAACTTGTAGCGTTTCATAATAAATTCTACAAAGGCGACCCTCGTCAACCGAACTATAAAATTTACGAAGAACTTAAACGGGAGCAAGAATAATGAAACAAGGTCAGTCGCAACACTTTTTTATCTATCCTGAAGACAAAAATGGAGTCCGAACTGGACACACAATCTGTGTTCTAACTTTGTTAGACCCGATTGACCAAGCTCTCAGGACGTTCTACGGAACAGCTTTATGTTCTAAAGAGGACGTATTTGAATATAGACGTGGTAGAGAATTAGCTCTAAATCGAGCATTATCTTCTTATGAAAGATTTCAGGAGCGTCGAAACAACGTATCTGGTGCCGTATGAACATCCTATTCATAGACACAGAAACTACAGGGTTAGATTCTAAATCTAACTCTTTAATAGAAATCGCAGCAGCATATTACGTTAACGGTCAGAGAAAAACTTTTTTTGACGAGAAGTGTTTTGACCAAAACGCAGTTGTTGATATGAACGCACTAAAAATAAATGGGAAATCTATTCCTGATATTAGAGGTTTTAAATCCGAAGAAGAAGGTTTGCGACATTTTGCTAACTTCTTAGTAGGACTAAATTCTAAAGAACCTTTAGTGATTTGTGGACATAATGTGCATTTTGATGTGGAGTTCTTAAAGACTAGATTAGCAAAGTATAATATAGTTGGATGGGATTCCGCCGTATCTTATAGGCATTTGGATACCTGTGTTTTATCTAGATTTTTGTTAGCTACTGGGTTACTTCCAGTAGAATTAGGTTCTAAGGGATCAAGTCTAAAAGGCTTAGCTGATGCTCTAAAAATAGACACTTCTGATACGAAACTACACACAGCATTAGGAGATGTAGAACTTACAGCTAAAGTGTATTTCAAATTAGAGGGATTATTTAGAGCACTTAATACCGAATTTGGAAAATTACTTTATGGCGAGAATCAATAGAGACGACGTAGATAAATTATACGACTACGATCTTTACATTCCTAGCAGAACTATCTACATGGGTAGCGTAGAATCTGATATGGAAGGTGGAGAGAGTGGGGTTGAAGCTGTAATGGCAGAAAGAGTCATTAAAGCTTTACATCTTCTTGACCAAAAAGATGAACCTATCACTATCATTATGAATAATCCTGGTGGTGACTGGTATCATGGTATGGCTATTTACGACGCTATTAAAGGTTGTCAAAGTCATGTAACTATCAAAGTATATGGTATGGCAATGTCTATGGGCGGAGTGATTTTGCAAGCGGCAGACAAACGTATTATGTCTCCAAATTCAAGATTTATGATGCATTATGGCTATATGGGCTGGGAAGGCCATTCAAAAACATTTGACAAGTGGGCCGACGAAAATAAAAAAATCAACTCTGAAATGGAACAAATTCTTCTTGAAAAAATTCAAGAAAAAGATCCTAAGTATACTTTAGAAGACTTAAAGGAAGCTTTAGATCACGATACTATTTTAGATTCTCAAGCCGCTGTAGACTTGGGATTAGCTGATGAGGTTGCCTAATGCCTTATATCAATAAGAATACTAGAGAAAAGTTTGATAATGATTTCAGTGGAAATCAAGCTGAAAATGCTGGCGATTTAAACTATATGTTTACTACTCTAATTATAGAGTATATGGAAAAGCATGGGTTAAACTATCAAAGAATCAATGATGTTATTGGTGCCTTAGAAGGGGCCAAGTTAGAATTTTATAGAAGGGTGGCTACTCCTTATGAAGAAGAAAAAATCAAACAAAACGGCGATGTCTACGAAAAAACAAACAACAGCGATCCAGAACATTATTAAAGGTTGCAGTGATTTAGGGTGGACAATATCTTTTAAAAGTGGTGATAGTAAAGTAAGATATATGATTATCGGAGAACCTAACACAGTCGATGAACTGGTGGAGATAGTAGAAAATGGGCAAAGATTACGTACCAAAAAAGATAACAAAATTTCTAGCCGTAGACCTCGAACTAAATCAGCCGTCTAATACTATCATTCAAATTGGAGCTTGTGTCGGAGATATCGAGACTGGTCAAGTTATTGACAAGATTTCCTTGATTGTAAACCCTCACGAGCAGTTAGGTTATTGTAATGGCGGAGACAACGACGGAAAAACAATCACAGATTTAACAGGAATAACTCAACAAGATGTGGACAATGGTTTAGAGCTATTAGACGCCTACGATCAATTTGTAGAATTTGCTCAAAAATATGATGTGTTCGTGAATCCCTTAACTTGGGGCGGTGGCGATATTGAAGAGATTCGTCAACAAGTTCTAAAAAAATTAGAATCTCCAAGAACTATCAAATGGCCTTTTGGTCGTAGATGGATTGATGTTAAAACTTTGTTCGTTAGTTGGCGATTCGCTAACAATGAGCCTATTAAAGGTGGTTTAGCTAGGTCTATGGTTAAAGTAGGACTAGCATTCCAAGGTAGGAAGCATGATGCGATGGATGATGCTGTTAATACGTTTCGTATTTACGCAAAACTTCTAGAGTTTCTAAGGAACAAAAATGAACGAGTTTCTAACGTTTGATGATGTGCTAATTTGTCCTAAATTTTCTATGGTTAAGACAAGGAAGGACGTAGACTTATCTACCTTTCTTTGGGATCAAGGACAAATCAAACTCCCAGTAATTTCAGCTAATATGGATACTGTGACTGGCTCAGACATGGCTTATGCTATGGCTGAAGGCGGCGGATTAGGTTGTCTACATAGATTTTGGTCTATCGAAGAAAATGTAAAAGCTTTTAACAATTCTATCTTTGACGGTCCTATTAAGCCTATGGTTTCTATTGGACTTGGTAAAGGTGAACTGGAACGTGCTGAAGCTTTACATAAGGCTGGCGCTGGCATTATCGTGATTGATGTAGCTCATGGTGCCCAAATTGGAGTAGTAGAACAAGTTCGTGAATTACAACGACTTTTAAAAGATAATGTGTGGGTGATTGTTGGTAATTTTGCTACACCACAATCTATCGGTGATTTCAAATATCATTTAGGCGAAGATTATGTGATGGGCTGGAAAGTAGGCATTGGTCCAGGTTCAGCTTGTACAACACGAATTAAGACAGGGGTAGGTATTCCACAACTATCGGCTATTATGGATTGCTCTAGAAGTCATCCAGGTGAAGTTATCATTGCTGATGGCGGTTTAAGGACTCCTGGAGATATTGCTAAAGCTCTTGGAGCAGGAGCTAGCTTTGTAATGCTAGGCGGAATGTTGGCAGGCACTTTAGAAACTCCTGGAGAAATTATTTATCCAGAAGGAGAAAAGGTCTGCCCTCTTAAAAGTTATAGAGGTTCTGCTTCCTTAGAGTCTTATGCAGCACAAGGAAAGGACACTGGTTGGAGAACGGCAGAGGGAGAAAGTTTTACGATTCCTCTTAGAGGGTCAGTATCAGAAGTTCTTAGGGATATTGAAGGTGGATTACGTTCTACTCTGTCTTATGTTGGAGCTAGAACTTTGGAAGAGTTTCAGACTAAAGTAGAGTTTGTTAAAGTTAGTTCTGCTACTGTTCGGGAAAATGGAGCACACGGAAAACGATGAGACTTATTATAGCTGGCTCAAGATCATTAGCTCCTTCTTACGGTTTTATATGGGATACCATAAAGATGTTAGGTATTCACAACATCACTGAAATAGTATCCGGCGCTGCACGAGGGGTGGATTCCGAAGGAGAACATTGGGCTAGCCATGCTAACGTACCAGTAAAACGTTTTCCAGCAGATTGGGATAAACATGGCAAAGCCGCTGGACCAATTAGAAATGCTGAAATGGCTAAGTATGGAGATCAACTACTATTAATCTGGGATGGAGAATCTAGAGGCTCAGCCAATATGAAACAGCAAATGGAACGCTTGAAAAAGCCCGTGTTTGAAGTTATACTGAGGAAAGATGGATAAACATAACTTTGAAACTATTATAATTACAGACGAATCTTTGTTTCAGAGATTAATGAACTACGAGACTAACGTAGACTCTAATCTTATGGTATTGGACGTTGAAACTAACTCTGAACAAGAAATTCTAGCTGAATTATATGGTATTGGAGTTTGTTTTACCGACCAAAAAGCATTCTACATTCCTTGGAGAAAACAAGACGGCACTAAATGGTGGAGTCCACAATCAGAACAAAAAATCGTAGACTGGCTAGAAGCTACAACCAAGAAAAGACTTCTAATCGGCCATAACATTATCTACGACGTTCTAGTTATTGAAAATAATTTACAAATTGATTTAACTGAGTATATCTATTCAGATTCTATCTTACAAAAACATACACTAGACGAAGAACCTCCATTCGCCCTCAAAGAAATTAGCGTTATTGAGTTAGGGGAATGGGCGGATAAAGCTCAAGAAGCACTAAAAGAGAACGTACTCAAAAACGGCGGTAGATTCAATGCTACTGCTAAAGATATGTATTTAGCGGATACTAACGTGCTAGCAGAATATTGCTGCTGGGACGTTATGTTGACTCTATTGATGTTCTTTAAATATGAGCAAAAACTTAAGGATGAAGGTTTATATAGTTTCTTCTATGAAGAAGAAGTTATGCCTTTGTATAAGCACGTTACTATTCAAATGAAGCGCCGTGGATTTCCTGTAGACATGGCACATTTTCAAGGACTCAAAAGAGATCTAGAAACTGAAATTCTTCGATTAGAAGATGAAATCATTCAAGAGATTAAACCTGACATTGCTAAATTTGAAATGGATTTATTGGATAGAGATGCACCAATAAAAACTACTGGTAATTTTCCAAAGATTCTTGCAGAACTTTTAGGAGTTCCACTTCCTATTACTAAAGATGGAAAGGTCACTCTAGCTAAAAAAGCTATAGAGAAACAAAAAGAAGCTGCTGTTCCATTTGCTAAATTTTACGATTGGATGCTAGGAAATGAGAGTATTGATAAAGCTATTCCTTCTGGAATGGCTCAAATGCTTTACAGTTCTCTAGATTCTGAAATTGACGATCCAGTAATGGAAGCTAGAAAAAGGATGTATTTTGGTAAAGATGGCGGACGACATATCTTCAATCTAAGAAGTAATGACCATCTTAAAGTTTGGTTAGTAGACATTAAAGGTCACAAACCAATTGAAACTACTGAAACTGGAAAAGCTAAGGTAGATGATGATTTCCTATGGTTCATTCGTGAAGTTGAACCTGCTGCTTATAAACTAATGGACTTCAAACAACTTAATAAGTTATTGTCCACTTACGTAGAAGGCATTTTAGAACGGCAAATCAATGGAACTATCTACACTTCAATGCTACAATTTGGAACTACTTCTGGAAGGTTTTCTAGTCGTAATCCAAACTTACAAAATCTACCTAAGCCTGTAGATCCTAAAGAGGCGGCAGACGCCGGAATCTCTTTACTGGTCTTGAAATATTTGAATAACATCCGAAAAGGTTTTATTGCTGGCCCAGGAAAGAAACTAGTAGATGCAGACTATAATGCTCTTGAGCCTAGATGTTTCGCTCACATGAGCGGTGATGAAACTCTTCGTAACGTCTTTCGTAAAGGAGAGGATCTATATAGCCGAGTAGCTATTGATACCTTAGCTATTCCTGGTGTTAGCGCATTTAAGAAAGATCCAAACTACCTCGGAACTGTTAATAAAACAAAACGAGGCGTAGCGAAAGTATTTTGCTTAGCTGTTCCTTATGGCGCTGAAGAGGCTAGAATTGCAGAAGAACTTGGAATTTCTTTTGATGAAGCTAGAGATCTTATCGCTAGCTATCTCAATGCTTATCCTAATTTAAAAAGATACATGGCCCAATGTAACAAAGAGGCTAAGACGGATGGATTTGTTAAGACTGAATTTGGTCGTGTTCGCCACTTGAAACGTGCCAAAGAATTGCACGATATGTATGGCGACAAACTCCTAGACTACAAGTGGGCAAAACGCCAAGAACAATCTACAGGTATCGCTTATACAAAACTTCGTAGAGAATATAAGAATGCCTTGAATAACTCAAAGAACTTCAAAATTCAAGGGCTGGCGGCACACATCGTTAACAGATCTATGATCGCATTAGCTAAAGCTATTAAATCAGAAGGTTTAGACGCTTATATTGCTCTGCAAGTACATGACCAAGTAATAGCTATTTCTTCTGAGGCTCATGCTCCTAGAGTAAAAGATTTAATGAAACAGTGTTTAGAAAATACGATAACAATTTCTTTACCTCTACCAGCAGAACCAGCTATTGCTGATAATATGGCGGATTCACACTAATGAAAAAGCCTTCTAAGTGGTATAATGATTTTTTAGACCTTCCAAGACAACTAGAGTCTGCTAGAATGTTACATAGGATGATCCGTAATGGTAGATATGTTACTGAGACAGATATAGCAGAAGCAGCGGAATTAGGAATATCATTAGAAGAGGTATTAGAAGGTAGAGTATTGGGATCTGATCCTGAGGATTATAAAAGAATTTATTACAAGTATTCTTCCGAATTTGGACAATTATTATATAGCGAGGACTAAGTGTTTAATATCATTAAAAGATTTAATGCCGCCCATAATGTACTGTTTAAAGGGTCTAGGCTATATAGGATTTT
>FRDC01004724.1_pt1 | contig 11448 bp, 10 predicted proteins | sample 1106171 | NCBI WGS metagenome assembly FRDC01 (sample SAMEA3930566, study PRJEB13176) | freshwater metagenome | biome: Drinking water system; feature: drinking water; material: water | place: Singapore | collected 2014-12-20
TGCGATGCTGCCGCCGGCCGCCGCGCCGCCGAGCGCACCGATACCGGACTGCGCGAGTTGTGCCAGAAGGTTCAGCACCGGTCCGACGACCGGGATCTTCCCGATCAGGCCGCCCACGCTGCCAAGCGCGCCGAGGCCANNGGGCCCCTGGATGCCGAACCCGAGCGCGTTGAGCGCCGCCGTACCGAGCGGCGAGCTCGCCGCATTTGCCGCGAGGTTCAGACCGAAGCCGGTCTGGCTAACGAGGCCACCGACGCCCTGAATGCCACCGAGGAGCGACAGCGTGGACATGGAGTTGCCCAGGAAGCCCCCGCCGCCACGCGCGAGCCCGTAGATGCCGCCGGCAATACCCAGCAGCGGTCCGAGGTAGCTCCCCACGGTCCCCAAGAAGTCGGTCGCACGCGTACCGACAACGGAGCTCGCCGCACGACCGAGAGCGCCCTGCGTGAGCGCGTTCCCCGTGCGCGCAACGCCGGCGACCGTGTTGACGCCCTCGAGGAGCGATCCGAAGGTGAAGCCGCTGCCAGGCTGCCGCGCCGGACCGCGCCGTGCCAGCGCCGCACCGAGAAGCGACCCGAACCCGGACGCCCCACTCGACACCGCCGAGACGCCGCCCGTGCCGGCGCCGGCGGTCGCCGCATTGCCGCCTCCACCGAAGAGGCTACCGAGCAGCGTGATCGCGCCACCGACGAGGCCGCCCCATCCCGACGACCCGGTGCCACCGAACACACCGCCGAGAAGGCTCAGGAACCCGTTGGCGAGCCCGGCGAGCCCATCGAAGGCCGTGCGGCCCGCGTTCACGAGGAAGGAAAAGAAGCCGGACCAGCCCGACTGCGCCGTGGTGCTCGCATCGGCAACGCCCTGCGCACCCGCCTGCGCGTCCTCGACGAGCACCCGGTTCGCCTCCGCCGCGACCTTGGCCGTCTGGCGCGCGTCGTCCTGCACGCCGCCGAAGGCGCCGCCGAACAGGCTGGTTATCTTGTCCGACGACTTCTCCATCACGCTCGGGATGTCGCGCAGGAAATTGACGTTGATCTCGTCGTCGAACCGGAGCTTGTCCTCGAGGATCGCGTCGAACCACCGCTTGCCGAACGAGACGGCCGTCGACTTGAAGAAGTCGCCCCACTTGAGAGTCCCGGCGACCAGCCCGTCGAACACCTGCGAGAGCGAGTCGCGCACGAACCCGCCGATGCGGATCGTCCCCGTCTTCACGCGGTCGATCGTCTGCCGGAGCGTGTCGCGCGTCAGGAGGTCGATGTTCGCGAGCTCCTTCCGGGCCACCTCGGCAGCCGTGCGTAGGCGGTCGATGTCGGCCGGCGAGAAGCGACCGGTCGTGTCGTTCTCGGCCTCGGTGAGGGCCGCCTCGGCGAGCGCGGTGCGCGTGCGGAGGTTCTCCTTCAACTGCGCGTCGAGCTCCTTCGCCTTCGCAACAGCGACGTCGCCGGCGACCTTGCCCTCCGTGAAGAGCCGCTCGAGCTCGGCGAGCTCAGTGCGCAGGATGCCAGCGGTGGCCTCGCCGAGCGCCAGCGTCCGCTCACGCGAGATTTCTCCGAGCGTGCTCGAGACCTCCTCGACCTCGCGGCGGACCTCGCGCACGATGTCGGGCTGGTTCTTCATCGCGGCCGTCGTCGCCGCGACCTGCTCGCGTGCCTGGGCGACGGCGGCGGCGTTCGCCGTGTTGCCCTCGAGCGTCTTCAACGTCTCGCGGGCAAGCTGCGCCTCCGCCTGCAGCGCAGAGTCGCGCGCCCGCTGCGCGACCTGGGCGGCCTCGATGAAGTCCTCGCCGCCGATCTTGCCCTCGCGGAACGCCTCCCGCACGCGGTCGAGGTAGCGACTGGCCTCGTCGGCGTTCGCCTTGAGCCCGGCGAGCCGCGGCCCGGCGTCGATACGCGCGGCCTCGGCGGTGAGCGCGACGGTCTCCTCGTCGAGCGCGTTGATCTTCTCCTTGATGACGAGCTCGGCCTGCTTCCGGTTCGGGCCGGCGAGCGCCTCGCGGCTCTCGTCCTGGATCAGCTTCAGCCCGATCCGGCGGAACATGACGACGTCGCCCTCGAGCTTGGCCTGCTGCTGCAGAAGCTTCAGCCGCTCGGCACGCAGCGCCAGCCCCTCGCGCACCGCCTGCGGGTTCGTGTCGTCGTCGGGTGACCCGAGCGGCGCCTCGGCCGTCGCGAACCTCCCCACCCGGCGGAGGACCTTCGACGCATACATCGCGTTCGCCGCCGGGTTGTCGCTCGCGTAGTAGCCACTGCCGAGCGCCCTGCCGACGTCACCCTTGAAGCGCGCGATCTGGTCGGCCAAGAGTTGCGCCGCGGCCTCCGCGGACCGCGCCGCGTCGGTGCGAAAGTCGCCCTTGTCGGTGAGCAGCCCGTACCGGCGCGCCGTGGAGTCGATGAACTGGAACGCACCACGCGCGCTCGACGTCTTCGCCTGCGCCTGCGTGTTCGCGTAGAAGCCCGCACCACCCGACTCGACAGACGCCACGGCCGAGAGAAGCCCGCGCGGCAGCCCGTACCGGTCCTCGAGCACGCGCAACCCCGGCGAGCGGAGGTCGAGCATGTTGCCCTTCGTGTAGAAGCCGCCTATCCCCGCGCCCGCGCTTCCACCCGTGAAGTCGCGCACGGCGCCCGAGAGACGATCGGCCTCGGCCGTGGCCGCACGGAGCTCGTCCTTCACCATGCCGAGCCACCGCAGGAACGATCGACGCTGCGTCTCGGTGCCGGCGGTGGCCGCCTGCTCCTGAATGTCCGTGACCCGCCGCTTGAGGTCGTTCGCCTTCTCCTGCGCGGCGCGCGCGGCCTCCTGCACGATGCGGAGGTCCTGGGGCGACGCGCCGGGCACCAGCCGAAGCGTCGGATCGTTCACCTTCTTGAGAGCGTCGTACAGGTCGAGGAACGACTTCGTCGCGAACGCCACGACGCCGATCCCCGCGGCGATGAGCCCGCCACGACCGACGACGCGGGCGAACCGGGCACCGAAGGCGAGGAGCGCCTCGCTCCCGATGCCGAGGTACTTCGCGACGTCGATCACGCCGGACGTGAGCACCGCCACGCCCGCCGCGGCCTGCAGGTACGTGCCCGCGGTGCGCAGCACGACGCCGGCGGCCGCCGTTGCCCCGCCGACGACCTGGTAGAACCCCTCCGGCAGGCTGAACAGCGCCTCGAGGAGCCGCGCGTAGGCGGCCATCACCGGGCCCTGCACGACCTTGGCGCCGGCGCCGAGCTTCTCGATGAACTGGTCGTGCGCGATCTCCGCGCGCGCGAGCGCCACGGTGAGCGACTTGTCGACCATCTTGGCCGCACCCTCGGTCACACCAGCCGTCTCCTTGAGAAGCTGGTTCATCCGGAGGATGAGCTTCTGGTTGTCGCCGAGCTTCGAGAACGTGCGACCCGAGGCGTCGCCCAACTGCTGCGTCGCGACCTTGACGTCGGTGATGTTGATGCCGAGCGTCTTCAACTCGCGCGGCGAGCCCTGCAGCATCTTGAGCACGGCCTGGAGCGCGGTCGCGAAGTCCTTCCGGTAGACCGTCGCGATCGCGCCGGAGACCTCGAGCAACGCCTTCAACTGCGTCATCGTGAGGCCGGCCGAGCGCGCCTGCGTGATCAGGCCGGTCGACGCCTGCTTGATCGCATCGCCGGCGACGCCGTACTTCCGGCCGAGCTCGTCGGTGAAGGTCGCGAGCTCGCGCGTGCGCTCCCCGACCTCGCCGGTCCGACGGTCGACGTCGGCGAGCGCGATGCCGAGCACCCCAAGGGTCTTCTCGGCGTCGACCGCCTTCGCCACCCACGCCGCCGTCGCATCGAGGAGCCGCCGACCGAGCCCGTCTGCTGCTCTCCCGGCCGCGAACGCCAACGCGCTCACGGCCGCCACGACAAGGGTGGTTCTGCCCGGCATGTCGCGGAGCTTCCGGAACAGATCGTCGACGGAGAGGTTCGTGTCGGCGAACGCCGCTGCCGCGTCGTACACGCGATCGGTGATCGCCTTCACGACGGGCTGAAAGCGACCGAGCGACGCGGTCAGGCGGTCGACGTGCGCCTGCGCCGCGCGGATGTTCTTGACGGCATCGGGGCCGAGGAAGTCTCGCCACTGCTGCCGGATCTCTTCGATGGTCTCGCGACCCTCGTTGACGATCCGGAAGATGATGTCCATCTCCTCGGCGTTCTCGTCCACTACCGTCTCCGTGGCCGCCGCGCGGTGAACTCCATCCGCGCCTGGGCCGCTTTAGCTGATCGTCGGTTCTCCTCCTGTTGCTCCGCGTCGATGGCGCCCTCTTCGCTGGCCACGATCCGCATGCAGTGCACGTAGAACGCGGGCTGATCGATGAGGCCGCCGGCGACGAGGAGGATGCCCGCCTTGTAGTGCGGGTAGAGCGCGACGACTTCCTGCGCCCACGGCTCGACCTTGATCTGCCGTGGCGGCGTGCCCGGTTCGGAGTACGCACGCGCACCCCGAAACGGGCAGCCCCAGAAGTCCTCGCCGTCGTACTGGAAGGACGGCGCCCATGGCATCGTGGTGCACGGGCACTCCCTCTGCTCCTTACACGACCGCCGCCACGTCAGCGCTACACGGACGGCGAAACGGATTCCCCCTTCTGTTTCTCCGTCGGCCGCGCCGCGTTGAGGATCGCGCGCGCGAGCTCCTTGCGCCACTCGGGACGGAGCGCCGTGAGCGCCTCGAGCTTCGCCTTCTTGATCGTCTCCGCGTTGCTCTGCTCGGCCGGGTAGACGATCTCGTTGCCGTCCTCGTCGCAGAAGTTCTCGAACCGGATCAGGCCGGCGAGGAGCACGGTGCGCTCCTGCGTGCCGTTCAGAACGCGCGTCTTGTTCTTCGCGCCGTCCTCCGACTCGACCCACTCGACGAGGTTGTCCTGGGCGTCGGTGAACTGCCCGTAGTCGAGGAGCCGGTAGTAGAACCGGCTCTGCTCCTCGGCGGGCAGATTCTTGTCGCACTCGAGGACGAGGAACCGCTCCTTACGCGGGTTGAGACCTCGCGCCATGTGTACCTCCGTGTTTGGTTAGGGGCCGCGTCGCCCGCAACGACGCGGCCAGGGTTGCGAGCTAGCTGATCGTGACGGCGACCTCGTCGTCGCCGGTCGACGTGTTGACCGTCGCCCGGTACGGGACGTCGAAGACGCGCACGCCGTTCCGATCGACCCACTGCGGGGCGTCGATCTGCATCCGCGGCAGGTCGATCGCGACGCGGTTGCCGGCCACCGTGCCGAGCAGCATGGTGATGGCGAGCGACGTCTGGTTCGCGAAGTACGCGAAATAGTCGGAGTTCGCCGTGGCCTTCGTCACCGCCTCGGGGTTGAACGACCCGGCCGGCCGCCGGCGCCGCAGCGTGAAGCCGCGGATGCCGTTCGCCTGGTTCGCGTCCAGACGCGGCTGGACGTCGTTGTTCATGTTGAGGTTGAACGACGAGATGATCGGGTCCGAGTTGAGCGAGCCGCCCGACGGGGTGATGCCCACGCCTGCCGCCAGGAACGGCGGGGGCTTCGTCGCGAACGAATCGTAGGTCGGCGACGGCAGCGCCGCGTCGAGGATCGAGTGCGTCTTGATCGTGCCCGCGCCGGTCGGGATGGCGAGCATCGCACCCGAGAGCGTCCAGTTGAGGCGGCCGAACTGCCCGTCCTCGAGGACGATCTCCATGTTGCCGCGCGCGCCGCGGAAGATGTGCAGGATGCCGTCGAGGTACGCGTAGAGCGCGCTCGACTTGATGTTCGTCGAGGTCGGCCGGTAGATGACCGAGCTCGAGTTGGACGCGTAGGTCGGCGCCATGCCGCACGCCTGCCAGAGCGGGTCGTCGCGGAGCGCGTTCGTCGACGCGTCGAAGGTCGCGGCCGACTTGCCACGGAGCTCGGTCGAGAACGTGATCGTCCCGGAGCGGATGCCCGGCACGAAGCCGAGGTCACCGAGCGTATAGGAGACGATGTCGCGGTCGACCTGCTCGGAGTTGACCGTGATCTGCGGCGCCGTGCACAGGATGGCGTTCAACGACGCCGTCGGGTCCGGGTCGTTCGCCGACGTGTACGGGCCGTCGACGGCCGTCTCGAGCTTCGCCAGGATGACCGCGCGATCCGTCAGCATGCCATCTCCCTCCCGGCTGGCCCGGCGATCTCACGCAGTACGGCGAGCAGGCGGCGGGCGGCGGCCGACCAGGTGAACCGCTGCGCGCGCTCGTGAGCGCGTGCCCCGATCCGGCTGGCGCGGTGCCAGTTGTCCGTCACCCAGCGCATCTTGCGCCCGAGATCGTCGACGTTCGTCTTGTAGACCGTGACCACGTTGTCCTTGCGCTCCCGGTAGAGGTCCGACTCGGGCCCCAGGTCCGAGAATTGGTCGCACTCTACCTGCCGCATCCGCACGGCCTCAAAAGCGACCGGAACGACAACGTCCTCGTCAGCAAAAGCCGTCAGTCCGGTGTGCAGCGGAACCACACAGGGCAACCCCGTCGCCATCGCCTCGAGGAGCGTGAGCCCCCAGCCCTCGCCCATGCTCGGGAAGACGAACGCATCGGCGAGGACCGCCAGCTTGACCATTTCGCCGTGCGGCACGACCCGGTTGTCGACGATCACGTTACCGACCCGGATGACCTGGTTGGCGACCTCGACCGTCCGGCCGAGAGACGTGAAGAAGTACGGGATCGAGTCGCGGTCGGTGGTCTTGCAGTAGAGCTCGAGCTCGGGCCGGCCGAGGAAGCCGCCCTGCACCCACGCCTCCATGACCTGGGCGTGGCCCTTGCGCGGGTTGTGCGCGCCCGTCCAGTACCACCGGAACGGCCGATCGATCGGCCACTCGCGCCGGATGCCCGGCCACGCCGCGACGTCGACGCCGAGCGGGCTCACGTACACCGGCCGATCGGTGACACGCCGGAACACCTCAGCGTTCCACTCGGTCGGCGTGATCAACGCGTCCATCTTCGCGAACGACTCAGCGAAGTACGGCGGCGGCGTCTCGTTCTCGAACATGGTGAAGAGGACGTTGCGCTTGCCCCACCACGGGTGCACCTCGCCCGGGTACTGGAAGTGCACCACGAGCTCGGCCTCCGGGTCCGGACGCGCGCCCTCGTCGACGAGCGCCTGGCGGAGCGCGCGCGACGCGCGGCCGTAGCCGGCGGCATTGCCCGCGGCCTGGTCGAGTTGCACCGCCCAGAGGAGCGGAAAGCCGTCAGCGGGCACGGGCCAGCAGGTAGTCCGAGCCGCCGATCGCGCCGAGGAGCGTCCACCGGTACCCGAGCACGTCGAGCGTGCCGCGGACGTCGTCGAGGATCTCGTGGCCGTAGTAGCGATGATGGAGCTCGATGATGAGCCGCGGCAGGCCGTTGAGAGCGAGGATGCTGCGCGCGCCGCGTAACACACGCCCCTCCGCGCCCTCGACGTCGATCTTGACGGCACCGATGCGCAGGTCGGGCCCGATCATCGTCGGCAGGAGCTCGTCGAGCGGCCAGGCCTCGACCTCGACGGCATCGTCCTCACGCGGGCACGCGCGCACGCAGCCATGCCCCGGGTGCTCGGGAAGCCCGGTCCCGTCCTCCGGCCGCGGCACACCCAGGCGAACCCGCGTTCGCTCGTCCCACGCCGCGTGCCCGAGCACGGACACCCGGTCGACCAGGTGGTCGTTGACCTTCAGATTGTTGAGGAGCCCGCGTCGGGTCTCGGGGAACGGCTCGATCGCGACGACAGACACACCAGCCTGCGCCGCACGCAGCGCGTAGCGCCCGACGTGCGCGCCGACGTCGAGGAAGGTGTAGCCGGTGCGTTTGCACCACGCCCACGCCTCGAGGAACACGCCGGTGAGCTCCACCTCGTGCGGCCCGGATGCGATCGTGTCCTCGAACCCCTCGCCACGATCGATCCAGCGAAGCTCTTCCATGGCGGCCCCTTATCCCATGTGCGGCTGGCCGGCTAGGAAGCGATAGCTGATGGCCCACTCGATGATCACGCTGACGGCGATCTCCTCGTTCGGAAGCGCCCACGCCTGCGTGTTCGAGTTGCCGTAGACCGTGTTGATCGCGTTGCCCTGCGGGACGCCTTGCGGCGCGAGCCCGGCCCCGCGGCCCCGGTCGGCCGTCATCGCGCGATAGAGGTCCGCCTCGGCGTAGATGATCCGTGTCGGGAAGTCCTTGCCGAACTTCGTCGGCCGGAAGATGAGCTCGGTCGCGACCGTCATCAGACGCTCTTCGCGCCCGTTCCCCGCCGGGTTGCCGACCCGACGATCGGTCAGGTTGTAGATGGCCGCCACGACGGCGAGGTTCTTGTCGAGCGGCGAGACCTTCCACCGCTCGGCCTGCTGCACGGTGCACGAGTAGCCGTCGTCCTCGCGAATGCCACGCACCGTCGTGAGGACGTCCTCGAGGATGCGCTCCTTGACCGGGACCTCGATCGCCATCGGCTACCTCCGAAACGACGACTGCAATGCGCGCCGCATCGCACCCGCGAGCCGCTTGCGCAACAGCGGCTGGAACCGACGCCGCGTCGGCCCCATGAACGGCCGCGCCGGCATCGTGACCTCCTTGCGGAGCAGGAAGTGCCGCACCAGCGACCCGACGCCGCTCCCCTCACGCCGCGCCAGGAAGAGGTTGCCGGCCTTCGACTCGATCACGAAGAGCCCGGCCATGCGGCTCGCCGGCCGCAGGGCCGCCTCGATCGTCAGCGGGAGGGTCATGAACTGCTTGACACGCGCACGGATCACGCCGCCGAACTCGTGGATCCACGCGTAGCGGGCGGCACGGAAGCGCCGGTCGACGAAGAGACGGCCGATGAGCTCCTTGCCGCGCGCGACGATGCTCGTCCGGATCGACGCGACCAGGTTGCCCGAGACCTGCCCGAGGATGCGCGACGTCTTCCGCACGCCCGGCTCGGACGGTGGGCCGGAGAGGCGCTCGGCGATCATCCAGGCGCGCGCCTCCTCGAGCGTGTTCTGCATCTCGTCGTGCGCTTCGGTGCGAAGAGCGCGCGGGAGCCGCTGCATCGCCTCGTCGAGGCGACGCGCCTTCGCCCGATCGGCCGTCAGCGAGATCGCGAGGCCACGCCGGAGCACGCGGGGGCTACTCCCACCAGTACGTGACGATCGACCCGGCCGCGCTGCCCTTCACGGTGACCTTCGCCGGCGCCGGCGCGATGCGCACCACGCGGCGATCGCCGGCAGCGGAGTCGAGCTCGATGGAGCCCAGCCCGTTCGAGACCGACGAGCCCGGCGCCGTCGCCGTGATCCCGCCGATGGTCTGCGTGCCGGTCCCGTCCGTGGTGATGTCCACCGCCACCGGCTCGGCCGCCATCGCGTTATTGAGCGAGCTCGCGAGGCGGAACGTGTTGTCGTCGACGCGGATGATCCAGTAGGGCGTCGCAGCCGCGAGCCCTGCCGGCAGGGCGCCGCCCGAGTTGGACACCGGGTACGGCCCGTCGCCGGTCTTGAACCCGTGCGCCGTCGCCGTGAAGAGGTTGGTCGCGTTCGCCGCGGTGAAGGTCTTCCCGACGTGGTCGCCGATCTTCAGGCGGGCGTCGACGGCCTCGCAGTCGAGCACCAGGGCCGCGCTCGAGCCCGGGTTCGTGATGAGGGTCTCCGTCTGCCCGACGACGTGACCGATCTGCTTGCGTGGGTGGATCGTCACCATGGAGAGCCTCCTATCGATTGCGCGAGACGATGGTCCGCGTGACCGGGATACGGAACGGGCGAAGCAACGCGATCGCGTCGGCAGGCAGCCCCCACGGTTCGATCACACGAACCGTCGTCGCGCCACCGCCGGAGCGCGAACGGGCCGACGGGTCGCCGGCGGACCCGTACCAGTGATGAGCGACCGCGTAGAGCGCCGCCAACTGCACCTCCGGCGGCGTGACGTCGTACCCGCCCGTATAGCTCAGGAGCACGTTCTGACGACCCAGCGGGAAGCGCGCCGGCACGAGGCCGACCGAACTGACCAGGGTGATGTAGCCCTTGTCGTCCCACTTGAAGCTGTTCGTGCTCGCGGAGATGTCGGTCGTGCCGGCATCCCCGACGATCTTGATCGCTGTGAGCGCTACCAACGGCGGGCGACGGACACGGATCATCGCCGAGTCGTTCCCGTCGTAGGCTTCGTCGGTGAGGGTGGCGCGCTTGAACTGGCGGCGGCAGAACCGCTCGATCGCGTTCGACGCCGTGTTGATGTGGATCTCGACGATCTGCCGCTTCTCCGGGTCGTCGATCGGGCCGGCGTCGAGCCACTTCTCGAAGAGGCTGATGTCGCAGAGCGCGTTGTCGTTGAGAGCCATCAGTCACCCGAACGCACGCGGGGCCGCCGCCCTCTCGAGCGGCGGCCCCGGCACCGCACCATCCCTCGCAAGGAGCCTTTCAGGTCGGCTTCGGCAGCACGACGAAGAACACGACGTCGTTGAGCGCGATCGATCCGGAGACCAACGAGAACGTGTCCGTGTCCGTCGCCTCGGCGGCGAGCAGCGTCCCCGTCGTGTGGTTCCAGCCGAACGCGATGTGGTCGCCCCGCTTGAGCCCGGACAGCGTCCCGTCGTTCGCGCCCGAGCCCAGCGGGACCGGCACGCCGCTCGTCGCGAGCGGCCGCGCCTCGGCGGCGGCGGAGTCGAGGTCGGTGACCGTAACCCGCACCGACTTCCCGTTGACCTTCCGCTCCACGTAGTTGTGGGCGGCGTCGGCCATCGAGAGCGAGGTGAACGACTCGGTCCGCATGACCCGCAGCGTGTTCGTGCCCGAGCCCGCGCCGGTGATGTCGACGGCGGTGCCGGCCGCGGCGTTCGCGCGCGTGGTCGCCAGCTTGATCGTGTTCGCGTCGACGACGATCGGCCAGTAGAGCACGTTCGAGGCGAGGCCGGTCGGCAGCGCGCCACCCGAGTTGAGCGCGCGCAGCGGCTTCGAGCCGGTGGCGAGCCCGTGGGCGGTCACCGTGAGCGCCTCGGTGCCCGTGTTGACGGCGGAGATCGTCTTGGCCGCGATGCCGGGGTCCGCGTAGTGGACGCGCATGTCGAAGACGTTGCCGTCGACGAACACGCCGTCACGGCGGTCGAACTCGACGAACAGGCCGCCGGTGCCCGGGACCAGGGCGTCGACCTTCAGCGTGTTGTTCGTGCCGTCGCCACGCGTGAGCGTCCCGACGACGCCGGCGGAGACCGCCGCGCCCGAGTAGCGCATGGCCTTGAGGCCGCGAAGCTGCTCGAGCACGTCACCGAGGTCCTCGAGGCCGGACAGACCCTCGAAGGCACGCGGGTTGAGCTTGGCGAGCTGGCCCATCGGTTCTCCTTACCCGTTGTGGTCGTCGGCCGGCGTCGGCGTGAGGGTCCGGTGCTCCGGATGCTCCTCGTCCTCGAGGTGCCCCAGGTCCGCCAGGGGATCGGCGTTGCTGTCGACGACGGGCGGCGGGGGGATCGCCGGATCACCGGCCGGTGCCGGTGCGGCGGGCGTCGGTGCGGCCGGCGCGGGTGCCGTGGGTGCCGCGGCCGGCGCCGGTGCG